>LNFM01003091.1_pt1 | contig 33640 bp, 41 predicted proteins | sample 596031 | NCBI WGS metagenome assembly LNFM01 (sample SAMN04254537, study PRJNA301005) | activated carbon metagenome | isolation source: dual media filters at the Ann Arbor, Michigan drinking water treatment plant | place: USA: Ann Arbor
CTTTAACGCCCGGCTAACCGTTGGCTTGCTCGAGCCGATCGCGTCGGCGAGCGGTTGCTGTGCTAGATGCAACTCGTCAGGACCGGCGACCGTGCATCCGGGAACCTCGAGGCTTCCGTCGCGGATCGATGCCAGCGTGCGAGCCATATCGACCCGGCCGGGTGTTGGACCGGGTGCGATCCTCGCCGAGACCGCGAAGCCCCCGCCCGCGCTGGATGCCATCGAAGCCGGGGCGCCGAGGGGCGGTTGCGGGGCCGGCGCCGGCCGAGACGTCGGCGGGGCGCGGTAAGTGTGCGCGGCGGCCACGGCCACGGTGGAACCTAGCTCGAGCAGCAACAGCATGAGCCCGCCGATAATCAGCGAAGCCGAACCGGCGTCCCCGCCGAAGCCGAGCGAACCGAACACCCGCGCGAGCGCCTCGGCTTGCGGGTCGGCCGCCCGTTGTTCGCCGAGAGTGCGACGGGTCTCTAATGCGGATGCAACCTTAGCATCTGCAACCGCGAACGCCTCGGCGTCGGCGATTGCGCCCCGGGTCTCGGCGACGGCCCGGGCGGCGTCGGTCGCTTCCCTGCAAGTCGTCGTGTGCGCCCGGCGGCCGTCGCAATCCTTTCCGGCGTTCGCCTTGGCCGACCGTTCCGTGATCTCAGCCGCCTCGAGGTCGGCCCGGAGCCGCGCGACCGATACCCGGGGCGCAGTGAGCCGGTCCCGGGCAACCGTGGCGGACTTCACGGCAGCATCGGCCGCGGCGATCTGGCGATTGATCTCCCGTTGATCGTGGCCGGCGCCGTCCCGAAGCATCCGCGAAAAGCCGAGCCCGCTTGCCAGATCGAAGGAAAGCGCCACCACGAACAGCAACCAAAGCCCGGCGACGTCCCGGGGGCGCCGGCCGGCGACGGCCGCGGGAATGATCGTCTTGAAGGTGCCGGCCACGAACGAAACGGCCACCATAAGCCATTGGGCTTGCCAGCCGACGGGCGCGAGGGTCGCGAACCAAAAATACGCATTCATGGACAGCGACAACGTGACGGCCGCCCCCGCCGCGAACCATAGCGCCGCCCGGATCATGTCAGCCCCTTGGCCGCAACGCGGCGGTCAGATGCGCCACCAATGCGGCGCGGTGCTCGGCGGGGACGGTCTTGCAAGCCGCGACGGCGAGCAATACCCGGTCCAGCGTCAACGGCCCGCTCGTGCCGGCGATCTCGGCGGCAAGTATCTCGCTCATTCGGTAGCGAATGCCGCCCGTCGGGAGCTTCACGAACGGAAGCGCGGCGTCCGTCTTGCGCCGAAGGTTCGACAAATGGTTTTCCGTGTAACCCCAATGTTCGGCGAGTTGCCCGGGCGTGACGAGCACGTCGGCGAGCAAATCGAACAAGGGGCGAAGCGCGGCGGCTTCCTCAGATTGTGGCTTGCGCGGTGACGGTAACATTTGGCGTGCCTCCCGGATCGAAAAGACACGCAATCCGTAGCACTGTCAAAACATCCTAATCAATATGGGAACCTAAGTTCTGCAAGCTTTCTTGGAACGCTTCGACAAAAGCCGCCGCGACTTGCGGGACGATTGCATTGCCGTACCCCCGCAACAATCCCACTCGGCCGGATACCCCATGAGCCAGCGGGAATGTGCCGGGTTCAATTGGCCGAGAGCATCCGTCCGAACAGGGAACCCAATCGCAGGCGGTCCAAGGCATTTCGCGGCGTCCGCCGGCAGCGCCCCGCCCGATTGGTTCGGTCCCCCGTTGCTGCCGTCCGAAGCCCGGGGGGTGTTCCACCCCGCGAACGTCGCCGCGTCCGTCAAGGTCAACCCCGGATTGGCCGGCTTCGCGCCCGGCGATCTGTTCGCCGTTGCGTTCCGGGAGGATGAAGCGTCTTGCGCCGTCGAGGTCGGCGTCGGCCAAGGGCTTGGCGCCTCCCCAATAAAGTCGCTGCCGGATGTGCGGCGCCCCGATGCCCGCTGCGCAAAGATCGGCGCCCGCGACGGCATACCCCATTCCTTCAAGGTCAGAGAATACAGCGGAGAGCCAAGTCCGGCCGTCTTTGCTTGCAACCTGTTCGCCAACGACCGTTGAAGGGCTGCACTCGCCAATGAGATTTCCGAAGACGGGCCAAAGGTGCCGCTCGTCTTCAACGCCCCGGCGCTTGCCGGCGGCGCTGAATGGCTGGCAAGGGCAACTTCCGGTCCAGATTGGGCGATCGTCGGGCCATCCGGCAAGCCGTAAAGCGAGGCTCCAACCGCCGATGCCAGCGAAGAAATGATGTTGTGAATAGCCGCGTAGGTCTTCGGGTCGAACGTCCCGGATAGATCGACGGTCAACGATACCGTCGGCGACGTGGCCGGCGGCGATAAGGTGTTCAAGCCATTCGGCGGCATCGGGTTCGATCTCGTTATAATATACGGTCATCGTGCGACCTTGGGTTGATCGGCTTCGAAACGCAAACGACCGTGAAGTTTCATCGTGGCAAGCACGTGCTTTCGGCGGAGCGCCTCGGCTTTGGACCCGGCGACAGTATCAAAGGCGGGAAGTCCGCGGCGGCGCCGCTCGGCAATCTCGACGGCCCATTCGGCGAGCGCCGGCCGCAACCCCGTGGCCGTGACGTCAACGTGAACCTCATTCGAGTGCTCGCGTTTCCGGTGGCGCCACAAGCCTTGCGCGAAGGCATAGGACCGACCGCACCGACGGCAGACGAACCGCTTAGGCGCCGTCATGGGCTGCCCCGACGGCGCGAAGGGTGCGCCCGTACAGCGTCACCCGGAAGTGCGGGCGGTTCGGCTCAAAGCCGAAGCGCCAAGCGCGATAGGTCTCGAGCCAGTCCCGAAGCGTGCGGTTCATGCCCGGACCCCTTCGGCAAGCGAGCCGGCAGCGGCGAGATACTCGGCCGCCATGACCGGGCCGAAGAAATAGTCGGCGGCGTTAGTGAGGGTATCGCCCCGGGTGATCGCGATGTTGAAGCCGGAAACCGCCATGGACGCCCAAGCCTCGGCCTCGTTCCGGTCCATGCCAGCCGCCTCGAGGCGGTCGCGCATCTTGCGGAAACCCTCGAGGCCGGTCTTGTGCGCGCGGTGATCGTGAATGAACATTTTTCGTTCCCTATTTGCGTTGGTGACACGAAAAACGTACCTCAAAGGGGTTTCCGTCCCCTTAATTCCCCGGCTTGCGTCGAAGAATGCCGCCAGTTTTTCCGACCCACTCGGCCGCCCATTGCGAGGCGCCGCTTTCGACGGCCCGGCGCAACGACTTGGCGAGCCCCTCGGCGGACCGGCCCTTGAACACCGGATCAGCTTTGAGCTTGTCCACCACATTGGCCGCGCGGATTTCGTCGCCCGTGAAGCTGGACAAGACGTCCAAGATAACCCCGTCTTCGCCCCCGGCCGTGGCCTTGGGTTTCTCCCGGAGGATCGTCGGCCGAAGCGCCATCATGTCTTCGCCGTTCGGAATGCGGACCGTTTCTTTATAGAACCAATCAGGCTCCGGGCCGGCCAAATGAAGGTTGGCTTTCGCATCGTCCATTCGGACGTACCGATGCCGGACGTTCTCGGCGATGCCGAGCCGCTCGCCGTCTTTGGCGTTCATCCCGAACATCGTCACGGCGATCCGGGCGGCGTCTTTCACCGCCGAGGCGCCCCGGAGGGCGTTGACGTTGCCGGCATAGCTTTCGCTCGAGGCTTGCGGCGGCTTCGCTGTGTGGTGCAGAACGCAAACGGCCGTCCGGGTTTCCATCGCAAGACGGGTGAGCCGGTCCATAAGCGCCTGCATGTCGCTGTTATCGTTCTCGGCGAGACCTTCACTCAGGGAAACGAGCGGGTCGAGAATGACGCAACCGATTTTGCGCTCCCGAACGAAGTTCCGGAGCCCGGCATACATTTCGCCGTCAACAACGCCCCCGTGACGCCCGGCCTTTTTGACGAGCCGGAACTTATGTCCGTGGCCGCTGTAAAGGTGGATACGCCCCCAAGCGTCCGCCCGGTTCAAGCCGAAGTGCGTAACGACACTTTCGAGGCGGGCGTCTAGTTCCCGGTCCGGGTCTTCGTTGTTGATGACGAGAACTTCCGTCGCTTCCTTGACGTCAAGCCCCATGGTCCGGCCGACGTCGTGGCCGAGCGCCACGGCCGCCGCAAGCTGCAACGACCAAATGGATTTGCCAACGCTGCCGTAGCCGCCGACGACCGTCACGGCCTCCCGGACAAGGCGCCCGGGCACGATCCAAGGGCGGGGCGGGATTGCCCGGGCACTTTCAACCGTGCCGCTGTAGGACCGCACACGGCCCGCGAAATCATCGGGCGCGAGGGGAACGAGCCACGGGGGCGGCTCGGCGATCCGGCCAAAGCCGAGCGACGGGGCGTCAATGCCGACGGCATCTTGTCGATAGTGCGCCGCGTTCCCGATCTTTTTGCGGAGGTCTTCGGCGGACCACGGCGGGGCGCAACGGGCATTCCAGCCGTCATCGTCCAGCATCACGTCCAGCAGCGTGTCCGGCGACACGCCGAGCGCCAAGGCGCGGCAGCACACGGCGTAGGTGTGCGCGTCCCCGCCGCACCCTTCGACGGCTACAGGGGCGGCCTCGAGGTACGCCCGGACGGCGTGAAGGTTCGCGGCCGTGTCCAGTTCGCCGAGCACTTCGCCGGCATGGGTGGACCGTTCTTGCCGCTCCCGGAGGCGTGCGGCGACCGCTTCCGGCAGCGGCGCCGGGTCCGCCTGAGTTTCGACCGTGTAGGAACGGCCGTTGACCATGGACCCCGGCCCGATCACGTAGCCGTTGCCGTTCCGAATATCGATGCCGGTCAAATCCTTGACGCGGGATTGGCCGAAGCGTTGGCCGTTCGCCTTGAAGTAGAAATGCTTTCCCCCGTTCGGGGTGTTCACGACAAGCGTCGTCGGCAGCGGGCCGAGCGCGGACAGGCTTTCGAAGCCGTCCGCCTTGTGCGCCCCGTACTTCGGACTATCGACGTCCAAAATAACGAGGTCTTCGCCGGCCAACACGCCGATATTATAGTCAAGCGGCTCGCCGGCCGCCGAAGACCAGCGCCGCACAACCTCAGCCGGATCGCTTGTCGCCTCGCGTTTCCAGTCATGATCGACGTAATGGCCTTCGCCCCCCTTCGTCCCGTAGCGAATGCGGAATACCCGGAAACCGACAAGCGCCAAGGAAAGGGCGTGTTCTCGCGTTCTCATTTTCTGTAACGTTCCCCTTCCCATTCCCCGGACGCGACAACGGGGAAACCCTCGGCCCATGGTTCAAGCCGGGACATTAGAGACACGAAATTCGTTAGCGAACCGTGCCCGATCGGCACTTCGGACACGATTTCGTCATGCACATGAAGCACCACGGGATAGCCGACCACCTCGAGCCGGTGGATAGCATCGGACAGGACGCACCGGGCCGCCGCTTGGGTGACGTTCTCGGCGAGCAACCCGCCGTAGGCTTTTTGCGTGCGCCACTTCCGGGTTCGGCTGTCCGTGCCTTCGTAAACGAGTTTCAAGGCCGGCCGTCCCGTGAATTGGTTCATCGTCTCGACAAGCCGAGCGTAGGGGTAGACGATAGGCCGGCCGGACGGGAGCCGGCAAATAAGGAAGTCGCCGGTTTTCAGGTAGCGAATGCGCCCCGCCGAGACGACGTGCCCGGGGTGCTTGACGGCAGAAATGGCGGCATCCTCGAGGGCACGCCACAACGCGACGACGTGGCCGTGAGCCGCACGCCAGCCGTCAACAATGATCCGGACGGCCGCCCAAACGCCCGGCTCGAGCCCGTACCGATTGCGCCGCGCCAACTCGGCCGCGAGTTCGTCAACGCTCATTGAGGCGTCAATTTCCTCGCCGTTCTCGGCAGCGACGACGGCCTCGAGGCGGGCGGCCGCAAGTAGTTCCTCGGCGGTTTCGCGGGCGCCCCGCCAATACATCTCGACGGCATCTTTCCAGATTTCCGGCGACACGGCGCGCTGAACGGCCGCGGCGATCTTATCGAGGTCGATGCGATAGTTTTTCGCCATGGACAGGAAGGCGCCATGTCCCCCCTGATATCCAAGTGCCAACTCTTGGACCTTGCCAATCTGCCGATCGTCTTTGGTGACGCGATCAACGGGGATGCCGAAGGATTTCGAATAGGCGACTTTGTAAAGGTCGGCGCCTTCGCCGCGGTCGTATGCCGTGAAGGCGTCCAGCTTCCATTTCTCGCCGGCCAACCAAGCGAGCCCGCGGCCTTCGATATTCGAATAGTCGGCGCACAAGAGACGGGCGCCCGGTCCCGATCGGATCAACGACCGAAGGGACCACGAAACGGCATCCATCGTGTTGCCGTAAAGCGCGGCGGTCGCTTCGATGCCGGCCGGCTGCGACAGCATCGCAATGATTGCCTCGGCGTCCGCGACGTCGAAGCTTTCGGGCGTCCGCGGCATGTTCTGAGGTTGCAGCCGGCGCCCCGCCCACCGGCCCGTACCGGCGCCATGGAAGGCAAGGATACCGCGGCAACGGCTGTCCGCCCCGGCGCCCTTCAACATCGCGTCCAGCTTGCCCGTAGACGACTTGGCGGCCTCTTGCCGAACCTCGATCGCGCGGCGCGCGGCGGGTGACAGGTCCGGCGCGGCCAACAGTTTTTCAACCGTATCTTTCCGGAGGTCCGCCGCGTCAACGCCTTCCGTCACGAGCCAACGCCGCAACGCAAGGGCGCTGTTGGCGGTCTTCACGTGGCCGGACGTGAGCCGGCAAAGTTCGGCGTTCATGCGCTCGGTTTCGACCGTGGCCGCGACCCGGAGATTTCGAACCGCCGGCAGATCGACGCAAACGCCCCGATCGTTTATCCGCTGATCGATCGCCCAAAGCGCCCGCTCCCGGGGCGTCAACGGCAGAAGAATGCGGTAAACATCGCGTTCAACTTCAACGTCGCGTTCGCAATACTGAATGAGCCGCGCAACGCTTTCGGGGTCATCCTTCCAAAGCAGGACGTCCGTCGGTTCGCCCTTCCGGGGCTTCCGCGGTTTGCACATTTGCATCATGAGCCGGTGCCCGGCGTCGTCTTTCTCGATCGGGAGGCGCAACGCCCTTGCCAGATCGGCGAGCCCGGCCGGCAGCGACATGGCGAGGGCAAGCGCCATCGTGTCGGTAAGCTGTTCGGGTTTCAGTTCCGGCCACACGTTCGAACGGCCGCGCAACATGCGCCAGATCGACAGTTCGAAGCGGGCGTTATGCGCGACGACTTCGCCACCGGCCGCCACGTGTTCGATTAGGTCGCGGGGATAGTCGGCGAGCACGTCGAAGAAATTGAAGGTCTTGGGCGTCCCTTCGCCGATCGCGTAGGACAGGCATATTGCCTCGGTTGTCCCGTGCTCGGCATAGACTTCGACGCCGCATTTTTTCAGATCACAAGCGGACCGGGTTTCGAAGTCGATAAAGGCTGGCATTGCTATCCAGGGGAAACCCCCGCCTCCCGGCATTTGCGGCGATAGTACATCTCGGCGCGCTGTTCGTCCGAAAGACGATCGCGCCAACGTTGATTGGCTTCGCGCTGCCGTTGCGGGTAACGCTCCCGGTCCAGCTTCGCCGCGGCCTTGTGGCCGTCGGGGTTGCGCCTTCGCCAGATCAGAACGCGGACCGTGTTCGGCGTAGTGCCGAGCGCCTCGGCGATCTCGGCCGACGTGTGGCCGGCTTCGGCCATGGCGACGGCGCGGTCTGTCTTGGAAAGGCGATCCATCAAAACCCCATGACCCAAGCGAAAGTCACGAACATAAACACGACGGCACTTGCCGCGATCACGTCGCCGAGCATGGCAGGAAGTTCCTTCACGTGAGGGGCTTACAGAACCGATCGCAGTTCAGTCATTCCGACGCAAATATGATCGGCGAGCAAATACATCAAATCGGGGTCGAAGCCTTCCCGGCTATCCGTCGGGAAAACGATGAAAAGGCGCTTCCCGCGGCCTTTCATGTATCCGGCTTCGATGTGCGCCGACTTCCCGCACGGCAGAAGCAAAACGCACGTGTCGGCCCATTCCATCCCGCGAAGGTCGCCGAGGTAGCCGCTCGCCGCGCGAGGCTTGAACAGGTTTTTCCGATACTTCGTCGGCGTCCAGTTTTTCCAGTTCGGATCAAGCGCGCTCCAACTGAACGCGGTAGGCGCCGGGCCGCCGGCCGGGTGCGCGCGGTCGCTTTTGAAATCGTAGACGTCGTGGCCGTCGGCCCGAAGGGCGTCCACATATTCGCCTTGAAGTTCGTTGCGCCAACTCGAGGCAAGATAAATCCGAGCCATTGCGGGGTTTCCTTCACGTGAGGGGAGAAAAGAGGGGGCGCCGAAGCGCCCCCAAGTCGGCCCGGGGAGGAATTACGAAAGCATGTCCATGAGGGCTTTCGCATCGGGCGTCGTTGCCGGCGCCGACGTGCTGCCGGGGTGCTCGGCGATAGCGCCAAACTCTCCCGTCGCGTCGTTGCCGGAAAACTGTTCGTCATCGGCAAGCTTCTGGACGGCCACAAGGCCGAGCCCGACGCCGCGGTTGCCGTCGTTGTCGTAGGTGTAGAGGCGGAGCCGAACGAGTGCCCACATGCCCGAATAGACAGCATCGGACGGGAGCGCCATCGGGGCGCCGTTGCGATCGACCACGGGGACCGCGAAGTGAGACGAAGCGTCGATATAGACGCCTTCCTTCGCGAACCCCTGATATTTGTCGGCAAGCCGCGCCTGTTTCTTGATCGCGAGGTTGATGACGGGCTTGCCGTACTCGTCTTTGCGCTGCATCTCGGCGGCGCCGAACTTGGCCGCGCCGGTCGAAGAAACGAGCGACATGAGCGGCGACAGATCGGCGGCCGGCGGGACGATCAGCAGCGCCGAGAACTTGCCCTCCGGAATGCTGCCATCTTTGCGCGGCTTGCCGACTTTCGGCTTGTCGAGGTTGATGAACGCGAGGCGAACGGGGCACGTCATCACGTGGCCGATCGACTTCCCGTCCTTCGCGACGATCTCGCGGAAGGGGTACTGTCCCATGTAGAACTTCAAACGGTCGCTATCCATTTTCGTGATCCTTTTCGGTTGCGGGTTTCGGCTTCGCTTTCGGGTTTCGATTAGCCGTCAACGATCGGCGCGAAGTCGGCCGTTTTCCAATCGTCGGCGGTGGGGGTGACGGCCGGACGATCGTCGTCCATGCCGACAAGCTTCGGCGATCCGGCGCGCTTCTGGACAAGCGCCGGCTCAAGTGTCTTGAAATGCTTTTTGCCGAGAATTTTCTCGACTTGTGCGGGCGACGGGCAAACCCGCTCGCGAACGTCAATGCCAAGATCAGCTTCGATCTTCGCGGCGATCGTGTCCCCGTCGGCGTTCCATTCCCGGGCGGACCGGCCACGGACCCATTTGAGCCCGGGAAGTTCCTCGGCTTTCGCGCGGGCGGTCGCCTCGGCCTCGATCGCCTTGACGTACTGCCGGACAGTCTCAAGGGACAGGTAGCGGCGCGCGAGGTCTTCGGACGAAAGCCCGGCAGCGGCGGCCTTCGGTGCCATGTCCGGAACGGGAGCGAACAGGCTCACGGCCTCGGCCTCGGCGAAGGATGCGAGCGCGGCACATGCGGACTTGTGCTTGCAGAACTTGCAGTGCGCCCCGGGAACGAAGCGGGCAGACGGATCGTCGGTCGCCTCGGCAGCGGCGAGCAATTCCATCATGAAATCGCTCAACTCGAGCGCCGAGAAAGAAACCGTTTTGACCGGCGGGGCGCCGACGGCGCGAGGCTGGACGATCACGACGTCAACCGTTTCCGCCTTGACGTTATCGAACCGCACATACGCGGCCAAGGCGTAGAATTTGAGTTGCGGGTTTTCGGTCGCGTCAACCGGGGCGAACCCGTGCTTGAAATCGACAACCGTGATTTTCCGCTGTTCGGGATACAGCAAGAGGCAATCGGCGGTCCCGAACATATCGGGCCGAAGCGCCTCGAGCGAAAGCCGTTCTTCGACGTAGCGTTCCGCTTCGGGGGTCGAAAGCTTCCAAACGTGCTCGAGATACACGTTCACGCTATCGACCCACTCGGCGGGGACCGTGGCCGCGCCGCTTTCGCCAGCGTGGCCGAAGACGTCAACGACCGGGAGGCCGAGATACGACGAAGCATCAACCTCGCCATTCAGAAGACACACGCTCGCCAGTTCGTGAGCATCGGTGCCGCTGGCTGCGGCGGGGCTGGACGTGTCGGGATAGGCGAGTTCGGCGCGGACGCTTGCCGGGCATCGCATCCAGCGATGTGCCGACGAAGCGCCGAGGCGGGCGTGTGCGGTCATGGTAGTCCCCCGGTCGTTGTGTTGCGGTTCGCTTCGATCAAGCCGGCGAAAGCGCCGTTTCGAGCTTCGCGAACAGTTCGCCGAGGCGATCGGCCGGGATATCGCCGAGCTTCGTTGCGCCGAATTCGCCAAAAAGCGCCATCATGCGCTTGGCGCCGGTCGGTCCAGCCTTGGGCATCATGGCGAGGATGCGCCCCCGGCAATCGTCCATGGACTTGGCTTCGAAGGTGCCGCCGACGGGCGTAGAGGGGGCAACAGCGGCCGGCGAGGGTGCCGGGGCGGGGGTTGGTGCTGCCGGGGCTTCGACGGGCGCCACGGGAGCGCTGGCGGGCTCGGCGATCGGGGCGAAGCCCATATCCGCCTGCACGGGGGCGGCATCGGTCTTCGTTTCGGTCTTGCGGCTCTTGGGCTTCGTCTCGGCCTTCACGGGCTCGGCGATCGGGGCGACGGGCGCCGGTGCGGGGACGGACGGGACGGAAGCCGTCGGCAGGACAGGCGCCGAGGCGGGGACGTTCACGACGGGGGCGGCCGTGAAGCCGGCCATGATCTCGCGAAGCCGCGACGTGAAGTCGTGAAGGGCGGCGAGGTCCGTGAAGGTCGAATTAATCTGTAGATTGATGCTGAATGTAGACACTAGGTCTCTCCCGGTCTGAGGTTTTGGGCGCAACGCGGCGTGACGTATGACTTTTTACGTCACGAACTATTGCGACAACCTTAACGGGGAACGATTTTCGTGTCTAATTGCGCGCTAGGAAATTTGAAGTAACGCAACGTCTTGCGTCTTGCGCTTCAAAGTCCGGGCGACCCCTTCATCGATCGTCCGGGGGAGGTAACAGAACGTCGCGCGGACGGGGCGGCGTTGGCCGCGGCGCCAAGCCCGGGCGATCGCCTGCTTATTGTCGTCAGGCGTCCAAGACGGCTCGGCCAACAGCACCCGGGTTGCTCGCGTCAACGTGAGCCCTTCGGATGCCGAGCGGCGGTGGCACACGAGCACCCGGAGCGCCCCGGTACCGCCGGGCTCGAATGAGGCGAACAGCCCGGGGCGATCCTTGTTCGGCGTGCGGCCGTCAACGATGCCGGCGCCGAAGGGGGCAAGCCGAGCGGCGATAATGTCGATCGTGGCCGTATGTTCGCAGAAAATGAGGGTCTTCATTTCGGGGTCGGCGGCCAATTCCTCGGCGGCCAATTCCGCAACGCTTTCGGCTTTCGCGAGACCGACAAGGCGCCGGATCGTGGCGACGGTATCAGGGGCAAAATCCTTGATCGCCTCGAGGTCGCCGGACGCGATTGCATCCTCGATCACGGCAAGTTCGGCCGGATCGATGCCGGACAGATCGGGGCGGACGCCTTCACATGCGAAAGTGTCTATCTCGAGGGGCGGCCGTTCGCTTTCGACGGCTTCCCGGGCAAGCACGTGCGGGCGCATCGTGGCCACAAGTTCGGCGTGATTTTTCGACGCGATTATTTTGCGGTCGATTGGATACCCGTTTCGCCATACGGGGATAGTTGTGCAGAAGCGATCCGCGAAGGCGTTGAAGTCGCCCTTAAAGGCGCCGGACAGTTTCGCGAACGGATAATATTCGCTCGAGTTGTTCGGGGTCGGCGTGCCCGTGACGAACCACACATGCGAAGCGTGGTGCGCGAGCCCCTTGCCAGCCTCGAGCACGGCCCGCGTCCGGCTGGACTTCCTGTCTTTGAGGGCGTGCGCTTCGTCGCAAATCAGGATCACGGGGCGCCATGCGGCGAGCCGGTCCCGGACGTCGCGCCGGCTTGCAAGGTGATAGCTCACGACGACGACGCCCCCGGCCGGCAACGCATCCTTGGCCGTGCGTAGGATCGTGACGGGGCGCTTGATCCAGCCCCACAGGGCAAACTCGGCGGCTTCGTTGTTCCGGAGATTGGGCGGACAGGCGACGACGATCCGGGCGGCGGGGTCCGGGGCGGCCATGTCGCACGCCCGGACGAATTGCGCCGACTTACCGAACCCGACACGATCCGCCAACATGAACACGGAACGGGAGGCGAGCGTTGCCGCCCCCTCCCATTGCTCCAAAACCAAATCGTCGCGCCGGCCGCTAGGTTGCATGCCCCCTCGTGTCGCTTTTTACTGAGAAGCGGACATTTCGCGCGGTAGCCCATGATGCTCCCGCAGCGCCCTGTGGCGCGGATCGCGCAACCTCGCATCGAGGGAGGCAACAAGGCCCTTGATGAAGCGCCTTGCGTCGGCGACGGCTTCGCTACGAGTTGCGAAAGCGCGGCCCTTCACCTGCATTGTGTGCACTCTTTCGCTGCCGCGCTCGTTTGGGTCACGGTCGATCACTGGCACATACGGCCACTCTTTCCGGCGTCCTGCCCTGCGCGCCGTAGCCACGTACCCCGCGTAGGCACTCGCGGCGGCTTGCGATATATCGTCCATGTCTGCTTTGTCCTCTTTTCAGACGTCACTTACTAAACGGGAACGCCGCGCGAGCGGCGCCGGCACACTCGGCGGGGGTCTTGCCGGCGACTAGCTCGGCGAGGAAGACGCCCCGTGCAACCGTGATCGCCGCGTTGAAGTCGGCAGCGTGTGGCATGTCGATCGGGGCGCGTGCCTTGACCCTCGCCAACAAATCGCTGGCGAGAATGTGCCAAGCGGCTTGCGCCTTGTCCCGGGTCCGCTTGGGGAGTTTCTTTGCAGCCTCGAGGGTGATTTGATTTTCGGATTTCATCGTGTCCCCCTCAGATCAGCACGCAATCACGCGGTAGCGGCCCAAGACGTCGATCCAGCCGCCGGCCGACTTGCCTTCCCAAAGCTGCAAGCGGCCCGTCACCGGGTCCAGCCGCAACACGCCGTCGGCGGTCTTCGGCGAGACGGGAATGCACTTCACGCCGTTGTAAAACTGGCGGTAGAACTTGACGCGGGCCTTGGCGCGCTTGGCCAAGTGAGCCTTGATCGTCGCGAGTGCTTCGGCTTCGGTGATGGTCATCGGTTCCCCCCTTATGCCTTCCAGCTATCGGCCTCGGCGCACGCGGCGCCGTGGTCTTCAAACTGTCCGGCGACAACCCAGCGGCGCGAAAACTGGCTGTAATAGCTCACGGTCCAGATGCGCTCGCCGAAAAGTTCCCGATAAGTGATCTTCGTTTCCATCGTCTTCGCTTTCTGTGTTCGTCTTCGATGAAACCAATTTGCCCGAAAATAGTTACGACGACGTTAGCAAAACACGTTTTTCGTGTTGTCGCGTTTTTTCTTGCGCCGTGGCTTTGCCCGTGGCCGATCCGCAACGATAAGTCCGTCCGGTGCGTGAAGACGTGCCCAATGGCCGATCAACAGCGCCTCGGCCCGATTGTGATCCTTCGCGCGCTCGAGCCCGGCGCATTCGGGGAATAGCAGCCGAGCCAATTCGAGGGACGCGGCCTTGCGGGCGTTCTTCGGTATTCGCAGAAGCCCCAAGTCCCGTTTCCATTGTGCGGGCGGCACGCGAACCGCGGCCATGATGCCGACCGATGCGAGCGCCCCTTCGACCGTCCCGGCGGCGCGGGTTAACTCGCCGATCGAAAAGGGGTTGTCGCCGCGCCGGCCGGCCACGTGCTCGGTAACGAAAACCGGGGAATAAACGGACAGGAACCCGCAAAGCGTGGCAAGCCCCTCGAGGTCGAGGCGGGTCCGGCGCCCGTGCGGCGTCCGTTCGACCGTAGCAGGAATGTCGAAAACCGCCGCAAATGAGCCGTGCAAAAGTGCCAGCGCCCCGGTTGTGCCGGGGTCCGAAGCGAGATATGGCCGGTCGTCCGTCATGTTAGCAGGGGGTGCCAAGTGGCTGCGAAGAAAACCAAAAAACACGAAATTCGTAACACGGCAATTGATCGCAAATGGTTCCGGGAACGCATGGACGCGCTCGGCCTCACTCGGGAACAGGTCGCCAAAGCGTTCGACGCGGCGCCCTACATGGTCACGAGAATGATTGTCGGCGAACGCCCGGTCCGGCTGGACGAAATCAAGACTTGGGCGGACGTGCTCGAGGTCCATACGGTCGAGATTGTCCGGCGCCTCGGTGTTCCCGTGCCCCCGCCGACGGTCCCGGTTATCGGCGTGCTGCGATCAAACGCCCGGGTATCTCTGTTCGCGCCGAACGTGGCCGAGAAAATAGAAAGCCCCCGGTTGGAGCCGGGGGCGCCGAGACGATCGAAAGCGATCAACTCCAAAGCGCCGCGCCAGTCTTATGGATGAAAGCAGGCTGAAACCGCCGAGGATCATTGCGAAGCATAGCAGTCGGGTTGCACGAATGGACCGGGGGATGGCCGATTGACCGCTACGCTTCGCAATGATCCTCGGCGGGTGTCTCGCATCCGGAGGGGGGTCGAGACGAGCCAAGGGGAATTGGCTTACAACGGTCGCCAAAATACGACCGCAGATTGGGCCGGTCAAATGTGCGAATTTTAAAAGGTCGGGTTGCATGTCCCTTAGTGCAACTTATACGCACAAGGTTGCAGCACGAACGTTGCGTCGCGAAAATGTCTTTGCTGCGAAAGTATCCAGATCGTTGCAGCGTCTTGTGACGCGAAAAACCGCGGTACGCGCTCGAGCGTTCCGCCGCGTAACAGGTAGACGCGAAACCCGTTCATGAAACGACACGAAATTATATTAAGTTGACTTTTACGTTTCATGATCGTTTCACGTGTTGCGAATGTAGCGGACCCCGGGGAACAGGATGATTTCAGCGTCGGAACGCGATGAAACGTCCCGTTCCGCGGATGAAACGCCCGGTTTTAGGCTGTCTATCAAGCACCTTGATAGTTGGCGGATCGCGTATCGGCGGTACGTTTCAGCGGAATGAAACGTGAGGATCGTCGCGGAAAGCGCGGGACGTTTCACGTCGTTTTCGGAACGCATGGTGTTTCAGCCTCGAGGAACGTTGCGGGACGGTACGTTTCAGCGGCGGCGAAAGTCGGCGTTTCATCCGCGGCACACGTGAAACGTACCGTGCCAAAGGTTTCGAGGTCGTTACGACACGAAAAAGATATTTCGAAACCCCGTGGTGACGGTCGAATTATTGAACCTTAGCCCTACAACCATCCCGGCCGGGTCGGCGCTTTTCACGACCGTGGCGGAATACCGTTCGGCCAAGGGTTCAAGGTCGCGAAAGTGATTTTCAGGACAGCGTTGCGCCTCGAGCGCCTTCCGTGCTCGGCGTGCGATCCGGGCGAACTGCAAAGCATCCCGGGCGATTTCTTCGACCGTGGCGGCGTGCCCCGTCGATCGGCTGAACTGAGCGGCCAAGCGAGCGCTCGTCAATGCGGGTTCCATGCAGGCTCCAAAATACGATTTTCGTTACATCGGTTGCACGCAAAAAGTGCAGGGTCAACGGGGCGTGTCGCAAAAATGTGGAAAACCCTAAACTCCCAAGCTTGGGGTCCGGTCCGATCCGCCCCGCCTGTGGGGGTTGTTGGACAAGCCCCCTTACGAGGACCCCCCTAAAGGGGGGCCTCTACAGGGGGTCCACTACGTCTACGACTACGTTGATCCACATCCCCATGGCGGACAGCACAACCCCGCTAGGTTTTGGGGAGAAATCTAATTGGCCGAAACGACGTGAAAAGATCGGTGCTTGGAAACCATAAAAAGCGACGTTCGGTAAGTGCAACTTGGCCGAGACGATTTGAGACGATTTGGAGCGGGGTGGGGTGTTGGCGGCTAGCCTACTAGCGGCCTCCCCTCGCGATAGCCGCCACGGCGCAACGTCGGGGCTTCTGGACGGCATCCCGTGGCCGACCGTGCCCTTATCTGCCGCCCCGCCTCGAGACGGGCTTTTCAGGTTTTCGCGTTTTGACGTTTCAGTAACAAATCACGATTATCGTGCGACGATCCGAAACCAATACGAAAGGGGTTACCCGTGACGTCGCGCCATGAAATCGGCGGCAACTCGGAACACACGCTGCCGGCGGACAAGGCCGAGGCGTCCAAGGTGCTGTATAACCGCCTCGTGAAACTCAGTGCCGACCGTCGCGCATATGGCGACACGGCCCGGGACATGCTCAAAGACGCGAAAGCCGAAACGAAGATCGCCCCGCGCATTGTGCGCCTCGGCTATCGGCTGAACCGGCTCACGCCTGAAAAGCGAGAGAAATGGGCCGAAGAAATGTCGGCCGCCGCAAAGCTGTTCGGCTTTTCGAAACTGGACGTGGCGAACCCGGAACGTGAGGGGCCGCTGTGGAACCTCGTTCAAACGCTCGCCACGATCGAAGACGAGCGCCGGGAAATCAGTGACCACATTCGGGGGCTCGTGAAGTTCGCCAAGTCGCGCGGCGATCTGGACGTGCGGTCGATCCAGAAACTTGCCAGCATGGCGAGGAAGCCCAAGGATGAACTGGCGGACGAATGGGCCGATCTGGACACAATGGCCACGTTTCTCGGTTTGTGGTGAAACGCAAGTTTTGACGCTCAAATGAGTTTCGGCGAAAAGTGATGCACTGAAACTCGGCAAGCCCCGAAAGGAACCGCCACCATGTCGAAGCCCGTCCGCGTCATCACCTGCGAAATCACCGGCCTTACGTTCAACTATTCGGGCCGCGGCCGTCCGCCCAAGTATCACCCGTCGGTCAAGGCCGAGGTGCAGAAGCAGCAGCGCAAGGCTGTCCGCGACCGCAAGGCGGGAAAGGCCGCCGAGTAACGGAACCCCCGGCGGCGGGAAGGGAAATGCACTCGGGAGTGAACGCCCCGGGTGAAGTTCCGAAGTCGCAAGAGACGCCCGCCCCGGAGCACACGCCGAGGCGGGCGTTTCGTTTTTGTGAGTATCGAAGCAATCTGTTAAGGTGCCGCGGCAACTAACAGGTTTGGAAAAATGCGAAAAGCTGCAACCGGGCATTTGAGCGAAGACGAACGGGCGACGTTCCTCGCGTGCCTCGAGGCTGGAATGTTGATCGCGGACGCTGCGGCGGTCATCGGCGCGTCCGTGTCGATCCTTTACAAGTATCGGTCCGAAGACCCGGAGTTTCGGGCCGACTGGGAATTTGCCTACATGGCCGGGACGGATTATTTCGCCCGGGAGGCCGCGCGCCGGGCCGTGGACGGCAGTATCGAACCCGTGTTCCACATGGGGAAAGTCGTCGGCGGCGTCCGCAAATACAGCGACACGCTGCTTATGATGTTGATGAAGGCGCGCGACCCGACCCGCTATTGCGATCGAGCCCGCACGCTCGAGCTTGAAGCGGCACGGGCGGCCCGGGAGGCCGAGCTTGGCAAGGCGGACCCGACGGCGCACACGGCCGCACTCGAGGCTATCGCAGCGCTCGAGCGGCTCGCCATGGCGCGGGCGGCCGAGGCGACCGACACATTGCGCCCCGGCGAGGCCGAGCCGTGTCCGACCGCCAACGACTAAAGGAACTTGCGGACAGCGGGTCGCCCTTCGTGCAACGCCTCATTGCGTGGCGCGCGGGGTGGCTCACGATCGCGCGGCCCAAGCAGATCGCGCCGGCCGGCGCGTGGCGATATTGGTTGATCCTCGCCGGCCGAGGCTTCGGCAAGACCCGTATCGGCGCCGAGGATATCGCATATTACGCACTCGCAAACCCGGGCGTTCGGTGTGGCGTGCTCGGTCCGACACATGACGACGTGCGGTCCGTGTGCTTCGAAGGGGAAAGCGGCTTGCGGGCCGTCATCCCCAAAGCGTTCGTCGCTCGATACAACTCGCAATCCCTCGAAATGTGGCTCGTTAATGGATCGGTCATTCAGGGGGTGTCCGCCGAGAAACCGGACCGCGTGCGAGGAAAACAATTTCACCGGGCGTGGTGCGACGAAATCGCGTCTTGGACCCGGCTAACCGAAACGTGGGGAAACCTCGAGTTCGCGCTCCGCCTCGGCACGAACCCTCAGTGCGTCATCACGACGACGCCCCGGCCGATCGATTTCCTTCGCGGCATGGTCAAGAATATCCGGGCCGTCATCACGAAGGGCAATACTTTCGAGAATGCGGCGAACCTCGCCGCGTCCGCGCTCGAAATGTATCGCGAGGTTTACGCGAACACCCGCAAGGGGTTGCAGGAACTTTATGCGGAAATCCTCGAGAGTAACGAAAATGCGCTTTGGTCATGGGCGCGGATCGAGGCAAGCCGGCTCAAAGACGAGCCATCCCGGGAGGCGTTGCAGCGGATCGTTATTGCGGTCGATCCGGCCGTTACAACTCAGGAAGACAGCGACGAAACGGGCATCATCGTGGCCGGCGTCGGCGATGACGGGACCGTTTATGTGCTCGAGGATTTGAGCGGCCACTATACGCCGCTTGAATGGGCGAAACTCGTTCTGGCGACCTATGCGCGCTGGCAAGCTGATTTGATCGTGGCCGAGACCAATCAAGGCGGCGATCTAGTGGAAGCGAACCTGTCCGGCCATGCGGAAGGGGTGTTTTTCGCGTTCGAAAAGGTCCATGCCAAGCGGGGCAAGTATCTCCGGGCTGAACCCGTGGCCGCGCTTTACGAGAAAGGGAAAGTCCGCCACGTCGGCCGATTTGACAAACTCGAAAAGCAGATGACGGATTTCGTTGGTTCGACAAGCAAGGGGAGCCCCGATAGGTTGGACGCGCTCGTTTACGCCGTCGGCGAGTGTGCCTTGGGAACCTCAAAAAATGCTTTTTGGTAATGTCATGACAGCCGTAACGCGCCGCCTCAAAGGGTCGGCCGCGGCACCGATGCCGACAGGCGAAACCGCTCGCTATCTCGAATTGCTCACGAACCCGGAAGGGTTCACCCCGCCCAAGGCGAACGCGGCCAAGCTTCTGGCGCTCTACAAGTCGAGCCCGTGGGTCCGGGCGATCGTCGGCAAGGTCGCGGCGTCCGTCGCGCGCCATCCGTTCTACCTCGAGGATGCTGCCGGAGAGCGGATCGACGCGCACCCGTTCCTTGCGTTCCTTCGCGCCGGCTCGCCGCGTCTTCGCGGGCGCACGGCAATGAAGATCACTCAGGCGCACTTGGACCTTGCAGGGGAAGCCTATTGGGCGATCGGCCGCAACGGCACGCGCCCGGTGCAGTACGCCCCTATTCCCCCGAATTGGGTGACGGACATTCCCCGCCCCGGTCGGCCATTCTACGAAATCCAGCCGCAAAGCGGCGTCCGGTTCACCCTCGGCGAAACCGACGTGCTCGCGTTCCGTGACCCGGACCCGTTCGACCCTTACGAGCGGGGAACGGGCGTCACTGAGGCCGCTTGGACCGAAATTCAGACGGACGAAGCGGCGGCCGAGTTCCTGTATTCGTTTTTCAAGAACCGCGCTCGGCCGGACATTATCGTGTCCGGGACGAAGGAACGTCCGCTTGGCGAAAAGGACGTGCCCCGGCTCGAAACCACGTGGCTCGAGAAATTCCGCGGGGTGAAGCGCTCGCATCGGCCGATGTTCTCGGCGCACCCCCTCGAGGTCAAGGAAATCGGCAAGGGGCTTCGTGACAACGAAGTCACGTCGATCCGTGAGCTACAGAAGGGCATCATTACCGAGGTCTTCGGCATCCCTCCGGAAATCCTCGGCCGCCTCGAGAACAGCAACCGTGCGACGATCGAGAGCGCCGATTTCCTGTTCGGCAAGCACACGCTCGAGCCGCGGCTTTCGTTCCTCGCCGAGACGCTCGAGGCGTTCGCGCTCGCCGAGTTCGATATCGGCGACTTGCTCGTCAAGTATGAAAGCCCCGTTCCCGACGATCTGACGCGGCGCTTGGCCGTGATGACGGCTTTCCCGGGCAAGTTCACCGGCAATGAAGTGCGGGCCGTGGCGGGGCTTCGGCCGCGTCCTGAACCCGACTTCGACTTGCCGACCCCGCCGGTGGACGAAGCGCCGGACAGCGGCGACGATGACGAGCTCGACGACGAACCGGACCCGGAACCGCCGAAGGGCGGCAAGGCGTCCAAGTCGGCGCCGGCAGTCGTCACGCGCACCCTGTCCCCGGACGGCATCGTGAGGGTAGCCGAGGCACACGAAGACCCTTCGGTTAGGGCCGAAGTGTCTCGTATCTTCGATGAAATCTTCGGCAAACTCGTGATGCGCTACGGATCCGAATTGCTCGAGACGCTATCCGTTGACGTGCGTTTCGAAAGCACGGTCCGGGTCGCGAACTGGCTTGCCGATACGGTCCCGGAATTGCTCGGCCAAATCGACGCGACGACGCGCAAGGAACTTGCCGCCGCGCTTGTCGAAGGGGCGGCCCGGTCCGAACGGCTGGACGATCTGTTGAAGCGGGTGGATGACGTCTTCGCGGACGCGGCCAAGACCCGGGCGCCGCTGATCGGCGACACGATGGCGACGAAGATCACGGGTTTTGCATCTCAGGACGCGGCCGAGCAAGCCGGCTTTGAGCGCAAGATGTGGCTCACGTCCCAAGATCAGGTCGTGAGGTCTTCGCACCGGTCCATGAACCGGCAAGTCGTGCCGACCAAATCGAAGTTCCAAAGCCCCCGGGGCGGCCGGGCGTTGCACCCGGGAGCGTTCGGCGAGGCATCCGAGGATGCACGGTGCCGGTGCGCCATGCGCCCCGTGCTCGAGGGTGAGACGGTCGAGAACAGCGCGGACGCGGCCGAGGCGTTCACGTCCATGCACGACAAGGAATGGTCCGGCATCGCCAGCGCGATCACGGAACGGGCGCGGGACGTCTTCGCGGGACAGGCGGCGGTCATCAAGGCCGTGCTCAAAACAACCATGATCGGAGTTGCTTAAATGCTTGATCTTATTCGCGTCACCAACCGCCGCGCGACCGTCGATATCGCCAATCGGGCGGTTGATTTCGTCCTATCTACGTCCCTCGAGGATCGGGCCGGCGACACGATCGATCAGAGCGGATGGGAGCTTGCCCGCTACCGTGACAACCCGGTCGTTCTGTGGTCCCACGATCACCACATACCGGCCATTGGCCGATGCGAAAAGCTGCGGATCGAGGCGGGAAGCCTTACGGGACAGGTCACTTTCGCGACGGCTGAACAACATCCCTTCGCCGATACGATCTACCGCCTTGTTTCGGGAGGGTTCATTAACACGGGAAGCGTGGGGTTCATTCCCATTGATTGGGATTTCGGCGACAACGGCGTCAAGTTCAAGCGGCACGAACTTATCGAGTTCACAATCTGCAACGTGCCGATGAACCCGCAAGCGCTCGCAAAGGCTGCATCTGAGGGGGTCAACCTCGAGCCGCTTGCCAACTACGCGGACCCGGGCCGGAAGGTGAAGACCTACGCCGAGTTGCGCGAAGCGCTGATTGCCTCCCGGGCCGTTCCGCCCGTGTCGCTCGAGCGTTTCCGCAACCGTAACAAGGCGCTTCGCACAAGGGTTAGGGTCCGTTCAACCTGAACGGAGAAGACCCCCAATGAAGCATATCGATGCACTCCGGGCGAAGGCTGAAAAGGCAATCGCTCGGCAAGAGGAACTGTTGACCCTCGCGGCGACAGAAAATCGCGATTTCACCGCGGACGAACAGGCCGAGTTCGATCGCCTCGAGATCGAAGCCGATCAGACGATGAAGAACCTCGACAGCGCCCGGCGCTCGGAAGCGCGCTCGGCGGCGTTGAAGACGGACGCCCGCAAGGCGGTGCTGCCGGCGCCGACCAATAACGCGGTCGATCTGATCACTCAGCGCGACAACCCGCACGTGACGAGCCCGGGCCTTACGGGTAACGAGCGGCTCGGCGTCGTGGCATGGGCGGTCGCCCGGTCCAAGCACTATGCGAGCAAGCCGGCGCTTGTTCATCTCGAGGAAGCCGGGTTTCAGCGTGTGGCCGACGAATGCCGCGCCTACAAAGACGAGCTTGTCCGGAACAAGACGTTCAACAGCATCACGGCCGGCACGGGTGACAACGCGATCACAACGCCCCTGTCCACCGAGTTCATCGAAACGCTTCGGAACGAGAGCGCCTTTCTGTCCGGCGGTCCCGTGCCTATCGATCTGAGTTATGGGAAACTCGACATTCCCGGCGGCAACGTCGGTGCGTCGGGCACCTACGGCGCGGAAGGTGCGAGCATCGGCTATCAGCAGATGAGCACCCGCAAGGTCTCGCTTTCTGCAAAGCACCTGTCCGCGGTGACGGCCGTCGGCAACTACGCGATCGAGATTTCACCCCTCGCCATCGCGGCCATCGTCGGCGACGACTTGCAGCTTGGCGTGACCCTCGCCATGGACGCGGCCGGCCTTCGCGGCGACGGTACGGGCAACAACCCGGCCGGGCTTCTGACGATCACGCACGCTACGCACAAGATCAGCGCCGCGGCGGCCGTGGCGCCGACCTATGCTCAGGTCGATACCGAGGCCAAGCGGATGCTTACCCGCATCCGTGCGACGAACATTCCGAAGCGTCGGCGCCGCTGGATGATGAGCAACCGCGTCTACACGTATCTCCAGTTCATGCGTGACGGCAACGGCAACCTCATCTTCCCGGGTCTCTCGGCAACCTCGCCGACGTGGTACGACAATTACCCCGTGACCGTTACCGAGCAAATCCCGTCGAACCTCGGCGCCGGCACGAACGAAAGCGAAATCTATCTCTGCGACTTCGGGCACGTGCTCATGGGTGTTGCCCGTGCGCTCACGCTCAAAGCCAGCACCGAGGCGAGTTACAAAAACTCGGGCGGCACTCTCGTTTCGGCCTTCGACCTTGACGAGACGGTCATTCGCGCGACCGCCTCGCATGACTTCGACATGCGCCACGACAAGGGTTGCGTGATCTTGCAGGCGGTCCAATGGGGGGCCTAATCCGAGGGTGAAGTGACGAGCCAAGGGGAAACTTGACTATTCGTCACCACAACCCAAGGAAAGCCGCTCCCATGTCGAAACTTGTTCCCAATGCCTACGGGCTTGTCCCCGTCAAGATGCTCGTGAGCGAAGCCGGCCTCGGCCTTCGGGCCGGCGAAATCCGGGGCGTTTCCCCGGAGGTCGCGGAAGCCATGATCGCGAAGAAACACGCCGAGATCGTTGAACACCCGAAGGGGACGAAGACAGCGCCGGCCGTCGCGGAATAAACCCCCGTCGGCAGTGCTCCCGGGCGGATAGCATTCTATCCGCCCGACCCTCCCCTTTCCCCGCGGGGCGTATCATGTTCGGCAGTCGTGAAATTGATTTAACCCCGGTCGATCCGGTCGGGTTCGTGGCACTCGCCGACGTCAAGACGGCGCTCGGCATTGCCGACACGTCGCAGGACGCCCGGCTTACGGCGCTGATCGCCGCGGCTTCGGCCATGATCGAGCGATATTGCGCCCGGCCTATCGGCATCCGGTCCATTGTGGAACGGGTTCACGCCGAGGATAGCGTCGGCGTCGTGGTGCTTTCGCACTTCCCCGCGTCGTTGCTCGGCGTCGTCGCGTTCGGCGAGGAAGTGCAGACGTTGGCCGATTTCCGGTTATCCGGGACCACGGCCACGGTTCGGCGCAATGACGGGGCGCTATTCCCGCCCGGCGAGATGCGTTTCGAGTATGCGGCCGGCTACGCGACGACGCCCCCGGCGGTGGCCGAAGCGTGTTCGAAACTCGTTCAGACCCTATACAACGCGACGGCCGGTCCGGTCGGCGTGAAATCCGAGGCGGTCCCGGACGTGGCAAGCGTCACCTACGGGGACAGCGGCAGCAACCGAAACGGCGTGTCCCTCCCCTATTCCGTGTCGGGACTTTTGGCGCCCTATGTAACGGAGTTCCAGCCGTGAGCCTGTCAATCACGACGTCCCGCCTACTCGGCAGCTACGGGGCCGCCTACACGATCCGCAAGGCCAATCCCGCGGCCGGGGGCAACGCATGGACGTCGGGAGCCGAAACGCCCGCCTACGTGCATTGCAGGGGCCGGGAACGGTACGCCAAACCCGAAGCGATCCGGGGCGGCCTCACGGAACTGCAATCAACGATCGTGATCGACGCGGCCACGTGCCCGACCGAACCGAAGCCGGGCGACCGGATCGCGCTCGGCGCCGTCTCGGGTGATGCCGGGGTGACGTGGCGGCAGATCGTGAACGTGTATCCCGCCCGCGAGGGCGCAACCGTCCGCGTGTGGCGAATTGAGGCAACGAAATGACAACCCCGACGATCAAGAACTTTGCCGGCGAGCCGATCTTGCAGAACTTCGCTTGGGCGCACCTTGCGGCCCGGTTGCAAGACGTGTCGCGACCCTTCGGCGAGCTTGCCGAAAAGATCGTCGCCGAGCTTCCCCGCAACCCGGAGCGGACCGTCGCGCTTCGGAAGTTGCTCGAGGCAAAAGACGCGGGCGTTCGCGCTTTGCTTTGGAAGGACGCCCCGTGAACCCCGCCAACTTCGATCGACAAGCGAACGCCGAGGCGCGAAAGGTCGTGCATCAAGCCGAGGAAGCCATACGGAGCTTCGCGCTTATGGCGTACAGCGACCTACAGGCGCCCGCGCTCGAGAACGGGGGCGCCTTCGGCTCGCCGGTCGCATCGGGGCGGCTCGCCGCGTCCACGCGACTGAGCATCAACGGGATTGACCATTCGAACGAGCCGGCCGACCCCAAATATCAGTATTCGAAGCCGCCCCCGCCCCGGACGATCCGCAACCGCGGGATTGCGAGGATATCGGCGGCGCTTCGGCGGTTCAAGATCGGCGACACGATCTATCTAAGCAACAGCGTCCCGTATATCCGCAAGATCGAGATCGGGCGGCATTCGTGGCAAACCCCGGAAGGCATCTTCGAACCGACCTTCCGCCGGCTCATTGCCCGGTTCAAGCATACCGTCGCCGGGTTGAAGGTATCTCGCCGTGGCTGATTATGTCGCAACGCTCGCCGCACTCCGGACCGCCCTTGCAACGGGCTTCACGGCATTGCCGCTCTATTGGCCGAATGACGATCGGGAACCCGATCTGACCGCGGCGCCAAACGGCTTCGTCTATTCGGAACCCCGGTTGCTGGACGAAGCGCAAAAGACAATCGGCCCGGCCGGGACGCGGGTTCACCGCGACGTCGGCGAAATGGCAATCTATGTCTACGTCCCGCACAAGACGCGGGCAGGGACGGCCGAGGCGCACGCGCAAGCGATCCGCGCGCTATTCGGCACAACAGCAATTCCGGGCGTCGTGGTGACACGGCGCACGATCGGCCAAGGGGAAAACGTGAACGGGCCGACGGGTCGCTTTTGGGCGGTCCCGTTGGTTGTGGAATGGTGGACAGATAGAACGGAGTAGCCCCTATGGCGAAGGCAATTGCAGCAGATACCCGGGTTGCGCTTGTGGCCGAGGCGGTCATGGGCACAACCCCCGCGACCCCCTCGTTTTCGATCTTTCGCGCGACGGGCGAAAACCTCGAGGTCGGCCGGAAACTCGTGTTCTCGAGTGAGTTGAACGGCTTCCGCGGCGAGAAAAACCATGCGGTCGCGGCTCACATGGCGTCCGGCGGGTTCGATTTCGAGTTCAGCGACGGAAGCCTCGAAACGATCTTGGAAAGCGTGCTTCGCGGCACGTGGTCAACGGACGTTCTTCGGGACGCCAAGACGCCCAAAAGCTTCACGCTGGAAACGACCTTCGAACAGGGGGCAACGGACACGTTCAAGCGCATCACGGGCGCCGAGGCGGCAAGCCTCGCGCTGTCCATTCGGGCGCAAGAGATCGTGACGGGTTCGCTCGGCTGGATGGGCCGCGCTTCGGACTATTCGCAGACAGGCATTGCCGGGGCGACCTACGCGGCCGGCAACAGTGAGCCGATCGAGGTAGGTGCTCGCGTCGGCGGCGTCACCATGTCCGGGCTCACGCTGGACGGCGTTGCGGCGATCACGCTGAACATCAACAACAACCTTCGGGAACGGTTCGTGCTCGGCGCCTTCGGCCCGCAAGACTTGGGGGCGGGGAAACTCGAGGTCACGGGAACAATTACGATGTTTCTGGACAGCGGGGAATATGACGTGCTACGGGCCGCCGCGGACGGAACGTCTACTTCCCTCGTGTTCACGATCGGGACGACGACGGGCAAGCGAACCACGTTCAGCCTCCCCAATATCGTCCTGTCCGAACCGAAGCCGAACGCCGAGAGCGCCGAGGGGGACGTGATGTTGCCGCTCAATTTCCGGGCGTTGCAGGCGTCCAGCATCGGGCAATCGGTCATCGAGATCACGCGCAACGTGGCATAGTGCCAGCCGGTTGATGGTTGCGCGAGGTAGGGCAGGGGCGTCCGCGGGGGCGCCCCCGTTCTCGTTTCAGGCGTGCCGTTCCATTTCTTCGTAATGCTTATAGTTTTCCGGCGAGCCGTAAACGTTCAGCCGCGGAAAGTATCTCTGCCCGCCATCAATCCAAGAGGGGAGCCGGCCCGTCCGGTTGATTTCTTCGGCCGCCGCGTCCGCCGCTTCGTCGCACGTGAAGGTGTGCCACGTTTCGAACTTCGTCCGCTGAATGACCAACTTCGGGCTCCCCCAAGCGAACCCGGAAGCGCGGCGAGCGGTGTAGGTGTGGCGAGCCATTTTCAGTCCCCGTTGTTTGCGTCTTCGATGTACCCTTTATGCGCCCCAAAAGTAAAAGCCGGGTTAACCTGTAACGAAAATCGTGCTTATTTGACGTCGCGCCACGTTTCGGGGCTGATTGCCCGGATCAATGCGCATTGGAGCACCCCCCGCATGAACCCGTGGCTTGCAAAAGAACGTGAGAAAAACGGCGTCGAAGTGATCGTCGCCGAGTTCCCGGATTGGCTGTTCAGGGTCCGCCGGGCCGACAAGTGGAACGCCGAATATCACCGGGAGCTTACCCGCATTTCCATGCGGCGAGACGTCCGGGCGTTGATCGAGAGGCAACGGGCCGACGACTACGAACCGACCCGGGCCGACATGGACCTTGACGCCAAGGTGAGCCGGGAGGCGTTCGCGGCCGGGTGTGTCGTCGGGTGGTCCGGCGTGACGGGCCGGGACGGCAAGGCGCTCCCCTTCACGGTCGAGAACGCCGTCGCGGTGCTCGCCACGTTCCCGGAGGTCGCCGAGGCGCTTCTGTCCGCCGCGGCCAATCCCGCCAACTTCGGCACGCCGAACGAAGACGAAAAGGCTTCGGCTGTCCTGGGAAACTTCGACGGCGCCTCGAGTTCCTCGGCGGACCGTGGCGCGAAGCACTCCCCGCGTGCGCGCTCCCGGACGGCTGGCGAAAAGGAACGCCCCTCGTAATTCTCGAGGGGTGCTTTCTTCTGCCGGACGCCGTGCCGGTGTGGCGATCGTTTTGCCGTCTTTCCCGTGGCCGAAATTATTCGCTCATGGGCGCACCGATGCCGCTAAGTTATCGCGACGTGCGCGACGAAGCGGCGCGGTGTGTTTGCGACTTGACGCCCGAAAGAATAGAACAGGTCTTCACGGACCTAGACGATTATCTTTCCGAGGCGGTGTGGCGTGGCGATCGTAGTTAGCGCATCCATCGAAACGAGCGGCGCCGAAGCGGGCGCCCGTCGCTTCAACGCCGCTCTAAGTTCCATGCGGGGCGGCGTTGTCACGGCCGGACAGGCAATTGCCGGTCTCGGCCGGACGCTTATGTCCCTCCCGTTTCTGATCGCCTCGGCCGGGCTTGCGAAACTCGGCAAGGATGCCGTTTCGGCCGGCGACAATTTTCTACAGTTGAAAGCCCGCCTTGGGCTCGTCACGGCCGAGGGAACGTCCGTCGAAAGCGTGCTCGCCGGCATCGGCGAGGCGGCGCTACGTGCGCGCGTGCCCGTGTCTGAATTGACGCAAATCTACACGAAGAACGCGAACGCTCTAAAGGACTTGAAGTTTTCGCAGTCGGACAACCTTCGGCTCGCCGAGACGCTCGCAAAAGCCGTGAAGGTCTCAGGCGTTTCCGGACAGGAAGCCGCCGCGGCGATGTTGCAGCTTTCGCAGGCGATTTCGTCCGGCAAGTTTCAGGGTGACGAGTTCCGGTCAGTGGCCGAGAACCTCCCCGAAGTCATGCGCATCCTACAGCGCGAAACGGGCAAGACGGCCGGCGAGCTTCGGAAGCTTGCCGAGGAAGGCAAGTTGACCGGCAAGACGTTGACGCAAGCGCTGCTCAATGCGTCGTCGGATATCGATGCGAAGTTCGCCAAGATGCCGAAGACGGCCGGCGAGGCGGCGAGCGCGGCGGCCGATGCGATAAACCTCAATTTTTCGAAAGTCGCCGAGAGCACGGGGCTTTCCGCGGCATGGGCGGCCGTCTTCGACCAAATCCGGGAAGCCGCATCGTCGCCGGCGATGCAGCAGGCGTTCCGGCTGTTCGCTGAATACTTGAAGGAAGTGGCCCGGAACTTTTCGAACCTGATTACCTTCGTAGGGGACGCCCGCGTTGCAATCGCCGGCTGGACGAAGGCTATTCAGGAAACCGAGGCATACAAGGCACTGGCGAGCGTAATCGAGCGCCTCGGCCAAGGCTTCGCGTTCATCAAGGGCGCTGTCTTCGGGGCGGGTGAAGCCTTGGCCGGGGCGGCGGCCGGTGCCATGCCTGAAACGGCCAAGGGTCTTGCTGATCTTGCCGCGCGGGCGAAACAAGCGAGCCTTGAATTTGCGACCCTCGAGAGAATGAAGGGAAGCATTTTCGGCGACAACAACGCCCCGTTGAAGCCGAGCGAGCCGAAGAAAGCCAAGGTCGAACTTGGCAAAGGCGACACGGCCGGCGAGATCGAGAAATTGAAGCGCCTCATTCAGACGGAAGCGCTGCAATTTGAGTTGAAGAAACGGGCGGCGCTCGAGTATGGCGACGTCGAAAGCGACACGACGCTGAACCTTCGCAATCAGTTGGACATTCACGGCAAGATCACGAAGGAAATGCGCTCGGCCTCGCCGACCCTCGCGAAGCGCCTCGAGGCGCAAATCCGCGAAACGAACGAGCTTGAACGCCAAAACGAAATCATGAGCCGCAACCGGGAGCTTGGCGAGGGCTTCGCCCGCGGCATCACCGCGGCGTTTCGCGAAGCGGCGGAGAGCGGCAAGGGGTTCGCCGGGTCGCTTCGGCTTGTGCTCGCCCGCTTGATCGACATGACGACGCAAACGCTCATTCTCGAGCCGCTCGTCAAGTCGATCGGCAAGGGCTTTTCGTCATGGGCCGGCGGGACGGACGTCGGCGGGTCGATCGCCAAGACGTTGCTCGGCGCGCTCGGCGGGGCGGCCACGGGCGGCGTCGGTTCGTGGGCAACGACCGTCACCCCGTTTGCGAATGGCGGCGTTGTCGATCGGGCGACCCCCTTCGCGTTCGGGGGCGGCATGGGCGTGGCCGGCGAGGCTGGACCCGAAGCGATCCTTCCCCTTCGCCGCGGCGCCGATGGCAAGCTTGGCGTTGCAGGCGGGGGCGGCGGGGGCGGTAACGTATCGATCGTCATCAACGGCAACCCGGATAACGCGATGCTCGCCGAGGTCCGCCGGATCGCCGAGGATATCGTCGCGGCACGGACGCCCGGCATCGTGAAGACGAGCGTTGCGACCGTCGCCAGCCGGCATCGGGCCGACCGGAACTATCTGAACAGGTGACGACATGCCGAGGGGACTTTCGCCCGCACAAAAGGCACTCTTGGCCGCGCCGGTCCGCCGGCCGGCCTATTTCGTGCGCCTCGATTTCGCGTCCGGGGTCGTGCGGGTGTGGTCCGGGGTCGGCAACGTCGTGGCGCTCGGCGGGACGTGGCTCGGCGTCGGCGAGTATGGGTTTATCGACGGCATAGAAAGTGACGTCACGTTGCGGGCAAAGTCGATTTCGTTCGGCATTTCAGGCGTGCCCGGCTCGGCGATCAGCGGAAGTGCCTTGGCGACCTCGAGGGCGGAGCGCTACCAATATCGGCCCGTGTCGATTTCGCTCGGCTTTCTGGACCTTCACTCTGACGTGTTGCTCGGCGACCCGACGGTGATTTGGAGCGGCTTCGCGGACGTTCTGACCTTCCGGCTCGGTTCGACTATCTCGGCCGTTCTGTCCGCCGAGCACATGACGAGCCTGCTTCGCCAGTCGAACGGGCTCCGCGCGACGACGGAAAGCCACAACGAGCGCCTCGGCAATCCGGCAACCCGCGACCTGTTTTTCGAAGCCCAAGACCGGCTCATGAACCAACCCCGCCCGGTGCCCGGATCATGACTCCCCTCGAGCGCCGTGCCGATTGGTGGCCTCGCCTGAAAGCGACCGTCGCGGAATGGGAAGGGCGCCCGTTCGAATGGGGGCGCACCGATTGCGCGTGCTTCGCGGCGGCGTGCGTCGAAGCCGTGACGGGGGTTGACGTGTTGGACGGCCGCCGAGGCACCTACGCGAGCCGTCTACAGGCTCGAGCCCGGCTTAGGTGGTGGCGTCACCCGTCCGTCGCCTCGGCCGCTGGCGATGCCTTGGAAGGGCTCGGATGCGTGCCCGTGCCGCCGATGTTTGCCAGCGTCGGCGATGTAGGGGTTACTGGCGACGACGTTTTGGCGGTCCGGATGCCGGCGGGGTTCATCGCCCGCGGCCCGGACGGCTCGTTTGGGCGAGTGAAAGTCGAAAAGGCGTGGGCGGTAGCATGGCCGAAGTAATCATCCAAGTTGCAATCTCGGCGATAATTTCCGCGGCCATTGGCGGCGTCACGAAGGCGTTGACGGCGGATAGCCGGGACAAGCGAGACGCGACCGTTAATCCGGTCCAGCCGGCGCCGGCTCCCGTCGATCCGCTTTCGGTCGGTCCCGATCAAGGCGGGGCGCTCGCCGGGCTATTCGGGCATCGGCGCATCGGCGGACAGGTGGTCTTGTCGGCCAAGTCCGGCGAAAAAAGTTACCTCGTGATTGCGTTGCTCGGCGCCCCGGTCGCCGGGTTCGCGGGTGTGTTCCTGAACAATGCGCTTGTTGAATTGGACGGCAGCGGCAACGTCACGTCGAAGCCTTGGACGAATAATACCGGCCTTACGGCAATCAACGTGAAACTGTACGACGGCACGCAAACGACCGCCGACCCGGAACTAGAAGCGGCGTTTCCGGGCTGGACCGCGGATCACGTCGGGACGAACATTCCATATGCCCGGATCATTCTGAACCCGGCGGCGAACGCGGCCTATTTCAACGGCGTGCTTGGCACGACGCCCGATTTCACTTTCGGCGTTCTCGGCTTCAAGTGCTACGACCCGCGCAACCCGGCGCACGTGCTCGGCAACGCGGCGACTTACAGTTTCTCGTCAAACGTCTCGATATGCCGGGCGAACTACCTTATTCACCGGCTCGGAATGAACCGTTCCCCCAATCTCGTCAATTGGGCTTCGGTGGCCGCGTCGGCAAACATCGATGACGAGCTTGTGGCACTTGCCGGCGGCGGAAGCGAGCCGCGTTACACGTGCGCCGCCTACTGGACGACAGATCAGCGTCACGAAGACGTTATCTCGAAATTCAACGCGGCCAACGGGGGCGCCTTCGGTCCGATCGGCGAAAAATGGGCATCGTCGGCGGCTTCGTTCGGCGGCGCCTCGCCGGTTCCGATCACGCCTGACGGCTATTCCGACGGCGGATTGACGTTCTCGGATTGGGCGCCGATCGGCGATGCGGTCAACGGCGTTCGCGGCAAGTTCACGAGCCCAATTCACAACTACGAACTTAGGGACTTCCCCGCCTACACGGACACGGCCGCGCGCACCGCGGACGCCGCTGCAATGGGCGTCTCGAGCGAAGCCGCGGCGTCGTGGCTTGACCTAGATTTCGAGTTCGTCACGAGCCATTCGCAGGCGCAACGCCTTGCGCGGATCGCCTACAATCGCGCCCGGCTTGGGCATCCGGCTTCGGTCGAACTTCAATTTACGTTCTTCGACGTCGTGTCGGGAGACTATGTGGCAATAACGGACGATCGCGCCGGCTTCACGGACAAGGTGTTCCGGGTGACGGGCGAAAGCGTGTCCCCTGATTGGGTCGTGACATTGAGCCTCGAGCACGAGACGGCCGCCTTTTACGCATGGACGGCCGCCACGGATGAAGCCGAGTTCCTCGCCGAAGACCCGTTGCTTGGCGACCCGGAGGGGATGTTGCCGCCCGGCGCGGCGTTGATCGACAGTGACGCGGGCGCAAATACCGTTCCAAACTATCGACTGTGGCCGAGCCCGTCTTCGGGATGGGACGAATACGTTGTGTTTTTCCCGGGCACGGTAACTGCGAACTATTTTCCGAAAGGCACTGCACAAACGAACTTCACGGGGGTGGCGGGGGGAACGACGGGCGGAACGCAAATGTTCGTCCGAAACTCAGTGACCGGCGCGCGATCGGCTAACCCCTCGGTCCACGGGGCCGTGACGACGACGACATATGCGAACCTTGACGAAGCGGCGACCCCTCATTTTCTTTTGCCCGCGGCGCCGTCGCCGCTCGTGTTGACTTCTCGAAGCGGCAACGTCCAGCTTCGTGTCCGCCCCGTCGAAGCGAGCCGGTGCGATGAAATCCAGCTTTTCGCGCACTCGGCGAACGATCCACTAAGCGCGGGGCTCGTGACCACGGCGGCCAATGCCGAAACGATCGTGGCGCAAACGGCCGCGCCGGGGACGATTACCTATTACTGGACCCGCGCAAGAAACGCCGCAACGGGCAAAGTCGGCCCGTTCTCGCGTGCAACAGTTGTCGTGTTTTAATGGCGCGCATACAATCCGCGCGCCATGCCCATAATCAACCAACGTTGGCCGCGCGATCTGTCCCCCGAAACATGCACCTTCGGGCGCACGCGCAACGACGTGCGGCAAACTTCGCCGGTTTCTCGTTTCTCGACCGTCATTCGGCAAGGGCGCCCGCTTTGGAGCGCGCAAATCTCTTGGACGATGCCGAACACGGACAAGCTTGCGAAGCTTCGATATTGGCTCGAAAACCTAGACGGGTTCGCCGGGTCGGCGCAAATCTGGGATTTCGCGAGCCCCTACCCCTACGGCTTGCAGCTTTCCGCCGGCAGCGGCGAGCCTGAACGCATCTTCTGGACCTATCTCGCCAATCAGCTTCCTTGGACATGGAACGGCGTTCCGTCGCATTGGACCCTTGACGCAACGGTCATCGCTGCCGCGGCCTCGGCCGGCGCTACGTCGGTCGCGATCAGCGGGCTACAGGCTTCGACGCTCGCGTGGGTTCAGGGGCAATATGTCCAGATCGGCCGGCGCCTTTACGTCGCGGCGAGCACGGCCACATCTGACGGCAGCGGCAACGCGACCTTGACGCTTTCAACGCCGCTCGTCTCGGCGATCGGCCCGGGCACCCCCACTCGGCTTGTCGAAGCGGCGTGCGAGATGGAATTGGCCGACCAAAACTTTTCGGCCAACGCAACAGCCGGCGCGGGTTTCGTGTCGGTCTCGGCCACGTTCATCGAAACTGTAGCGGACAAAAGCTGATGCCCATTTCGCCCCTGCTTTCGACGTGGTTCGGACTTAACACGGCCGACGTCCGGAAAGAGGATTTCAAGCCTTGGGCCGAGAGTGTCGAGACGTCCATTGCGGCGCTCGAGGCCAGTGTGGGCGGAAGTGCCCGGGAGCTTCTTACTTCTTCGCGCACCTACTATGTTCGGGCTGACGGGAGCAATAGTAACAACG
>LNFM01000312.1_pt1 | contig 33639 bp, 20 predicted proteins | sample 596031 | NCBI WGS metagenome assembly LNFM01 (sample SAMN04254537, study PRJNA301005) | activated carbon metagenome | isolation source: dual media filters at the Ann Arbor, Michigan drinking water treatment plant | place: USA: Ann Arbor
GGCGGTCCCGCGCCATCGGACGCGGGATGGACGGATCGCCACAAGGCGAGACGGATACACCAAAACGCACTGCGTTTTGGGACGCCGCTCCGGCGGCGGTCCTGCGCCGTCGGGCGCAGGATGGACGGATCGCCATAAGGCGAGACGGACACAATCCCCGTGGGGACGCCAAAACACGAAAGCCACCCATCGGGTGGCTTTCTTGTTTTGGTGTTCCCGCAGGGGATGCAGAACCCCGACAAGGGGTCGACCACGACGCACCGCGTCGTGGGACGCCGCCCCAGGCGGCGGTCCCGCGCCACCCGGACGCGGGATGGACGGATCGCCATGAGGCGAGACGGACACAAACCCCCACAGTATTCCCACCAAATCAGTCACTTCGGCCTTTCATTTGCTTGGACGCATGGCCGTGTCTAGCTGATGTCTAAAATTCGGAGCGGTGTAAAGGTCCGAGGGCGCTGATCGCCCCCCGACACTGCGTGGATCGATCGCGAGTTCTGAGACATCTGCCGATGAAATGCGAGATTGCACACTGATGCGTTCGCATCCGCGCGGCGAGACGTTGCGAGCCCCCACACAGCGCTCACCACAATCCGTGTCGATTGCTGGCACGGTGACGGCGAACTCGTCGCTGCCACGACGCCAGCGCACCGGCAACCTCCCCATCAGTTCAGCATCGGGATCGCAACTGTTCGCGCGTGGATCCACGCGGATCTCCGCAAACTCCGCCAGCGTCTTCTCGCTCTTGAATGCAGCCAACGCTACCTTCGCCTTGAAGGCTGCCGTGCCTCCTTTTGGGCCTTCTCTCGTCAATGCTCCTTTTTCGGGCGACACCGTGGCCGATGAGAGCAGAGACTTCAGTGATCCGCCAGTCCCGTTTCCTGGAACCACCTCTGGAAAACCGCGTTCACTGGAGCCAAGCTATCGCATAACCGGTCCAGCTTCGTCCAGCGCGGGACCATGCGTTTCTGCTCGATGCTGTGCGCCTCTCACTGAACGAGTCCAACAGCTACCACCATCGAAGGCGCCTTCTCCAATACGCTTTGCGCGACCGACCCCAGCAACAAGCCCGTGACCGGGCCAAGCCCGCGTGTTCCCATCACGATGATGCCGTACGCGCCTTCCCTTGCAGTCTCGATAATGGCGATGTGAGCGTCATCGCCGACAACCACGTGCTCTGTGTATGCCACACCCGCTCGAGTGAGCGCACCGCGGGCTCCAGCCAGCGCTTCCTCCACACGCTTGCCTGACCAGACCTCGACTACCTTCTCGCGTGGACCAAGAATGGTACTTGCCAAGGTAAGCCCGGGCTCGACATGCACCAGTTGCACCTCGCCGTTGCACAACAGCGCAAGGCGTGAGGCAAACGCCGCTGCGCGCATTGCGCTCTCCGAGCCATCGACCGCCAACAGCAATCGCGGCGGCAAAACGGGTGGGGGGTTATCCGCAGCGCGCACTATGAGTACCGGAATGGTGGCTCTCCGGATTACTTTGGTCGATGTCGAGCCCAGAAGCGCGGCGCGGACGACCCCCAGACCGCGCCTTCCCATCACAATCGCATCGCAGGACAGTGCTTGCGCGCGCGTGACGATCGCGCTGGCGGCATCGTCTATCTGCTTTTCGATCTCGAACGGGATCGAACTTGAACGCATGACCGTCGCTGCTTGCCCGAGGATGTCAGCCGCACTGCGGTCGCGTTCGTCCAAAGCTACTCTGGCTGGTGCGAGTATGCCGACTTCACCGGACATGACGGGCTTTTGGACACTGAGGAGAGTACAGCGCAGGCGGCTCCCGTCAGCGCCAATCTGCGTGACCCAGCGCACTGCGGCTAGCGAATGCGCGGACCCATCCACGGCAACGAGAAAGTGAAGCTCTTGGTTTCTTTCAGCGGTCATCTCTTTCCTCATGAGAAAGGCCGAACTACGGCATACCTTTCGATCCTTGCGGACGCTGGTCTCAGAGCGCACGCACCGTGCGCAGGCGCAAACGTAGCTGCTTCTCTACTTCAATGATGGCAAACAACGCGATGCCGACAAGTACGATGAGCAGCCCGTCCAGCAATGGCACCGATTCGGTCCCCAATACCGCTTGCAGCGGTGGAAGGTAAGTGATCGAAAACTGGGCGACCGTGATGATGATGACCGTCAGCCACACCACCTTGGTACCACGCACTGCTCTCCAGGTAAGCGAGGTTGCATAGATGTTGCGAATGAAGAACAGATGGAAGATCTCCATGACGACAAGTGTGTTGAGGGCGATGGTGCGGGCAAGCTCGACCGAGTAGCCGCGGTCGATCGCGTAGGCGAAGATGCCGAATACGCCGCAAACGAACAGAACAGCCACCAGCACGATGTGCCACACCAGCTCTCCGTTGAGCAGGGGTTCGTTGCGAGCGCGGGGCGGACGGCGCATCGTTCCGTCCTCCGTCGGCTCGAACGCCAATGCAACGCCGAGCGTGACGGCGGTAATCAGGTTGATCCACAGGATCTGCACCGGCGTTACCGGCAACGTCATCCCCACGAGCAGCGCCGCGACAATGGTCATGGCTTCGCCTGCGTTGGTGGGAAGCGTCCAGCTGATGACCTTCTTGATGTTGTCGTAGACCGTCCGCCCCTCCCGGACGGCCGCGACGATCGACGCGAAGTTGTCGTCCGCCAGCACGAGTTCCGCGGCCTCCTTAGCGGCCTCGGTGCCCTTCTTGCCCATCGCGATACCCGCATCCGCCCGTTTCAGCGCCGGCGCGTCGTTCACTCCGTCACCGGTCATGGCGACGCTGATGCCGTGTGACTGCAGCGCCATGACCAGGCGGAGCTTGTGCTCGGGGCTGGTGCGGGCGAAAACATCGGTCTCCAGCACCGCGCCGGCAAGCCTCGGGTCGTTCATGGCGTCAAGATCGACGCCGGTGAGTACCTTCTCCGGATTCAGCAAACCGATTTGCCGAGCGATCGCCCTTGCAGTTCCCGCATGATCGCCAGTAATCATCTTCACGCGAATGCCCGCGCTATGGCATTCGCCCACTGCTGCAATCGCCTCCAAGCGCGGCGGGTCGATCAGTCCGACCAGCCCGAGCAGTGTCAACGTGCCTTCGACTTCCGCGTGGTCGAGAACCGTGCGCTCTGGCAACACGGGTAGTGACGCGAGCGCGAGCACGCGCTGACCTTGCGAAGCGATGCGGTCGGCGGATTCGTGCCAGAACCTCGCCTCCAGGGGCTGCACCCCACCCGAGGCCGATCGTTGCTCCTTGCACATGGAGACGATCCGCTCCGGCGCGCCCTTCACGAAGACGAACGCATGCTCTTCGCGGTCATGATTCAACGTGGCCATGAAACGATGCTTGGCATCGAAGGGGATGGCGTCGGTGCGGGTCCAGGTGATGCGCTCATCGCGCCAGTCGACGCCGGCCTTACCAGCCAATGCGAGGAGTGCACCTTCCATCGGGTCGCCCTCCACCGTCCAATCGCCTTCGTGCTCGCGCAGCGATGCGTCGCTGCACAAGGCAGCGACACGGCCCAGTTCGGCCAGCATCGGGTGTTCGATGGCTGCGATCGCGCGCCCCCCAAGGAAGATCTCACCTGCAGGTGCGTAGCCCGCGTCCGGAACCACATACACGCCAGCAACGGTTGCGACAGACGCCACGGCCATCTCGTTGCGTGTGAGCGTGCCGGTCTTGTCCGTACAGATCACCGACACCGAACCCAGCGTCTCGATGGCAGGAATTCGCCTGACGATGGCGTTGCGCCGGGCCATGGCGTGCACGCCGATGGCGAGGGTGATGGTCATAACGGCCGGCAGCCCTTCGGGTATCGCGGCCACGGACACTCCGACCACCACCATGAGCATGTCTGCGAAGGGGTAGTGGCGGACGAAGTAGCCGAAGGCGAGCAGGATCGCGGCGACTAACAGGATCACCAGGGTCAGCCAGCGGGCGAACACGTCCATCTGCTTCACCAGCGGCGTCGTCAGTGCCTCGACGGTCGAGAGCATCCCGCTGATGCGCCCAATCTCGGTCGCCGCCCCCGTGGCGACCACCACGCCTTTGCACTGGCCCGTGGTGACGAGCGTGCCGCTGAACGACATGCAGGTCCGGTCGCCCAGCGCCGCGCCCTTGGAAACCGGTTTGACGCCCTTCTCCACCGGTATCGATTCGCCGGTGAGGATGGCCTCTTGAACGAATGCGCCGTGCGTCACGACAATCCGCACATCGGCGGGCACCTTGTCGCCGGCCTCGAGCAGCACGATGTCCCCGGGCACGAGCGCCTCACCGTCCACCGTCTGCCGTTCGCCGCCGCGCAGCACCGCGGCGCGAGGGGCAAGCATCCGGCGTATGGCTTCCATGGCCTTCTCTGCCTTGCCTTCCTGGACGAAGCCAATGACTGCGTTCGCGATCACCACCGCGAGGATCACCGCCGTGTCCGCCATGTGATCCAGCGCGAGCGTGATCACGGCCGCCCCCAGCAGCAAGTAGATCAGAATGTTGTGAAACTGCAGCAGAAAGCGCATGAGTGCGCCTCGCCTTGGTCGCTCGGGGAGGCGATTGGGGCCGTAGGTCTGGAGCCGTGCCTGCGCCGCGTCTGTGCTCAAACCCGACGGAGTGGTACTCAGCTCGGCAAGCACTGATTCCACGGAACGGTCATGCCAGCTTGGCATGGTCGTCGTCGACGTGTCGTTCGGTACCGTCGACTCACGCATCAGATCTTGACCTTTGAGATGCGATCGAACCGAAATTCAACAGACCCTGGCCGCAGCGCCTCACAGGACCTGTCCGCGGCCGACATCACGAAGCGCGTGCGCTGTCGTCCTCTCCCACCAACCGCGATCACGGTCAAGCCGGAGGCGCTCGGCGCTGACTCTTCGTGCCATGTCCGTCTGACCAGCCATGAAATGCGGACGTTGGTTCCAGGCGGCAACATGTTCGATGACAGGACTTGTCAGGTGAAGCAGAGGAGCGCTGCTACAGAGTAAGCCGTGCGCTTGGCGCCTAGATGCTCGGTAAGCACGATGACGGCACGTGCAGCCTTGACCGAGACGACGTGCGTTGATCGGCGTGAGCGGTTGCTGCGCATCCCCTGGTCGGCCTATTTGACCACCGTCACCGGTACGTCGGCGCTGTGGATCGTCTTGTAGGCGGTAGACCCGAGGACCAGCGCCGCCATCCCGCCGAGCCCTCGTGATCCCATGACGATATGCGCGAAGCCATGCGACTTCGCTGAAGCACCAATCAGGTTCGCCGGATCGCCGCAGTCGACGGCGATTGCATACGGAATGCCCGCCGCGTCGAGCCGGCGGCGGGCGATCTCGGAGAACTGCGCCGCGTGCTCCTGCTGGTGCTCCACAATCGCCTCCTGCGACAAACCTCGCGTCTGCCATTCCACGACCGGCTCCTGGACATTGAGAAGCTTCACCTGGGCACCGACGTGCCCTTTGGCGCGACCGATAACGTAGCCCAAGGCGCGATTCGCGTGCTCCGATCCATCGACCGGCACCAGCACGGGGGCGAACAGCGACGACCATACACTGGTGTCCTTGACCAACGTGACGGGTAGCTGAGAAAGGTGCACGACCTGCGTTGCGACGGAACCGAGCACGAGATTGCCGAGGGCGCCCATTCCTCGTGACCCCATCACGATTTCCGTGCAGGCCGAGTCCATCGCGTGACGAGTGATGGTCTCCCCGATATGGCCGCGCAAGAGGTGCGACTGGTAGCCAATTCCCGTTTGACCTAGGAGCGCGCAGAACGGTCGTAGCGTGTCTTCGCCGTAGGCACGCAGGGCTGTTTCGATCGTGTCATCCGAGAGGTGCGCACGAACCAAACCGGACTCGACTCGAGGCTGGACATTGAGAACGTCGATCGTGGCCCCCGGGCAGCGTTTCGCAAGGTCGATCCCAAAGCGTAGCGCCTGCATAGCAGCATCCGATCCGTCCACGGGAACGAGTATCTTGTTCATTCGTCTTGCTCCTACGCTATGTTGGTTCTCTTGGGACGATGTTGTGTCGCGCCGTGCGTCGGATCGGTAGTCTTCACTCCCCATTCGCGGCGCGGCAACATCGTGTGCGTGCACGTCCAACCCAGACCGTAAGCCGTCGAGCACCTGCGCGGATGTCAGCACTCAGGGCTGTGCGCGATGCTCCCGGACGACGTCGAACGCGGGGGCCACGCCGTACCGGCCAACATGTGCTGCCCCAGCTTCGCTGCGAAGCGAGTGAATGCGAGATTCCATGATGTTCCCTTTCCCGAGTGAGCCCGGAATGCGTCAACGCGGAAGATAAGCGTCGATGCGCTGCGGGAAAACCACCCTATTGGTGAACAACAGTTCTGGAAAACCGAACAGACGACCACAAGAAATCACGCCTCACCCGAACCACGGATTCCGCTCAGTGAGCGTGGAAGGCTACTTTGACCTTCGTACGCCCTCGCCATGGAGGATCTTTGCTCGCACTCGCGTGGCGCGGGTTGACTTTAATCAACCCACCTTGCATACAGTGCACCAAAATGCCTGGACAACGGCCACGTGGGGCATCGAGACGAGAGGACAGCGGATTGCACGGCGTTTTCGGGGAGTTTGCACTGTTGCTGATGTTGGCTGCCTGCGCGGGTGCGGCGTCGCTTTGGCTGCGCCAGCCGCTGTTGATCGCCTATATCGTCATTGGTATCGTCGCCGGTCCCGCGGTACTTGGGGTAGTCACCGCGCACGATCAGATTGACCTGCTCGCACAGGTTGGTGTGGCGGTGTTGCTTTTCGTCGTCGGCCTCAAGCTTGATCTGCAACATGTCCGCCATATCGGGCCCGTTGCTCTGGCCACCGGCTTGGGCCAGCTCACTTTCACCATTGTCATAGGGTTCATGCTTATCCTGGCGATGGGGAAAGGCTGGTTAGAGGCGCTCTACGTCGCCATCGCGCTGACGTTCTCCAGCACCATCATCATCGTCAAGCTGCTTTCGGACAAACGCGAAATCGACTCGCTGCACGGGCGGATCGCAGTCGGGTTCCTTATCGTCCAGGATCTTGCGGTCGTGATCGCGATGATGGTGATGAGTGCATTGCGTGGCGACGACGGAGAGAGCTCTTTGCTCGCCCTGGCGGGCTCGCTCGCGGCGCTGATCGGCGCCGCCGCCGTGGGCTTGTCTCTACTGATGCGCTACGTGCTGCCGAGGGTCGTCGATCGCATGGCGCAATCGCAGGAATTGCTGCTGGTCTTCGCCGTCGCGTGGGGCACGGGATTGGCGGCACTCGGCGATTGGGCCGGGTTCTCAAAGGAAGCCGGCGCGTTCCTAGCCGGCTTCTCGCTGGCTTCGACCCAGTATCGCGATGCCATCAACGCGCGCCTGACCGGTATCCGCGACTTCCTTCTGTTGTTCTTTTTCATCGATCTCGGTGCCAAGCTTGAGTTCTCCACACTCGGCGGCGAGATCTGGCCCGCGGTGGTGCTGTCGCTTTTCGTATTGATCGGCAATCCGCTGATCGTGATGGTCATCATGGGGTATATGGGCTATCGCAAGCGCACCGGCTTTCTTTGCGGGCTGACGGTGGCGCAGATCAGCGAGTTTTCGATCATCTTCGTCGCCATGGGCATCGCACTCGGCCACATCGGCACTGCGGCGCTGGGGCTGACCACGCTGGTTGGTCTGGCGACCATTGCGCTGTCGACTTACATGATTCTTTACTCCCACCCGCTCTACGAAAGACTGGCGCCTTGGCTTGGCGTCTTCGAGCGCAAGCGTCCCCACCGCGAACTGGCAGTGGCGACGGAGCGCAACGACCTGCGTGAGGCCGACGTGATCGTATTCGGTCTCGGACGTTATGGCAGCCACTTGGCGCTCGGCCTGCGCAAGGCCGATCTGAGGGTACTCGGGGTCGATTTCGATCCCGAGGTGGCAAGCGCGCTGAGGCGCCGGGGTCTTCCAGTGCGTTACGGGGACTGCACGGCCGGCGAGTTCCTTGAGAGCCTGCCACTCAAGGACACGCGCTGGGTGGTCAGTACTCTGCCGGACATGGCCTCGAACCGCGATCTATTGCGCGGCCTGCGGGAGTTGAATTTTTCCGGTGACGTGGCGGTCGTTGCACGCGAGGAAACCGTTGACATTGGACTGAAGAAGCTCGGCGCCTCGATTGTTCTCTACCCCATGCGCGATGCCGTCGATTATGCAGTCGATACGTTGGCCCAGGTTCTCCGTCCCCCGGAGGGTAGACAATGAGTACGCTTGAATGCATTCTAGTTGCAATGGATCTCTCGGCGCCTGCGCGACATGCGGCGGAGCGTGCCTTTCGCGTCGCCGCGCGCACCGGCTTTGAACTTCACATTCTTCACGTACAGGAGCTCGACGCTCTCGATTCGCTGCGCGACCTGCTCGGTGCGTACTTGCCGACAGCCAAGGAGGCTGTCGCAGAGGAAGCACGCGAACGACTGAGGCAATTGGCCGCCGACCCGGCTCGCCACCGTGGCGTCGCCGCGAAGACGCGGGTCGTCTCAGGCGTACCGCTCCCGGTTATTGCCAGCGAGGCTGACGCACTGGATGCCCGCCTCCTCGTGCTCGGTGCGCGTGGCGAGTCCTTTTTGCAACATGCGATGCTTGGTTCAACAGCATCGCGCTTGCTGCGCAAGTCGGTGCGGTGGCCGGTACTAGTGGTCAAGCAACCGCCTCGCGAGGATTACAGCAACGTTCTTGTCGCGGTGGATTTCTCGCCGGCCTCTCAGCTTGCGATCCGTGAGGCGAGGCGATGGGCCCCTGGGGCTGATCTTGTTCTGCTGCATGCCTTTGAGTTGCCTTACGAGGGCAAGCTGGCCTTTGCCGGCGTCGACGAGCAGGTCGTTCGACAATACATCACTGCCGGCATCGAGGCTCGGCGCATTCGACTGCATGAGGTGGCGGCCAACGCAGGTCTTAGATCGGGCGACTATTTGGTGCGGGTGATCCATGGCGACGCGCCTCGGCAGATCATCGCCATGGAGCAGGAGTACGATGTCGATTTGATCGTCATGGGCAAGCACGGGACGCACATCGTTGAGGAGTTGTTCCTCGGTAGTGTCACCAAGCATGTACTGGCCGATGCTCAAGGCGACGTGCTGGTGGTCGCCGACCCGCGTCCTGGAGTGGGCGGACTGCCTTGAGCACACTGATACTCGTGGGCGTCGGCGGCTTGTCCTTTTCGGCATGCGCTCATGACTGACGGTCTCAATCGCTGATCGTGGCGCGTCACCGCGTACAGCCCGTCGAAGGACCGGCGCATGTCCACTTGCCAACCGCACAGACGCACTCGTACCTGACCCTCGGGGAAGAACGTCAGCGTCACACCAGGTGCAGGCTCAGACCGCCGCCGAGGTCCAGGTGCAGTTCCCTCGCCGCGGCTGGCGTGAACACTCCCGAGGACATCGTACCCAGATCGACGAACGCCGCCTCGGCTTTGGGCGCCACGACGAGATCGGCCGCGCCCAAGCGGCAGCGCCACTAGCGGACCGTAACACTTGCATAGGAAGTATCATCGTGTCCATGGAGGGCGCGATGAGACTGAAACTTACCAAGACCTAACTGGTGGAACTGCAGCGGCAAGCGAATGCGAGGAACGGTCGAGCTGATTCGGCGCGCCACGCGCGCCTGATTCTGCTGCTGTCCGAGGGACTGACCTGGGCCGAGATTCGCGCGAAGCTCGATTGCAGTGACAGCTACATCGATCGTTGGAGCAAGCGATTTGCGACAGACCGACTCGCCGGACTGTTCGCCCGTCACGCTGGACGCGAGCGCTACAAGGTGACCGATGGAATCGAAGCGCGCGTTCTGGCCTGGACGACGAAGCGCAAGCCAGCCGATGGCTCGACGCACTGGTCCTCGCGCAAGCTTGCGACTGAACTCGGCGGCGGCATCTCGCACATGACGGTAGCGCGCATCTGGGCCAAGCACGGGCTCAAGCCGCATCGGCTCGAAGGCTACATCGCCTCGAATGATCCGGACTTCGAGACCAAGGCGGCCGACGTCATCGGGCTCTATCTCAATCCGCCGCAGCACGCAGCGGTGTTCTGTGTCGATGAGAAGACGGCGATACAGGCGCTCGATCGCAAGGACCCGGTGCTGCCGCTGTCGCCGGGGCGCGCCGAGCGGCATGGGTTCGAGTATTTCCGTCACGGCACGCTGTCGCTGTACGCAGCCTTCAACACCAAGACGGGAGAGGTGTTGGGCAAGCCCGCCGAGCGACATACCTCGGCCGAGTTCGTCGCCTTCCTCACCGATCTGGTGGCCAACCAGCCCGCGAACAAAGAGATCCACGTGATCGCTGACAACCTCTCGGCGCACAAGACGAAGCGGGTCGAGGAATTCCTGGCCGAGAACAAGAATGTTCATTTGCACTTCACCCCTACGTACTCGTCGTGGCTCAACCAGGTCGAACTGTGGTTCGCCAAGATCGAGCGCGACGTCATCGCCCGCGGAGTGTTCACCTCCGTGTCCGATCTGAAGAGGAAACTCATGCGATACATCCGCCAGTACAACAAGCAGGCCAAGCCCATGAAGTGGAAGTACTTCGATGCATCGCGCAGAATCACTCCCGATTCAATCGTTACAGTCCACTAGCGTCAGAGCGCGCCCCCCCTGAACGAAAACGCCACGGCCTCGCCATATCTGGTGGGAACGCCACCCACCACTGCCGTCACTGCCAGAAAAAGCCCGATACCTGTGACATCCGTCACAGCTGTTGTCGAGTTCCACGTGATAGCTTCCGCAACAGCATCGCGCTTGCCTCGCCATGCCGGCGCGGCAGTACGTGGTCGGACGGCTAGCTTGATCGCGAACGCACGCCGTGGACTGCGCCCCAACTGACGATGAAGTTCCTGCACCTCACGGTGAGCTTCCAGGTAGCACCCGAGGGACAGAACATCTCAGAGGCTTGGGGGCTGGCAGCAGCCGCAATTCTTCCGGCCGCGCCTTGAAGGTGCGCTGGCGGGGCGCAGTTTCGAATGTCCAGCGCGATGCCGGGCAGTCCCGCCCGTCAGAGAGCTTCGGTGCAGTGTGCGTAGCGTCCGCCCCGCATAGGAATCTGTCGGGACCGCGCCGTCACGACTGGAGTATGGAACGACGTGAGGACGCCATGGAGAGACGCGCCAACGAATGCCCTGGCGACTATGGACGGAGACGACATTGAGAGACTCGCGCAGAAACTCCCTACGACTGAGCATCACAGCAGGATTCATCACCATCATTGTGACGGGCTCGAGCTACGGCAACGACAATCGATGGTTCGGAGGTATAGGAACGTGGGAAACCGGCGCCAATTGGAGTCTGCTTCGCCCTCCGACGGAATCCGACCGCGCCGTCGTCAACATCGGCACCAGCCAGTTCTCGACACCGATCACGGTGGGTGGGTTTCGCCTGGGAAGTGCCAGCCTGTCAGGCACCGAAGACTTCGTTGTTGCCGGGGATGCCACCTGGGCCGGAGGCACCATGGGTGGCACAGCGCACTACACGTTCAGAGGAAACACGACCATCTCGACGAACGTGTCGAAGTGGCTCGGCGACCAAGCCGTATTGTCTCTCGCAGGCAATACAACCTGGGCCCGAAACACGATTGTCGACGGCAACACGATCAACCTTGTCGGGACCGTACTCAACAACAATGCGGTTTTCTCCGATCAGAACACGTTCGACACCTCGATATCCGGTGCGCTCTTCAGCAACGCGTTCAACAACAACGGAACGTACCGCAAGAGCGGCGGCAGCACCACGTGGATTTCGGCGGCGTTCAACAATACCGGGTCGGTCTTGATCGAGCGTGGGATCTTGCGGCTAAGCGACGGGACTTCCTCCGGCGGTAGGTTTTCCGTCGCCAACGGGGCGGTGCTCAGACTAACAGGCCCCTATTCGCTCAACGGAGCCGGGATCGAGGGTCCCGGACTTGTCGAAATCGCCGGCATTCTGGTCAGGATGAGCGATAGCACGATCTCCGCGCCGGTCCAGATGACTCCCGGCAGCGTTCTCACTGGTAGTGGCGCAACCTTCAGCCATTCCCTAACCTGGTCGGGCGGTCTGATTTCGGGATTCGGCACATTTCGGTCGGAGGGAGGCACACGAATCACCGGAGACGAGGCCAAGTATCTGGACGGGCGTGTCACGGTTTTCCTCGCAGGCGACACCACATGGGATGGAAACACTGGAGATACCGGCAACGAAATCGTTTTCAATGGCGGCACGTTCAAGAATCAGGCAACGTTCACCGACTCGAATTCGTTCAGCTCTTCGATCAGGGGAACTGCGGGAGACAGCACTTTCGAGAACTCGGGCACATACCGCAAGACTGGGCCCAGGACCACGGCGATCCAGATCGGCTTCGAGAATTCCGGGGTTGTCGATATCGTCGCCGGCTCGCTTTCGCTGCGAAACGCCCGCGGGTCAGGCACCTTCAACGTCAACGCGGATGCCCAACTCCTTCTGGGGTCGAGTCGTCTCGGGAACGCAGCATTTCGAGGGGACGGCATCGTCGAGTTAAGTGGATCTCAACTCCTTAACGGCACCTCCTTTTTCACACCCGTGACAGTCTCCGGAAGCACCACGATCCTCGGCACGGGCGCCACTTTCCAGGGCCCCGTGAACTGGACGGGAGGCTCATTCGCGGACGCCGGGACCTACCGCTGGCAAGGTACCAACCGACTCTCGGCGTTTATGTTTCTGAGTGGAGGAGCCACGCTGATCTTGGACGGGAATACCGCGTGGACGACGGATCCCGTAACTTCGAGTCGCAATATCGTCTTCGTTGATGGGACGCTCATCAACCGAGCCACATTAACGGACGACGAGGCATCGGATACCAGCATGCTGGATCGCGGCGGTTCGAATGTCTTCAATAACCGGGGCCTCTACAGAAAAGCAGGGACCGGGACAACAACGATTCAAGTCAACCTCGTCAATTCGGGACAAATGGACTTGAGCGCGGGAACACTGTCTTTATCGTCCGCGTTCGACAACGCCGGGCTTATCTCCATAGGAGAAGGCGCTGTGTTGGCATCGACGCGTGGAGGCGTCTCGAATGCGACAACCGGAGTTGTCTCTGGGGCCGGAACCATAGTGCTTTCGGGGGGCTCGTTTCGCAACGACGGCCGACTTGCACCGGGAGGTGTCATGACGGCAGGACAACTTGCCATCGACGGAAATCTGGTGATGGGCGCCGAAAGCGTCCTCGAGATAGGCGTCACCGATGTTCTGTATTTCGATACGCTGGCGGTGTCCGGAAGCGTCCTCCTGAACGGACGGCTCGTGTTGCGCGGGTTGACAGACTTCATTCCCGGTCTGGGCGACAGCTTCCGTGTTCTGACAAGCAATGGTGGCCAAATCGAAGGCGGAGCCTTCTCCGCCATCTCGTGGGAGGGCCTGCAGGGCATTCGCTTTGACGCGACTTACAACGCCCATGACGTCACACTAAACGTTGTAGCGATCCCCGAGCCGTCCACTCAGTTCTTGATGCTGGCCGGCACCTTCATGGTAGGAGGCCTGGCCTTGAGACGAAAGCGCAGGCTAGACGCTCGCTAAGGATCCACCGGGGGCTGCACCCGCTCGGCTGGCTGGGACAGGTCGACCCAAGCGCACCGCGTCGTGGGACGCCGCCCCAGGCGGCGGTCCCGCGCCATCGGACGCAGGATGGACGGATCGCCATAAGACGAGACGGACACAATCCCCTTGGGGACGCCAACGAACAAAGCCACCTTCCGGGTGGCTTTTTTCGTTAGTGCTCCCCGAGGGGATGCAGAACCCCGACAAGGGGTCGACCCGCCTGCCGTTTCGAGTATCAACGGCTCTTGGAGAGTCGCGTCCTGGATGGATGAGACTCGACGCCGCAGTTTAAACGGCTCAGGGGGCAAGCACTCCAAGTGAGCGCGCCGATCCGCCCAAATGAGCCCCCGCCGCTAGAAAGCGCGGCAGGGGGCTCACCCTCAACGCAACGTCACCAACCCGTTCAACACCTGGTCCAGACCGCCGAACACCGAGATCTTGTCGATGCGCTCGGCAATGCGTTCCAGAGTCTCGAGTTCCTTCATCCGCAGCGCCACCGGACTGCCTTCCATCACCTTGGCCGTGTTCAGCAACGACCGGGTGGCTGCCGTCTCTTCGCGTCGCCGAATCGCGTTGGCCTCGGCTGCTTTCTCGGCCTCGACGACCTGTGCCAGGATCGTTCTCATCTCTCCCGGCAGGACAATGTCCTTCACCCCGACGCCATCCACCTCGATCCCGTGGGGCTCGAGCCTGGACCGCACGTGGGCCGACACCACGTCATCGATCACCGACTTGTTCTCCAGCAACTCGTCGAGGGTGCGCGTACCGACCGCCGAACGCAGACCGAACTGGCACTCCCGGTACAGAATGTCCGCCGGCTTGGCCAGTTGCTTGAAGGCCTTCAGAACGTCCTGAAAACGCCAGGTGGCCGACAGGTTCAGACGCAGACTCACCTTGTCCCGGGTAAGAATCTCCTGGCCGGTGATCTCCAGCACCTGGAGACGCATCTCCACGACGGCGACCGCCACGTCCCGGTTGAACTTCCAGAACGCGTACGTGCCCGGGGCCAGCATCCGATCGATCACACCATCGATCCACAAGACACCGGCGCCGTGTTCCGGCACCTGCACCTGATGCACGCCCGCCAGACCGGCAACCGGGCGCACACGAGCGGGCGACTGCAGCAGCCGCGAGGTCAGTGCAGCCGGCACTTCAGCCGACTCAGCGATGTCGATCACCTCGACGCCCACATCCACCTGCCCTTTCCAGTACAAGCCCCGGGTACTCGGGGCGAGCACTTCGACCAGCACGCCGTTCTCGGTGCGCAACCCGACCTGAGTCTCGGAGAGTTCGACTCGTACGAACTCCTCGGCGACCAGCGCCGGCTCCTTCGCCATGAAGTAGTCTGCAAGCGGATGGACGAACGCGGGGCGCTCCAGGGCAAAGGTCTCCACGGCCCAGGTGTCGATGCCGTTGAACACCCAGTGCTTGCCGGGTCTCAGCAGGCGGTCGAAGTCGCCGTTGCGAAACAGCAACGCGCGTTCGTTCTTCTTCACAGTGATACGTTGAATCTTCATGGGACTCTCCTTGTCCTCTTGGGTACTGATGAATGGGTGCCGTTACAGCGAAGGCGGCGGACACCGAGTGCCGTGAACCGGGCCAACCGGAGAACCTGGGCAGCCTCCCCTGAGAAGGCCACTTCGGCTGTCTGACGGCGCAATTCGGGCGAGCCCATTGCCTGGCCACCTCCACTGACGGGGATGGGATTCCCACGAGCCGGCACAGCCACGAGGCTGTTCCAGCGCCGCAATCGGCCCATCACCCGCGTTCGGCGGGGTACTTCCAATCGCACTGTATGGAGCGGGACTCGAACCCGCGACTCGCGACGGTTTAGATCGCTGCTCTACCTGACTGAGCTATCCGCAGTAAGGGTCACCCGGGACTCGAACCCGGCACCTTTCAGTGCAACCGTTGATGACCCCCTATCCGCTGCATCCGGCGACGCGACATATGCGGCCACGACGGACATTGCCGGTTGCCGCACATCGGCGGGGCGGGCGTTAACCCGAACCCCTGACCTGTGAGCGTTCGCCCTCAACAGCAGATTCTTCTATCCCCGAGCATCGCTGCTCGGTAGAAATTCTTTCGGCATGCCCGCGCTCCCGCATCGAGGGCACGCCCGGGTGGACTCGAACCACCGACCTCGACCTTCGGAGAGTCGCGCTCTTCCTCTGAGCTACGGACGTGTCGTCGGGCCTTGGGCCCCCGCCAGGCGCTCCCCGACAGCGCCGCGACGCCCACACTGTCTCGGCTCCGCGCGGAACGTCGTCTGCGGGTTGTGCCCCGTGCACGATTCGAACGTGCGACCTCCGGATTCGTAATCCGGCGCTCTCGCTCCGCTGAGCTATCAGTAACGGTCGCGGCGCGCCTGGACACACCCGAAGGGGAGCGGATGGCTCGCCTCACCAGCACGGCCGTGGCAACGCCACGTTCTTCGCTCGGTGCGACTCCGCCTCCCATGCAAGGTCGATCCACGGCCAGAGCCGAGACCGCCTTGCGCCAAATTGTCAAAGGACGTTCGCCGACGAACGGCGCTGCGATCCCTCGACCGCAGATCTGCGAGGTGGCGCGGACCAAACAGGGTGAAACGAAAAACAAAAAGCCCGGATCCTTGCGGATTCCGGGCCTCTGCGAGCAGAGCGTGGACGGTGCGCGCTAGGCGCTACCCTCCCCCGGAAAAGTCGAAATCCCTCGCCGTTGCCATGTCGGAAAATGCCCCACAACAGCCGGCACCGACACCACGCGCCATCCCTTCGGGCATGGCATCCCGACACCGCGCATGCGCGCACACGGACCGATGCTCGGTCGGAATGCGGCAGGGGTCGGGCGGAATACGTCGTTTGCGTTCATGGGAGCGACAGCGCCTAGGCGCCAGCGTGGGTCAGCGATGGCGAGAAATGTAAATACTATTTACTTTCCCGTCAACCCCTTTGTCGAATCTGCGCGAAATGCGGGGCGGCGCACGCCGATCGCGTTCGTGGCGATCGAGGGCGAAGCCCGCGTGTCCCTTCCGCGGACGCCGAAATCCCGAGGCGTTGGTTGATCCCCCCGATCGCCTGACCTGCTCCCCGCCCGCAGACTGGCGCGACGTCGGGTCATCGTGAAGAGAAGCGACGCAACCAACCACGCCGCACGTCACCGGAGCGTCTTGCACTGGTCTGCATTCGGGGCGCTCCCAGGCATGCAGATGCGGCCGGCCGGACAGTTTTCAGCAGGCGATCTCCGACACTTCGCCGAAAAATCTCGTATCTGACTGACCGGGCCCGAACGGTCTTCGAGAGCGGCCTGATTGTTGGCCGTCGAGGGGTCCGCGTTGTCGCGGAATTCCCCGCTGGCCCAGGCTGATCGCGCTATTGAGTCGAATACAAACCCATGAAAACCTACGATATCCACGAAGCTGCCGAATTCCTGAAAATCGATCGCACGACCGCCCTGGAACTCGCCGGATCTAGTGAACTTCCCGGGGCAAAGGTGGGACGTTCCTGGGTCTTCCTGGAGTCGGATCTGATCGAGTACCTCCGCGATCGGGTCCGCCAGCAAACCAACGAGCGTCGGGCGCTGGTTCGAACCCAGGCCCTGGCGATCCCAGGCCACCCCGCGGAGGGCCCACCGCGACGACGGCGTCGCCGCCCGCCGCCTTCGCTGGACGATGTCACCGTCCCGGCCAGCCCGCCCGCCCCCCCCGCCCCCCCCGTTCCTCAAGCACTGGGAATGGGTGAACAGGGCGCCATTCGCTTCGAGGTCGCTAAGTGGAGTGGGCTGACTCCCGGACTTCGGGCGCGGAGCACGCCGGCGCCAATGAAACGGACCGATGGCTTCGCATCCGCAATGGCGGAGTTTCCAGGATGTAGTCGCACGTGCCGAGGATCGAGGAGAACCTCAACGGCCGCCCGCCCCTTGAGCAAGACAGCCGACCGCCAGAACGCGGAGACCCCGCTCGAATAGCAGTCGGTGCAGCGTCGCAACGCTCACGCCGAACTCCTGCGCAAGCGCAGCGTTACCGTATGGCCGAGACCGTCAGGGCGGAACGCGCCAAATTCCTTACCTGCTAGCGGGTGCCCCCGTGAGCGCGGATACCGTGACTGGCCGGGGCGGAATGGCGATTATTGCCATTTCATGCCATTTCTGGCACCGTTACACGATCTAGGAGGTACGCTATGCAAAGCATGAACATCTCGCTGCCTGACCCACTCAAGCAGTTCGTAGACGGCCAGGTTTCGACGGGGCGCTACAGCAGCGCGAGCGAGTACGTGCGCGAACTCATCCGCGCTGACGAGAAACGCAAGGCCGAAGAGCAACTCGAAGCCAAGCTCCTAGAAGGTTTGAGCAGCGCTGACAGCGAGCTGACCCCCGCGGACTGGAATGCCATCCGCAAGGAAGCCCTGGCCAAGGTCGAAGCGCGAAAGCAAACGCGCTGAAGCCGATGGTCCGCAAGCGCGAGGGGGCGCGGCGCGACCTGGTCGAGCACTTCGTCTATCTGGCGGAGAACGCCGGGCTCGACGTGGCCGAACGCTTCCTGAGCAACGCCGAAGCCACCTTCGGCGACCTTGCGCAGCAGCCCAGGATCGGCGCGCCGCTCAACCTGCAGCGCCCTGAGCTGGTCAACCTCCGCAAGTGGCGAATAAAGGACTTCGACAATCACCTCGTCTTCTACGAGCCACGCCCGGATGGGGTGTCCATCGTGCGTGTGCTGCACGCGGCCAGCGACTGGTGGGGCCTACTGGGACTGGCAGACACCTGACGCTCCCGTGGCGAATGGCGACAATCGCTGCCCGCTGGCATTTCACGGCGGTAACCGGGGTTCGAATCCCCGTGGGGACGCCAACGAACAAAGCCACCTTCCGGGTGGCTTTGTTCGTTGGTGCTCCCGCAGGGGATGCAGAACCCCGACAAGGAGTCGACCACGACGCACTGCGTCGTGGGACGCCGCCCCGCGGCGGTCCTGCGCCATCGGGCGCAGGATGGACGGATCGCCATAAGGCGAGACGGACACAATCCCCGTGGGGACGCCAAAACACAAAAGCCACCCAATAGGTGGCTTTTTTCGTTGGTGCGCCCCGAGGGGATGCAGAACCCCGACGAGGGGTCGACCACGACGCACCGCGTCGTGGGACGCCGCCCCGCGGCGGTCCTGCGCCACCGGACGCGGGATGGACGGATCGCCATAAGGCGCAACGGACACAATCCCCGTGGGGGCGCCAGTAAAAACAGCGGCTTAGGCCGCTGTTTCCATTTCTAGCCCCGCCGTGTCTAGATCGTGTACATCTAGATCGTACAGAATGCGGGGGTCCAAGACGTAGCGCGATCGGTCGTGCAGCCTGCGACGACGGCCGGGATGGCGGCGAAGAATTGTTTGTCCGAGTCGTGGAATTCGATCAGGTGGGACCAGCTCGCCCTGATCCGACAAGCCGCGTGAGGTGAGGGCGCATTTCGAAACGTTCGCGGCAGAGCGTCATGTCCAGGCCCCGACTGTGCCCGTGTCACCTCATCCAGATCTGCGAGTCTCTTGCCCCGACTGTCGTCCTTCGCGAGATGTGTTTTCCCCGAGCCCCGGAATTGGACGTCCGGTGGCAACGAGCTGCAGCACGGGCCGAGTTGATGGGCGTCCTGGGTCAAGCGCTCGGCTTCGATGCCCGGGCGGCCCACTCCGCCGGTCTGTTCGAGGAATGCGGAAAGGCATTGCTGTTTCGACACTCGCCCGACCGCTATCGCTCCCTCTGGGCGACAGAGCCGACGGACGACAGCACGTTCGGCTCGCTCGAACAAGATGCCTTCGGCATCTCGCACGACATCCTGGGCGCGGCCTTGTGTGAGACCCTGGGGCTTGCGGCCCTCGGCCGCACACAGCGCGCGCCACGATGTCGAGTTCCAGTCCACTCTGGTGCTGCCGAACCCAGACAGACATCCCGCCATCTGCTCCCTGTCTGCTTCGCGCATCGCGTTGTGAGCTTTCCCGCAGACACCGCAAGATGTGTGTAAATCGTTGCGAAGCAGTTGAACTTGCCCCCGCGCAGATTTCAGCGGTCATCCCCGCGGGTAACATCGTCTCGGCGTCCAGGGCTGAGCCCCCGGCCGGCAGCTCACACGCTCGACCGCCTCTCGATTTTGATCAGGTTGCCAATGTGCTCGGGGCGATGCAGCAGATAACCCTGGGCAAAGTCCACTCCAATCACCCGCAGGCGCTCGAGCACCTCGGCGTTGTCGACGAATTCCGCCACTGTCTTCAGCCCCATCAGTCTGGCCACATCGATAAAGCAGCGTACAGCTGCGTCGTCCAAAGGGTCGCTCAACAGATCGCGAATGAATTGGCCGTCGATCTTCAGGTAGTCCACTGGCAGTGTCTTTAGGTACCCGAACGAAGAGGCGCCAGCACCGAAGTCGTCGAGTGCGACTTTGACGCCTGCCTCGCGCACCTGCCTGATGAAGATGGCGGCGTCCGCCAAGTTGGTGACGGCGGCCGTCTCCGTAATCTCGAGGCAAAGTCTTGAACAAATCGAGTCACCGGCTGCGGTGAACAGTTCTAGCGCCCAAGCGTGGAAGGCCCGGTCACCGACAGACTGGCCCGAAAGGTTGACGCTCAGGCTCCCGACGAGGTCCTCCAAGGGCAAGCTTAGAAGCCAGTCGATCGCATGTCGTAGAACCCAGCGGTCTATTCGCGCCACGAGATGGAAGCGCTCTGCGGCGGGAAGGAATGCTCCAGGTAGCGCCAGCGAAGCGTCTTCGTTCTGCATGCGCAGCAGGACCTCGGCGTGCACACCTTTCGGCGCTTCCTTGAGACCGTGGATGCGCTGGGCGAACAACACGAAGCCTTCGTGGTCGAGCGCGTGTTCGATGCGTGACGTCCACTGGACTTCGTGGTGTCTTGCCCTCATCGCGGCGTCGGTGTCGAACCACGCGTGGACCCGATTTCGCCCCGCCTCCTTGGCGGCGTAGCAGGAAGCGTCCGCAGCCTGATGAATCGCCGCCGTGCTCGCCCAGCGCTTGTCCACGGGCACCAGCCCGATGCTGGTGCCGATCCGAAAGCGCCTGTTCTCGTGGATAAACCTGAAATCGTCCATCCGATCGCAGATGTTCTGCGCGACCCGGTTGGCTTGATCCGACGTGCAGTGTTCGAGGATGATGGCGAACTCGTCGCCTCCCAGGCGTGCGAGCGTGTCGCGACCACGGATCGCATCGGCCAGCAACTTGCTGACCTGTTGCAGCAATCGATCACCAATCGCGTGACCGCAAGCGTCGTTGACCAGTTTGAACTGGTCCAGGTCGATGTAGAGAAGCGCGTGATGGCTGTGGTTGTCGTGCGCCTGCCGCAAGGTCCGTAGCAACCGGGTTTCGAATTCCTCGCGGTTGACCAGGCCCGTCAGCGCGTCGTGCGTGGCGCGATAGGTCATCTCGCCACTCAGCCGCCGCTGTTCGCTGACGTCGTGGAACACGAGAACGACGCCCAATACTTCGTCTGCGGCATTGCGGATCGGCGCCGCTGAGTCTTCGATTCCAAACTCCGTGCCGTCTCGGGAGATCAGCAGCGTGTGGTTCGCCAGGCCGACGATCTTGCCCTGTGCCAGGCAAGTGGCTACCGGGTTCTCCGCGACGGCGCGGGTCTCTTCGTTGACGATGTGGAAGACTTGGCTCAGCGGGAGCCCCTTTGCCTCGGTGGCCAGCCAGCCCGTCATCCGCTCGGCCACCGGGTTGAGCCAGTTGACCGCACCGGCTGCGTCGGTGGTGATCACCGCGTCGCCGATGGACTGAAGCGTGACCCGCATCAGTTCGTGCTGCTGAGCGAGTTCCGCACCGAGCTGCAGCAAGGCCTCGTCGCGGCGCTTGCGTTCCGTGATGTCGGTATGAATGCCGAAGACCCATTCCGGCCGACCATCGGGCGTACGGGCGACAAGACGCCCGCGGTCCTCGACCCAGACCCAGTGGCCGTCGCGGTGGCGCAGGCGCACTTCGGCCACGTAGGCTTCGCTGCGCCCAGCGAAGTGATCGCGCAGCAGCCGGCGCGTCTGTTCCAGTTCGTCCGGGTGGGCGACGTCGGCGCGGAATTGGTTCGTCACCGCACCCAGTTCCTCGACTTTCCAGCCGATGATCTCGGCCCAGCGCGGGTTGACGATCACTTCACCGGTCTGGACATTCCATTCCCAGGTGCCGGCGCTGGTCCCCTCGATCAGGTTGCGCAGGCGCTCGTGTTCCCTTGCCAGCTCCCGTTCCGCGCGCCGACGAAGAGTCACATCCTTGGTCACGGCGAGACTGTGCGTCGGTTGACCGTGTTCGTCGCGCTCGAGGATGGCCGACAGCAGCACGTCGATGATCTCGCCTCGGCTGCTGACCATCTGGTAAGGCACCTCGTCGCAGCGCCCTTCTCTGAAGAAAGCCGGAAGGACTTCGTCGCGGGCGCGCCGACGCGACTCTTCGGTGAGGAAGTCCGAAGAAAGCCGTCCGACGACTTCATCGCGCCGGTAGCCCAGGCGGGCCAGCCACGCATCGCTGACGTGCAGCAGCCGATCGGTCGAATCAATCGAGTGCAGCATGGCCGGTGTGGTCTCGTACATCGCCCGCAGCCGGTCGCGCGCCAACTCGAGAGCCTGCTGATGCTCGCGTCGCTGCGTGATTTCCTGGACTGTGCCGCACAGGCCGTCGACCCGCCCAGCGGGGGCGCGCAAGGCCTCGCCGCGGGCTTCCACCCAGCCGCATTGACCGTCGGGGCGCTGGTAGCGCAACTCCAGCGTATAGGGCTCGCCTGTTTGCAGCGCGAGCACGACCCGCTCACTCAGCGCTGCGTAGGACTCGGCGTCGTAGATGCGGGCCTGCTCCGCAAAGCTGGGCGGACCGCCTTGTGGATCGACGCCGAGAATGGAGAACATCTGCGCGGACCAGCTGACACGGTCCCCGTCTAGCTGCCAGGTCCAGCTGCCCGTTCGACCCAGTCTCTGGGCTTCTTCCAGGGCCAGTTGCGTCGACTTGAGCGCCGTCACGTCACTGACCTTCACAAAGAAGCCGCGGACCTCGCCACCGCTGCAATCCGGCACGTAGTGCGCCCACGTGTGACCCAGGCTTCCGTCGGCCTTGGTCAGTTCGCGCTCGAACTGTTGCTCCCGGCCGGCCAGAGCAGCTCGGGCATAGCCTTCGTTCAGCTTGAAGAGACGTTCTCCGAGCAGCTCCTGGAGCGAGATGCCGATGAGCTGTTCAGGCTGCCGGCCGAACCATTCCACGTAGGCCTTGTTGGCGAAGCGGCAGCGTAGGTCCTTGTCCCAGTAGCCCACCATGCCAGGAATCGCGTCGGTGATTCCCTTGATGAAGCGTCGACTTTCGTCGAGCGCCCGGCTCGTGGCTTCGGCCAGATTGCGCTGCTCGACGAGCTCTGCCTCGAACCGGTGGCGATCGCGCGCGACGAACACGGTCCAGAAATACGCAGGCTCACGCAGGTGCTCTCCCAGCCGGCTGTTCAGCAGCACGGGCACACGGGCGTGGTCAGAACCGATGACTTGCAAGTGAACTTCCTGGACGCACCCGTCACGTAGCAGGGTCGGCCAGACGTGGGTCTGCAGGAAGATGCGGCTGGCAGGAGGGAGAAAGTCTTCGATCGAGGTGCCAACGCGGCTCTCTCGCGATCCACCTACCAGACTCAAGAGTTCAGCGTTGGCGTCGAGCAGCCGCCCCATGGCGTCCGTGACGCCCACGGCGCAGGGCAATTGGTCCAGCGGGCTCATGGACGAGGGCCTGTGTCAACCGTTACCGGCAACTACGCCAGATAGTCGCGCATGGCGTCGATCACGAGGGCCGGATTGCTGAGGTGCGCGCAATGCCCCGCAACGTCCAGCACCCGCAAGGTGCTGCCGGGCAAGCGGGCATGGAGGTACTCGCCCACACCCAGGGGGGCGAGGTTGTCCTTGCGGTGCTGCAGCAGCAGAGACGGCCGCGACACCTTGGGCAGGTCAGCCCGGTTGTCGGCGAAGAAGGTGGCTCGCGCGAACACCTTCGCCACGACCGGATCTGTCGAGCAGAAGCTGTCGGCCAGTGTGCTGGCCACGGCGCCTTCGCCCGCCGCGCCCGCCACGACGGGCGCCAAGTACTGGGCCCATCCCATGTAGTTCTGATCCATCAGGGTCAACAAGCCTTCGAGATCTTCGCGCTCGAAGCCTCCGAGGTAGGCAGGCGGATCGTTCAGGAAGCACGGCGACGGGCCTAGTAGAACGAGCCTGTCGAACAAGTCCGGACGCTCTATCGAGGCGAGGATGCCAATGCTGCAGCTGACAGAATGGCCGACGAACGTCACCCCATCCTTCAGGCCGAGTGCGTCGCAGACTTCGATGACGTCTTGCGCGTAACCCTTCAGGTCGGCGTAACGCGTTGGGTCGAAGGCGGTGCGATCGGACTTTCCGCTGCCCACATAGTCAAAGAGCACCTGGCGATGCGTCGACGCAAAGGCCGGCGTGACGAGGTTCCACATGTCCTGGCTGCAGCCAAAGCCGTGCGCATAGAGTAGAACGGGGCCACTTTCACGCAGGACCTTGACATTGTTTCGCTCGAGGATTTGCACCGAAGTCTCCTTTAGTCGCCGCATCCTTGTATGGCGTTCTGCGGCTATGCTGGGCGCGGGCGATCGGACATTGGCGCAGGAAACCCGGACGCGGGCGGTCGCGGCACCACAATTGCCCACAGACTTATCTAGCTTCCTCGCAAATTTCCGCTGATTTTTCAGCTCTTGTCAATCCGCGGGCTAACGGAGCCAGCGCAAAGTGGCGTTTAGCGGCCCCGAACGGGTGATGGGTTTCGCCCGATTTCGAGGCCGTCGCAATCGCTGTTGGCGAGGCTGGTTGAGCCCGGTGATGATCGCGGTCGAACACTTCATCGAGCCACTGGTTGTAGCGGTCGGTCAGCTCGGTGCTGATCAGGGTTCGGAGGAATTTGTCGCCGAGCCAGTGACTGGCGTGGAGGCAGCCGTGGTCGCCGTTGTTGTCCAGGTGCGCCGGAACCCACTGGCGAACGGCGCGCTGTGCGTAGGTTGTCGCGGGGGTGAACCGGGGCTTCAGGCTCACCAGCAGGATGACTGGTTCTCCAGACTGACGGTGGTGCGATTGCGACCGAGCTTGACGTGATGGCGATGATAGCCGCGGGTGAGCATGTCGAGGTGGCGCGTGGTGGGTGGAGAGCAGGTTCCAGTCAGACGTGCAGGTGAAGGTCTGCGTCATCTGGCTGGGTGTGCCGGCCGGCGTGCGCAGGATGGTGACATCGCCGATGTCGGCGTAGACCATTTCTGTGCGCCGCTCAAGCGGGTCTGCTGTGTGCCTCATCCTCCTGAGACAGCAACTTCAGTCCCAATGCCGCTTCCCGCTCGAGAGCGGCCAGCAATGCCTCCCGTTCGAGCGGCACTTCCACCGGTAACGAACCGACCCGGCGTGTGCGTTTCAGCAGGTTCGCCCGATGCGAGGCCACGTATGCATAGAGGTCCTGCGCCCGGTATCCGTCGGGAAAGACGTGACTCACCTCGATATCGTCCGTGCTCACGACCGACGCCCGGATCGGGCCGGTCGCGCCCTCGGGCTCGAGCAGCAGGTAGTTGCCGTCCTCGACGTCCATCACGCCGCTTCGAATGAGTGCGGGCTCTCCACGGACGAGCCGCTCACGCGCTACGCTGAGCTGCGGTGTGATGCGATGCAAGGGGCCGAGGCTCAGGCGCGGCGCAAGATGTTCCCGACCTCCCGCCATGATGCTGATCGTGACCATGCTCAAGTCCACGCGATTCGCTAACCGGGCGGCGGCGTCGAGTGCGAGATAGTCCGACAACGTGATGGTGTCGGCGGATGCGCCCAGGTAGAGCATCAATCGGAAGTCGTCGTGCATGCGAACCTCTCGTTTGGCGGTCGTTGCGCGCGGGACGGCCACCTGCGCCGACTTGGCCGTCCGGCGTCCGGCGCCTCGTCAGGGAATATGCCCCATCAGGCGACCGATGGCCACCAGATCCCGCCCCGGCAGATTCGCTGCCGCCGCCGCGGGGCGCGGATAGTACTGGGTTATGCCCACGGGGTATGTGTTCGCTGCCGGGGCGCCGGAGCGCTCCACGCCGACGCGATAGTTCGCTATGTCCTGCTGCAGGAAACTGCCCCCGCCCACCATCGGCAACCAAGCCGACTGGTCCGCGAGCCCCTGAACGGCTGCGTTTCCCGGCAGCGCACCAACAAGCGCTCCCACATTCGTACCCACCGCGAGCATCCCGATATTGCCGCCGTTGTTGTTGCGCATGCAGTTGGCGAACGTGAAGAGAAAGCGCTCGTAAGTGTGCCCCTCCTGGACATGCCGTTGCCGATTGCCATTGATGCCGAGGCTCACCTGATAGCCGCCGCCGTTGAGGGCTCCGGCAAACACCACCGCGGGTACCGCAACGACCGGCGCCGCACCCGCCACGTGGTTGGCGACAAACAGCGGGGCCTGCACTTGAAGTGTCGCCCAGGCCGGCGCACCGCACACGCCGCCCGCAGCCGCGCTTCGGATCCATGCGGGCTGCCAGGCATGGGCAGCTGCCCGCTGCAGGGCCCACACCAGCTGCGCGTTCGAAGGTGCGCCCGGACGGGTCAGGACGTTGCCGATCGTGGTCCCGACTTCCTGAGCCCCCCAATTCGCCGCCGGCACGAGGGCGGCGCCCGCGGCCGCGGCGCCACCAGTCCCGAGAAAGGTGGACAGCGACGCCGCCGGGATCGTCGCGAGAATCGCGGCGCCGACACAAGTCCCGGCATCGGCGGCAGTCCAGCCGGCACCCAGCATGCCGAAGCTGTTCGCGGGAAAGTTGGCGGCCTGCTGCAGGGCGACCAGCTGGGCCGCGGTGAGGCCTGCGGCGATTACGCTGGCCACAAAGATACCGAACTGGTCGGGGGCCCAACCGGCGCCCATCATCGCCGCCCCGGACGCCGGGAAGTTCGGCGCCACCAGCACAGCTTGCAGATTCGCTGCACCCAGACCCGCCGCGAGCGCCGCCCCAGCGAATCCCCCAAGCTGGGCCGGTGTCCAGCCCGCTGCGACCATCGCCTGCGTCGAGGCCGGCACACCCGGGGTGGTGAGCAATCCCTGCAAGGTGGCTGCGGCCACGCCGGTCGCCAATGCCGTCCCGAGAAAAGTGCCCAGCGGGGCATATGTCCAGCCGGCGGCGATCAGGTTCGCGGCCGAACCGGGAAACCCCGCCTGAGACAGCAGCGTCTGGAACGCTGTCGCCGTCGCGGTGGCGGCCAGCACTGCGGACGTGAAGGTGGCGAACTGCGCGGCAGTCCACCCTGCTGCCACCATCGCGAAGGACGACGCCGGAAAACCAACCGTGCCAAGCAAGGTCTGCAGCGCTGGCGCTGCGGTGCCCGTCGCGATGGTCTGCGTGACGAACGCGACGAGATTTGCGTTGGTCCATCCGGCGTTGCACATCGCCGCGAGATCGTTCGGCGCCCAGTTGGCGATGCGAGCCAACGCCGCGACATCGTTTTCCTGGTTGGCGAGATTCGCGTGCGCCGACGCCATGGCCACCCACTGTGCGGCTGTGCGACCGCCGGCATTGGCTGCGAACAACCCTGCCAGGGCGGATGCGTTCGCGGCGTTCCAGCCGCCCGCGATTCGCACAAACAGCGCCGCGTCATTCTCCTGATTGACCAGGCCGCCGCCCGCGCCTGCGACAGCCGCCCACTGTGTCGCCGTGCGGCCTCCGGCATTGACGCAGTAGAGGCTGGCGAGTGTCGCCAGGTTGGGCGCATTCCACCCGACACCGATCCGCGCAAACGACGCCACGTCGGCGTGCTGATTCGCCAGTGTGTTGCCGGCAACGGCGATCGCAATCCAATCCCCCGCCCCGAGGCCAGCCGCATTGGCAACGAACGCGCCGGCGAGTGCCGCGAGACCAGCAGCATTCCATCCGCCGGCAGTCCGGGCGAAGGCCGCGACATCGTTTTCCTGATTGGCGAGCGCGTTGCCGACACCGGCAATCGCAGCCCACTCCCGCGCCGTACGCCCGCCTGGGTTGCCGAGAAAGAGGCCCGCCAGAGCGGCCAGATTTCCCCCATTCCATCCGCCTCCGACGCGGGCGAAGGCCGCGACGGCGTCTTCCCGGTCGACCAGCACTTTGCCGATGTCGTACCACTCCTGCGCGCCGCGTCCGCCGTTGTCACCCTGAAAACGACGCACCAGACCCACGGCATTCGCCGGCGTCCATGCCGCCAGTTCCAGCCCGAAGCGCTGGACGATGTCCACGTGCAAGCCGCTTTCCACGAAGGCGAGTGCCAGGGCTCGAGCCATTGCGGAAGCGACGCCGTTGCTCTCCAGACGAGCGGCCCACAGGGAATGGGCGTTGGGCCCCTTCTTCCCCCTCGCAAGCTGAATCGGCGGCGCTGGCCCATTGGACGCGGCGTGGTGATGTGGCGTTCGCCGTGCCGATGACATCCGCGCGGGCTCGGTGACTGCAGGCGTCATTCCTCTTGGCGCAGACGGCGCTGTCCCCCGACCGCCGCCAGGAGCAACGGCACCGAATGCGGCCGCGATGCTATCGCCTTGGGCCTGCATGACGGGGGAGCCGATCAACGCCTGCGCGGAACGCCTTTGCGTCACGGTCACCGGACCACCCGCGATGGCCCTGGCCGTCTCCCTCTGCCCGCGAGCGCGCGGGCTGCCGTTGATCGAGGCGTCGTTGCCGCCGGCCGTACCTGCCGCGAGACGGACGGACTCACCCTCGACCGTGGACACGGATCTCGATTCCGGCTCCCTCGAAGCGCCGACTTCCGCCTTTGGTATCGATACCCTGGAGATCTCGCTCATCACCTTCCCCGGCCAGCCACACCTCGGGTGGGCACCCGCCCTCCCGAGCAACTCTGACGGGAGTCTGTCAGGTTCGCGCGGACATGCCATCGGCAGGATGCTGACCCGGGGGTTCTCGAACACCTAGCGAATCACGCGCGGCCGTGCGAACTGCGCTTTCGGCACCGCACTCCCCGGCGACCGGCCCACCCGCTACCGGCAAGCCGCAGGTCATGATGAGTCCTCCAGTCAACGTCGCATGACGCGGCCTGGAGCGCTGTTTGCCAGCAGGGGCGGGAAGCCGTAGCCGGGATTGCGGGCGATCCCGGCTTCCCGGGCTCGTTCGTGCCCAGTCGGCTGGTTGCGGCCAGTCGATGGCGTCCGGTTCACAGCTTCGACGGGAGATCGACAAGACCGCGTTGGCACACACCAACCCTTTGCGACAGCCGGCATGGCCGAGAGCAGGCGCTCGCCTGGAACGCCGGTGTATTCTCCAGTGAAGACCAAAGGAGAAGGGAATCGATGACCGACGACAACTCGCCGGAAGCAGAAGGCACGGACGCCGCATCGGCTCCGCCCCCCTCTCCCAAACCGGCACGGTTTCCGGTCGTCGGGCTCGGCGCGTCCGCAGGCGGGCTGGAAGCGCTGCAGGGATTTCTGCGCAACGTCCCGGCCGACAGCGGCATGGCGTTCGTGGTCGTCTCGCACATGGACCCCGATCACCCCAGCATGCTGCCCGAGATCCTTCGGCGCGCCGCGATGATCCCCGTGACCGAGGCGCAGGACGGCATGGTCTTCGCGCCGAACCACGCTTACGTCGCACCGCCCAACAGCGAACTGTCCCTCGTGGCTGGCGCGCTCTGCGTTACCACGCCCGATCTGCCGCGCGGTCAGCGCATGCCGATCGACCATTTCTTCGAGTCGGTGGCGTCGGACCGCGGCGAACTCGCAGTCGGCGTGGTCCTCTCCGGGACCGGAACCGACGGCACCTTCGGCCTGCGCGCCATTCTGGGCAACGGCGGACTCAGCGTCGCGCAGGATCCCGCGACGGCCACGTTCGACGGCATGCCTGCCAGCGCGATCGCCGCCGGCTTCGCGCGCCGGGTGCTGCAGGTGGCCGAGATGCCCGCCGCGATCATTGCCGATCTGGACATCCGGCGCTCCGGCGTACGGCAGCCGCTGACGCCCGCGCAGATCCGGGGCCTCAACCGGGTCCTGTCGGCGCTGCGCTCCGTGAGCGGCCAGGATTTCTCGCACTACAAGAAGGCGACTGTCTCCCGGCGCGTGACGCGTCGGATGCAGGTGCACCACATCGAGGACCTGGAGATCTACGCCCGGTACGTTCAGGAACATCCGACCGAGGCCAGGGCGCTGGTCGCCGAACTGCTCATCAACGTGACCAGCTTCTTCCGGGACCCGGAAGCCTTCGCCGTCCTGAAGCGGGACGTGCTGTCGCGCATCGTGGCCAGCGCAGCGGACGGCCACGTGATCCGCGTGTGGGTGGCCGGCTGTTCCTCGGGCGAGGAAGCCTATTCGATCGCCATCCTGCTCCGTGAGCTCATGGCAGAAACGCACGCCGCGCTGAAGGTCCAAATCTTCGCCACCGATGTCGACGATGATGCAGTCGCTCTTGCACGGGTCGCTGTCTATCCCGCCGCGAGCGTGGCCGGCGTAGGCCGCGAACGTCTTGAGCGATTCTTCGTAAAGGACGATTCGGGATACCGGATCTCGCGAGAGATCCGGGACATGGTGATCGTCGCCACGCAGAATGTCGTGAAGGACCCGCCGTTCACCAAGCTCGACCTCGTAAGCTGCCGCAACCTGCTCATCTATCTGGATGCCGCCGCCCAGGAGCAGGTGATCGCATCGTTCCACTACGCGCTGAAGCCGGGCGGCGCGCTGTTCCTGTCCCCGTCGGAGAGCATCGGCGATCAGACGGATCTCTTCGCCCCCGTGGACCGCACGTGGAAGATCTACGAGGCAAAGCCCAAGGCCTCACGCACCCTGAACAGCTTGCCCGGTCACTCGGGTAGCCACGCGACCCAGTCCGTTCCGCAGAAACCCACGACAAGCCCGGAACCCAAACCCGCCCTGCTCAACCCGACGGAGATCATCCGGCGCGCGCTGCTGCAGTGGTTCGCCCCGCCGGCCGTGCTGACCGACGCGACGGGCAACATCCTCTTCGTGCACGGCGAGACCGGCCGCTATCTGCGCCCGGCCCCCGGGCAGGCCACGTTCAACGTGATCGAGATGGCGCGCGAGGGTCTGCAACTGCCCCTGCGCAAGGCGTTTCAGCTGCTGCGCGACGACGCCAAGGGCAGCGTGGATGTCGAGGCCGCATTCCGCGCCGATGACGCCGATGAGATCGTGCGCCTCGGCGTTCGAGCGGTGAGCGCATCGGCAGGCGGCGAGACGCTCGCGCTGGTCACGTTCGAGGATCCCGCCGAGGCTTCCCGCAAGCTTCGCCGCAAGGCGAGCCGCCGCGGACCTGCATCGGTCCCGGTCCTGCGAGTCGAGGAACTCGAGCGCGAACTCGCCTACACGACGGAGAACCTGCAGGCCACCATCGAGGAGAAGCAGGCGGCCATCGAGGAACTCCAGTCGACGAACGAGGAACTGCAGTCCACCAACGAGGAGATGCAGTCCACCAACGAGGAACTCGAAACCTCCAAGGAGGAGCTGCAGTCGGTCAACGAGGAGATGACCACCGTCAACGCCGAACTCCGCGCGAAGATCGAGCAGCTGGCCGGCACCCGGAACGACCTCAAGAACCTGCTCGACAACATCAGCATCGGCACGATCTTCCTGGACCGGGACCTCGCCATCCGCAGCTTCACGCGGGAAGCGCTGGCCATCTACCATCTGGTCAAGACCGACGTGGGCCGCCCGCTCAGCGACTTCAAACCGGACATCGACGAGGAAGACCTGCTCGCCGATGCCGAGGCCGTCATGGCCTCGCTCGTGCCGAGGGAGCGCGAGGTTCGCACCCCTGCCGGCGCCTGGTACCTCGCGCGGGTTCAGCCCTATCGCACGCTGGAGAACGTGATCGATGGTGTGGTGCTCACCTTCTCGGACATCACGCCGCGCGTCAAGGCCGACGCCGTGCTTCGCGAGGCCCGCGAGTTCGCCGAGGCCATCGTCGACACCGTCCGCGATCCGCTGCTGGTCCTCGACGAGAATCTCGATATCGTCGCCGCGAGCCGCTCCTTCCACGCGACCTTTCGCACGAGTGCAGCGGGCATCGTCGGCCACCGGTTCTTCGAGCTCGACGACGGACAATGGGATTCGCCCGTGCTCCGCGAGGCGCTGCAGCAGTTGCTGCCGCAGAATCGCGTCATCGAGGACCTCCAGATCGAGCGGCAGGTCCCGGGCAAGGGAATCATGAGGATCCGGCTCAATGCGAGGCGACTGCACGGCGAAGGGACGCCCAGCCCGAAGATCCTGCTGTCGCTGTCGGTCGACGGGACAGCGTGACCCTCCCGCCGCAATTCGCCGCGCCGCCCGGGCAGGCGCAGGCGCAGGCGCAGGCCGAAAATCCTGCTCCAGTTGACCGTGATCAAGCCGATAATGTGTTGGCCATGTAGCTTCGGCAGGAGGGGGTCCGTTGTTCCTGCAACGTCGTCATGTCGACGCCAGGACAAGGCCGGGCAGGTTCGTCGCGTCCGGATACCGTCCCTCTCCCCCCATAGAGGGAGCCATGCCAGCCAAATCCCAGAAGGTCCCGTCTCCCCCTCCCGGGCAGATCCCGGAGGCGCTCGCCCCTGCCGGCACCCCATCGGTGTCCGACCCGGGAGCGCCCTCCGCCGACGCGGGCCGCGTGGAGCACCTTCTCCAGGAGCTGCGGACCCACCAGGTCGAGCTGGAAATGCAGAACGCGGAGCTGCGGGCGGCGCAGCTCGCCCTCGCAGAGAGCCGGGACCGCTACCTCGATCTTTACGAGTTCGCGCCGGTGGGGTACCTCACGGTCAAGACCACCGGCCGGATCACACAGATCAACCTGACGGGCGCCACCATGCTCGGCGCGACCCGCGCTGCGCTCCTCGCCGGATTCTTCGACCGGTTCGTTTCACAGGATTTCCTCACGCTCGCGCAGTCGGAAATGCGCGCAGCCGCGGTCGACGACACGCCGCGGCGCTGCGAGGTGACCCTCCGGCGTCTCGACGGCACGTCCTTCCATGCCCGCCTGGAGATGCGCCGTGTCCCGCCGGATGACGGCGGCGGATGCGTGCGCGTCGCCATGAGCGACATCTCGGACCTCCACGAAGCCCAGCAGGCCCTGCAGAAGTCACACGACCACCTCGAGGACATCGTCCGCACCCGCACGGCGGAAGCCGTCGTCGCGAAGGAAGCCGCGCAGACCGCCAATCGCGCCAAGTCGGAATTCCTGGCCAACATGTCCCACGAATTGCGCACGCCCATGCATGCGATCCTCGCGTTCGCCCGGCTCGGCCTGCAGAAGTCGGGAGCAAACCCCGGCGGCGACCCGTCGCTGCACCACTACTTCGAGCGGATCGATCAGAGCGGTTCCCGCCTGCTGGTGCTGCTGAACGATCTGCTCGATCTGGCCAAGCTCGAGTCCGGCCAAATGCGCTACGAGATCGCCACGCACAACTTGCAGAGCATCGTCACCGATGTGATCGCGGAACTGGAACCCGTGGCGCTGGACCAGAAGGTGAACATCGTCGTCGGCGTCACCGCCAAGGACTCGATGGTGCTGTGCGATGGCATACGGATCGGCCAGGTCATCCGCAACGTGCTGTCCAACGCCCTGCGGTTCACACCGCCCAACGGGCATGTCTACGTCCGCCTCGAGGACGCGTCGCTCCCGGCACCGGGTCGGGCTGCCGCGGAGGAAGTGCGGGCGGCCATTCGTGTTGAGATCTGCGACGAGGGCGTAGGCATCCCCGAAGACGAACTCGAGGCCGTGTTCGAGAAGTTCGTCCAGAGCAGCAAGACCCGCACAGGCGCGGGCGGCACGGGGCTTGGCCTGCCGATTTCCCGCGAGATCGCCCAGCACCACGGCGGCACGCTGCGCGCGCTCCGCCACCAGGGTGTGGGCTCCGTTTTCGAGCTGGTCCTGCCGCGCGAGCCCGTTACGGGTCAGTGAGCCCCGGAGTCGTCGCTGCGCGACTCGTCCGGGCTACGAAAATACCCCGCGACTTCGGTGGAGGCACCACACCCCGTAGCCCGGATGGAGCGAAGCGAACTCCGGGGGCGGTGGTCGCCACCGTGACGATGCCCCGGAGTCGTCGCTGCGCGACTCGTCCGTATATGGACTCCTCCCGGTTTGCAAGCAGAACGTTTGATGGTTTTTTGATCGACTGCGACCGTATATCCGGCCTCTGAGGTGGGCG
>LNFM01008290.1_pt1 | contig 33625 bp, 32 predicted proteins | sample 596031 | NCBI WGS metagenome assembly LNFM01 (sample SAMN04254537, study PRJNA301005) | activated carbon metagenome | isolation source: dual media filters at the Ann Arbor, Michigan drinking water treatment plant | place: USA: Ann Arbor
TAGTTCTGCGCCGCGCCGTCGTTGCTGCCGGTGACGCAGTTCCAGCCGATCCGGCCTTCCGTCACATGGTCGAGCGTGTTGACCAGCCGCGCCAGGAGATAAGGCGGATACTCGCTGACCGACAGGGTCGGCACCAGGCCGAGATGCGTCGTCGCCTGCGCGAGGTACGGCACCAGCACGGCCGGGTCGAGCTTGGGCGTGCTGGCGGCATACTTGAGATAGGTGTCGTGCGAGCCCTGGTAGGTGTAGGGCAGGTTCGACGAGTCCTCGATGATCAGGTAGTCGAAGCACGCCCGGTCCATGCCCTTGGCGAGATCGACGAACAGGTCGGGCATCATCCAGCGCGACACGTCGCTGCCGGGCCACATCCCGCGCCAGGTCTTGGGCCCGTAGCCTTGCGAGAGGAACCACGCGAGATGAAATGGACGCTTGGACATGCTCAGGCTCCGCGTTCCAGGCGGGCGACGAACTCGTCCTGGGTGATCGCCTCGCGCGGCTTGCGCCCGCGCTCGCGATAGAAGACCTCGTAGCGCTTGAACTCCTCGAGCACGCGGCGCAACTCGACCACCGCGTCGTCGTGCAGATCGACGCGCACGTCGATGTCGGGATAGTCGGGGTCGGCGACGACGCGAATCGCCGCCGAGCGCTCCGGCAGATGGCCTTGCGCGCCGACCTGGCCGCCGGCATCGCGGCCGCCTTCGAGGGCGCTCAGCAAACGGAACTCGAGCGCCGCCTCGGGATCGGCGAGGAAGCCTGCGACGATCGCCTCGACGACCTGCGGCCCGGCCAGCACGTTGCCGAAGGCGACGTAGCCCGGCTCGACCTTGTGTCCCGACCACGGGCGGGTACCCGAGCCGGTGTGGCCGACGCCGTTGCCTTCGCGATCCATGATGGCGATCTGACGATAGTCATGATCGGGGTCGTTGGCGGCGAGCCGGCTCATGACGTGCGCCGGCGTGAAGCCCTGCGCCAGAAGATCGATCGCCAGCGGATCGTTGCCGCGATTGACGTAAGCCTGCGTCTTGCAGATTCCGACGCCGGCCAGGATGCCTTCGCAGCGGCCGCCGGCAGCGATCGAGAAGGTGGTGATGCCGAGGCCGAGACGGCCGGTCTTCGGGCAGCGCGCGATGATCGAGTAGGTCATGTCACGCCTCCGCCGCGGCGAGCTTGGCCATGAAGGCTTCCTGGCCGATGGCGCCGCGCGGGTTGCGGCCGCGATCGTGGTAGTAGGCCTCGTATTTCTTGTACTCGAGCCAGACGCGGCGCAGCTCCTCGATGGCGGTGGCGTGCAGATCGACGCGCAGGTCGATGTCGGCATAGGCGTGCTGCGAGTAGACGATCAGCGCCGCCGAACGCTCGGGCTTGTGCCGGTCGACGGTGCCCTGCCCTCCGGCATCGCGTCCGGCCTCGATGCCCATCAGCAGGCGGTGCTCGAGATCGGCGTCCGGCTCGGCGAGGAAACCGGCGGCAATGCCGTCGGCGACATGCGGCCCGACCAGCCCGTTGCCGAAGGCGACGTGGTTGTCGCCCGTCACGTGCCCCGACCAACCGCGCGTGTGCGGCCCGGTATGGGCCACGGCGTTGCCGGTGCGATCGATGATGCCGATCTGCCGGTATTCCTCGTCAGGGTCGTTGGCGACGAGCTGCGCCAGGACCGAACCGGCCGTGAAGCCCTGCTTCAGCAGGCGCAGCGCCAACCGGTTGTTGCGCTGGTTGACGAACGCCTGGCTGATCGTGACCCCGGTATTGGCCGCCACGCCGTTGCAGTAGAGGCCGACGGTGATCGAGAAGGTCGCGATTCCGATGCCCAGTCGTCCGGTGCGCTGGCAGCGGCCGAGGATGGTGTACGTCATGGGTGCCTCACGCGGTTGTACTCACTTCGATTGCGCCCTTTGTTCGTCATCCCGACCGGAGCCGAGCGCAGCGAGGCGCAGTGGAGGGACCTTTCTTATTGCAACGTCAGCAAGAGAGGTCCCTCGACTGCGCCTCGCTGCGCTCGGCTTCGCTCGGGATGACCGAATCTTTTGTCCAAATGCGAAGGCTCCGCCCGCGAAGGAGGAGAGGAGTATGAGGTTGGGTTCCCCTCACGCCTCGTCCTCCTCGTCGGAGAAGCGCGACAACGCCACGTTCTGGCGGTGGCGGAACAGCTCGATCTTCTGCAGGTAGCGGTCGGAGCGCACGAACAGGTCGGAGTAGTAGATCGGCCGACCCTCGATATCGAAGTAGGTGCGCTGCAGGAGCAGGAGCGGCGCGCCCGGGGCGACGTCGAGGCGCTGCGCCAGCACGGCATCGGCCGCGATCGCCACCGATACCTGCTGCACGCGAAAGGCGCGTACGTCGCAATGCTTCTCGATCAGCGGGATGACGCGCGAAGTGTTGAGCTGGTCGGCAAAGTCGGCCGGCAGACGGGCCGCCAGATCCTGCGCCAGATGCGCCGCGCAGTAGGCGATCGGTCCGTCCTCCCGCACGCGGCTCCAGGCAATCCGCATCACCTTGCCCGCGGCCGGCACCTGCAGCATGGCGGCGGGATGCGGCGCTTCCGATGCATCGACAAGCTCGATCCTGTCGAGCCTGAAATCGGCCTCGGCGGCGCGGATCTGCAGGTCCTCGAGTGCCTGGGCGCTCCAGTCGGTCGATTTTGCGGCATCGACCTCCTGCACGAACGAGCCGCGCCCCGGGAACCGGCTCACCAGGTGGCGGGCAACCAGTTCCTCGACTGCCGATCGCGCGGTGTGCCGGCTGACCGCGAACTCGGTCATGATCTCGTTGTCGGTCGGCAGCTGCGTGCCGACCCGGTAGGTGCCGGCGGCGATGCGCTCGCGCAGCACCTGGTAGATCCGGTAGTAGGCCGGGATGGGGTCGCGTCTCATCTGATCACCGCCTGTCTGCCCGACGTGGGTCGAGGGTCTCGCGCAGCCCGTTGCCGAGAAGGTTGACGCCGAGCACCAGCAGCACGATGGCGCATCCCGCGAGGTTGGCGATCCACGGCGCCACCAGCAGCCGGTCGCGCCCTTCGGCCAGGATGTTGCCCCAGGTAGCCGTCGGCGGCGGCAGCCCGAGGCCGAGGAAGCTCAGCGCCGTCTCCTGCAGGATGAGCTGGCCGACCTGCAAGGTCGCGATCACCGTCAGCACCGGCGACATCTGCGGCAGGATGTGTCGCCACATGACGTAGCGCCCGCGTCCGCCGGACGCGATCGCCGCCTCGACGAACGGCCGCTCGCGCAACGAGCGCGTCAGGTTGAAGGCGACACGGGTGTAGGTCTCCCAGCCGGCGAAGCCCAGCACCAGCACCAGCACGGTGACGCCGCCGCCGAACACGGCGACGACGACGATTGCCAGCAGGATCTCGGGAATCGCCTGGTAGGCGTCGGCGAAGCGCATGATCGCCTGCTCGGTGCGGCCGCCGAGATAGCCGGCCAGCAGGCCGAGGGTGGTGCCGATCGAGAGCGCCACGACCATCGCCATCAGCCCGACGACGATGGAAAGCCGCGAGCCGTGGATCAGGCGCGAGAGCAGATCGCGGCCGAGATTGTCGGTGCCGAGCGGGTAGTCCCAGCTGCCGCGATCGGCCCATACCGGCGGGCGCAGGCGGAGCATCAGGTTCTGGGTGTAGGGATCGTGCGGCGACAGCACGCTGGCGAAGATGGCGATCAGGCACATGCCGAGCACCAGCGCCGCGCCGATCTGGACCTTCAGGCGAGGGCCGAACCACGTCACGGCGCTCACCGCAGCCGGATGCGCGGATCGATCGCCGCCTGCACCAGATCGACCAGGAGATTGGCCAGGATGATGGTGACGGCGACGATGAACACCGAGGCGATGACGATCGGCACGTCGCGCTGGAAGATCGCGCTCACCATCAGGCGGCCGACCCCCGGCCAGGCGAAGATCGTCTCGGTGATCACCGCACCGCCCATCAGGCGGCCGAGCTGCAGGCCGACCAGGCTCACCACCGGGTTGATGGCGTTGGGCAGGACATGGCGCCACAGCGCGCGCGCCGCGCCGGCGCCGCGCGCCCGCGCGGTGACGACGAACTGCTCGCGCATGGTCTCGAGCACGCTCACCCGCGTTACCAGGATGAAGTTGGGAACGAGGAACGTCGCCAGGGTGACGGTCGGCAGCACCAGGTGCTCGAGGCCGCCGCGCCCCGAGGTCGGCAGCCAGCCGAGATCGAGGGCGAACAGCTGGATCAGCAGGATGCCCAGCCAGAAGCTCGGCATCGACTGGCCGATCACTGCGAGCACAGACAGGGCGAAGTCGGGCAGCTTGTCCTTGTAGACCGCGCAGGCGACCCCAGCGGGGATCCCGAGGAGGATGGCGAGCGCCAGGCCGAGCACCAGGAGCTGCAGGGTGGCGCCCAGCCGCTCCATCACCACCTCCATCGCGGCGCGCTTGAACTGGATGCTGGTGCCGAAATCGCCCTGCGCCAGGTCGGCCAGGAAGTAGCCGAACTGCACGATCACCGGCTTGTCGAGATGCAGCTCGGCACGCAGCACCGCCTCCTGCTCCGGCGTCGCGTCGAGCCCGAGATAGATCGCCACCGGGTCGCCGGTCAGCCGCAGCACGACGAACACGAAAGCGATCACGAAGATCAGCGGCACCGGCACCAGCAGCAGGCGGCGCAGGAGGTAGCGCATGTGCCCGATTGCCTACTTCACGTTCACCTTGTGCAGGCGCAACAACGAATCGCGCGACGGCTGCCAGCCCTGGACACTGGCCGAGCGGCCGGAGATTCGCGGCAAGCCGAACAGGAAGATCGACGGCACCTCCTCGTGCATGATCTCCATCATGCGGTTGTAGGCCTTGAGGCGCGCCGGCTCGTCGAGCGTCGAGCGCGCCTCTTCCCAGAGCTTGTTGAACTCGGCGTTGCTCCAGTAGTTGCGCTTGCTGCCGTCGGTGTACCAGACGGTGTTGAAGTCGGCGTCGCCGACGCTGAACCAGCCCACCTGGTAGATCGGCCCCTGGTCGCGGGCGCGGTCGAGCTGGGCCCACACGGCGCCCTCGAGGACGTTGACCGTCGTGCGCGCACCCACTTCCGTCATCATGCCGGCGGCGGCATTGGCGATGTCGACGTCAGACAGGTAGCGGCCCTGCATGGTGTTGATCTTGGTGTCGAAGCCCTTGGCGTAGCCCGCCTCGGCGAGCAACGCCTTGGCCTTGGCCCGATCGAACGGCCGCGCCTGGATGCGCGGGTTGTAGCCGAAGGTCGATTTGGTCACGAGCTGGCCGTCGAGCACCGATCCGTAGCCGCCCAGCATCTGCTGCAGCATGGTCTTCTTGTCGATGGCGTAGTCGAGCGCCTGGCGCACGCGCAAATCGTTGAACGGCGGCTTGCGCACGTCGAAGCTCAGCACCAGGCTGACCGACGATTCGACGGCGTCGATCTTGAGGTTGCGCCGTTTCTCGATCGAAGGCAGCAGGTCGACCGGCACTTCCTCGATGATGTGGGTTTCGCCGGCCACCAGGGAGGCGACGCGGGTCGCGCCCTCGGGGAGAGAACGGAGGCGCAGGTTCTTCATCGCCGGAGGGCCGCCCCAATAGTCGGGATTGGCGGTGAGGTCGTAGCGATCGCCGGCGACCCATTCGACGTACTTCCACGGGCCGGTGCCGATCGGCTTGCGGTGCGCTTCCTTGATGCCGAGCTTCTCGGTCGTGGCCTTCTGCTCGATCGCGATGTCGGCCAGCCCACGCGCCAGCAGGGCCGACGGGGTCGCGGTTCGGATTTCCACGGTGTAGTCGTCGACGATGTCGGTGCCGACCACTCCCGCGATCCGGCTCTTGCGCGCATAGACCGTCTGCGGATTGGTCACGTAGTCGATGGTGAACTTGACGTCGGCGGCGGTGAACGGCGTGCCATCGTGCCATTTGACGCCGCGCCGCAGATGGAAGCGCCACTTGGTCGGCTCGACCGCTTCCCAACGCTCGGCCAGGGCCGGCACCAGCCTGTCATCGGCGTCGCGCGCCACCAGCGGCTCCCACGTCTGGTAGACGAAGCTCAGCGTGAGATAGCCGCCCGCCGCCGGGCTGATCGAATCGGAGAACACGGCGGCGCCGATCACCAGCGTATCCTTGGGAGTCTGCGCGAGGCTCGCGCCGACGCTCGCCCCAACCGCCAGCGCCATCGCGCCGATCGCCACCAGAAACCGCTTCATGCCACCCCTCCTCTACTCATACCTCCCCAGCTTCGCTGGGGAGGTGTCGCCGTCTTCGGCGACGGAGGGGTCATGAGCACCACCACTGGCGCTCATGACCCCTCCGCCCCGTATGACGGGGCACCTATCCGCAAGACGCAAGATGCGCGCCGCATCACCGCCCCTGCGCCTCGCGCCAGCGATCGTCGCGCGGCAGGCGCGGGTTGTAGGGACGCTCGCTGTAGTAGGGCAGCAGCGGGCGGAACCATTCGAAGATGCGGCGCAGCTCGCCGACCGGCTCCTCGTGCACGTCGACGCGCAGGTCGATGTAGGCGAAGGGCTCGTCGCCGAACACCAGGAGAGAGGACGAGAAGTGTCCGTCGGCCTGCCCGCCGGCGCGGCCGCCTGCCTCGACGGCGCGCACCAGCCGCTCCTCGAGCACCTCGTCGACGCTCGAGCGCATCGAGGCCGCCATGCCTTCGGTCACTTGCGGGCCGACGATGCCGTTGCCCATCACCAGCCAGCCGGCACCGATGACGTGGCCGGCATAGGCGCCATTCTCCGAGCCGGTCATCGCGGCGGCATTGCCCCACGCATCGACGACGCCGATCTGGCGCAGCGGCGCGTTGGGGTCGCTGCTCTCCAGTTCATGGATGATCTTGCCGGCGTGGTAGCCCAGCCCCATCAGCTTCGTGCACAGCAGGGTGAGCCGCGGATCGGCGATCGACTGCACCGAGGCAGCAGCCATGCGCGGGATCACCACAGGGCAGCGGTTGCCGACCGCGGGCGCATGCGTCGCCATGGCGACGCCCAGCATCTTCGTCCGGGGGCAACGTGCGACGACAGTGAAGGTCACGACTTCCTCCCATAGGAGTTAAATTACAAAGGGACCTCACCCTGAGGAGCGGCCCGTCCTTCGACGCGCTCCCCTCCTCACCCTGAGGAGCCGCGCAAAGCGCGGCGTCTCGAAGGGCGAGGAGGGGAGCTTGCTCAGGATGAGGGGGCCGCGTCTCGAAGGGTTGGCAACAGAACCGGTGCTGCAACACCGATCTTTCAGCGATCTCCTGTGCAGCCCATCCTTCGAGACGGCCGCTATGCGGCCTCCTCAGGATGAGGACTTTGTTGGACCTTCGACCAAGATTTAGCGCCCATGCGACGTCCTCCCCTTGCTCTTCTCGCGCGCGATGACCCAGTCCTCGACGATGCCCAGCGCGTCGGGCTGCCACGGGCGGGTCTCGTAGTACTCGATCTGCGGGCGGTAGATGTCGAAGATGCGGCGCAGCTCGGCGATCGGCTCGTCGTGCTCGTCGACGCGCAGGTCGACCAGCGGGTATTCCTGGTTGCGATAGACCACCAGCGCGGAGGAGTGCTGCCCGCCATGCTGGCCGCCGGCGTCGCGCCCGGCCTCGAGCGCCGACATCAGGCGCGCCTCCAGGTCGTCGCCCTTCATCTTGGCGAACGTCTCGGCCATCGCCGAGGCAGTGCGCTCGGAGATCAGGCCATTGCCCATCGCCACCATGCCGGGCTCGCAGAAATGGCCCGACCAATCCTTGTTGTCGCTGCCCGTTCGCGCCACGGCGTTGCCGTCGCGGTCGATCACCGAGATCTGGCGGAACTCGATGTGCGGGTCGCTGATGGCGATCTCGTCGAGGACACGCGAGGCCGAGTAACCCAGCCCGAGCAGTCGCAGGCCGAGTGGCCCCAGGCGCGGATCGGTCACCGCCATGGTGACGACGACGCCGAGCCCCGGCTTGATGAACGGGCAGCGCGAGCCGACCGCGAGCGGTCGGGTCGAGATGGCGACGCCGTACTTGCCGGTGTCCGGACAGCGTGCCGAGATGGCGAAGGTCGAGAACTCCTCGCCGAATGGCCCCAACATTGCTCAGCCTCCCCCTGTGCTCACGAACCCTTATGGCGAACATTGCCGGCTATATTGTCCGAATGTATGATCATCCGGACAATTGAGAAGATTGCATGCCTCTCATCGAACTCGACGACGTCGCCGTCGCCTTCGGCCCGCCGGGCCGGGAAGTCACGGTCGTCGACGGGGCGAGCTTCTCGGTCGACCGCCATGAGACCGTGGCACTGGTCGGCGAGAGCGGCAGCGGCAAGAGCGTCACGGCGCTCGCGATCATGGGCCTCCTGCAGGATCCGGGCCGGGTGACGCGTGGCGCCGTCCGCTACGACGGGCGCGATCTCACCCGGCTCGACGACCGCGCCCTGTCGGCGATCCGCGGCGATCGCATCGCCATGATCTTCCAGGAGCCGATGTCGTCGCTGAACCCGCTGCTCTCGGTTGGCAGCCACGTCGCCGAGCCGCTGCGCCTGCATCGCGGCCTGTCGCGCGCCGAGGCGCGCCGCCAGGCGATCGCCCTGCTCGACCGCGTCGGCATCCCCTCGGCGGCGCGCCGCTGCGACGACTACCCGCACCGCCTGTCGGGCGGCATGCGCCAGCGCGTGATGATCGCCGCGGCACTCGCCTGCCGGCCGGCGCTGCTGATCGCCGACGAGCCGACGACGGCGCTCGACGTCACCATCCAGGCGCAGATCATGGACCTGCTGGCCGATCTCCAGGCCGAGCTCGGCATGGGCATCCTGTTCATCACCCACGATCTCGGCGTGGTCGCCGCGCACGCCCATCGCGTGGTGGTGATGTATGCCGGCCGGGTCGTCGAACGGTCGGATACGGCGACGCTGTTCGATGCCGCCGCCCATCCCTACACCGCGGCCCTGCTGAGCTGCATGCCGAGCGAGGATGAGGAGGATCGCCTGGCGGTGATCGAGGGCAGCGTTCCTCCGCCTGGCGCCCTGCCGCCGGGCTGCCGCTTCGAGCCGCGCTGTCCGCGCGCGGCGCCGGCCTGTCGTGCCGCCGAGCCGGCGCTCGCCAGCATCGGGGCCCGGCACGAGGCGGCCTGCCTCCGTCCGATCACGCCCCTCATCGCGCCGCAGGGCATTCGCATATGACAGAAAGACCGTCATCCCGAGCGAAGCCGCCCGAAGGGCGCTGTTTACAGCGCCCTTGGCGGCGCAGTCGAGGGACCTTTCTTGCTGTTTCAGCACAAAGAAAGGTCCCTCCACTACGCCTCGCGGCGCTCGTCTCCGGTCGGGATGACGGTATTTTTTGTCATATGCGAAGGCCCTGCATCGCGCCGGGCATCGGCCCATCGACCGGTCCATCGATCGGCCCGCGCGCATGAGCGAGCCGTTGCTGCGCGTCGAAGGCCTGGCCAAGCACTTTCCCGTGCTCGGTGGGCCGCTCGGCATTTCCCAGGTCGGCTCGGTGCGCGCCGTCGACGGCGTCGATCTCACCGTGGCGCGCGGCGAAGTGCTGGGCCTGGTGGGCGAGAGCGGTTGCGGCAAGTCGACCCTGGGCCGCCTGCTCATCCGCCTGCTCGATCCGACCGCGGGCTCGGTCCATTTCGACGGCAGCGACCTGATGGCCGCCGAAGGCCCCGCCCTGCAGGCGCTGCGCCGGCGCTTCCAGATGATCTTTCAGGACCCGTACGGCTCGCTCAATCCGCGCATGCGGGTCGACGAGATCGTCGCCGAGCCGCTGCGCCTCGCCGGCCGATCGCGCCAGGAGTGCCGGGAGCGCGCGCCCGAGCTCCTGGTCATGGTCGGGCTCACCCCGGAGCACGGCAGCCGCTATGCCCATCAGTTCTCCGGCGGCCAGCGCCAGCGCATCGGCATCGCCCGCGCGCTGGCGCTCGATCCCGACCTGGTGGTGTGCGACGAGCCGGTGTCGGCGCTCGACGTCTCGGTGCAGGGCCAGGTGGTGAACCTGCTGCGCGACCTGCAGCGCCAGCGCGGCCTCAGCTACGTCTTCGTCTCGCACGATCTCAGGATCGTGCGGCACATCTCCGACCGCGTGGCGGTGATGTATCTCGGCCGCATCGTCGAGACCGGCGACACGAGGACGATCTACCGCCGGCCCCTGCATCCCTATACCGAGGCGCTGCTCGCCGCCGTGCCGGCGACACGGCCTGGCACGCCGCGCAAGCGCGCCGTGGTGCGAGGCGAGATCCCGAGTGCCCTCGATCCGCCGAACGGCTGCGCCTTTCATACGCGCTGCCCGCTGGCGATCGACCGCTGCCGGATCGAGCGGCCGGTCTTGCGGAAGATCGATGGCCGCGAGGTTGCCTGCCACGTGGCGAAAACGCGCGCTTAGGAAGACTGGCGAATGGTCCCCGTTCGGCCATCCTCGCCTTCGCAAAGCCCATCGCCGGCACCGGCGCACACCAGGGCATTCGCATACGACAAAAAACTCCGTCATCCCGACCGAAGCCGAGCGAAGCGAGGCGTAGTGGAGGGACCCTTCTTGTTGCAGCATCGGCAAGATAAGGTCCCTCGACTACGCCATCCTCCGGGCGGCTCCGCTCGGGATGACGGGACTTTTGCCACATATGCGATTGCCCTGCGGCGCACACGAAGCCGGCCAAAGGTACCGCCCCCAATGGGGCCCCTACGGCTTGAACTCCCCGCCCGGTACCGAGATGTTGTTCTCGCGGAGCTTCTTCTCCAGCACCGGTATTCCTTCGGGATCGCCCTTGCGACAGGCCTCGAGCGCCAACGTCGCCTCGACGTCGGAACGCCGTCCCGGAGAGTTCTGGACATAGCGACGATAGAGATCGGCGAGTTGGCGGCAGTACGTCTTGTCGTCGCTTTGGGCAAGCGTCGAGCCCGGGAGATGGCAGGCGGCCAGCGCCATGAGGATCGGAAGAACGCGCTTCACGGCACCTTTCTACACCAATGCGACCAAGATGGGGCGGTAACCCGCCCCATTTTCTCGGCATCGTGGCGCGAGGAGCGGCGTGCAGGTGTCTCGCCAGCTTCTCGGGGGAAAGCGAGTGGCTCCGCCGCCGAGCCTGGACTGGATTGGGGTGGTTCTCGTCGCGACTTCGGCTCAGCCGGGTTGACGTTGCAAGAATCTTGGCTAGCTTGGCGAGAGCTGGCGACGACTCGTTACCGGCAACTGCGCAGCATCAAGGAGGATGGGATCATGCGCGAGCCTGCGGCTGTAGCCGATAAGGAACCGCGCAGCCAGGAGAGGCCTGACAATAGGACTAACGCCCGCGTTGCCGTGCTGCGCAACCTGATCCGGGACGTTATGGCTGTCGTCGTGCCGGCGAGCGAGGCTGACGCAAACGCCCAACTTACGCAGAACCGCTTTCGACATCTGCTTTTGCGTCACCCGCAAGTGATTGATTCCAAAGGGCAGTGACGCAAATGACGCAAATGACGCAAAATCTGGCCCTCGAGAATCTTCGCTCCTTCAACGGGCCGTGTCATCGGGGGAACCTACCAGCATGCGTGCGCGCACCACGATGCTAAAAGAATCGGGGCGGTGCGCGCCCCGATTTTTGCAGGAGGAGAGTGGTGGCACACCAATTGCTGCCTGGCCTCCGAGCGCGCTACAGCGGTTGCGCTCCTGCAAGTCGATGGCCGATGTCGGCGCGACGCCGACGGACGTCGATCCGGCCAAGGCCTGCAGCCTCGCGTTCATGAACAAGAGTGTGGGCCGGGCGTGACGGCGCGGGTGTCCCTCACGACGCCGGACGCTGTCGCGCAGGACATGGCCGGCCGACCCGTTGTCGTGCTGCGGGGTGTCGGCAAGCGCTATTCCAACGGCACGCTCGCCGTCGCCGGGGTCGATCTCGACATACGGGGCGGCGAGTTTGCCAGCCTGCTCGGACCCTCGGGCTGCGGCAAGTCGACGGTCCTGCGCATGATCGCAGGCCTCGGCGAGCCGAGCGCCGGGCAGATCGACTGGCCCGGCGCCACGCACGATGGCCGTGGCCAGCCGGTGCGCGACGTCGGCTTCGTCTTCCAGGAGCCGACCCTGATGCCGTGGGCGACGGCGCTGCAGAACGTCATGCTGCCGCTCAGGCTCCAGAAGGTGCCGTCGCGCGCGGCTGCCGACCGGGCGGCCGCCGCGCTGCAGTCGGTCGGGCTCGAGGCCTTCCTGGACGCCTATCCGCGCGAGCTCTCGGGCGGCATGAAGATGCGCGTGTCGATCGCCCGCGCGCTGGTGACCGAGCCGCGCATCCTGCTGCTCGACGAGCCGTTCGCCGCCCTCGACGAGATCACGCGCCACCGGCTCAACGACGATTTGCTGGCGCTGTGGGCCAGGGCGGGCTTCACCGTGCTGTTCGTCACCCATTCGGTTTTCGAATCGGTCTACCTGTCGCAGCGCATCGTGGTCATGGCGGCGCGGCCCGGCCGCATCGTCGCCGACGTGGCGATCGCCGCGCCGTTCCCGCGCGATGCCGGCTTCCGGACGTCGGTCGAGTATGCCGACGCCTGCAAGGTGGTGTCGGCGCGCCTTGCCGCGGCGATCGTCGCATGACCGACTCTGTCGCCCGGCCCTCCGCCGCGCGTGCCGCTCCGGCCGGCGACGGCACCGACGAGGCCGCCCGCCCGGTCGCCATCGTCGAGAAGCGCTGGCTCGGGCTCACGGTCGAAACCTGGCAGAGGATCCTGGCGCCGCTCGCGATCGGCGTGATCGTGCTCGGGCTGTGGGAATTCATCGTCCGCCAGGCCGGCATCCCGCACTACATCCTGCCCGGCCCGCTGCTGATCTTCCGCACGCTGATCGCCGATTGGGGCACATTGTCGGGCTCGCTCTGGATCACCCTGCAGATCACCGGCATGGCCCTGCTCGCCGCGGTGATCGTGGGAGGGCTGCTGTCGATCCTGTTCACCCAGTCGAAATGGCTCGAGCTGTCGCTGTTTCCCTACGCCATCATCCTGCAGGTGACGCCGATCGTGGCGATTGCGCCGTTGATCATCATCTGGGTCGACGACACGCTGCTGTCGCTGCTGATCTGCGCCTGGATCGTGGCGTTCTTCCCGATCCTGTCCAACACGATCCTCGGGATCAACTCGGCCGACCACAACCTGGTCAACCTGTTCCAACTCTACGGCGCCAGCCGCTGGCAGACCCTGATCTACCTCCGCCTGCCGGCGGCGCTGCCCTACTTCCTGGGCGGCCTGCGCATCTCGGGCGGGCTGGCGCTGATCGGCGCCGTCGTTGCCGAGTTCGTCGCTGGCTCCGGCGGCACCGCCTCCGGCCTCGCCTTCCGCATCCTCGAGGCCGGCTACCAGCTCAAGATCCCGCGCATGTTCGCCGCGCTGGTCATGGTGTCGATGAGCGGCATCGCGATCTTCCTCGTGCTGAGCCTCGTCTCCCACCTGCTGCTGCGGCGCTGGCACGAGAGCGCCATGCGCCGGGAGAACTGAGGGGAAGCGAATGGAGGTCACCATCAGATTCATCCTCTTCCTCTTCCGGACCGCGAGCGTCTCGCTCGCTCAGATTCATGAGCGAGCGAGACGCTCGCGGTCCGAAAGAGCATGAACTGACATGAAGCGCATCGGCTTCACCACCGTGCCCGACCGGCCGCATTACTGGCTGGCCGATGCCCGCGCGCAGGGCTGCCTGATCGACGGTGACCTGCCCGGCACGCCCGACTTCGAGGGACTGGTGCGACTGGATCTCGAGATCCGCGACGGGCGGATCGCCCGGCTGGCGCCGATCGGCAGCGCTCCGGCAGAGGCGACGCCGCTGCGCGGCGGCCTGGTCTGGCCGAGCTTCGTCGACATCCACACCCATCTCGACAAGGGCCACATCTGGCCGCGCTCGCCCAACCCGGACGGCAGCTTCCTGGGCGCCGCCGGTGCGACCTCGAGCGATCGGGCGGCGCGATGGACCAAGGAGGACGTGCGCCAGCGCATGGAGTTCGGCCTGCAGTGCGCCTATGCCCAGGGGACGATCGCGGTGCGCACGCACCTCGATTCGCACGCCCCCCAGGGCGAGATATCCTGGCCGGCGTTCATGGCGGTGCGCGATGCGTGGGCCGGACGGATCGAGGTCCAGGCCTCCAGCATCATGCCAATGGATACCTTCGCCCAACCCCAGGGCGAACGGCTCGCCGACATCGTCGCCCGGGCCGGCGGCATTCTGGGTTGCGTCACGCGCCTGAGCGGCGGCCAGCACGACGCCCTGCCGGCGGACTTCCTCGACCTGCTCGAGCATTTCTTCAAGCTGGCCATGGACCGCAACCTCGATCTCGACCTCCATGTCGACGAAAGCGGCGACACCGGCGCCAAGGCGCTGATCGAGATCGCCCGCATGGCGGTGCGGCTGGGCTTCAAGGGCCGCCTGCAATGCGGCCATTGCTGCTCCCTTGCCGTCCAGGACGACGCCTTCGTCGACGCCACCCTGGACCGCGGCGCGCGACGCCGGCATCGCCATCGTAAGCCTGCCGATGTGCAACATGTACCTGCAGGGCCGAACCGCCGGACAGACGCCGCGCTGGCGTGGCGTCACCCTGCTGCACGAAGCGAAGGCGGCGGGCCTCGACGTCTCGATCGCCTCGGACAATTGCCGCGACCCGTTCTACGCCTTCGGCGATCACGACATGCTCGAGGTGGTGACCCAGGCCACCCGCATCGCCCATCTCGATCATCCGTTCGGCGATTGGCCGAAGGCGTTCACCTCGGTGCCGGCCTCGGTGATGGGCCTTCGCGAGCACGGCCGGTTGAGGGCAGGAGCGCCGGCCGATCTCGTCCTGTTGTCGGCCCGCTTCATGTCCGAGATGCTGTCGCGCTCCCAGGCCGATCGCGTCATCCTGCGCGGCGGCAGGCAGATCGACACCTCGCTGCCCGACTACCGGCTGCTCGACGGGCTGGTGGGGCAGGCGTGATCGCGGCCAGCCATCCGGGTTTCCGAACAGGCGCTCGACGAGGTCGAGCTGGTCGATGCCCCGCCAGGCTCGTGTAGGAGTAAGCCATGCTCGCCACCCGCCAGCCCGTCCTGCGGCGCTTCTGGTATCCGGTGATCCCGGTCGCCATGGTGGCGGCCGGGCCGCAACCCTTCACCCTGCTCGGCGAGAAGATCGTGGTGTGGAAGGACGCCGGGGGCAATTTCATCGCCCTTGCCGATCGCTGTCCGCACCGGTCGGCGGCACTCAGCAAGGGCTGGGTCGACGGAAATGTCCTCGTGTGTCCCTACCATGGCTGGTCGTACGACGGTTCGGGCACCTGCGTGCGCATCCCGCAGCGTCCCGAATCGAACGGCCTGAAGGGCCGGGTGGTGCCGAGCTTCGCCTGCACGGCGCGCTACGGCCATGTCTGGGTGGCGCTCGGCGAGCCGCTGGCGCCGATCCCGGATTGGCCGGAGGAAGACGACGCAGGCTATCGCCGCATCGACCAGTTCTACGAGCCGTGGCGCTGTGCCGGCCTGCGGCTGATGGAGAACAGCTTCGACAACGCCCACATCCACTTCGTCCATCGCAACACGTTCGGCAACATCGACGACCCGGACCCGCCGCAGCCCGCGATCGAGCGCCTGCCGTACGGCTTCGTCGCCCGCTCCGATGTGCCGGTCTACAACAACGCGCTGCAGAAGAAGAACCTGCGTGACGACAGCGCGTTCACCGTGCGGCACATGACGGCGCACTGGTACATGCCGTTCCTGCGCCGCCTGCACATCCGCTATCCGAACGGCCTCGACCACATCATCATCACCGCGGCGACGCCGGTCGACGATGACCGGTCGCAAGTGGTGCAGTTCTGCTTCCGCAGCGACAGCGAGACCGACGCGCCGGCGGCCGACATCATCGCCTTCGACCGCCGCGTGACCGAGGAAGATCGCGCCGTGCTCGAAGGCACCGATTTCGACGTGCCGCTCGACATGAGCTCGGGTGTCGAGCTTCACATGCCGTCCGACCAACCCGGGCTCGTGATGCGGCGCATGCTGCTCGAGTTTCTCGCGGCGCATGGCGAGTCCGAGCAGACGCGCCACTACCGGTCGCGCACGGCGGCAGAGTAGCCTGACGAGATGCCTCGAAGCACCGCATATCGGGCACCACCTGGTCGAGACGGGGCGCCGCCGCCCGGCCTCGGGGAGAACGCCGTCCCTTCGCGGGCACGGCTGCATACCCGCGGTCCGCCCCGGCAACGTCGAGATCGTTTGTCGGCCCGATTGTTGCTCAGCGCTGGGGTGATACGTTCGAGCAGGATGCTCGCCTTTTGCATGCCACGCACCCGCCCCCCAACCGATTGAACGCCGAGCGCCCCATGGACCAGCCATTGCTTCGCCGTGCCCGCGACTGCCGCGTGTCGCGCATCTCGCCCCAGGACACCAACAAGTTCGTCATGATGGTCGACCCGGTGGCCGACCGCCTGCCCTTCGTCTCGGTGATCGAGATCTTCGACGTCGGCGGCAAGACGCCGCCCAACACCCATCAGTCCGCCCACGAGATGTTCCATGTCCTCGAAGGGCGCGGCCGCGCCCATTGCGCCGGCGAGAGCTACGACATCGCCAAGGGCGACACGCTGGTCCTGCCGCCCGGCATGGAGCACGTGGTCGAGAATACCGGGCCCGAGCGGCTCTACTGCCTGACGGTGATGGTGCCCAACGAAGGCTTCGCCGAGCTGATCCGCGCCGGCGCGCCGATGGCGCTCGACGCCGCCGACGAGGCGGCGATCATGGATGCCCCTGCCTGAGCACGCCCTTTCATTCATCATGTCGTCCTCCCTGCGCGAAGCGCGGGGAGGACGACGCAGGGAGGATGACGACTGGGCGATGCTCATAACCCCTCCACCCAATGGCGCAGTAAACAGCGCCATTGGGTGGAAGCACCTCCCCGCGGTTTGCGCGGGGAGGACAACATTCAACAGCCCTGGCGGGGGAGAGGAACGTGAGGAGACGGGTCGTCGATTGGCGCCCGCCGTCCGCTCCGTCCGACCGTCGTCTACCGATCCAGCCAGACGTCCTCGAAGCGCGTGCCGTTGTAGATGCTGTTGACGTGCAGCGTGACGCCCTTGACGTAGGGCTGCCAGCAGCCGGCGGCGCGGTTGTGCTGGATGATCGGGCGGGCGATGTCCTCCTGTAGCTTGCGGTCGATCTCCCACACCATCTGCTGGCGCTTCTTCTGGTCGATCTCCTGCGATTGGGCCTCGAAGAGCTTGGTCATCTCGGCATTGCAGTAGTTGTTGTAGTTGCGCAGGGAGCCGCAGGCGTAGCCCTCGAACAGGACGACGTCGGGGTCGTCGACGCCGCTGCCGGTGAGGTTCAGCGCCACCACGTAGTCCTTCTTGAAGACCCGGTTGTAGTAGATCGAGGTGTCGATCACCTCGAGCTCGCCGTCGATGTAGATGTGCTTGAGATGGTCGATCAGGATGGTTGCCGGATCGCGGAACGGCGCGATGTTGCGCGTGCTCACCTTGATGGCGAGGCGCTTGTCGGGGCCGTAGCCCGCCTGCTTCATCAGCTCGCGCCCCTCCTCGCGGCTCTTGGCGACGTCACCGTAGCCGATGAGACCCTCCAGCTTGTCCGACGGCAGGCCCCAGCCGCCGTCGGGCGGCGGCAACATGGCGCCGCCCATCTTGGCCTCGCCTTCGGACAGGATGTCGATGAAGGCCTGCCGGTCGAGCGTCAGCGCCATCGCTCGGCGGATGCGCGGATCGTCGAACGGCGGCTTCTCGCGATTGACGATCAGGTTGGTGGTGACCCCGGTTGCGCGCATCGTGCACTGGGCATGCGGGGCGTCCTTCTTGACGTTCTTCAATAGCGGCACCGTCACGTCGGTCGGGAAGGTCATGTCGAACTTGCCGCTCACGAACGACAGCATGCGCGTCGAGCGGTCGGGAATGACCGTGAACTCGATGGCGTCGAGATAGGGCCGGCCCGGCTTCCAGTACTCGGCGTTCCTGGCGAGCTTGACGCCCTCGTTCATCTTCAGCTCGACGAACTTGAAGGGGCCGGTGCCGATCGGCCGGCGCCGCATGTCGGCGGACGGGACGTGGCAGGGATAGATCGGCGAGTAGCCCGACGCGAGCAGCGCGAGCAGCGCCGGCTGCGGGTTCTTGAGATGCAGCGTGACGGCGAAATCGCCCTCCGCCGTTGCCTTCTCGACATTGCTGTACCACGAGCCGCGCGGGTTGCGCCGCAGGTCGCGCTTGCCGAGCAGGAGGTCGATGGTGCAGACCACGTCCTGAGACGTGAACGGCTTGCCGTCGTGCCACTTGACGCCTTCGCGCAGCTTGAAGGCGAGCCTCTTGCCGTCGTCGCTCCAGCTCCAGCTCGTCGCCAGATCGGGCACGATCGACTCGAAGCTGTTGCGCGCCACGTTCTGGTCGTACATGACGAGATTGTTGTAGAGCGACATGAACGGCACCGCCGTCGAGATCGTCGCTTCCTCGTGGATCGAGGCGCTGGGCGGCGTGTCCATGTGCTGGATGCGCAGCACGCCCCCCGATTTCTGGGCCCAACCTGGGCTGGCCGTTACGCTCAACGCGGTGACAACGCTCAGCAACGCATACCACGAGATTCGGCTCTTCATGTTTGTTTCCTCCCGTCCGCGCAGCCGCGCTGTCACGGCTTCGCGGTTGCACAGTGTTTCCTCCTGAACGCCTCCTTCTACGCACGTGGCGCGCATCCTAACCAACCAAGCGGGCGGCGGCCACGCCTGCTTGGCCGAAGGTGCCGGTCCGGCTAGACTCGTGCTTTCCCCGCACCAGGAGCCGTTTCTGTGACCAATCGCGCCCATATTCTGTTGTGGACCGACCAGACCGCCCCCTATCTCGACGCCATCGCCGCGGCCGGGCTGGACGACCGCGTCGCCGTCGACACCCTGCCGCGCAAGGAGAAGCCATCGGCCCAGCAGCTCGCGCGGACGGTAGCGCTGATGGCCGGCGCCGTGCCGCCCGGCCTGCTGCCGACCATGCCGAATCTGCGCTGGGCCCAGGCGATGAGCGCCGGCGTCGAGGGCTGGCTCGCCCTGCCCGACCTGCCCTCGGGGCTCGCGCTCACCTGCGCCCGCGGCACGCACACCGAATCGATGCCCGAGAACATCATCGGGGCGATCTTCCACGTCGCCAAGCCGTACGCCGTCGCGGTCGAGAACCAGAAGAGCGGCATATGGGTCCACACGGTCGCCCAGCCGCTGACCGGCAAGACGCTCGGCATCCTGGGGCTGGGCGCGATCGGCCAGGAAGTGGCGCGCCTCGCCTCGGCGCTCGGCATGCGCGTGATCGGCACCAAGCGTCGGCCCGCGCCGACGCCCAACGTCGCCGAGGTCCTGCCGCCCGACCGCACCACCGACGTGCTGGCGCAATCGGACTTCGTCCTGCTGCTGCTGCCCGCCACGACCGACACCGAGAACCTGATCGACGCCAAGCGGCTCGCCCGCATGAAGCCCACCGCATGGCTGCTCAATTTCGGCCGCGGTCACCTCATCAAGGACGACGACCTGATCGCCGCCGTGACCGCAAAGGGGATCGCCGGCGCAGTGCTGGATGTGTTCCGCCAGGAGCCGTTGCCGTCCGACCATCCGTTCTGGAGAACCGACGGCATCATCGTGCTGCCGCATATCGGCGGCCCGCACCCCGAGCGCGACAAGTTCGTCGCCCGCCTGTTCGTCGACAACCTGCGCCGCTTCCTCGACGGCGCGCCGCTGAAGGAAGTCGTGGACCGCACGGCGGGGTACTGAGCAACTCCTCCTCCCCAAGCAAAGCTTGGGGAGGTGTCGCCGTCTTACGGCGACGGGGTCATGAGCCATGACTCGCAATTCATCGACTAATCATGGCTCATGACCCCTCCGTCCGCGATTACGCGGACACCTCCCCAGCGAAGCTGGGGAGGATTCCAAGAGCTAGATCTCGTCGGGTGAGATCACCTCGCGCAGGCGGGCGGCGGCTGCGCGGCCGAGCTCGAACGGCGCGGCGATGCCCTGCAGGACGATGCGTGCCCCGGCGCGCGACGGCGCCTCGATCTTGCGCAGGCGGTCGCGGTTGATGATCAGCGAGCGGCCGAGCCGCAGGAACGGCGGCGAGGGCAGCAGGCTCTCGAAGTGGCCCAGCGTGCGCAGGATCATCACCGTCGGCTGGTCGGCGACGAAGACATGGGTGAAATCGCCGTCGGCACGCAGGGCCGCTATCTCGGACGGCGCGGCGAGCACGATCTGCTTCGGCGTCCGCAGCGCGATCATCCCCTCGACCTGCTGGCCGGACCCGGCGACGACGCGGATCATGTGCTGCTCGACCCGCACCAGCGTCTCGGCGAGGCGCTCGGGCAGCACCGGCTTCAGGAGATAGTCGACCGCGTTGACCGCAAAGGCATCGACCGCGTACTCGGCATAGGCGGTGACGAACACGATCAGCGGCGGCCGCTCGAGCCTGGCCAGAAGATCGAAGCCGTCGCCGCGGTTGCCGAGCTCGATGTCGAGGAAGACGAGTTGCGGCTCGGTCCGCTCGATGGCGGCGATTGCCTCGTCGAGGGTCTCGGCCTCGCCCACGATCTCGACCGTGGGATGGGCGGCGAGCAGGCGCCGCATCGCCTGGCGCGCCAGTCGCTCGTCGTCGACGATCAGGGTGCGGAGCACGGCTCGCCTTCCAGGATCATGGTCGCGACCACCCGGCTCTCGCCGCTCTCCGTCTGCTGCAGGACGAACTGGTGGCGATCGGGATAGTGCAGCGCCAGCCGCCGCCGCACGTTCTCCAGCCCGATCCCGGCGTGACGCCGGCGCGGCGTGGTGTGATCGTCGAGCGTTCCGGTGTTGTCGATCGTGATGTAGAGACGATCGCCGGCGGCGCGAATGTCCATGCCGACGTCGAGCCCATGATCGCGATTGCCGTGCTGGACCGCGTTCTCGACCAGCGGCTGCAGGAGGAAGCTGGCAATGCGGCGCTCCGCTGCCTCGGGGTCGACGTGCAGCGTCGTGCGCAGGCGCTCGCCGAAGCGGGCGCGCTGGACCCCGAGATAGGCCGACAGGCCGGCCACCTCGGCCTCGACGGTCACCACGGTCTGGTGAATGCCGTCCAGTGAATGCCGCAGATAGGCGGTGAGATCGCGCAACATGGCGAGTGCCGCCGCGGGATGCTCCGGGATCTCCTCGGCCACGCCGTTCAGGGCATTGAACAGGAAATGCGGATCGAGCTGCAGGCGCAGCTCCTCGAGCCGGGCGCGCAGCGCCTCCGCCTCGGCGCGCATGGCATGGCGATGCTCCGCCTGCTTCGCCATGTCCGCGCGCAGCCAGAAATAGCACAGGCTCCAGCCGCACAGCACGATCGAGTAGTGGATCAGCGGGAACATGAAATCGTCGAGCGGATCGCGTCCCGGTACCGACCACCACTCCATCACGTCGTTGGCGACGAAGGCGAGGGTCGCGACCGGCAGCGACATGACGATCGACAGCCCCAGGATCCACGTCACGGTGCGGCGCGTGAGACCCCCTTCGAAATGACGTGCCGTGTAGAACGCGTGCAGGATCGAGGAGACGACGACCAGCGACAGCACTGTCGGCACCACCCGTGAAACGGCGATGGAAAGCTCATGGTAGATGAGCCGCTGGTAGACCAGATCGAGGATGGCAAAGAAGCCCCAGCCCAGGATCTGCGCCCGCCAGAACAGCCGCAAGCCGTTCCAGTATTCGCCGATCGAGCCAGCCGTCCTGACGATGGCGTTCACCGACAAGGTCGAGCGCTCCGAGGCCTCGACATGCGGCGAATGCAATCGCGAACGCATGCCGATTCGCGCATATGTGAACAACCCCTCAGGGTCATGCCGACTTCACCGAGTTGCCGCAATTCGCTTCGTTCATCGACGATCCTGCCATATTCAACGAGTGAAAGTCCCGGGCCGGCTGTCAACTTGCACCGGCCATGACATATCGCGGCCAGACAACAAATCCGGGACTGGGCCGCGTCGCACGACGCGGCAGCGACACGGGAGAGGCGGCGATGGCAACGGTCAACTATGTCGTGGGAGACAATTGGGGTTCAGGCTTCGTCGGCAACATGACGGTGAGCGGCGGCGGCCAGGCCCTGCAGGGCTGGATCGTCGAGTTCGACGCCCCCACGTCGGCAACCACTACGTCCTGCGCAACCTCTCGTACAATGCGGGCGTGCCCGCCAACGGCCAGGTCTCGTTCGGCTTCCAGGCGTCGACCTCGGGCGGCACGGCGGCAAGCAACCTCACGCTTAACGGCACGACGACCACGCCGCCCGCGCCGGTGCTGCCGACCCTGACGATCGACGACGCCTCGGTGAGCGAGGGCAACTCCGGTGCGACGCAGCTCACCTTCACGGTCAAGCTCTCGCAGGCCGCCAGCGGCCCGGTGACGGTGAACTACGCGACGGCCGACGGCACGGCGCTCGCCGGCACGGACTACTCGGCGCGCACGGGCACCGTCACCTTCGCCGCCGGCGAGACCACGAAGACGATACAGATCACCGTCCCCGGCGACAGCGCCTTCGAGAGCAACGAGTCTTTCACCGTCAATCTGTCCGGCGCGTCGGGCGCCACGATCGCCGACGGCTCGGCCGCGGGCACGATCGTCAACGACGACGTCCAGGCCCCGCCGCCCCCGGCCGGCGGAGTTGGGGTCGGCTACGCCGTCACCAGCAACTGGGGCTCTGGCTTCACCGCGTCGATGACGGTGACGGCCGGCAGCACCGCCTTCAACGGCTGGACGGTCGAGTTCAACAGCACGGCCAACATCACCAGCATCTGGAATGCCGTGATCGTCAGCCACGTCGGCAACCATTACGTGGTTAAGAACGCGTCGTGGAACGGCCAGGTCGGCGCCGGCCAGTCGACCTCGTTCGGCTTCCAGGCGACGCCCGGCAGCGGCGGCACGGCGGCAACGGACCTCACCGTCAACGGCATCCCCGTCGGCACCGATCCGGTTCTGCCAGGTCTTTCCATCGCCGACGCCTCGGTCAGCGAAGGCGACAGCGGCGTTCGCGATCTCGTCTTCACGGTGACGATGTCCAAGGCGGCGAGCGCACCGGTCAGCGTCGCATACGCGACCAGCAACGGCACCGCGAGCGCCGGCTCCGACTACACGGCAGCGAGCGGCACGGTGACATTCGCCGCAGGCGAGACGTCCAGGACGATCCGCGTCCAGGTGTCGGGCGACACCGCGGTCGAGAGCAACGAGACCTTGAACGTCCTGCTGTCCGGCGCCTCCGGCGCCACCATCGCCGACGGAACCGGCGTCGGCACCATCACCAACGACGACGCCGCGCCGCTGCCGTCGCTCGCCATCGGCGACATGAGCTTCGCCGAAGGCAGCGCCGCGTCGCCGGGCAGCGGCACCTTCGCGGTGACCCTGTCGGCGGCGTCGAGCTCGACGGTGACGGTGAAGTATGCCACAGTCGGGCACCCTCACCTTCGCATCCGGCGAGACCCTGAAAACGGTCAAGATCACGGCGATCGGCGACGCCACCGTCGAGTCCAACGAAACCCTCAGCGTCCTGCTGTCCAGCGCCTCCGGCGCCACGATTGCAGATGGCACCGGTGCCGGGACCATCACCAACGACGACGCCCCCGCGCCCCTGCCGACCCTCGCCATCAACGACGCGAGCTTCGCGGAAGGCAGCGCCGCGTCGCCGGGCAGCGGCACCTTCACGGTGACGCTGTCGGCGGCGGCGAGCGCGACGGTGACCGTGAAGTACGCCACGTCGGACGGAACCGCGATTGCCGGCAGCGATTATGTCGCCCTGTCGGGCACCCTGTCCTTCGCGCCTGGCGAGACCCAGAAGACCATCAAGATCGCGGCGGTCGGCGACGCCACCGTCGAGGCCAACGAGACCTTCAGCCTCGCGCTCTCGGGCGCCTCGGGCGCCACCATCGCCGACGCCACCGGCGCCGGCACCATCACCAACGACGACACCGCACCGCCGGTCGTGCCGTCGCTGTCGGTCGCCGACACGTCGGTGGTCGAGGGCAATCCGGGGGGCGGCAGCGCGGCCGGCGGCTGGCTCAGCACCTCGGGCAACCAGATCATCGATTCGGCCGGCAACCCGGTGCAGATCGCCGGCGTCAACTGGTTCGGCTTCGAATCGTCGAACCTGGCGCCGCACGGGCTGTGGACGCGCGGCTACAAGTCGATGATGGACCAGATGGTGAGCCTGGGCTTCAACACCATCCGCCTGCCTTTCGCCAGCGACATGCTGCACTCGACCGCCGCCCCCAACGGCATCGACTTCTCCAAGAACCCCGACCTGCAGGGGCTCACCGGCCTGCAGATCATGGACAAGATCGTCGACTACGCCGGCCAGGTCGGCCTCAGGATCATCCTCGACCATCATCGCAGCGACCTCGGCGCCGGCGCCACGGCCAACGGCCTGTGGTACGACGGCAATCACAGCCAGGCGCAATGGATCGCCGACTGGCAGATGCTGGCAGCGCGCTACGCCGCCAAGCCGCAGGTGCTCGGCGCCGACCTGCACAACGAGCCCTACAACGGTACCTGGGGTGGCGGCGGACCGAACGACTGGGCGCTGGCCGCCGAGCAGGCCGGCAATGCGATCCACGTCGTCAACGCCAACTGGCTGATCTTCGTCGAGGGCATCGGCACCTACCAGGGCCAGCCCTACTGGTGGGGTGGCAACCTGATGGGCGTGAGGGACCGGCCCATCCAGCTCGAGGTCGCCAACAAGCTGGTCTACTCGGCGCACGACTATCCCAACTCGGTGTGGCCGCAGCCGTGGTTCCAGGGCAGCGACTTCCCGGCCAACCTGCCGGCGAAGTTCGACCAGATGTGGGGCTTCATCTACAAGGAGAACATCGCCCCGGTCTGGATCGGCGAGTTCGGCACCAAGCTGGTCGACCCCAAGGATGCGCCGTGGCTCGAGGCCATCACGTCCTACATCGCGGGCGACTTCGACAACAACGGCACGATCGACATCCCGGCCGGCAAGCAGGGAATCAGCTGGACCTACTGGTCGTGGAACCCGAACTCGGGCGACACCGGCGGCATCCTGGCCGACGACTGGAACACGCCGATCCAGGCGAAGCTCGCCTACCTGACACCGATCCAGTTCGACCTCGACAGCGACGTCGCGGGCGGCGGCGCCACCACCGCCACCTTCGTGGTGAGCCTGTCGCAGGCGGCGACCAGCGCGATCACGGTCGACTATCATACCGTCGCCGGCACGGCGGGCGCCGCTGACTTCACCGGCGCCACCGGAAAGGTCACCTTCGCGCCCGGCGAGACGACAAAGATCATTGCCATCGCCATCACGCCGGACCTGCTGGTCGAAGGCAACGAGGGCCTCAGTATCGTGCTGACCAACGCGACCGGCGCCACGATTGCTCGCGCCACTGCCGCGGGAACGATCGTCGACGACGACGGCACGACGCCACCGGCGCCGCCAACACCTCCCACCCCGCCCACGCCACCAACGCCCCCGCCCGACGCGACGGGCGATTTCAGCGGCACCCTGGCGGTGACTGATTCGTGGAGCAGCGGCTTCAACGCCACGGTGACGGTCCGCAATGACGGCGCGGCCGCGACCAGCTGGCAGATCGCGATCGACATGCCGAACCAGATCACCGACATCTGGAACGCCCGGATCATCTCGCACGACGCCACCGGCTACGTGATCGGCAATGCGACCTGGAACGGCACGCTCGCGGCCAACGGCCAGACCAGCTTCGGCTTCGTCGCGTCGGGTGCGCTCAACCTGGCGACGGTGCATGTCCATGGCGTCGAGAGCACGCCGACGACGACCGATCCGAGCGGGCCGGCCGATCCGCCGGCGAGCCTCGACTACGCGACCATGTTCTCGCCCTACATCGACATGGCCATGCCGGTTGCCGCCGACCTCGGCGCCATATCGCAGGCGTCCGGCATCAAGAATTTCACCCTGGCCTTCGTCCTCGACTCGAGCCAGGGCATCGGCTGGCAGGGCGTGGGCGGCATCGCCGACGACGGGCTCGCCAACGGCTCGACCATCCTGCAGCAGGTCCAGGCGATCCAGGCGGCGGGCGGCAACATCACCATCTCGTTCGGCGGCGCCGCCGGCCAGGAAGCGGCCCTGAACGCTCCCGACGCCGTCACCTTGCAGGCCGAGTACCAGTCGGTGATCGATCGTTACGGCATCACCTCGATCGACTTCGACATCGAAGGTGCGGCCGTCGTCGACCTCGAGTCGATCCATCTGCGCAACCAGGCCATCGTCGGCCTCGAGGCAGCCAACGCCGACCTCGAGGTGCGGTTCACCCTGCCGGTGCTGCCGGCCGGCCTCGACGCCAATGGCCTGGCTCTCCTGCAGCACGCCAAGGCGGACGGCGTCGACATCGACATCGTCAACATCATGGCGATGGACTACGGACCCGCGGTCAACAACGGCGGGCAGATGGGGCTGAACGCCATCGAAGCCGCCAAGGCCACCGCGCTGCAGCTCGCCAGCCTCGGCATCGACGCCAGGATCGGCATCACGCCGATGATCGGCGTCAACGACGTCGCCGGGGAAATCTTCACCCTGGCCGACGCGCAGGCCCTGCTCGACTACGCCCGCAGCGATCCCGCCATCGCGCTGCTGTCGATGTGGTCGGTGGCACGCGACAACGGCAACGGCGCCGGCTCACCCTGGGCCTCACCCGAGTACAGCGGCCTCGCCCAGCAGCCGTACGAGTTCGCCGGGATCCTCAAGGGCTTCGACGTGCTCGCCTGACGGCACTCATCCTCTCATCCTCCTCCCCGGCGATGACGCCAGGGAGGAGAATGACTACGCGTTCTCCACCTGGCGGTGCTTGGTGATCTTCTTCCAGACGTGCTCGCCCGACGTCGTGGTCGAGTAGCGCGGCGGCCGTCCGACATCGACGCAAGTCGGCAGGCACTGGACGACGGCGTCGTAGTTGGGCTGATGGAAGAATGCCGTCGACAGGCGCCGCGCCGCCTCGCCGGCCGAGCGTGACGGATTGACGACCCGGTGCAACGTCGAGACCCAGCGGTCGTTCGTCCATTCCGCCATCAGGTCGCCCAGGTTGACCACGAAGGCGCCCTCGACGGTGGGGACATCGAGCCAGCTGCCGTCCTTGGCCAGCACCTGGAGGCCGCCCTCGGCGCCATCCGGCTTGACGATGGTCAGGCTGCCATAGTCGCTATGGGCGCCTGCACGCAGTTGCCCGGCCAGAGGCGCGTCATGCTGGGGCGGATAGTGGAGCACGCTGAAATTGCTGATGTGGTGGTCGATCTTGTCGTCGAAGTAATTCTCGTCGAGCCCCAGTCCCAGCGCGAAGATCCGCATCAGCGTCCCGGCCATCTGCTCCATCTGCCGATAGTAGTCCGTCCAGGTGGTGCGGAACTCCGGCATCCCGTCGGGCCACATGTTGGGAGCGAAGAAGTTGGCCGGCGTGGCGGCACGATGATAGGCGTCGTCGGCGGTGGCGACGGGGCCGATCGAGAACGATTCCTTGATGTCGGGCGGCGTCTCCTCGTCGAGGCTGTAGGCCAGCGCCTCGTTGCCGAAGGCGATGAAGCCGCGGTAGCGGTCGGGCGGCATGCGGTAGCGCAGCTTCTCCTCGAGCGGACGCTCGAAGAAGGCGCTCGACACCCGCCGCATCCGGTCGACCAGCGAGCCGGGGACGCCGTGCCCCGTCACGAGCAGAAAACCCATGTCCTCGCAGGCGGCGTTCACGGCCCGGGCGACGGCAAGGCGCTCCGCCTGGCCGCCATGGATGAAAGGCGAGATGTCGATCAGGGGGATGGCCATGCCAGGGCAGACGCAATTGCGATGCCAATTTTCAGTCAGGATCGAACCTCGATCGACCAAACGACCTCATCCTGAGGAGCCGCGAGCAGCGCGGCGTCTCGAAGGATGGGATCAGACACGGTACTCGCAGCCCATGCTTCGAGACGCTCGCGCCGCTCGCTCCTCAGCATGAGGTGAAAATGCTTGCGACGATGCCAGCGTTTCTCTCACCCCGCCGCGGCGAGATCGATGGCGCGGCGGTACATCGTCTTGGCGGCTTCCGGGGTGTTGTAGCCGGCGTGCGCCGTCAGGGTGACGTTGTCGAGCTTGAGCAGCGGCTCGTCCGGGTTCACCGGTTCCTGGTTGAAGACGTCGGTGGCGTAGTGGCCGACCTGCCCCGACTTCAGCGCGTCGATCAGCGCCGCCTCGTCGACGACGCCGGCGCGCGCCGTGTTGATCACGATGACACCCTTCCTGGCCTTGGCGAGCCTGGCGCGGTCGAGGAAGCCGCGCGTGCCGTCGTTCAAGCCCAGATGCAGGCTGATGATGTCGGCCTTCGCCAGCAGATCGTCGAGCCCGACCATCGGGACCGGCGGGTCGGCGACGGGCGAGCGGTTCCAGGCGATCGGCGCCAGGCCGATGCCCCTGGCGATCCGCGCCATCTCCTTGCCGATGCCGCCCAGCCCGACGATGCCGAGCGTCTTGCCGCGCAGCTCCATGCCCTGCATCGGCCGCCAGCCGCCGGTGCGCACCATGCCATGCATGGTGGCGATGTGGCGGGCGGCGGCGAACACCAGGCCCATGGCGTGCTCGGCCACCGTGGTGTCGCCGTAACCGGCGATGGTCGAGACCTTGATGCCGAGCCTGGCCGCCGCCGCCAGGTCGACGAAGCTCGCTGCCCCGGTACCGAGGAAGACGATATGCTTCAGCCCCTTGCACTGGCCGAGCGTCGCCTCGTTGAAGTAGCTCGCGTCGTTGATCACGGTGTCGTAGCCCGCGATCAGCGCCGGGATGCTCTCGGCCTTGGCCGGCCCCATGTTGACGGTGATGGGGATGTCGCTGGCGCCATGAACCTGGCGCCACACCAGATCGATGTCGGGCGTCGAATCGATGAACAGCGTTTTCGGCATCACATCACCGCACTTGGTTGGGACTCTTCCGCTCCCAGCCATGAGCTTCATCCATGAGGGGCGGCCAGCAGGTCGGTGGCAACTCCCGCAGGCCGTTACGCCTTGAAGGCGGCAATCGCCTTCTCGTCGAACTTCAGGCCGAGGCCGGGCTTGTCGGGCAGGACCATCTGGCCGTTCTCGATCGCCGGCGTCTCCTCGTAGAGCGCCAGCATCCACGGCATGTACTCGACGGTCAGCCCGTTCGGGCAGGCGGCCACCATGTGCACCAGGATCTCGGGCATGACGTGGCTCACGATCGGCAGGTTGAAGGCCTCGGCCATGCCGGCGACCTTCATCCACTGGGTGACGCCGCCGACCCGCGCCAGATCGACCATGACGATGTCGACCGAGCGCGCCTCGATCATCTGCCGGAACGGCGCGATGCCCCAGACATACTCGCCGCCGGCGATCGGCGTCCTGAGCGCGGCGGTGACGCGCGCCAGCCCCTGGTAGTCGTCGAACGCAGTGACATCCTCGAGCCAGAACAGGCCGACATCCTCGACCCGGCTGCCGATGTCGATCGCCTGCTCGGGCCGCCAGCGCTGGTTGATGTCGCACATCAGCTTGACGTCGGGGCCGATCGCCTCGCGCACCACGCGCACGCGGCGCACCTCGTCGGCCGGTGTCGGATTGCCGGGCAGGGCCATCTGGGTCTTCATCTCGCGAAAACCCTTCTGCAGCAGGATCTGCGCGGCGCGCTGCGCCTGATCGTCGGTCAGGCCACGCCGCAGCGAGCCCGAGGCGTAGGTGGCGACGCGGTCGCGATGGCCGCCCAGCAGCTTCCACAGCGGCTGCTCCAGTGCCTTGCCCTTGATGTCCCACAGCGCCGTGTCGATCGCCGACAGCGCGAGCGTGAAGAGGCCGCCCGGCCCGCCGGCATCGCCCAGGGTGCGCAGGCGCCCGACGACGGCCTCGACGCGCATCGGGTCCTCGCCGACCGTCAGCGCGGCCAGCGCCTCGACGGCGCTGCGCAGCGCCGCATTGAGCCGCCCGCCATAGAGCGTGACGCCGATGCCCTCGATGCCCTGGTCGGTGCGCAGGCGCACGATGACGATGGGCCGCTTGCGGCCGGCCTCCTCCGGCATGTTGGCCAGCGGATCGTCCTCGGGAATGTCGAGTGCCGTGGCCTCGTAGCCGATGATCTTCATCGTCTGGTTCCTACTCTGCCGCCGCACGCCGCGTGACGCGCTCGAAGCGGCGTTGACGTGCCTCGGTGCGCGGATCGTCCATCTCCGCCGTCATTGCATCGGCCACCCAGGCGTCGCGCCCGGAGACGTAAGTCCGGTTGGTCTGCGCCGGGTTGCGGTTGACCAGCGGCCGGGCATAAAGCGGATGGCGCATGCTGCGTACCTCGTGCTCGATCTGGAACAACGGCTTGCCGCTGTCGATGTCGGAGATCATCTCGAAGCGATACTGATGCTCGTTGCTCTCCTCGGTGATCAGGCCGCGTTCCAGCAGCTTCTTGTGCGGCCCCGAGAAGTTGGCGACGTAGACCTGGATGTGATGGCCGTCGTAGGGGATCGGCTCGGCATCGGTCTCGCGGAAGACGAGCTCCTGGCCCGAGCCGACCGAGACGTGCGCCGCACGGCCACCCTTCGCCTTGTCTACCCGCGTCATAGTGTCGAAGGCCTTGCGGTAGAACTTGGCGATGCCGTCGGCCGTGCCGGCCGGCACATCGAACTCGACGAACGGCATGCCGAGCGCCATGCGGCCGAAGCGCGGTGCCGGCTCGTAGCACAAGACCGTGTTGCCCCACGGGCAGGTCGTCGCGACATGATCGTCGTGCTCGACGAAGGCGAACCGGGTGCCCTCGAGCGGCTTCTTCATGCGCTCGAGCCGGCTGAGCAGTGCCTCGCGGTCGGGCACCACCAGGCCGACGCGACCGCGCAGGCGCTGCGGCGTACCGGTGATCAGGTGGAACTGGCTCTGCCCGACATTGACCCACATGTTGTCGACGCTGGTCATCAGGTAGGGATCGCGGGTGAGGCCCAGGCCGCTGATGTAGAACAGCGTGCCGGTGATCTGGTCGGCGATCTGCAGGTTGACGTGCTCCAAGCCGACGATGTTGCCGAGGTCCTCGGCGCCGCGGTCGTACTGCTTGTCCATGGCTGACCTCCTCAGGTTCGCTGCCAGCCATGACTTTAGGCCAGCCTGATTTCGATTGGCAGCCCCCCGGAAACGTGCGGAACTGCATTTTGGAGGAACAAGGCATGATCACCAAATTCGACAGCTCGTATGTCGGCTCGGTCGACATCGAGGACGCCGGATACCGCGGCACGCCGATCAACGATCGCAACTACTCGAACGCGGAACTGGCCGAGACACTGCACAAGGCGGTGTCCTACGCCAAAAAAATGGACGAGCTGGGCTACAACACCTTCTGGATGGCCGAGCACCATTTCCAGCCGGAAGGCACGGAATGCATCCCCAACCTGCTGATGATGGCGATGCACCTGGTGAACCAGACGAAGCACCTGAAGATCGGCTGCGGCTTCAACGTCGTGCCGATGTGGCATCCGCTGCGCCTGGCGGAAGATTATGCCATGGCCGACATCCTGAGCGGTGGCCGCGTCATCTTCGGCGTCGCCCGCGGCTATCACACGCGCGAGGTCGAGAGCTTCGGCGCGCCGCTCATCGACCAGGACGCCAACCGCGAGCTGTTCGAGGAAGGCGTCGACATCGTTTTCAAGGCGTTCAACGAGGAACGCTTCTCGCACAAGGGCAAGTACTACACGATCCCGCCCGAGGTGCCCTACCGTGGCTACACGCTGAAGGAGATCGCCCTGGTGCCGCGCCCCATGCGCGTGCCGGTCGAATGCTGGCAGCCGATCCAGAGCGGCTCGCAGCGCGCCTTCGACTTCATGGCCAAGCACGGCATCAGCGGCGTGATCGGCGGCGGCTCGGCCGAGGGCGGTGCAGTCGATCGCCACATGACCGAGTTCCGGGCTGCCTATGCCCGCCGCGGCATCGCGCTCGAGCCGGGCGAGCGGCTGTCGCTCGGCTACCAGTTCCACATCGCCGAAAGCCGTGAAGCCGCCATGCGCGCCGCGGGCAAGTACTATGAAGAGAACATGAAGATGTTCGGCGAGCTGCGCCTGGTGCGAGCGCTGACCGACGAGCAGATCGCGGCGATGCGCGACCCGAGGCTGGTCGGCACCGTCAAGCTGCCGACCATCGAGGACGCCGTGAAGGCCGGCGGCTTCCTGGCCGGCACGGCGGCCGACATCATCGAGCAGCTCAAGGCCGTCGAGAAGCGCTATCCGGGCCTCGAGCGCGTGAGCTGCAGCATGCCGCTCGGCACGCCGCTGGCGGTGACGCTGGAGCAACTCGATCGCTTCGCCAGGGAAGTGATGCCGGCGTTCCAGACCAGCGCCGGCGCAACCCGCGCTGCGGCAGACTGAATAAATGTCTCCTCCCCAGCGAAGCTGGGGAGGTGCCCCGTCTTACGGGGCGGAGGGGTCATGAGCAGCGGGACTGTGGCCCTCGACCCCTCCCGTCGCCGTAAGACCCTTCGGCTTCGCTCAGGGCAGACGGCGACACCTCCCCAGCGAAGCTGGGGAGGAGCGTGATGGGCGAACTTCGTTCAAGGGGAGAGACCAATGATCTTCGAGATGAGAACCTACCTGCTGAAGCCCGGCACCGGGCCGGCGGTCGAGGACGCGTTCGGCGCCTCGTATCCGGCGCGCGCCAAGCTCTCGCGCATTGCCGGCTTCTGGCGCACCGAGGTCGGCACGCTCAACCAGATCATCCACATCTGGCCGTACGAGAACATCGCCCAGCGCGAGAGCATCCGCGCCGAAGCGGTCAAGACCGGCGTCTGGCCGCCGCCCGGGATCGCCGGCAATTTCCTCGAGATGGAAACCAAGATCCTCTACGCCGCGCCCTTCTCGAAGCCTTTCGAGCCGGCCGAGCATGGCGGCCTCTACGAGTTCCGCACTTACACCTACAACGCCGGCGCCATCCCCAAGGTGATCGAGGCGTGGGCGCCGCGTATCGAGGCGCGCACCGCCATCTCGCCGCTGGTGTTCGCCGGCTACACCGAGATCGGCCCGCTCAACCAGTGGGTCCACATCTGGGCCTACAAGAGCATGGCCGACCGCGAGACGCGGCGGGGCCAGGCGATGAAGCCGGGCCTGTGGCCTCCGCCGCGCCACGAGAGCGTGACCCTGCACAAGCAGATCAGCACGTTCGCCATCCCGGCGAAGTGGTCGCCGCTTCGCTAGAGCGTGATCTTCTTTGATCGAAGCACCAAAGAATGACCTCACCCTGAGGAGCGGCCGAGGGCCGCGTCTCGAAGGGTCGGCTACAGTACATCTGTTGCCGACCCTTCGAGACGCCACGCTACGCGTGGCTCCTCAGGGTGAGGTTTCCACTTGAAACAATCACGCTCTAGCTGCGAGACCCGCCATGATCTTCGAGATGCGCACCTACCTCATGAAGCCCGGCAGCATCCCCCGGGTCGAGGAGCTGTTCGGCGCGGGCCTTCCGGCGCGCGCCAGGCTCTCGCGGTTCGGCGGCTTCTGGCGGACCGAGGTGGGCACGCTCAACCAGATCATCCATGTCTGGCCGTACAAAGACCTCGCCGAGCGCGAGCATATTCGCGCCGAGGCCATCAGGACCGGCATCTGGCCGGTCAAGATCCAGGACGTCATCCTCGAGATGGAGTCCAAGATACTTCACGCCGCGCCGTTCTCCCCGCACTTCGAGCCGGGCGAGCACGGCAATCTCTACGAGTTCCGCACCTACACCTACGGCCCGGGCGCCATCCCCAAGGTGATCGAGGCCTGGACGCCGCTGATCGGCGCGCGTTCGGCGATCTCGCCGCTGGTCTTCGCCGGC
>LNFM01003093.1_pt1 | contig 33618 bp, 40 predicted proteins | sample 596031 | NCBI WGS metagenome assembly LNFM01 (sample SAMN04254537, study PRJNA301005) | activated carbon metagenome | isolation source: dual media filters at the Ann Arbor, Michigan drinking water treatment plant | place: USA: Ann Arbor
GCGCTGCCCACGCAGATCTACATCTGGTCGGACAGTCCCGAGCGCGGCTTCGTCGCCCGGACATCGGCTGCCATCCTGGTGCTGCTCGGGTTTCTCGTCCTGATGAACGGAATCGCGATCTTCCTCAGGCAGCGCTTCGAGCGCCGCTGGTAATGGAGTAGAAGGACATGAACATGCTCACCGAAGTTGCAATCGAACAGAAGCTCAATCCGATGTCCAATGAACCCGCCGTCAAGATGCGCGGCAAGCAGGTCACAGTCCATTATGGCGAGAAGCAGGCGCTGTTCGGGGTCGATCTCGACGTCCGCGAAAAGCAGGTCACCGCGCTGATCGGTCCTTCGGGCTGCGGCAAGTCGACGTTCCTGCGTTGCCTCAACCGGATGAACGACACGATCGACAGCGCGCGTGTCGGCGGCGAGATCACGCTCGATGGCGAGGACATCTACGATCCCAAGATCGACGTGGTCGAACTGCGCGCGCGCGTCGGCATGGTGTTCCAGAAGCCCAACCCGTTCCCGAAGTCCATCTATGAAAACGTCGCCTACGGCCCGCGTATCCACGGACTGACGACGAGCAAGTCGGAACTCGACCAGGTCGTCGAGGCGAGCCTCAGGAAGGCGGCGCTCTGGAACGAGGTCAAGGACCGGCTGACGGAGTCCGGAACCGGCCTGTCGGGCGGCCAGCAGCAGCGGCTTTGCATCGCGCGCGCCATCGCCGTGTCGCCGGAGGTCATCCTCATGGACGAGCCGTGTTCGGCGCTCGACCCGATCGCCACCGCCAAGGTGGAGGAACTGATCGACGAACTGCGGCAGAACTACACCATCGTCATCGTCACGCATTCGATGCAGCAAGCGGCCCGCGTGTCGCAGCGCACCGCCATGTTCCATATCGGCTACCTCGTCGAGGAAGGCCCCACCGACAAGATGTTCACCAATCCCGACGACAAGCGGACGCAGGACTATATTACCGGCCGCTTCGGCTAAGAGTTCGACCCAAATGCGCGATAGCGGCCTGCAAATGGCAAAGCCTGCGCTTCCGGTGCTCACGTACCCAAACGTACGTTCCGCTCCGGTTCTCGCCTTAGCCATTTTCGGCTCGCTCTGGCGCATCTTGGAACGAACTCTGCACCGCGACCCGGTGATTCACTCACACGCATTCTGCGGAGAACCCTGATGGGCGAGCATACGGTCACTTCATTCGACGACGATCTCAACGAGATCGACAAGCTGATCCGTGACATGGCGGACCTGGCGGGCGCCATGGTTGGCGCCTCGATCCGGGCGCTCCTGGCGTCCGACAACGCGATGGCGCAACGCGTCATCTCCGACGACACGGTCATGGATGCGCGCCAGCGCGAACTCGACGATCGCTCGATCACGCTCATCGCCAAGCGCCAGCCGATGGCGCAGGATCTGCGCATGGTGCTCGGCGCGATCCGCATGGCAGGCGACCTCGAGCGGATCGGCGACTTGGCCAAGAACATCGCCAAGCGCGTGGGTGCTGTCGGGCAGAGCAACACGCCGCGGCCCTTGTCGCACAGCATCGACGACATGGCGTCCATGGTGTTGCTGCAAGTCAATCGCGTGGTCGAATTCTACGTGGCGCGCCAGCCCGAGGCGCTGAAGGAACTGCGCGCCGACGACGAGAAAATCGACGTGAAATACACCGCGATCTTCCGCGAACTCTTGACCTACATGATGGAGGATCCGCGCAACATCACCGCCTGCACGCATCTCCTGTTCTGCGCCAAGAATCTCGAGCGCATCGGCGACCATGTCACCAACGTCGCCGAAAACGCGTATTATGTGATGACCGGAACGCAACTGCCGGCAAACCGTCCAAAGCTCGACGAAACATCGCTGAGCGTGCTCGCCGAGTAGGCGGCTGGAGACCCCGAATGATCGAACCCAAAATCATGGTCGTCGAGGACGAGGAGCCGCTCGGCGTGCTGCTTCGGTACAACCTCGAATCGGAAGGTTACCAGGTCGAGATCGTGCCACGGGGCGACGAGGCCGAGATCCGGCTGCGCGAGAACGTCCCGGACCTGCTGGTTCTGGACTGGATGCTGCCAGCGCTGTCGGGCATCGAACTGTGCCGGCGGCTGCGCATGCGACCCGAGACAGAGCGGCTGCCGATCATCATGCTGACGGCGCGGGGCGAAGAGAGCGACCGCGTGCGTGGCCTTTCGACCGGTGCCGACGACTATCTCGTCAAGCCGTTCTCGACGCCGGAATTCATGGCGCGTGTCAAGGCGCTGCTGCGCCGCGCCAAGCCCGAGGTGCTGTCATCCGTGCTCAAGGTCGGAGACATCGTGCTCGACCGGGAGTCGCATCGGGTCTACCGCAAGAAGAGCGAAATCCGGCTCGGCCCGACCGAATTCCGGCTGCTGGAGTTCATGATGCGCCACCCCGGCCGCGTGTTCTCACGCGGACAGCTTCTCGACAATGTCTGGGGCGAGACGATCTATATCGACGAGCGCACCGTGGACGTGCATGTCGGCCGGCTTCGCAAGGCCGTCAATACCGGACGCCTGCCCGACGTGATCCGCACGATCCGCGGAGCAGGCTACGCGATCAGCGAAGAATGACCCTGCCGAGCCGGGAACGCGCTCGAGTCCCGGCTCGAATGCGGGGCCAGTCTGGCGGCGCATGCATCGCCAGCTCGTTCAGCACTTGGCTTCGTAGAGCTTTCCGTCGGCACCCTTGAAGGTGCAGAAGCCTGCCTTGCTGCCGGGTCCGACATTCGTGGCGCCTGCCGCACCGGGCTGAGGCGGAGCGATGACTGGTGGGTCGGGCGGAGGAATCGTCGCGGGTGTCGTGCACCCAGCCATCGCAAATGCCGCCATCGCCATCGCGGCAACCATCAACGTCTTCATCAGGCCATCCCCTCGCAAGCGTTTCGCGACAAATGTCTAGCACGAAGCGCAACGGTTGCCTGCCCAAAAATCACTGCTTGCCGGTTCTATCCACGCGGCGGGATCAGAAATACATCAGGAGGGCAAGGCAGGGCAGTGCGATGGCTGTGATCAAGACCATGGCCTGAATGCCCGAACCCATCCGGCTCTCGGGAGCAATCGCGTCGGATTCCTGAAATGTCGCCATCGACAGGCGGGCGGCATTCTCTATTCCATGGACGTCGACAGACATTTTCTCACTCCCGGTTCCTCTCGAAAACGACGCGGCCTGTAACCGGTTCCTCGCACCATCCTATTTTCGCTGTGACACGACTTGATGACACACCTACTCGCTTTCGAAATTGCCCGCCGGGACGGTGAGACGGTAGTCGAGCCGCTCGCTCGATATCGAGAGTTGAGCCGTGCCGTCGAGGGAAGCGGGCACGACACGCTCAAGCGCGACGCTGCCGAAGCGCTTCCGGCCGACGGCCTGGTCGCCGATGCTGATGATCTCGGACCAAGTCAGGGAGAGCCCACGTCTCGGGCCAGTACCGTTCAGTTGGGCGCGGATCGACACTGTTCCGTCGGGGCGGGCAAGCGCCCCGTAGCTGACGGAATTGACCGCCAGTTCGTGCAAGGCGAGGCCGATATGCAACGCAGCATTGGGGTTGAGGTAGGGACGCTGCCCCTCGAACAGGATGCTGCGCGACGGGTCGGCCGTGTAGCGACCGACCTGTCCGAGCACCAGTTCGTACAGATCGGCACCGCGCCAGTTCGACGACGTCACGAGGTCCTGGGTAGACGCCAGGGACTGGAGGCGGCCGCGGAAACGCGACATGAAGCCGTCGATCGTATCCGAATGACGCCCGGTCTGGGTCGCGATGCTCTGGATGATTGCCAAGAGGTTCTTGGAGCGATGCGCGACCTCCCGCAGCAGTGCACGCAGGGTCTGTTCGCGCCACTTCTGCTCCGTGATGTCGACCACCGTCACAATCACCCCGGCGGGTTCATCGTGCTTGCTCGCCTCCAGGTCGATCCACACTGAAAACCATCGCATCTCATGATTGTAAGGCAGGCTGACTTCCAGCATCTGGGGCTTGCCCGATGCGACGGCTGCCTGGAGCACCCTGGTCAGTTGCTCGGCCGGTTCTCGCGGAAGGAATTCTTGAAACCGGCGGTCGGCGACCTGGTCGCGCGACCAGGCAGGGGGGACGTTCACCGCCCAGATGCAACGAAGATCCTCGTCACAGTATAACACCGAGACACCGGTGTTCGACAGACCTCGCACCAGGCTCGCGCTATGGTTTACCAAGCGCTTTTCCGCTGCGGCGGGGTGTTCCGAGCCGTCAGGACGTTCCGATCCACTGTCCCGCATTGGGCCCATCTACAATTTGCCACGATGCCCCGTTCGAATCGCAAGGCTGCCAGTGTAGTTCCGCCGAACCATGCTGCTTGTGGCAGGCATGGCTCGGCGGCATCTGGAAGCCGCTTGAGGGGTGCAACTTCCAGCATTCAGTGTCTGACCATCGGATCAGGCGCGACGGAAAAGGCCGGCCAGCAGCGAAATCACCAGGAAGGCCAGAAAGATGAAGAACAGAATCTGTGCGATGCCGGCCGAGGTCCCGGCGATGCCGCCAAAGCCAAGAGCGCCGGCTATGATCGCGACAACCAGAAAGACAAGTGCCCAGTAAAGCATGACAAGATCTCCTTAAATCCTGATCCAACAATGCGAGAAGTCAGGTTTGGTTCCGCTTCGCCGACGGTGCCGAGGATCGAAGACGCGCGGAGGTCCCACAAAAAAAGGCTGCCCGACGGCAGCCTTCTTGCGGCGCAGGATGGGGATATCAGGCGGCGGCCTTGGCCTGGCGGTCGAAGAACAGCGCCTGACTGATCAGTGCCTTGACCATTTCCGGATTGAAGGGTTTGGTCACCAGGAAAGCGGGCTCGGGCCGTTCGCCGGTGAGCAGGCGCTCCGGGAAAGCGGTGATGAAGATCACCGGTACCGATGCCGTTGCCAGGATCTCATTGACGGCATCGATGCCGGAGCTGCCGTCGGCAAGCTGAATGTCGGCAAGGACCATCTTGGGTCGCGCCTTGTGGAAGAGGGCGGTCGCTTCGGAGTGGGTGCGCGCCGTGCCGACGACGCGATGCCCGAGGCTCTCGACCATCTCCTCGATATCCATCGCGATCAGAGGCTCGTCCTCGATGATGAGGATGTCGGTGGCAACCTGCCGCGATATCTCGCTGCTCGCCTCGGAGAGGAGGCGCGCAAACTCCGGCTCCGACACGTCGAGGATTTCGGCGGCTTCGGACTCGCTGAAACCTTCGACGGCAACGAGGAGAAATGCCTGGCGCGGCTGTGGCGAGATCGCATTCAGGTTCGCGGCGGCGCGCTGTTCCCAAAGCGAGGCGGGCTCTTCCTGCGGAACGCGGATCGCGACCGACGTGAAAAGACGGGCGAAAATCTTGTAGAGCGCGATACGGTCATTCGTGGCCTGCGGAAAGATGCCGGTATCGGCGATGATCGCCTCGAGCATGGCGGCCACGAGCGCATCGCCGCTTTGCTGCGAGCCGGATACGGCGCGTGAGAAGCGACGCAAGAAAGGAAGATGCGGCGCAATGCTTGCTGACAAACTCATAGGCTTCCGTCCCCTCAATGAACTAGCATAACGACATGGTTGGCGCAGTAATGGCCCTCAACGTCGGCATCGCGAAATAGTTCCAAGGCCGTGGAACTAATTTTGTCGGAGGCCGTTTACAGCGGGGTCGGAAAGCCGGCAAGCGATGACGCACGCCCAAATCAGCGGGTGGGCGGTTCATGCAAGAGGACAGCGGGGGCACATCAGGGTGAAGGACATGAAGCAGGAAACCGTCCTGGACGGTGGAACGCCGCGCGGCAAGGCTTCGGCCGACCCGCTTGGCACGAATTCGGAAATCGGTCGCAAGCTCAAGCAGTATTACGACGACCTCATTTCGGATGAAGTTCCCGACAGGTTCGCCCAGTTGCTCGCGCAGCTGGAGAAGGCCGAGCCCTCCGGAAAGAAGGATTGAGCCGCATGTCGGTCGCGCCGGAGTTCAAGAAAGATCTGCTCGCCACCATCCCGAGTCTGCGGGCGTTTGCCGTATCCCTGACGCAGAATTCGGATAAGGCCGACGACCTTGTGCAGGAGACTCTCGTCAAGGCATGGGACAAGCACCAGAGCTTCCAGATGGGGACGAACCTCAAGGCGTGGCTGTTCACGATCCTGCGCAACGAGTTCTACTCCCAGATGCGCAAGCGCGGTCGCGAGGTGCAGGATTCGGAAGGCATCATGACGGAACGCCTGGCCGTGCATCCGAGCCAGCACGGCAAGATGGACCTGCAGGATTTCCGCGGTGCCCTGGAGCAGCTTCCCGAAGACCAGCGCGAGGCGATCATCCTGATCGGCGCGTCGGGCTTTTCCTACGAGGAAGCCGCCGTCATCTGCGACTGCGCGGTGGGCACCATCAAGAGCCGTGTCAGCCGCGCGCGGACCCGCCTGCAGGATATCCTCAAGATTTCCGGCGAGGCAGACTACGGCCCCGACGCGATCGCGACGCAGGTCATGGGCTCGAACGCGGCCTGACCTCTACATGCGGCCGCAGGCGACCGCCAGCGCGTGGACCAGATCGTCGCCGGCATAGGGTTTGCCGACGATCTCGACTCCGGGAAACTGCGCGTTGATCGCGCCGATGTCAGAGTAGCCCGACGCGAATACGAAGGGGACGTCCTGGGTCCGTATGGTCGCCGCGAAGCCGAGGGTGGACGTGCCGCCCAGCATGAGATCGAGAATCGCTGCATCGTAATGCGCCGCTGCCGTTTCCGGGTCGATCTCATCGACGGTGCGGGCTATGCGGACATCCGCGGCGCCGTGGTCACGGCACAGCTGCTCCACGTCCATGGCGATGAGGAACTCATCCTCCAGTACCAGAATGCGCATGCCCTCAAGCAATTTCGTCACCGCAATAGTCTCCATGAAACGCTGACACTCTTGGCGTCAAATCCACGGTATGTCATTTAAAAAAGACATGTGACGGCGTCCGGTCCAAAGCTTGACGCCGCGTGCTCCTGGAGCGGAGTCATATCTGGAGCAAGCCGGTGTCGGGACAGTCAACGAAGCAGAACGAGACCCGGCGCTATCCGTGCGAAAAGTGCCCGCTGAGACCGCTCAAGATCTTCCGTGCCTTCGAGCCGCAGGAACTGGCCTTCGTCTCGAAATTCAAGCGCGGCGAGTTGTCGGTCGACAAGGGCGCGACGGTATTGCTCGAGGGGACCCATAGCGCGCATCTCTATACCGTGCTCACCGGGCTCGGCTTTCGCTACAAGCTGATGCACGACGGACGCCGCCAGATCCTGAACTATCTTCTGCCGGGGGACCTGATCGGGCTGCAGGGGAGCCTGATGGGCGAGATGCAGCATTCCGTCGAGGCTCTGTCGCCGATGCTGCTGTGCGTCTTCGAACGCGACCAGCTCGGTGAGCTCTACCGCAACCATCACGGGCTCGCCTACGACATCACCTGGATCGCCTCGCGCGAGGAGCAGATGCTCGACGAGAACCTGCTGAGCATCGGCCGGCGCACAGCCATCGAGCGTGCGGCCTATCTGATCGCCTTCGTAGCGCTTCGCGCCGAGAGCGTCGGCCTCGATCCGGAGGGCAAGCTTGTCATCCCGATCACCCAGCAGCATATCGCCGATACGCTCGGCCTTTCGCTGGTGCACACCAACAAGACAATCCGGAAGCTGATGGACCGCAAGCTGATCATGTGGCGCGACGGCGGCTGCGTCGTGATCAATCGGCCGGGATTGATGGCGCTGGCACGGTGGGAAGGCTTGAAGGAAGTGCGCCGCCCACTGGTCTAGCGCAGCCGGGTGTGGCGCCAAGGTCGCGTAGCATCCCGTGTTGGCGTGCCGTGCGACAAATATTTCCTCCGCCTGCGCGGCATGGCGGAACAACGGCGGATGCGGTACGTTCCACAGGCTCACGCACAAGGAGTTTATCGATGGCAGTTGCCCCAGGAAAGCCCGGCAAGATGGATAACGACACGATGCCCAGCCCGGATCTCGAAGCCGATATCAGGCAGTTGCGCGAAGACATTGCCCGGCTGACGGAACAGTTGTCGAAGACCGGCAAGGACTCCTATGGCACCGCGCGCCGTGCTGCCAGCGAAGGTGTCGAACACCTCAAGGCGCAGGGCGAAGCAGCGATCGACGGACTTCGCAGCAAGGCCAACGATGTCGAGGATCAGCTCGTGTCGCACGTTCGCGAAAAGCCGATCACATCGCTGGCGCTCGCCGCCTGCGCCGGCTTCGTCTTCGCGCTTCTGTCGCGTCGCTGAGCACGGACCCGTGCTGGCTTCGCTGATCGCCGCCTTTGCCTCTGGCGAAACGATCCTGGCCTTGCGCCGCGCGCGCAATGCGACGATCGCCTATGGGCTGGCGGCGATCTGCGGGCTCTTCGGCCTCATTTTCTTGCTGATCGCGGCCTATGTCGCGGCGGCCCACCGGTACGGTCCGATCCACGCGGCGCTCTTTGCGGCGGGAATCTTCCTCGTGATCGCGCTGCTGATCGTGTTGATCCACAAGCTGTCGTCCAGGACGCGTGCCATCCGCCATGCGCAGCGGCGCAAGAGCGACGTGACCAAGATTGCCCTTGCGGCCAGCCTGGCCATCGTGCCGACGCTGCTTGCCGGACGCGCAGGCAAGGCGGTGCTGATTGCGCCCGCGCTCGCGGCGCTGGCCTATCTGATCTACCGCGAAAACACCAAGCCCGGCGATACCGACGAAGATTGAGTGCGCAAGACAAACGCGCAGTCGTTCAAATGGACGATGCCTCGAGCGGCAGGCTTATGGCGGCGTAAACGCCTTCCGGCCGGAATTCGTGACTGACCTCGCTCGCAATGACCTTGGCAAGACTGCGCCGGATCAGGATCGACCCGAAGCCCTGACGTACCGGCGGTTCGACAGCCGGACCTCCGCTTTCCGTCCACGTCAGGAGCAGCTTCCGCTCCGGCTCGGCGCCAGCCACGCTCCAGTCAAGATCCACCGAGCCGGACGGCACCGATAGCGCGCCGAATTTCTGGGCATTGCTCGCGAGTTCGTGCAGCACGAGTCCCAGACCCAGGGCCTGGTCGGCCGTAAGGACAATGTCGCTACCGGTCACACGCACGCGTGACCCGCTGGGATCGACGGACATCAGCTCCTGCCGGACGAGTTCGCCCAGCCCTATGCCGCGCCATTCGTTCTCAGACAGCATTCCGTGCGCCTGCCCCATTGCCTGAAGTCGGGCGGAGAAGGCCTCCAAGAACTGGGCCGGGTCGCGCGCGTGGCGGACGGTCTGGCTCGCCAACGCCTGGACCGTAGCCAGCGTGTTCTTGACCCTGTGGTTCAGTTCGCGCAGCAACAGTTTCTGGCGTTCCTCGGCAAGCTTGCGCTCGGTGATGTCGTAGTTGACGCCAAAAATCAGCTTTGGCCGGCCTGCCGCATCGCGCTCGAAGACGCGTCCGCGCGCCGCCAGCCAGCGCGGCGGATCAAAGCCCTTGACCCGGCATTCGCCGGAATAGTCGTCATGTCCTGAAATCAATTTGCGGAAGCGCATCTTGGTCGCGGAAAGATCGCGCTGGTCGATGGCGTTCAGTATGTGTCCGGCGGCGATATGCGAGGACGGTGGGAGGCCAAACAGCGGCGGCAGCGTCTCGTCGCATTCGACGCGCCCGGTATCGACTTCCCAGACCCAACTTGCCAGAGAGGCAGCTGCAAGTGCTACGGCACGACGCTTCTCCTCGCGGACCAGCGCTTCGCGCGCGAGGGCGCCGGTCCGGGTGTTCTCCTTGAGCACGAAGAGCCCAGACACGAGATCGGCGAGTATCTTCAACTGCTCGATCTGGCCGGGTTCGGGGGGAGGCCGCACGATGCGGTCAAGGACGCACAGCGTGCCGACACGCTCTCCCGACACGAGGATCGGCGCGCCGACATAAAAGCGCACGGCGTGATCCCCGGTGACGAGTGGATTGCGCGCGAAACGAGGATCGGCCGTCGCATCGGTGACCACCATCACCTCGTCGCCGGCGGCGACCGCGTGGGCGCAGAACGACATCCCCACAGGCGTCGCGTCGAGGTCGACCCCGACGCTTGCCTTGAACCATTGCCGTTCCGTGTCGAGCAACGTCACAAGCGCCACGGGCGCTTGCATCAAGGACGCTGCCAGGCGCGTTACCCGGTCGAAGTCAGGATCCCCCGGGGCATCGACGCCATGCATCGCGTCGAGTACGGACAGTCGCTCCGGTGCGGCTATGGCATGCCAGACATCGTCCGGCAGGCCGGTGGTGTTGGTGGGCCTATCGGTCATCGCCTGCCCAATCCACAGATCCTCGCCAGGACCGGCCCCCGAGGATGCAAGACCCAGCGATCGGAAAAGCGGGAACCTTGATCCGGCCGGGGCATTGTCCAAGGACGGCTCATCTGCGCCGCCGCTTCGCTAGAGGGAGACATGCGTGTGACCAAGACCATATCCACCGACAAGGCTCGCCAGGGCCGAAGGGGCCAACAGGTTCTGTACGTGCTCATTGCGGCCCTGATCCTGGCGGCTATCGTCTGGGCCGGCGTGGAGCTTTATGGTCAGCAAATCGACACCACTTCCGAGGGAACGGCCGTCGAGACGCCCGCGAACTAGCTTGCTCATCATCAGCTAGGCAGCCTTTGCCTTACTCCGGGCGCGCGGTACAAGTACCTTGAGCGCGCCCGGATGTATTTCAATCGTGGTCTGGGCTTCAAGCGCGCACAGCTCGCCATCCACGACGCATTTGATGTGTTTATTCGATCGAGGCAGCTTGAGAACCACTCTCTGCGCCTTGTGCAGTTCGATCTGCTGGTTGTTGCTCCAGCGACCGCGCGCCATGTTGACGGCAAGGCGCAGCATGTCGGCGCGTTGCCGCGCGACCGTCACGTAGACGCCGAGCGTGCCGCCGTCGGGTTTGTCGGCATAGGGCAGGTGGCCTTCGCCAAACAGATTGTTGCTGACGCCGATGCCACTGGCGCGGGCCGTCATCTCCACATCGTCGAGTTTCATCTGGACCTTCATGGAAGGCGGATTCATGACGGTGCGGTAGGCGGCCTTCAGCGAGGCCCCTATCTTGCCCAGGCGCGAAGCGAATTCCATCTTGTCGCGCAGGTGCACCATCTTGGCATGCAGGCCGATCGAGAACTGGTGCACGAAGGGCCGGCCGTTGGCGCTGGCAATGTCCACCGCGCGGACCTCGCTGTCGGCAAAGCCCTCCAGCGCCCCGTCCAGCGACTGCGGAATGCCCAGCCCACGCGCAAAGAGGTTCATCGTGCCGGCAGGCAGGATTGCCAGGGCCATCTTGCGGTTCATCAGAAGTGACGCGGCCGCGGAAATCGTCCCGTCGCCGCCTCCGGCGAGAAGCACATCGACGGAGCGCATGGCAGCCGCCTTTTCGAGCGCCGCCACGACTCCCTTTCCCTCCACGATCCGAATATCGATCGTATGCCCTGCGGATTCGAGCGTGGTTTTCATCCTTTCGGACAGAGCTTCAAGGTTTGTGGTGCGCAAAGTGCCGCCATCCTTGTTCAATACGGCCACGAAACGCATCAATCCCCCTTGCTTCGCCGATGCCGGCAACCACCGTGAACGTGGCTGCCAGAGAATGGTTCCGTGGCCAGCTTGGCCATCTGAAAGGGCGTCCGAAACCGGAAAAGTGCGGAACCCAGACAAGGTCAGGACGTTGTCTGGCTGTGATGTTGCGCCCGTCCAATCCCCGCGACGGTACTGATACGGGCGCAACAGTGCATTCAAGTTCACGCACAAGGAGAGATTAACATGATCCGCAACCTAATGGCTACGACCGCCCTTGCCGTTCTGCTTTCAACGGCCGCGCATGCGCAGGAAGCAGCGCCGGCTCCCGCCGCGCCCGCACCTGCCACCCAGGATGTCGCACCGATGACCCAGGACGGTGCCGCTGTCGCCCGCTCTGACGGTCACCTCGCGAGCGCCATGATCGGCGAGACGGTCTACAACGGCACTGGCGACGACGCTGAGAACATCGGCGAGGTCAACGACCTGGTACTCAACGCAGAGGGCAACCTCGATTTCGTCGTGATCGGCGTCGGCGGCTTCCTCGGCCTCGGCGAAAAGGACATTGCCGTCAGCTATTCCGACCTTCAGTGGGTCGAGCGCGATGGCGACCGCTGGCTCGTTGCGCCCTACACCAAGGATCAGCTGACGGCCCAGACCGAGTTCGATCGTCGCCCCTACCAGATGACTCCGGCAACGACTGCCGCTGCTCCGGCTCCGGCGACAACGGACACCATGGCGGCGGCTCCGGCAACCGACGGCACGACAGCCGCGCCGGCTCCGGCCACGACGGACAACATGGCTACGGCTCCGGCCGCTGACGGCACGACCGCTGCCCCGGCCCCGGGCACGACCGACACGATGGCTCAGGCTCCCGCGACGGACACCACGCAGACGGCAGCCATCGATCGCTCGACGCTGACCGAGATGCCCGCCGGCACCATCCGTGCTGAAGAACTGGTTGGCACCACGGTGTATGGCGCCAATGAAGCCAATGTCGGCTCGATCGGTGACGTGATCCTGACCCAGGATGGCCAGGCTGACGCCGTCATCATCGATGTCGGCGGCTTCCTCGGCATCGGCGCCAAGGAAGTGGCCGTCGGCATGGATCAGCTCGCGTTCATGGCTGACGCCAACGGCAACAAGTATCTGTACACGACGTTCACCAAGGAGCAGCTCGAGGCCCAGACGGCCTATGACGCGAGCACCTGGGCTGACCAGCGTGACCAGCAGATGCTGCGCATGCAGTAAGCGGCAACCACCGCTGCCATACAAACCCGCGTCGGCTTCCTGCCGGCGCGGGTTTTTCGTCTTAGTGCGCGCGGCGGAAGCCGACAGCGCCGCGCTCGGTCAGTTCCACCAGGGCCAGAGACTGGTCGAGGTGCTCGGCGCGCCAGCCAAGCAGCCGCTCGGCCATCGCAAGCCTCATCGGCAGGTAGTCCGGATCACCGGCGCGGTCGCGCATCTCGTCGGGATCCTCGCGCAGATCGAAGAGAAGCGACGGCAGGCCGCCGCCGAAATGCACATACTTCGCCTCGCGGGTACGGATGACCGCAAGATTGCATTGCTGAGGCGCCAGGCCGAAATGCCGTTCCGCGGTGCCCTTGCCGATCGAACGGAAATCGAACTCCCAATGCGCGCAGTCCCGCCACTGCGGTGGACGGCTTCCTCTCAGGAAAGGCTCCAGCGAATGGCCATCGAGATGGCGCGGAGCTTGACCTCCCATCGCCTCGACCAGTGTTGGCATGACGTCCACGGCCTCGGTGAAGTCGTCAATCACCGTTCCCGCCGTCTGCTTGCGTCGGGGATCGCGGATGATCAGCGGGATGTGGAAGCTCTGGTCGTAGAAGCCGCCCTTGCCCAGCATGAAATGGTCGCCCATCATCTCGGCGTGGTCGGAGGTAAGCACGATGACCGTATCGTCCCAGGCGCCGGCCTCCTGCAGCGCACGCCAGATGCGGCCAAGCTGAGCGTCCACCTCGGAGATCATGCCGTAGTAGATCGCGCGAATCCTGCGGAGGGCCGTTTCGCTCCAGTCGCCCACCTTTCCCTTGGCGCCGGGAATGAACTTGGCCTTCTTCTGCCTTGAGTATTCATAGGCGAGATACGGGTGGCTCTTCGTTCGCGCCTTGATGTCGCCCTTGGTCCGGAACGTCGGGCCGTCATCGGGGCTGTACAGGGTGTTGTAGGGTTCGGGCACGATGAAGGGCGGATGCGGGCTGATCAGGGAAACATGGGCGAACCAGGGTGTGCGCCCGTCCTGTTCGCCAAGCCAGCGGATGAATTCACCTGCGAGAAAGGCCGTCGGCGTCTCGTCGCTGGAATAGACGGGCGGCGCAGTCGAGACCTCGGCCTTGCCCTTGATTGCAGGTCGGTGGATGTCGGGATGGCCGGGGCTCGAATCGACGCCGCGCGCGGCAAGCCAGGAGAGCCACTGCTTCTGGTGTTCGGGCAGCAACTGGCGCGTGGTGAAGCCTGGGAGGACACCCTCGTAGCTGCGCAGCATGGGATCGCCGGCGGCATGCTGCCTCGGGTCAGGCGCGACGTCCGTGTAGCCGAAAAGCGTTGGATCGTAGCCGAGGGCGCGAGCGGAAAGCGCGACGTTGCCGTGCCGGGCATCGAGCGGCGTGCCGTTGCGGCAGACGCGGTTGTTCATCTGGTAGAGCCCGGTGTAGAGGCAGGCGCGCGCCGGCGAGCAGGGCGCAGCACCTGCGTAGTGGCGCGCAAAGATCACGCCCTGCGCGGCCAGTGCGTCGGCATGAGGCGTCTTCAGGTTCGGGTGGCCGACGGCCGACAGGCAATCGCCGCGCCACTGGTCGCAGGTGATGAACAGGACATTGGGTCGTTTCGCTCTCGATGCCATCAGCCATTCCGATTTGCTGCCGCGTACTCGAAACGCAATTCCGTGCGCGGCGCAAGAGACTCCTCGGTCGCAATAATTGAACAAAAATACGCTCATTGTTCACAAATAGAGAACGATGCATTCTGAGTTTCGCCCCTTTCGAAAAGGCCCGACGTGGACAACATAGGGACCAACGCCGCCCTGCGGCTTACGGCTTAGAGAAAGGGAGCAGCATCATGCTCGACCAGATCAAGGGGCTTCACCACGTCACGTCGATGGCCCGCGACGCGCAGGAGAACAACGCTTTCTTCACCGGGGCACTCGGCCTGCGCCGCGTCAAGAAAACCGTCAACTTCGACGCGCCCGACGTCTACCATCTCTATTATGGCGACGAGACCGGTGCGCCCGGCTCGGTCATGACCTATTTTCCTTTCCCCAACATCGGCAAGGGCAGGCCTGGCGCGGGAGAAGTCGGTACGACGGTATTCTCGGTGCCAGTGGGCACGCTCGGCCTCTGGCAGGAGCGGCTTGAGAAGGCCGGTGTGACCGGCCTTGATCGTCAATCCAGTTTCGGCGCCGAGCGGCTTGGCTTCGACGGCCCGGACGGCGAACGTTTCGCGCTGGTCGAGGTGAGTGACGACGCACGTGCGCCATGGACCGGCAATGGCATCGGCGCCGACGAGGCGATCCGCGGCTTCCATTCCGCATCGCTCAGATTGCGCGATGGCGGGGCGACGGAGGAACTGCTGAAATTCATGGGCTATGAAACGGTCGATACCTCCGGCGGCATCAAGCGGCTCGCCCTGCCGCATGGCAACGGTGCCGATACCATCGACATCGAGACGGTGCCCGGTGCGTCCTTCGCCAATCTTGGCGCGGGCTCGGTGCACCACATCGCGTTCTCGGTCGAGAACCGCGCCAAGCAGCTCGAGGTGCGCAAGGCGCTGATGGACACCGGCCACCAGGTCACGCCCGTCATCGACCGCGACTATTTCTGGGCGATCTATTTCCGCACGCCGGGCGGCGTGCTGTTCGAGGTCGCCACCAACGAACCAGGATTCGACCGCGACGAGGATACGGCGCATCTTGGGGAAGCCCTGAAGCTGCCGACCCGGCATGCGCATCTGCGGCCCTATCTGGAAAAGCATCTGCAGCCGCTGGACGGCTGAGGAGGATCCGATGCCGATCAGTTCCTACATCCACACCGTCTCGCCCGGGAAACCGGGCGGGCCGCTGTTCTTCCTGTTCCACGGCACGGGGGGCGACGAGAGCCAGTTCACCGACCTCGGGCGCGAACTGGCGCCCGACGCGACACTGGTCGCGCCGCGTGGCGACGTTTCGGAACATGGCGCGGCGCGCTTCTTTCGCCGCACCGCCGAGGGCGTCTACGACATGCAGGATCTGGCCCGCGCCGCCGCCAAGATGGCTGCCTTCGTCAGGGCGCATGTCGAAAAGGCCAGAACGTCGCGCGTCATCGGCCTCGGTTACTCGAACGGCGCCAATATATTGGCGGCGACCATGTTCCACAGTCCGGCACTGTTTCAGGCGGCCATCCTGATGCATCCGCTGATCCCGTTCGTGCCGAAAGTGGATGGCAATCTCAACGCGGCCCGCGCACTGATCACCGCTGGCCGCCGCGACCCGATCTGCCCGCCTGGGCTCACGTCGCGGCTCGACGCGGAACTGCGCACACTGGGCTGCGACGTGGAACTGGAATGGCACGATGGCGGCCACGAGATCAGGCCGAACGAAATCGCCGCAGCCCGGAGATTTGTGGCGAATCTGAACAGGTCAGGAGGATCACATGGCTGAGGTGACAGGCGATGTCCAGTTGAACGACATGGGTTCCAAGGGCCGCTATTTCCTGCGTGGTCCGGGTGGCGAAGAGGCCGAAATGACGTTTTCGAAGGCGGGCGAGCACATGCTGATCATCGACCATACCGAGGTGCCCGACGCGTTTCGCGGACAGGGGGCTGGCCTGCGTCTGGTCACCCGCGCCGTCGAGGACGCGCGGGCTGCGGGCAAGAAGATCATCCCGCTCTGCCCTTTCGCCAACGCCCAGTTCAAGCGGCATCCCGAATGGGCCGACGTGCTGAAGGGATAAGGGGAACTTAGGACGCCCATCCGCATTGCACGAAGACAGTGTCGTGGAGGGGATGAATGGACCTGAGTACGGACATCACGGTTCGAGAAAACGACCGCAAGGGCCGTTACGCGCTCGCCATGCCGGACGGGCAGGAGGCCTATATGTCCTTCCAAAGGCGCGGCGAGAAGCATCTGCTGATCGACTACAGCTTCGTGCCGCCGCCGTTTCGCGACCGGGGAATAGCGGCAATGCTGCTCTTGCGCGCCGTGCAGGATGCCCGGGAAAGTGGGATGACAATCACGCCGCTTTGCGGCTACGTCGCCGCCGAGTTCCGCCGGCACAAAGAATGGCAGGATGTTCTTGGCGATTGACCCCGAAACTACCGCGCCGCAATGCGCTCCAACCATGCATCATCCGCGCCGCGCTCCGCTATGATCGGGAGCGGATCTTCGCCGTCCAGTCGCGAGCAGATTCGGTAAACCTCGAGCGCATCCGCGGACAGTTCGCCGCGCTTGTGGAAATACATGGCCGCCGCATAGCGCGTGCGGCCGGACCAGGCCTCGCCGAGTGGCGTGTTGACCAGCGACCACTGCTCTGCCGTGTCGTCCAGAGACACCATGTCATGCCAGCCCGGGCGGCGTCGCCGATCGGCGCTCCAGCTTGACGAAGGGGCGCGGCACCACGGTGGCGCGCTTCATCATCCGCTCGTATCTCAACTCGCGCAGTGCGTAGATCTCGACCCACAGATTGTCGGTCACCGTGTCACCGTATGGCCGCGTCAGGCTCGCCAGCGCGATGTTGCGCTTGGCCGTCGGCGACCAGATCGCAGCGCTGACCAAGCCGACCTCGCGCGTCCTGTTATGATAGACGATGGCGTGCTCGGCCGGGATGTTGCCCTCGATCTCCAGGCCAACCAGCACGTGTCTTGCACCGCCCGCCTTGCGTGAAGTAGCGATGGCACGGCGACCGTTGAAATGGGCCTTCTTCATGTCGACCATGAAGCCAAGGCCGATCTCGTCGGGCATGCGAACGCGGTCGGCGCGAATGGCGTGCTCTGCCGTGACGAAGTCGGCATTGGCCACGATCAGGCCCGCTTCGAGCCGCGCGCGGTTCAGCGCGGCGTAGCCGATGGCGCGGATACCGTGCAGTTCGCCTGCCTCGAACAGGCGATCCCAGAGCGTCAGCGCCCGATCCGTGCCGACGAAGAGTTCGTAGCCGAGATCGCCGGTGAAGCCGGTGCGCGAGATGGTGACGCTGCCGCCATCATGCGGAAAATCGGCGATGTCGAAGGGTTTCAGCCGCTCGACGCCCTCGAAGCCGGCCGCGCGCAGCACCGCGTAGGACGTCGGTCCCTGCAAAGCGAGCCCTGCGACGGCCTCGGTCTCCTCGGCGATCTCGACGTCGAAGCCGAGCGCGCTGTCGATCAGCCAGGGCAGGTGCCGCTCCTGGCAGCACAGGCGGAACAGATCCTGCCCCAGGCGAAACAACGTGCCGTCGTCGAGCACGTGGCCCGCGTCGTCGCACCAGGCGGTATAGTGGACGCGGCCGGGCTTCAGCTTCGTCACGTCGCGCAGCGTCAGGCGGTCCAGATACGCCTCGGCGCTTGGTCCCGCGACGCGGTATTTCACCATGGGCGAGATGTCGAAGACAGCGGCCTGGCTCCGGATGGCGAAGAATTCGAGCTCTTCGTCCCAGAAGGACAGCGGCGCCTTGTAGCCTGCCCAATCGTACCAATCCTGTGTCATCATCAGGGCTTCGATACGCGGCTGGAACGGTGTGCCAAGGCGCGGCTGGCGGAAGTGTTGCTGGGCCGAGGTGTGAGCGGCCGGAGCGATGATCTTGCCTTGCACGGTCATCCCTTCATCCCCAGGATCCTCTGTGCCGCGTTGAAGCCGGGAGCGCCGGAAATGCCGCCACCGGGGTGGGAGCCGGCGCCGGCCAGGAACAGGCCATCGACCGGCGTGTCATAGCCTTCAGCGCCGAAGACCGGCCGCGACATGAGCATCTGGTCGGCCTGCAATTCACCATGGTGCCAGTGGCCGCCCGGCATGCGGAATTTCTGCGCGATGTCGACGGGCGTCAGCAGTTCGGCGTGCCGTATGGTCTTGCCGATGCCGGGTGCATGGGCCTCCAGCATTGCAAGAACGGCTGTGAGGAATTTCGGCTTGCCGGCATCCCAGCCCTCGGCCAGCGCATACGGCGCGTATTGTACGACCGCCGAAAGCACGCAGGCGCCCGCGGGGGCCGTCGCCGGATCGGCAAGGCTCGGCAGTGTGATTTCCATGACCGGCTGAGGCGAGAATTCTCCGTACTTGGCCGGATTGAAAGCGCGCTCGACGTGATCGGTCGAGGGCGCGAGGACCAACCGACCGCGATTATGCTCGGGCGTCAGCCCGGCAAACTGCGGTACGCGGTCGAGCGCCAGATGCAGTTTGGCGGCGTCGCCCTTCATGCGGATATGACTGATCGCGCGCACGAAGCCGGTGTCGAGATGACGCGGTCCGACGAGGTCGAGGAAGGTCGTGCGCGGGTTGATCGCCGAGACGATTGTTTCCGCGCGGATTTCCTCACCTGAGGAAAGGGTCACGCCGATCGCGCGGCCGCCCTCGACGGTGATGCGCGCGACGTCCGCGCCGGTGCGGATGGTCACGCCGGCCCGCTCGGCGGCGGATCGCAACGCGCCGGTGACCGCGCCCATGCCACCCTGGGGCACCACTTGGCCCCCCGCGTGTCCGGCAATTTCGCCGGTCAGGCGGTAGTAGAGGCCGAGCAGCGAGGTCGGCGAGCGCGGGCCGAGATGGCTGCCGAGCGTGGCGTCGAAGGCGAGCAGGCCCTTCAGCCGGTCGTCCTCGATCTGCTCGTCGAGGAAGTCGGCGACATTCATCAGGAGAACGCGCAGGAAATCACGCATGTCCTCCTTGCCCAGGCGCTTCAGCGACAGACCGGTCATGGCCAGTGCGGAGGTTTCCGACAGGCTCATGCCGCCGGAAAGCGATGGCGGCCGCCGCGCCAGCATGGGCTTCAGGATACCGGCATAGCGCAGCAGTTGGGCGCGCAGGGCGGCCCATGCCGCAGCCTGCGCCTCTGTCGCGCCCTGAAGCGTCTCGCCATATGCGCCGGAGAGGATCAGCGGACTGCCAGCGGCCGACAGCGCCACGCTGGGCATCTCGTCGGCGGCCGCAAGCTTCAGTCCGTGCCGCTCCAGCTCGAGCGCCCGGATGACAGCCGGATGCAGGCGGTTGAGGACATGGGCGAGCGAGGAGACGCGAAAGCCGGGCGCGAACTCATGGCTGCGCCCGCCACCGCCGGTCTCGCCCTCGGCCTCCAGCAGCAGCACTTTGCGCCCGGCCTTCACCAGCATCGCCGCGCAGACGAGCCCGTTGTGCCCGCCGCCGATGACGATGCAGTCCCACTCAGATGACGTCATGGGCCGGGCTCATATTCCTGGTGCCGCGCTTCAGGTCGCGCAGGATTTCGGCTGCCGCATTGCGGCCCGGCGCACCCATCACGCCGCCGCCGGGATGGGTCGAGGAGCCGCACATGTAGAGCCCGCCGATCGGCGAGCGGTACTGCGCGTAGCCAGGCACCGGGCGGTTGAACAGAAGCTGGTCGAACGTCAATTCACCCTGGAAGATGTTGCCCTCGGTCAACCCGACCTCTGCCTCCAGTTCGCGTGGCGTGCGCACCTCCATGTGGACGATGCGGTCGCGAAACCCCGGCGAGTAATCGGCGATCTGCGAAATCACGGTCTCGCCAAAGGCGTCGCGGTCGGCGTCGGTCCAGTCGCGTCCTTCCACCTTGGGCGGGCAGTACTGCACGAAGCAGCTCATGAAGTGCTTGCCGGGCGAGGTCATGGTGGGGTCGAGCGTGGTCGGGATCATGACGTCGAGGAATGGGTCCGCCGACCAGCGGCCGGCCTTCCAGTCGTCATAGGCGCGTTCCATGCGCCCGACGGAATCCGTGAAGTGCAGGTCACCGCGAATCGACGGGCAGCCGTCGGGGAGCGCCGGATATTCCGGCAGCGAATCGAGCGCAATGTTCACCTTGCCCGACGAGCCGCGCATCCTGAAGTTCTTTACCCGGCGCAGGAAAATCTCCGGCAGTTCCTTCGCGTCCACCAGATTGAGGAAGGTGCGCTTCACGTCGGCATTGGAGATGACGAGGCCGCCATAGATCTCTTCGCCGCCGGCGAGCACGATGCCCTTCGCCCGGCCGCTCGAGACGAGCACATGGTCGACCTCGGCGCCGGTGCGGATCGTGCCGCCCGAGGCGCGGAAACTGTCGGCAAGCGCCTTGGTGATCGCGCCCATGCCGCCCCGCGCATAGCCCCATGCGCCAACCGAGCCGTCGACCTCGCCCATGTAGTGATGCAACAGCACATAGGCGGTGCCGGGCGACATCGGTCCCAGCGCCGTGCCGATGATGCCGGAGATCGAGAAATTCGCCTTGATGACGTCGGTCTCGAAATACTCGTCGAGGAAATCGGAGATCGACATTGTCCAGAAGCGCAGGGTCTGCGCCATTTCCGCCGCGCCGAGTCCGGCGAACTTCTTTCCGAGGTACATCAGTTCGCCGAGATCGCGCGGGCGCAGACTGGTCGGGTCCGGAGCGGTGCGCATCAGGAGCGGCTGGATGAAGCGACATTGCCTGGTCACATCACGCGAATAGCGGTCGTGGGCCTCGGCGTCGCGCCTGGAAAACCGCGCGAACTCGCGGCGGTGCGCGTGGTGGTCGCGGTAGTTGGCGAGATAGTCGCCATCCTGCGTGAATACCGCGCCGCCCTCGTAGGAGATCACCTGCAGCCCGAATTTCGGCAGCTCCAGGTCGCGCATGATTTCCGGACGAAACAGCGAGCAGACATAGGAACAGTTGGAGTAGGTGAAGCCGGGCGTCAGCGAGCGGCTGACCGCGGCACCGCCCACCCAGTCATTCTTCTCCACCACCAGCACATCGAGCCCCGCGCGCTGCAAATAGCAGGCGTTGACGAGGCCGTTATGCCCCGCGCCGACAACGATGGCGTCCCATTTCTTCATGTTCGACGGGTCCAGATTGGCGCCAATTTCGCACAGCGGCGACGCCGATGTCCAGCCATATTGAATGAATGTTCAACAAATGAACTTGCGTTTTTCGTTTCCTGGGATAGCTTTAGCTTCAACTGCGGTTGCCGGATTTCATGTGACTGATGATCGAGCACGCTCACGCCGAACCCGAATATGACGACACGGCCATACGCTTCCTCGAGGCGCTGTGGGGGCAGGGCTATCTCTCGCCGGGTGGACCCGATGAAGTCGACCGGGTGCTGGAGGGGCTCTCCCTTGAGGGCAAGACGGTGCTCGACATCGGCTGCGGGGCAGGCGGCATCACGCTGCACCTCGTCTCGCACCATGGCGCGGCGCATGCGACGGGGTTCGACGTGGAGAAGCCGGTCATCGAGGCCGCCCGCGCCCATGCGGCGCGAAAGGGACTGTCGGACAGGACGAGCTTCGTCCAGGCTCCACCCGGGCCGCTGCCGTTTTCCGATGCAGGTTTCGACCTCGTCTTCTCGAAGGACGCGCTGCTGCATGTGGCTGACAAGGATGCGGTGTTCCGTGAGATCTTTCGCGTGCTGAAGCCGGGCGGCGTCTTTGCCGCGTCAAACTGGATGATCGGGCACGATGGCGAACCATCGCCCGACATGAAGACCTATATCGCGGCCGAGGGGCTGAGCTTCACGATGGGCTCGCCCGCGCGCTACGTGCGGGCGATGCAGGCGGCAGGCTTTGTCGACGTCACGGCCCGCGACCGCAATCCCTGGTATCGCGAGGTTGCGCGCGGCGAGCTCGCGCGGCTGAAGGGCCCGCTCTACGCGCCGGTTTCGGCTGCCGTCGGATCCGACTACGTGGACAAGAACATCAAGACCTGGGAGGCGATGCAGAAGGTTCTTGACTCCGGCGAGCACCGTCCCACTCATCTTCGCGGACGAAAGCCGGAGGCCTGACCGGCGATGCGAGGCTTGGAAGCACTGATGAAGTCGGCACTGCAAAAGGAAACGCCGAGCGATGCCGAAAAGCGCGGCCGCAAGGCCTCGAAGGAAACACGGCGCCTTCAGCTCATTGAGGCGACCATCGACTCGCTGGCCAGGCGCGGCTATTCGGAGACGACGATGGCCGACGTCGCGGATGGCGCGGGACTGTCGCGCGGGATCGTCAACTTCCATTTCGAGAGCAAGGAAAACCTGCTCGTCGCGACGCTGCAGTACATGGCCGACGAATACTCGGCCCATTGGCGTGCAGCGCTCCTGAAGGCCGGCGACCAGCCCGCAGGCAAGCTTGCCGCGCTCGTCGCCGCCGATTTCGACCGGACCATCTGCAACCGCCGCAAGCTTGCTGCCTGGTGCGCCTTCTGGGGCGAGGCGAAGTCTCGCCCGACCTATCAGGCGCTGTGTGGCGCGCGCGACGAAGCCTACCAGCACGTGTTCATAGAATTGTGTCGCGAGCTCAAGGTGGAGGGCGGCTACGATTTCGATCCGCACGCGACCGCGCTCAGCCTCAGCGCCATGCTCGAGGGCCTGTGGCTGCGCCTGATGATGGGGACCGAAGAGGTCACGCGGGAATCCGCACACCATGCAGCGCAGGAATTTCTTGCCTCGGTGTTTCCCAGGCACTTTGCGCGCGAGCAGCCCCGCATCCAGAAAACAGCCTGAACGGCAACCGGAGAGGATGGAACGATGAAGACAATGACCCGCCGCCTGACGATTGCGACCATGCTGGCAAGCGCGTTGTCCGCCTCGGTGGCGGCAATCGCCCATGCCGAGGACAAGGACCTGATCGTTTTCGACTGGTCGGGCTACGAGGCGCCCGAGTTTCACCCCGCCTATACCGAGAAGCACGGCGACGCGCCCACCTTCACCTTTTTCGGCGACGAGGAAGAAGCCTTCCAGAAGATCCGGTCCGGCTTCAAGACCGACCTTGCCCATCCCTGCTCGCAGAGCGTGGTGAAGTGGCGCGAGGCCGGTCTGCTTCAGCCGCTGGACACGAGCAAGATTTCTGGCTGGAAGGATCTCAGCCCCGGCATCATGGCGATGAAGGATCTGGCCACCACCGAGGACGGCACGGCCTGGTTCATGCCGTGGGAATGGGGCAACACGCTTCTGACCTACAACTCGGAAAAGGTCGACGAGAAGGATGTCGCCTCGCTCAAGGCCTTCGCCGATCCGAAGTTCAAGGACCGCGTCTCGATCGGCGACAATGTCGACGACGCCTATGCGCTGGCCTCGCTCGTCATTGGCCTGAAGGACTGGGCCAAGATGACCGATGCACAGTTCGCGGAGGCTTCGGCCTTCCTGCGCGAGGTGCACAAGAATGTACGCATGTACTGGTCGGACACGACCGAGGTCGTGCAGGCTCTTTCGGGCGGGGAAGTCGATCTCGCCTGGGCGTGGAACGACGCTGCCGTTCAGTCGATCGCGGCAGGCGCCCCCATCAAGTCCAATCGCGACACGGCCGAGGGCCTGTCGACCTGGGTCTGCGGCTATGTTCGCCTGAAGGATGCGCCTGGCAGCGCCGACAAGGCCTATGACTATCTCTCCGCCGTCAACGAGGACCCTCGCGTCGCCAACTTCCTCGTCAATGACTGGGGCTATGGGCACGCCAACGCCAAGGCGATGGCAGGTGTCGACCAGAAGGTACTGGAGGAAAAGGGCTATGGCGACGTGCAGAAGTTCATCGACAAGACGCTGTTCCAGTCGCCGGTCCCGTCCGACCTTCGGCAGAAGATGATCGCCGAGTTCGAGAAGATCAAGGCGGGGTATTGAGCGCCACAGCGGGCAAGGCCGACGTCGTCGTCATCGGCGCGGGCTTCAGCGGTCTCTCGGCCAGTCTTGTGCTGGTGGAGGCAGGTGTCGACGTCATCGTGCTGGAAGTGCGCGACACGGTCGGCGGTCGCGTAAGGTCCGCGCTGAATGGCCTCGGCGAGCGCGTCGACACGGGTGGCCAGTTCTTCTGCGAGGACATGCCGGAGGTGATGGCGCTGGTGCGGCGCTACGGCATGCGGTCGATCCAGTCGCGCATGGATGGCGAATTCCTTTCGCAACCGACTGTGGAGTCCGGCGAGGACGCGCGCATCTATGCGGGATCGACCACCATTCGCGCGCGTATGAACCGGCTCGATCCCGGTGACCCCGCCATCGCCGACCTCAGTGTAGCGGCATGGCTGGAGCGCCAGCGCGACGCCGATGACGTCAAGGCGGCCTTCCGCTCGATGATCGAGGGCTTGTGGTGCATCGCGACGGATCGACTGCCGCTATGGTATCTCATCGACAATGACAGGCGCATCACCAATGAGGCGCCCGAACTCCAGTATTTCCTGGCAGGCACCATGCATGCGCTTGCCGAAAGGCTGGCCGGTGAACTGGGCGGCCGCATCAGGCTTGCGACGCAGGCGAAAACGATCCACCACGCGGCCGATGGTGTGCGGGTAGAATCGGGGACAGGCGTCATAGAGGCACACGCCGTCATCGTCGCGGCACCACCCGTCATGGCGTCGAGGCTTGTCTACCGGCCCGCGCTGCAGCCGCCGCTGGCGCAGGCGCTGTCGGTCTGGGAGAGTGGCGCCGTCATCAAAGCCCTGATCCGCTACGATCGCGCCTTCTGGCGAGACAGTGGGCATTCCGGCATGGTCGCCTGGCGCGACCCACCGAGCCTGTTCGTCTTCGACGCCAGTCCGGACGCCGACCATCCCATGCTCGCCTTCTTCGCCGGAGGGCCGCAGGCACTTGCCTTGCGGGCACAGGGCGAACTGGCCATACGGGCGGAGATACTTGGGCGCCTGGCCGCCGCACTTGGGCCCCGGGCGGCGGCGCCGTCCGATCTTCTGCTTCTCGACTGGACGCATGACCAATGGAGCGGTGGCGCCTACAGCGATCTGGTCGTCGAGATGCATGCCACGGATGCCGAGGATATCCTGCGGGCAGGACTGGCGCGGGTAGCGTTTGCCTGTTCGGAATTGTCGCCGTCCTTTCCGGGCTATATCGAAGGTGCGATCGTCGCCGGCCGAGCCGCCGCCGGTCGCATCCTGGCCGGGATTGCCCGGTCGCGCGGAGAGTGAATCATGCTGCCTGTCTTTCTGGTCTTCCTGGGTGGGGGGCTCGGCGCGGTGATGCGCTACGGCATGACCATCGGCGTCGGCCGGATGGCCGGAACCGGCTTTCCGTTGGGTACGCTTTCGGTCAATGTGATCGGCTCGTTCCTGATGGGCGTGATCGTCGCCTGGTTTGCCTTCAGGGGCGAGGGCGGACAGGACTGGCGCCTCTTCCTGACGACCGGCCTGCTCGGCGGTTTCACCACCTTCTCGGCATTCTCGCTGGAGACCATGCTGCTCTACGAGCGCGGCGACACGATGCTGGCCGCTGTCTATGTGATCCTGTCGGTCATGGTATCGATCCTGGCGCTGGCGGCCGGGCTTGTCATCGTCCGCTCGTTCACTTGAGTTCGGATGAACTCTGACGTGCTTTTCGGTCAGGCGTGGGCTTCTGTATGCAGCGTGGCGCTGACCGCCATTTTGCCACGGTCAGCCCTGAGGACGTCAGCGCCTCCTTGTGCGACTTACACAGCACTCTCGGCGTGATCTTCATGCTCGGTGCCATCCTGCCGGCTGCGGGCCACATGGAGGCGCCGGGGCAGTATCGGAGCGAGGGTGGCGGTCCTAATTCGTTACCCGCCAGGGGTGCACATTGGCTCTGCTGTTTCCGGGCGCTCAATCTTGGCGGTGCCGCCGGCAGCGCGCCCTTCGACGCGCTCGGCGTCGCGCTTTTCGCCGGTCTTGCGGTCATGGTCCCCGAGGAGAGACTGTCCTGCCCACCTGGCTTGGAGGCACCCTGATCGCTGCCGTCGCGTCGCGAGCGTCAGGCTTCCCAGTCTGGGTCCCAGCGCTTCCGCCCAGAGGTAATGAACCGGACGAAATCGACGCATCGCGCGATGCTGGCGGATATTTATCTTCCCAGCAATCCGCCGACCGCTACGCCCGTGCCGAACAACAGGACCTTGCTCAGCGTGTCGTCGCTGTTGCCTCCGCGTCTTTCGACACGGCCGAGTTTCTGGTCGCCCCCGGTTTCGGTTCGTTGGCGCCTCTTTTTTCCCGTGTTCTGCTCAGCAGTCTGCTGCTTTCTGGTGACCTCTCGCTGCGTCTTCCTGTTGCGCTCTGCTGCCTCGTGCTGGGCGCGGATGGCCGCCATCATGGGTTCGGTTTCCACCTTCAGGAAGGTGTACTGATCGCGTGTCAGAAATGTCGTGCTGACGATGCCGCGCTGCGTCTGCCAGTCGCCGATCGCCTTGCGGGAACGGTTGCCGATGTTGCCGTCGGCACCGCCCAGTTCAAAGCCCAGGGCCTCAAGCCGCAGCTGCAGGTCGATCCGGGCCGTACGGTCGAGGCTGAGCGCGGCCTCCGTGATCTGCGTGCCGGGGAGTGTCTTGACCTCCTCGGGTACCGCGACCCCGGTGCGGAAGGTCGATCCGCTCGCATCGATGGGCCCGGTTGGCTCGGCGCTCGCCACTTCCTGGGGCTTGGCCTGCTTCTCCTTGACCATATCGATGTTCAGCCGTGCGACCGTCGCAAAGCGACCGGCGGGGAACTGGTCGAGATAGGCCTCGTAATAGGGAACCGAGTCGCGCTTCGACGCCTCGTCCCAGAGCCGCTGTTCTACCTCCCAGGAAGAGGCGGCGCTGCTGGCGGCATCAGGCGCCTTGATCGATTCCTCTCCGATCACGATCTGCGGCGCCGCGGCCGCAACCGGCGGCTTGCCGCCGAGATAGACTTCTCGTCCCAGCGACGCATTGTGCCACGGACGCTGCTTGCCGAGCGTTGCTTCCGTAACGTCGCCGCGGACGCGGGTCAGCGCACTCTGCAACTCGACGCCGGGCGTCGCGAGGTGCTTGGCAAGCGCGGTGGTGTAGGGGCTGTTCTGCCCCTTGCCATCCAGCGCCACCGCGCCGGGATCGGTCGAATAGGCGATCAGCGTGCCGCCCGTTCCGGTGCCCGTCGTCATCGCCTGAACCGGTGCCAGTCCAGTGCCGACCGAGGTCGAGCGGGTCGCGGGGAGCGCAGCCGCGAGCGACCGCGACAGCGGGTTGTCGCGGCATGCGTCGAGGATGATGACGCCGATCGCCGGGTCCGGCGGCAGCGCCGCCAGGATCTGCTCGACCTGTATGGTGCGTGTCTTGAGATGGGCCGGCGCGGTCAGTTCGGCATCGACCGGGATCAGGAAATTGTTGCCTTCAACCTGCATGCCGTGGCCGGAGTAATAAACCAGCGCCACCTCCGCATCATAGGCCGCCTCGGTGAAACGGTCGATCACATCGACCATGCCGGCCTTGTCGAGATCGGTGCCCTCGATGACCTGGAAGCCCGCGTCGCGCAGCGTCGCCGTGATCAAATTGGCATCGTTGGCAGGATTCGGAAGCGCGATGGCATGGCGATACTTGCTGTTGCCGATGACCAGCGCGATGCGCTTTGCGTCGCTGGTTGCTGCGTGAGCCCCGAAGGCACTCATTACCGCCAGCGCGATACCTGCAAGAAAAACAATGCACTGCTTCATTGCCAGGCCCTCGTCACCGCACCAAAGCGGAGTATTTCTGTCGCAGGCAAATATTTTTGCACCGCACTTCCATTTTGGCAAGATAATTGTGCAGCAACGCGCGCGAGGACTGCCTCGAAAACGAGGCTACCGAAGTATCCGGGCATGCCATGAGAAGCGCCAGCGTCACGAAAATCCGTCGTGGCGAGGCCTACCAGCGCGTCGTTTCGCCGGGAGCGGCGGGTTCGATTGCCAGCGCATGCACGCCCGCCTCCAGTTCGGCCGCGAGCGTGTCGTTGACGGCGCGATGGCGTGCGATACGGCTCATGCCGGCAAACGCGTTCGACATGATGCGGACGCGGAAATGCGTCTCTCCCGAGCCGTCGAAGGTGCCATGGTGGTCCGAGCCGGAATGATGGTGCCCTGCGTGAAGATGGCTCTCATTGAGCACCACGAGGCGGGAGGGGGCGAAGGCGCTTTCCAGCTTCGCGACGATCTGCGCCTCAAGCGACATGTCATTCTCCTCGACGCGTGGCGGCAGACAGGCCGGCGACGCGAAATTATTAGCGCGATTCAGCGGTTAGGGCGATATGCGCGGAAATGTCAATTCTTGTTTCGCGGGTGCGAACATCCCATAACTGCGTCGAATGACCAGCTATTCGAAATACTTCGAAAAGATCCGCGTGCGGCCTGACCCGATGAGGGAGGCTCGGACGGACGCGCCCGCATGCCAGTGGGACGGCTGCAAGGAGCCGGGAGTCCATCGCGCGCCCGTCGGCCGGCAGCGCGAGGGCGAGTATTTCCGCTTCTGCTTCGACCATGTGCGCGAATATAACAAGAGCTTCAACTATTTCTCCGGCGTGTCGGCGAGCGAGATCGCGCGCTTCCAGAAGGAGGCGATCACGGGCCACCGGCCGACCTGGACCATCGCGTCGAACGGCAATGCGCGCTTCGCTCCCGATTTCGCCCAGAAGCGCTCGGGCCGGCCGGGTCACCAGGCCCGTATGCGCGACCCGTTCAACCTGTTCAACGCGCCGCGCGACGAGGCGCCCGCGCGGGCGCGGACCGCCCGGCCGCTTGAGGCCAAGGCGCTGGAAACGCTGGGCCTCGACGCAAACGCGACTGGCGCGGCCATCAAGGCGCGCTATAAAGAACTTGTGAAGCGCCACCATCCCGATGCGAATGGGGGCGACAGGGGTTCGGAAGACCGGTTCCGCGAAGTGATCCAGGCCTACCGTTTGCTCAAACAAGCGGGTTTGTGCTGAGCACAAGGTCTGATAAAGACCGCTCCCGATTGTGACTGGCCCTATTGTGACTGGATTGCCGGCGAAGCTCTTGGCGGTCGCCCGTGGAGATATGATGAACAAGGTCGACCGCGATATCGCAAACCTCCCCGACACGACCGTCTCGGTCAAGGACACGTTCGGGTTCGACAGCAGGATGGTCGTGCCTGCCTATTCCGTCTCGTCCGAGCATGTGCCGGACATCGATCCCGACTATCTGTTCGACAAGCAGACGACGCAGGCGATCCTGGCGGGCTTTGCCTTCAACCGCCGCGTCATGGTCTCGGGCTATCACGGGACCGGCAAGTCGACCCATATCGAGCAGGTCGCCGCCCGGCTCAACTGGCCGATGGTGCGCGTCAACCTCGACAGCCATGTCAGCCGCATCGACCTCGTCGGCAAGGACGCCATCGTCGTCAAGGACGGCATGCAGGTCACCGAATTCCGCGACGGCATCCTGCCCTGGGCCTACCAGCACAATGTCGCGCTGTGCTTCGATGAGTACGATGCCGGCCGTCCCGACGTGATGTTCGTCATCCAGCGCGTGCTGGAATCGTCGGGCCGCCTGACTCTGCTGGACCAGAGCCGCGTCATCCGGCCGCACCCTGCCTTCCGGCTGTTCTCGACCGCCAACACGGTCGGCCTCGGCGACACGACCGGCCTCTATCACGGTACGCAGCAGATCAACCAGGCGCAGATGGACCGCTGGTCCATCGTCACGACGCTCAACTACCTGCCGCATGACACCGAGGTGAACATCGTGCTTGCCAAGGCCAAGCACTACCGCGACACCAAGGGCCGCGACATCGTTTCCAAGATGGTGCGTGTCGCCGACATGACGCGCTCGGCCTTCATCAATGGCGACCTGTCGACGGTCATGAGCCCGCGCACGGTCATCACCTGGGCCGAGAATGCCGAGATCTTCGACGATGTCGGCCATGCCTTCCGGCTGACCTTCGTCAACAAGTGCGACGAGCTCGAACGCTCGATCGTGGCGGAATTCTACCAGCGCGCCTTTGGCCAGGAATTGCCCGAGAGCGCGGCGAACGTGGTGCTGGGGTAAGCCGGGCCGATATCTGAGCGATGGGCAAGACGATCGAGCGGATGCGCGCCAACCCGAGGGCTGACTGGCAGATTGGCGATGTCGAGAAGGCGTGCAAGGAGGCCGGGATCGTCTGCATGAAGCCCGCGGGTGGTTCGCACTACAAGGTCGGACATCCCGGCGGCGGGCGAAGGTTCACGATTCCGGCGCGACGCCCGATAAAGCCGGTCTATATTGTCAGACTTGTTCAGTTCCTCGACGAGGAGGCAACACCATGATCGACCGGTCGAAACTGGTCACAGCCGACGGGTCGTTGTTCGACCCCGCGGACTACGAGGTGGTCTTGCGGCCGCTCACCCTCGAAGAGGGAGGAGGCTGGCTTGCGACGATGCCTGCCCTTCCTGGGTGTACCGGAGATGGCGAAACGGAGATGGAAGCGCTGGCAGATGTTCGCCTTGCGGCGCTTGAATGGGCGCATGCGGCCATGACGGACGGCGACTCTGTGCCGATCCCGTTGTCGCGTGGCACAACGATGGCGGCCGAATAGGACATCATGGCCGGACCAGGCGACAACACCAAGAGCAAGCCGAAGCCCGGCGCCGAAGCGGATGTGTTCAAGCGCGCGGTGACGGTGTGCATGCGCGCCATTTCGGGCGATGGCGAACTCGAGGTCACCTTTGCCAAGGACAAGCCGGCGCTGGCCGGCAACCGCGCCCGCCTGCCCGAGGTCGCAAAGAAGCCGACACCGATGGATCTGGCCGTCACGCGCGGCCTCGGCGATTCCATGGCGCTGAAGCGCGCCTGTCACGACGCGCGCGTCCACACGAAACTGGCTCCGGAAGGAAAACAGGCACGCGCGGTGTTCGATGCCGTCGAGCAGGCGCGCGTCGAAGCGATCGGGTCGCGCGCCATGACCGGCGTCGCCGATAACATCGGCTCCATGCTGGAAGACAAATACGCCAAGGCCAATCTCGCCGAAGTGCGCGAGCGTGCCGACGCGCCGCTCGAGGAGGCGCTCGCCCTCATGGTGCGCGAGAAGCTGACCGGCCGCCCGGCGCCAAGGAGTGGCGAGCGCATGGTGTCGCTCTGGCGCGACTGGGTCGAGGACAAGGCCGGCAAGGATCTCGACGGGCTGATCGGCAAGCTCGACGACCAGCAAGCCTTTGCCCGCGTCGTGCGCGAGATGCTCGCCTCCATGGAGATGGCCGAGGAGCTCGGCGAAGACCAGGAAAGCGAGGAGGCCGAGAGCGAGGAGAACCAGCCTCAAGGCGAGGAGAATTCGGAGCAGGGCGGCGAGGACGATTCGGGCGCCGATCAGGCGCAGCCGGAACAGACCGAAGCGTCGTCGGAAGACGAGCAGTCGGGAGAGATGGAAGCCTCGGAGGCCGATGCCGAGGACGCCTCCGATGACGACGATGCCGATGCGGAGACGCCCGGCGAAGCGCGGCGCAAGGACAACCCCTTCACCAACCTGCCCAAGGAGATCGACTACAAGGTCTTCACCACAGCCTTCGACGAGACGGTCGGCGCCGAGGAACTGTGCGAGGAGGAAGAACTGGACCGGCTGCGTGCCTTCCTCGACAAGCAGCTTGCCAATCTGTCGGGCGTCGTGGGCCGGCTCGCCAATCGGCTGCAGCGCCGCCTCATGGCGCAGCAGAACCGCTCCTGGGACTTCGATCTCGAGGAAGGCTATCTCGATCCGGCGCGTCTCGTGCGCGTCGTCATCGACCCGATGCAGCCGCTTTCCTTCAAGCAGGAGCGCGACACGAAATTCCGCGACACGGTCGTCACGCTGGTGCTCGACAATTCGGGCTCGATGCGCGGCCGCCCGATCACGGTCGCCGCCACCTGCGCCGACATTCTTGCCCGCACGCTCGAGCGCTGCGGTGTATCGGTCGAGATCCTCGGCTTCACGACGCGGGCATGGAAGGGCGGCCAGGCGCGCGAGAAGTGGCTGAAGGAGGGCAAGCCTCCCAATCCCGGCCGGCTGAACGATCTGCGCCACATCATCTACAAGAGCGCCGACGCGCCGTGGCGTCGGTCGCGCCGCAATCTCGGGCTGATGATGCGCGAGGGCCTGCTCAAGGAGAACATCGACGGCGAGGCGCTGTTGTGGGCGCACAACCGGCTGATCGCGCGGCCCGAGCAGCGCAAGATCCTGATGATGATCTCGGACGGCGCGCCGGTCGACGACTCGACGCTGTCGGTCAATCCCGGCAACTATCTGGAGCGCCATCTGCGCGGCGTCATCGAGCTCATCGAGACGCGCTCGCCGGTCGAACTCTTGGCGATCGGCATCGGACACGACGTCACGCGCTACTATCGCCGCGCCGTCACCATCGTGGACGCCGAGGAGCTTGCCGGCGCCATGACCGAACAGCTGGCGTCGCTGTTTGGCGAAGAAACCCCGCGCGACATGCGCCGCGGTGGCCAGCGGCGGGCGGGGTGACGTTCACCGTCCTGGGTCCCGCGTTGCGCCTCTGCAGTGGCGTCCTGGAACTTTCCCGCCCTTTCGCTACGCCGAGCACAACACTGCGGTCCGCGTGCCTTGCCGGCGCGCTGACGCTCGCGGCATTCGCGGTCGGCCCGGTACGCGCCGACCCCGCGCCCGTCGAGACGATGGAGGTCTCGTCCCGGCCGATCACGAATTTCCGCATCGGCCGCGACGACAGGCTGTTCGGACCGCTCGAGTTCGTCGGCGGGCTGGAGATGACGGCGTCCTCGCGCAATTTCGGCGCGTTGTCGGCGATGCGGTTCACGCAGCCGGGCAGCGATTTCATCGGTGTCGCCGATACCGGGTTCTGGTTCTTCGGCACCGTTGACCGCGACGCGGCCGGCGCGCCGTCGGGCCTTTCCGACGTCCGCATGGTGCAGATGGTCGACGCAGACGGCCAACCGATCATCCGCAAATGGCTGGTCGACGCCGAGGGCCTGGACGTGCGCGATGGCATCGCGACGGTGGGCTTCGAGCGCGAGCACCGCGTCGCGCAGTTTCGGATCGATCCCGCCGACATGAAGGCGCCGTTCAAACGGCTTGACTTCCTGATCCCCAAGAGAGAGCTGCGCCAGAACCGCGGCTTCGAGACGGTAACCCGAGCCCACCCGCAAGGACAGCACGAGGGCGGGCTGGTGGTCGTCGCCGAAAAGAGCCTGGACAAGGCGGGCAACATTTTTGCCGCGATCATCGAGGGACGGGGCAAGGGCATCTTCACGGTCAAGCGCAGCGGCGATTTCGACATTACGGACGGCGCGTTCCTGCCCGATGGCGACCTGCTGCTGCTCGAACGCAGCTACAGGATCGCAGACGGCGTCAAGATG
>LNFM01005531.1_pt1 | contig 33615 bp, 30 predicted proteins | sample 596031 | NCBI WGS metagenome assembly LNFM01 (sample SAMN04254537, study PRJNA301005) | activated carbon metagenome | isolation source: dual media filters at the Ann Arbor, Michigan drinking water treatment plant | place: USA: Ann Arbor
GACATGAACGCAGCAGAGCACCCCGGCGGCCTGCTCCTGCGCCACTTCAGGCACGCAGACGGCAACGAAGACCCGAACGTCCGCAAAGGGCCGCAAGCAGTCGCAACGACCCGGCGCAGCTCCAGGTTGGCTGCTACGGCGAGTGCATTGGAGCCCTGGACATGAGCGACCACGTCTTCAAGCCCGAGACCCTGGCCATCCACGCCGGGCAGATTCCTGATGCCGCCACCGGCGCGCGGGCCTTGCCGATCTACCAGACGACGAGTTTCGTCTTCGACAGCGCCGAGCATGCGGCCAGCCTGTTCAACCTTCAGACCTTCGGCAACGTCTACTCGCGCCTGAGCAACCCCACGGTGGCAGCGCTGGAAGAGCGCGTGGCGGCGCTGGAGCAGGGCCGCGCCGCGGTGGCCAGCGCCAGCGGCATGGCGGCCGAGACCATGGTGCTGACGACACTGCTGCAGGCCGGCGACCATGTGGTGGCGGCCGGCGCGTTGTACGGGGGCAGCGTGACGATGCTGGCCGTCAACCTGAAGAAGTTTGGTATCGAGACGAGCTTTGTCGACGCGATGAAGCCCGAGGCCTTCGCCGCCGCGATGCGCCCGAACACGCGTGCTGTCTACGCCGAGAGCCTGGGCAACCCCAGCCTGGTGGTGCTGGACATCGCGGCCATCGCAGAGGTGGCGCACGCGCACGGCGTGCCGCTGATCGTCGACAACACCGTGCCCAGCCCCTTCCTGTGCAACCCCCTGGCCCTGGGCGCCGACATCGTGGTGCACAGCGCCACGAAGTACCTGGCCGGCCACGGCACCACGCTGGGTGGCGTGGTGGTGGAGAGCGGCCGCTTCCCGTGGGACAACGGCAAGTTCCCCGGCATGACCGAGCCCTCGCCCGGCTACCACGGCGTGAAGTTCTACGAAACCTTCGGCGACTTCGGCTTCACCATGCGCTGCCGCATGGAAGGCCTGCGGGTTTTCGGCGCGGCGCTGTCGCCGATGAGTGCGTGGCAGATCCTGCAGGGCATCGAGACGCTGCCGCTGCGCATGGAGCGCCATTGCAGCAACGCGCTGGCGGTGGCGCAGTTCCTGCGCGCCCACCCGGCCGTGGCCTGGGTGAACTATCCCGGGCTGCCCGACCACCCGCAGCACGCGCTGCTGCGGCGCCAGATGCGTGGCGCGTCGGGCCTGCTCGCCTTCGGTGTGAAAGGCGGCGAGGCCGCCGGCGTGAAGTTCATCGAGGGTGCGCAGTTCATGAGCCACCTCGTCAACATCGGCGACACACGCACGCTCATCAGCCATCCGGCGAGCACCACGCACCGCCAGCTCGACGCCGCGCAGCAACTCGCCGCCGGCGTGCCGCCGGACATGGTGCGCATCTCGGTGGGGCTGGAGCACATCGACGACATCCTCTGGGACATCGACCAGGCGCTCGCTTGCGCAAGCGCGTAGCGACAAGGCGCTGTCTTGCGCATGCGCGCAGCGATCGGGCCCCGCGCGCGGCCGTGGCCTGAGTGGCCGGCACCCGCTCCGTGAGCACGCCGCGGCGTAGCATGGTGGCCGCACTTCAGCACCGAGCCACGCGCATGAGCCTCTACGACCAGGACCTGGACAAAAACGACGCCAACTTCGTGCCGTTGTCGCCGGTGAGCTTCGTCGAACGCAGCGCCGAGGTCTTCGGCGACCTGCCGGCCGTGGTGCACGGCGCGCGACGCCACACCTGGGCGCAGACACACGATCGATCGGCGCGACTGGCCGCGGCCTTGCGCGCGCTGGGCGTGGCGCGCGGCAGCACCGTCAGCGTGATGCTGCCCAACACGCCCGAGATGGTGGAAGCGCACTACGCCGTGCCGGCGCTGAACGCCGTGCTGAACACGCTGAACACGCGGCTCGACGCCCCCTTGCTGGCCTGGCAGATGAATCACTGCGAGGCGGCCGTGCTCATCACCGACCGTGAGTTCGCCCCGGTGATGGGCCCGGCGCTGCGCATGCTGCGCGACGAGTTCGGCCGCACGCCGGTGGTGATCGACGTGGCCGACAGCGAGTACACCGGCGCGGGCGATCTGCTGGGCAGCTACGAATACGAGGCCCTGCTGGCCGCACACGCACCGCTGCCGCGGCTGGACGGCCCCGCCGACGAGTGGGACGCCATCGCCGTCAGCTACACCAGCGGCACGACGGGTGACCCGAAGGGCGTGGTCACCCACCACCGCGGCGCCTACCTCAACGCGGTGTGCAACGCGTCCACCTGGACCATGCCGCACTTCCCGCGTTACCTGTGGACACTGCCCATGTTCCACTGCAACGGCTGGTGTTTCCCGTGGACGGTGGCGATGCTCGGCGGCACGCACGTCTGCCTGCGCAGGGTGGACGCCCAGGCCATCCTGCAGGCGATGCGAGAGCATGGCGTCGACCACTACTGCGCCGCGCCCATCGTGCACAACCTGCTCGTCAACGCGCCGGCCGAATGGCGCGCCGGCATCACGCAGAAGGTGCGCGGCATGGTGGCCGGTGCTGCGCCGCCGGCGGCGATGATCGAAGGCATGGCGAAGATCGGCTTCGACATCACGCACGTCTACGGCCTGACCGAGGTCTACGGCCCGGCCAGCGTGGCCGTGAAGCGCGACAGCTGGGCGGCACAGAGCCTGTCGGAGCAGACCCGTCTGAACGGCCGCCAGGGTGTGCGCTACATGCTGCAGGAAGGCATGACCGTGCTCGACCCCGAGACCATGGCGGCCACGCCCGCCGACGGCCAGACCATGGGCGAGATCATGTTCCGCGGCAACATCGTGATGAAGGGCTACCTGAAGAACCCGACATCCACCGCGAAGGCGTTCGAGGGCGGCTGGTTCCACACCGGCGACCTGGCGGTGATGGAGCCCGACCGCTACGTCAAGATCAAGGACCGCAGCAAGGACATCATCATCAGCGGCGGCGAGAACATCAGTTCGCTTGAAGTCGAAGATGCGCTCTACCGCCACCCCGCCGTGCTGGCCTGCGCCGTGGTGGCGCGGCCCGATGCAAAGTGGGGCGAGACGCCGGTGGCCTATGTCGAGACGAAGGCCGACAGCACGGTGACGGCGGCGGAACTGGTGGCCCACTGCAAGGGCCTGCTGGCCGGCTACAAGGTGCCGCGCGAAATCCGTTTCGAGCCCATTCCGAAGACCAGCACCGGCAAGATCCAGAAGTTCCAGTTGCGCGAACGCGCCCGCAAAGACGACAGCGGCGAAAACACCACCGAATAGGAGCCCACCATGTCCGACGAACCCCTGGTGCTGCACACGAAGGACACGCGCGGCGTGCACACGCTGACGCTGAACCGCCCCCAGGCCTTCAATTCGCTGAGCGAAGCGATGATCGAGGCGCTGCAGACCACGCTGCACCACGTGGCCGACGACCCGTCTGCACGCGTGGTCGTCATCGCCGCGGCCGGCAAGGCCTTCTGCGCCGGTCACGACCTGAAGGAGATGCGCGCCGAGCCCTCGATGGGCTACTACGAGCGCCTGTTCACGCAGTGCGGCCGCATGATGATGAGCCTGCAGAAACTGCCGGTGCCGGTGATCGCGCGGGTGCACGGCATCGCCACCGCGGCCGGCTGCCAGCTGGTGGCGATGTGCGACCTGGCGGTGGCGGCGCGTGAGGCGAGGTTCGCCGTCAGCGGGGTGAACCTGGGTCTGTTCTGCAGCACGCCGGGTGTGGCGCTCAGCCGCAACATGCACCGCAAGGCGGCCTTCGAGATGCTGGTGACAGGGGGCTTCATCAGCGCGGAAGAGGCGCGCGAGAAGGGCCTGGTCAACCGGGTCGTCGACGCGGCCGAACTCGACGCCGAGGTCGAAAAGCTGGTGGCCGTGATTGCCGCCAAGCCGCACGTGGCGCTGGCGCTGGGCAAGGCGCTGTTCTACCGCCAGCTCGAAGGCGGCATCGAGGCCGCCTTCGCCGACGCCAGCCGCACCATGGCCTGCAACATGATGGACGGCGCGGCGCTGGAAGGTGTGCAGGCCTTCATCGAGAAGCGGCCGCCCGACTGGAAGGGCTGAGGGCCGACCGAGGCCTGCGCCTCAGTCGCTGTCGGGCGGAGGAGCCGGCACAGGCGGCGGCAGCTTGCGCCCCCGCCGCGCCAGCGCCTCGCGCAGCAGGAACTCGACTTGCGCGTTCACGCTGCGCAAGTCCTGCGCAGCCAGGCGTTCGATCTCGGCCCACACGGCGGGGTCGATGCGCAGCGGGAAGTGCTTCTTGCCGGGGCTGGCCATGCGGGCTTCTCGGCGGCCTTCAGCGCGGCCGCGTCCGGTCTGCCGTCCGCGGGGGCGGCGCCGCCGCCAGCCGCGCGGCGATGAAACCCGCCAGCCGCTCGGGTTCGTCGCTGCCCAGCCGCAGCGTGCGACCGTCGCGCAGGTGCAGGCGCACGGCCTGCCGGCCCTGGGCGTTGTAGAGCATGCCGGTCTTGGTGCGGCGTATGCCCCAGCCCTCGAGCGCGGTGCTGGTCGTGACATCGACACTGATCACCTTGTCGAGCGCCACCTGCCAGCGCGGCCAGCCCAGCACGCCGAAGCGCCATTCGACGCGGCCTTCGCCGACTTCGACCGTGAAGCTGCCCAGCACCAGCAGCACGCCCACCATCACCAGCAGCAGCATGGCCAAGCCCGGCCAGCCCGCCGTGCCTTTCTGTGCCAGCAGCGAGGCCCCCACGCCCACGGTCACGGGCAGCAAGATGGCCCACAGCAGCTTCAGGGTCTGGGTGTTCGAATAGTTGGCATGCCGCATCGTCGGCACCTCCGCCTCAGGTGTAGAGCGTGCCGGTGTTGACCACCGGTTGCGTCTCGCGGTCGCTGCACAGCACCACCAGCAGGTTGCTCACCATGCTGGCCTTGCGTTCGTCGTCCAGGTGCACCACGTTGCGCTCGCTCAGGCCCTGCAGCGCGGCTTCGACCATGCCCACCGCGCCCTGCACGATCTTGTGGCGCGCGCTGACGATGGCCTCGGCCTGCTGGCGGCGCAGCATCACCTGCGCGATCTCGGGCGCATAGGCCAGGTGGCTGAGCTTGGCGTCCTGCACCTCGACGCCGGCCGCGTCGAAGCGTGCCTGCAGTTCGTCGCGCAATGCGGCCGAGACGGCGTCCATGCCGCCGCGCAGCGTGTGCGAACCGGCCGGCAGGTCTTCACCGTCGTCGTAGGCGTAACTCGACGCCAGGTGGCGGATGGCGGCTTCGGCCTGCACCTTGACGTAGGTCTCGAAGTCGTCGACGTCGTAGGCCGCCTGCGCGGTGTCGCGTACCCGCCAGACGACCACGGCACCGATCTCCACCGGGTTGCCGCGCAGGTCGTTGACCTTCAGCGGCGCCACGTTGAGGTTGCGCGAACGCAGCGACAGCCGCCCCTTGCGCACCAGCGGGTTGGCCCAGCGCAGGCCCTCGCTGCGGTCGGTGCCGGTGTAGGCGCCGAAGAGCGTGAGATTGGCGGCTTCGTTGGGCTGCAGCATGTACAGGCCGACCAGCACCGCGATGCCTGCCGCCAGCAGGAAGGGCACCAGGAAGAGCAGCCGCAGGCCACCCTGCGCCGCGACCCAGGACAGCAGCGGCACCGACACCACCAGAGCGATGCCCAGCGCAGCCATGGGATAGCCGCTGCGCGTGTAGGCTGCGCGCTCGCGGCTGCGGGGGGTCAGGTCGGCCATGGGGTGGCTCCGAAAGTGAAATGAAAGTGATATCACTTTAGGGGCCTCGATCCGGGCTGTCAAGCACCGCGGGCCGCGTGGCGCCTGCCGGGCGCGGCCGGCCGTGTTCGGGCGGCAGCGTCAGAACACCGCGTGGTCGCCGCGTTCGTCGGCCGCCGCACCCTCGAGCAAGGCGGCGTAGTGGTCGAAGAGCGTCTGGCTGCCGGTCGACGGCGTGGCGTCGGCGTCGTAGCGGCCGGTGGCCGGGTTCAGCACCAACATCGACTCGGTGGCGTAGTAGCGACCGATGCGCGCCAGTTCGGCCTTCTGCGCCAGATTCGGCAGCACACGCCCCGCGGTGCCCAGCACGCCGATGATGCCGTCGAGCAGCGCCACGGGCACCTGCCGGAAGCGCGGCAGGCGGCCGAGCAGCGCGAACAGGTGTTCACCCTGCTGCCGCGGCGTGATGGCCGGGCCGGGGCCGCCGATCGGCAGCACTCGGTCGTGGCGGCGGGGGTCGTCCAGGCAGCCGGCCAGGTAGTCGCCCAGGTCGTCGTCGCTGATCGGCTTGCAGGCCGTCAGCGTGCCGTCGCCGAACAACAGGAAGGGCTTTCCGCGCTTCACCCGTTCGACCTGCCCCGACAGCGATTTGAAGAAGGCCGTGGGGCGCACGATCGAGTAGCGCAGGCCCGAGTCGATCAGCGCCGCCTCGAAGGCCAGCTTGGCCTGCTGGAAGGCGAGCAGCGGCTTCTGCACGCAGATCGCCGACAGCAGCACCATCTGCGTCACGCCCGCGCGCTCTGCCGCGGCCAGTGTGTGCAGGTGGGCCTGGTGGTCGATGGCCCAGGCATCGCGCGGCGCGCCGGTGCGCGAGGCCAGGCAGGACAGCAGCACGTCGAAGCGCTCGCCACGCAGGCCGTCGCGGGCCAGCGAGGCGGGGTCGCAGACGTCGCCATGGCGCACCGTGGCGCCGGCCAGCAGGCGTGCGCTGTCGTCGGGCGCCAGCCTGCCGCCGACGCCAGCGCGCGGGCGCACGAAGCACACCACCTCGTGGCCGCGTTGCACGAGTGCGCGCACCGTCGCGCGGCCGATGGTGCCGGTGGCGCCGATGACGAAGACACGCTTCATCGGGCGTTCAGGGGGTGCGCTGACCGTGGTGACGCGGGTAGGTGAGAGCGTGTGCCAAACGGTGGGTCTCCACTTGGTGCGGTGGCCGCGCTGCGGCTTCGCAGCCACTGTAGCGCCTGCCTCGCGCGGCCCGCCTTAGCATCGGCGGATGAGCCTGAACCCCCGCATCCCCGGCCGCCGTTTGCTGCACTCGCCCGGCCCCACGCCGCTGCCCGACGCCGTGCTGCACGCCATGAGCCGCCAGCCCATGGACCTGGCCGACCCGCGCGTCGACGCCAACATCGCCGCCGTCGAAGCGGGCCTGAAGCGCCTGCTGCACACCACGGTGGCCGAGGTCTACCTCTACGCCGCCAACGGCCACGGCGCCTGGGAGGCGGTGGTCGAGAACGTGGCCGACATCGGACAGACCGTGCTCGTGGCCGGCACCGGCCACTTCAGCGAAAGCTGGGCCGTGCAGACCGAGGCGCTGGGGCGCCAGGTGGTGCGCACGCCCTGGCGCGAGGGCTGGCCCATCGACACCGCGGCCATCGAGCAGGCGCTGCGCGACGACCGTGACCATGCCATCCGCGCCGTGTTCGCGGTGCACACCGACACCGCCAGCGGCATCACCAGCGACCTCGCCCTCGTGCGCCGCGCCATCGACGCCGCGCGCCACCCGGCGCTGCTGGTGGCCGACGTCGTGGCCTCGCTGGGCGCCGCACGCTTCGAGATGGACGCGCTGGGTGTCGACGTGGCGCTGGGTGCTTCGCAGAAGGGCCTGATGTGCCCGCCCGGCGTGGGCTTCGTGGCCGCCAACCCGCGCGCGTTTGCGCAAGCCGAAGCGAACCCGGCGCCGCGTTTCTACTGGAACTGGGTGCTGCGCAAGAGCGGTCTCAGCTACCGCAAGTACTGCGGCACGCCGCCGCAGAACCTGCTCTTCGGCCTGGAGGCCGCGTTGGGCCTGATCTTCGACGAAGGCCTGCCGGCGGTGTTTTTGCGCCATGCGCTGCTGGCGCGCGCCGTGCACGCGGCGGTCGAGGGCTGGGGCGAGGCCGGCGTGCTCGGCTTCTTCGCGCAGGACGCGGCCGCGCGGTCGGTCAGCGTCACCACCATCAGCGTGCCGCCAGGCACCGATGTCGACGCGCTGCGCGCCGTGGCGCGCGAACGTTTCCAGGTGGCGATGGCCGGTGGCCTGGGGCCGCTGGCCGGGCGCGCCTTCCGCATCGGTCACCTGGGCGACTGCAACCCGGCGATGATCCTGGGCGCCATCGGCGGCGTGGAAGCGGCGCTGCGGGTGCAGGGCATTCCGATCGGCGACGGCGTGGGGCGCGCGGTGCGCGCGCTGGCCGAGGGCTGAGCGCTACAGCCCCGCGGGCTTCAGCCGGCGCGGAGCCTGCTCGCTTCGCTCACATCCCCGCGTAGTTCGGCCCGCCACCACCTTCAGGCGTCACCCAGACGATGTTCTGCGTCGGGTCCTTGATGTCGCAGCTCTTGCAGTGCACGCAGTTCTGCGCGTTGATCTGCAGCGCATCGGCACCGTCGGCCGTGGTCACGTACTCGTAGACGGCAGCCGGGCAGTAGCGGCCTTCGGGGCCGGCATAACGTTCCAGGTTGATGGCCACCGGCACCGATGCGTCCTTCAGTGTCAGGTGCGCGGGCTGGTTTTCCTCATGGTTGGTGCCGCTGAGGTAGACCGAGCTCAGGCGGTCGAAGGTCAGCACGTTGTCGGGCCTGGGGTAGCGGATGGGCTCGACCTGGCCGGCCGCGTGCAGGCGTTCGTGGTCGGCCAACGTGCGGTGGATGGTCCAGGGCGGGCTCTTGAAGCCCAGCTTGGGCAGCAGCCATTGCTCGACGCCAGTCATCAGCGCACCCACGGTGTTGCCCTGCTTGAACCACTGCTTGAAGTTGCGTGCCTGGTTCAGCTCGGCGTAGAGCCAGCTCTTTTCGAACGCGGCCGGGTAGGTTTCGAGTTCGTCGGCGCTGCGGCCCGCCGCGAGCGCCGGCACCAGGGCCTCGGCGGCCAGCATGCCGGTCTTCAGTGCCGCATGGCTACCCTTGATGCGCGCCACGTTCAGCGTACCGGCTTCGCAGCCCACCAGCATGCCGCCGGGGAACACCAGTTTCGGGATGCTCAGCAGCCCGCCGGCGACGATGGCGCGCGCACCGTAGCCGATGCGCTTGCCGCCTTCCAGGTGCTTGCGGATGGCCGGGTGCGTCTTCCAGCGCTGCATTTCCTCGAAGGGGCTGAGCCAGGGGTTCTGGTAGTCCAGCCCGGTGACGAAGCCCACCGTGGCCAGGTTGCCTTCCAGATGGTAGAGAAAACCGCCGCCGTAGGTGTGTTCGTCCATCGGCCAGCCGGCGGTGTGCACGACGTGGCCGGGTTGGGCCTTGTCCGGGGCTATCTCCCACAGTTCCTTCACGCCCAGGCCGTAGCTCTGCGGGTCGCGGCCCTCGTCGAGCTGGAACTTCGTGATCAGCTGCTTGCCCAGGTGGCCGCGCGCGCCTTCGGCGAACACGGTGTACTTGCCCACGAGTTCCATGCCGAGCTGGAAACCGTCGTGCGGCTGGTCGTCCTTGCCGATGCCGAGATTGCCGGTGGCCACGCCGCGCACCGCGCCTTGTTCGTCGTAGAGCACTTCTGCAGCGGTGAAGCCGGGGAAGATCTCCACGCCCAGTGCCTCGGCCTGCTCACCCAGCCACTTCGTCACCGCGCCCAGGCGCACGACGTAGTTGCCGGTGTTGTGGAAACAGCCCGGCAGCAGCCAGTCCGGCATGGTGTGCGAGCCCGACGCGTTCAGGAACAGCACCTCGTCGCCCGTCACCGGCTGGTTCAGCGGCGCACCACGCTCCTTCCAGTCCGGGAAGAGTTCGTTCATCGCGTGCGGGTCCATCACCGCGCCGCTGAGCGTGTGGGCGCCGGGCTCGCTGCCCTTTTCCAGCACCACGACCGAGATCTCGGCGTTCAGCTGCTTCAGGCGGATGGCGGTGGCCAGGCCCGCGGGGCCGGCGCCGACGACGACGACGTCGTACTCCATCGCTTCGCGGGGGCCGTACTGGGCCAGGATCTCGGCAGGGGTCATCTCTGGGGGGTCTCCGCGTCCATGCGGGGACGCCAAATCGCGCCGGAACGGTGCCGGAACAGGAGCGCAATTCTAGGTGTGCCCCCGTGCTGGCGCCTGGAGCGGCGCCTCCAGAAACGGCAGCGCGCCGGGCCCGCGTCAGACGGGGATCAACCGGGGATCAGGCCGGTGCCAGACCGAGCAGCTGGCTCTCGCTGAACACCGGCCGGTCCTCGTCGCCCAGCGCCGCCACGGCGCGTGAACGGCCTTGTCGCTTGGCCTCGTACAGCGCCTGGTCGGCGCGCCGCAGCGCGGTGTCGATGTCCTCGCCGCCGCGCACCTGCACGAGGCCGAAGCTCAGGCTCAGCGCCGGCAGCGGCGTGGCCTGCACGCGGCGCTGCACCTCGGCGGCGATGCGCGCAGCCACGCCCATCGCGTGCTGCGTGGTCGTGCCGCGCAACAGCAGCACGAACTCGTCGCCGCCGTGCCGGCCGGCGGCGTCGCGTGTGCGCAGGTGCTCCAGCACGCTGCCGGCCACCAGGCACAAGGCGCGGTCGCCGGCGGGGTGGCCGAGGCGGTCGTTGACCTGCTTGAAGTGGTCGATGTCGAAGAGCAGCAGCACCGCGCTGCCCGGCGGGTCGTTGCGCAGCGCCCGGCCGGCCAGTTCATCGAAGTGGCGGCGGTTGGGCACCTGCGTCAGCGCGTCCAGGTTGGCCAGCAAGCGCAGGCGGCGCCGTGCCTCGCGCAGCTGGCGTTCCGTGCGTTCGAACACCAGCGTCAACGCCGCGAAGCCCAGCACCAGCGCACCCAGCGCCGCGGCCAGCACGCGAACCCCGCGCGCCGCATCGGCCTGCCCGGCCGCGGTGGCGCCCGACAGCCCGGCGCCCAGCACCGCCAGCCCGGGTGCGAAGGCCAGCACCGCCGTGGCGGCGGCCAGCACCATTACCGGTGTGGCCTCGCGGCCGCCGGCGACGGTGAACATCACCGCCGCGGCATACAGGTGCAGCGCCAGCCCGCAGCCCAGCACCGTCCAGGTGCTGGTGTCGCGCCAGAACACTTCGGCGGCGGTGGCCACGGCCAGGCCTACGGCCAGCAGCACGGCGTCCAGCCGTGGTCCGCCGGGCCAGCGCTGGCGGGCATGGAAGCGGCGCAAGCCCATGAGCGTCATCAGCGGCCATTGCAGCAGCAGCGGCGCGGCCAGCGCCGGGCCCCAGGGCGCGGGCAACAACGCCAAGGCCGTGGCGCCTGCGGACCCCAGCCACAGCGCCGCGACCCACCAGCGCCAGCCCGGGTAGCGTTCACGCCGCAGGCCGAAGGCGCTGAGCGAGGCGGCCGCGGCGGCCAGCGCCGCAGTGGCAAACAGCAGGAGCTCGTTGGGGGCTTGCATGGTCGCGGCGATTGTGGGCAGCGCAGCGTGTTGTCCTGCCGCCCACGGCCTTCTCATTGCAACGCTTTGCTACCGCGTGCATGGCCCTTGGGTACCATTCCGGGTTGACTTGGAAGGCGAGGAGCGGCAGGCATGGGCATGGACGTGGTGGACTACGAGATCAAGGGCGCCGAGATGCAGTACGTCGAGGTCGAACTCGACCCCGGCGAGGCCGCCGTCGGCGAGGCCGGCAGCATGTTCTACATGGACGCCGGCATCAGCATGGACACCGTCTTCGGCGACGGCAGCGCGCAGCAGGGTGGCCTGTTCGGCAAGCTGCTGGGCGCCGGCAAGCGCCTGGTGACCGGTGAATCGCTCTTCACCACCGTCTACACCAACGCGGCGGCGACCAAGCAGCGCGTGGCCTTCGGTGCGCCCTATCCCGGCAAGATCCTGCCCATGGACTTGTCCGCGCTGGGTGGCACGCTGATCTGCCAGAAGGATGCCTTCCTGTGCGCGGCGCGCGGTGTCTCGCTGGGCATCGCGTTGCAGAAGAAGCTGGGCGCCGGCTTCTTCGGCGGCGAGGGTTTCATCATGCAGAAGCTGGAAGGCAACGGCCTGGCCTTCGTGCACGCCGGCGGCACCGTGCTGCGGCGTGAACTGCACGCCGGGCAGACGCTGCTGGTCGACACCGGCTGCGTGGTGGCCTACACGCCCGGGGTCGATTTCGAGATCCAGTACGTCGGCAAGATCAAGACCGCGCTGTTCGGCGGCGAAGGCCTCTTCTTTGCCAAGCTCACCGGGCCGGGGACGATCTGGCTGCAGAGCCTGCCCTTCTCGCGCCTGGCCTCCCGGGTGTTCGCCGCGGCACCGCAGCAGGGCGGCCGCAGGGAAGAGAGCTCGCTCGGCGGGCTGGCCGTGGGGGGCGGGCTGCTCGGGGGGCTGCTGGGCGGCGACGACGAGTGACGAACATCCTGGTGGCCCTCCGCGACCCCTTTACGGCACTTACGCGCAGATACCGGGCCGGCACGCGGGGCTGGCTGGCGTGTGCTGCATTTTTCGGCACCGCGCTGGCGGCGCAGGCCGCACCGCCCATCTTCGTGTTGAATTCGCAGGACGCCGACATCAGCGTCATCGACCCGGCCAGCTACACCGTGCTGCGGCGTGTGCCCACCGGCAAGGAACCCCACCACCTCTACCTGGCGCCCGACGAGAAGACGCTGATCGTGGCCAGCGCCACCGGCAACACGCTGACGTTCATCGATCCCGCCGACGGCAAGGTGATGCGGACCGTGCGGGACATCGCCGACCCCTACCACCTGCGCTTCTCGCCCGACATGCAGTGGTTCGTGACGGCGGCCAACCGCCTGAACCACGTCGACATCTACCGCTGGCACGGTGCCGCCGCCGAGCAGCCCTTCACCCTGGTCAAGCGCATCGAGGCGCCGAAGACGCCCAGCCACCTCAGCATCGACAGCAGGAGCAGCGTGGTCTATGCCACGTTGCAGGACAGCGACGAACTGCTGGCCATCGACCTGGCGACGCAGACGCCAAGATGGAAGGTCAAGGTCGGCAAGATGCCGGCCGACCTCTACCTCACGGCCGACGACCGCACGCTGCTCGTGGGCCTGACCGGCGACCGCGTCGTCGAGGCCTGGAACGTGAGCGGCACGCAGCCGCGGCTGCTCAAGCGCATCGAGACGGGTGCGGGCGCCCATGCCTTCCGCGCCCGTGGCGACAGGCGCCACGTCTTCGTCAGCAACCGCGTGGCCAACACCGTCAGCCTCATCGACACGCAGGCCCTGGCCGTGGTCGCCGAATACCCGGCACCCGGCGGCCCCGACTGCCTGGAAATGATGCCCGACAACCGCACGCTGATGGTCAGCTCGCGCTGGGCACGCAAGCTGACCTTCATCGACATCGAGAAGAAGCAGGTGGTGCGGCAGGTTCCGGTCGGACGATCGCCGCACGGGGTGTGGACGCTGGACCATGCACCCAGGCAGTAGGGCGGTGGCGGGTCGCTGGTTGGCGGGCAAGCGCGGCGCCGCCGTCGTGCTCGCCCTGGCCGTCACCGGCGGAGTCGCGGCTGGCCAGGCGCCGGCGAACGCGGCCTGCGAACGCCCCGTCTACCTCAGCTTCGACACCGGCCACATGGGCGTGGCGCCGCTGGTGGCCGAGGTGCTGCAGCGTCACGGTGTGAAGGCCACCTTCTTCCTCGCCAACGAGCGCACGCTCTCCGGCGGCAGCAGCCTGGACGACCGTTGGGCGCCCTGGTGGCAGGCGCGTGCCGCCGAGGGCCATGTCTTCGGCTCGCACACCTGGGACCACGACAGCTGGGTGGCCGACGTGCCCGGTGGTCTGCGCGTGAAGCCCTCGCAGGGACCGCAGGCGGGCAAGCTGCGCACGCTGGCGCCGGCAGCCTACTGCACCGAGCTCGAGAAACCGGCGCAGCGCCTGCAGGCGATGACGGGGCAGCGCATGGCGTCGATCTTCCGCGCGCCGGGTGGCAAGACCTCGCCGGCTCTGCTGCAGGCGGCCGCGGCCTGCGGCTGGACGCATGTCGGCTGGGCCCCCGCCGGTTTCCTGGGCGACGAACTGCCCAGCGACAGGTACCCGAACGCCCAGCTGCTGCAGCGTGCGCTGCGCGACATCCGCGCCGGCGACGTGCTGGTGGCGCACCTGGGCATCTGGTCGCGCCAGGACGCCTGGGCGCCGGCCGTGCTGGAGCCCCTGATCACCGGCCTGCAGGCCAGGGGCCTGTGTTTCGCCACGCTGCGTGAACACCCCGATTACCGCGCCGCGGCGAACACCCTGAGATGAACAGCATCACCGACCTCTTCGGCCGCGTGCAGCAGGCGCTCTTCGAAGGCGTGATGCAGCCGCTGCTCTTCGGCCTGGGCATGGGCAACCTGCTGGAGGACGGCTTCGTGGCCACCGGCTGGCTGCTCGTCGGGCTGCTCCAGATCGCCGTCATGCTGACGTTGTTCCGCGCGTTGGAGCGCTGGCGCCCGGTCGAGCCGCTGGTGGACCGCGCCGCGGTGCGCGTCGACGTGATCTACACGCTGATCCACCGTCTGGGGCTGTTCCGCGTCATGCTGTTCTTCACCGTCGAGCCGCTGTGGACCCACCTGGTCGGCAAGCTGCGCGTGGCCGGCCTGCCGGCGGTCTCGGTCGACAACCTGTGGCCCGGCGTCACCGATATCGCCTGGATCAGTTTCGCGCTCTACCTGCTGCTCTTCGACGCCGTGAACTACGGCCTGCACCGCGCCCAGCACGGTCTCGGATGGTGGTGGCAGCTGCACGCGCTGCACCACAGCCAGCGCCAGATGACGATGTGGTCCGACAACCGCAACCACCTGCTCGACGACCTGATGGTCGACAGCGCGGTGGTCATCGTTGCGCTGGGCGTGGGCATCGCGCCGGCGCAGTTCGTCGGCGTCGTGGCGGTGACGCAGCTGCTGGAGAGCCTGGCGCACGCCAACCTGCGGCATGACTTCGGGCCGCTGCTCGGGCGTGTGCTCGTCAGTCCGCGTTTCCATCGCCACCACCACGCCATCACCGGGTGGCAGGGCACGGGTGCGCCGGGGGGACACAACTTCGGTGTGCTCTTCCCGCTGTGGGACATGCTCTTCGGCACGGCACGCTTCGACGGCGGTTACCTGCCCACCGGCGTGCCGGACCAGTTGCGGGGGCGCGACTACGGCCGCGGCTTCTGGGCCCAGCAGCGGCTGGGGCTGGCGCGGCTGGTGCGCCGATGAACGACCTCTTCGATGCCTTCTGGCGCGCTGCCGGCTACTGCCTGCACCCGCGCGTGATCCTCTGGTCGCTGCTGCCGCTGGTGGTGGGTGGCGGCGCGGTGGCGCTGCTGGGCTGGGCCTACTGGGAGAGCACGGTGGCCCTGGTGCGCGGCGCGCTGGAAGAATGGGAACTCGTGGCGGCCATGCTGCAGTGGCTGGAGTCCATCGGCGCCAACCAGCTGCGCACGCTGATGGCGCCGATGATCGTCGTCGCGCTGTCGGTGCCGGTGGTGGTGGTGGCGACGCTGCTGCTGGTGGCGCTGCTGGTGACGCCCGCGGTGGTGCGCATGGTCGCGGCACGGCGTTTCCCCACGCTCGAACGGCGCCAGGGTGCAGCCTGGTGGCAGGGGGTGCTGTGGGCGCTGGCGTGCACCGCTGCGGCGCTCGTGGCGCTGGTCTTGAGCATTCCGCTGTGGTTCGTGCCACCGCTGGTGCTGGTACTGCCGCCGCTGATCTGGGGCTGGCTGACCTGCCGCGTCTTCGCCTTCGACGCGCTGGCCGCGCACGCCACCGCGCCCGAACGGCGCTTCGTGCTGCGCAACCGGCGCTGGTCGTTGCTGGCCATGGGCGTGGTCTGCGGCTACCTCGGCGCGCTGCCCTCGCTGCTGTGGGCCGCCAGCGCCGCCGCGCTCATCTTCGCGCCGTTGCTGGTGGTGCTGTCGGTGTGGCTGTACACGCTGGTCTTCGCCTTCGCCGCCTGCTGGTTTGCGCACTTCACGTTGGCCGAACTGCAGCGCCTGCGCGACGCGCAGACGCCGGTGCTGTCGGTCCTGCCTTCCAGCTTTGCCCTGGACCCTCCCCCATGAATGCCACGCCAAGCATCGGCCTCGTCATCGTCGGCGACGAGATCCTCTCCGGCAAGCGCCAGGACAAGCACCTGGCCAAGGTCATCGAGCTGCTCAGCGCGCGCGGCCTGGCCTTGTCGTGGGCACGCTACGTGGGCGACGACCGCCCGCGCATCACCGCCGCGCTGCAAGAGGCCTTCGCCAGCGACGACATCGTCTTCAGCTGCGGCGGCATCGGCGCCACGCCCGACGACCACACCCGCCAGTGCGCGGCCGCGGCACGGGGCGTCGCGCTCGAACTGCACCCGCAGGCGCGCGAACTCATCTTCGAGCGCATGCGTGACGTGGCCACCGAGCAGGGCCTGCCCTTCGAGCCCGAGCGTGCCGACAACCAGCACCGCCTGAACATGGGCGTGTTCCCGGCCGGCGCCACGCTGATCCCCAACCCCTACAACAAGATCCCCGGCTTCAGCGTCGGCGACGTGCACTTCGTGCCCGGCTTCCCGGTGATGGCCTGGCCGATGATCGAGTGGGTGCTGGACGGGCGCTACGCCCACCTGCACGGCGGCGCGCGCACGGTGGAGCGTTCGGTGATTGTCTTCGGCGCCATGGAAGCCAGCCTGACGCCGCTGATGGAGGACATCGAGGCCCGTTTCCCCGGCGTCAAGGTCTTCAGCCTGCCCAGCGTCGACCATGCCACCTACGGCCGCCACATCGAACTGGGCGTGAAGGCCCCAGGCGACCCGGCCGAGGCCTACGCCGCACTGCGTGCCGGGCTGGAAGCGGTGGGCGCCAAATTGGGCCCCGAATTGGTGCGTTGACGCATCCCGAGGGGCCAGTTTGGTGCGTTGTTGAGGCAGCGCAATGGCCGTCTGCGCAGCCTGCACGGGGCCGTGCACCGTCAGCGGCCGCAGGCATGCTTTCTGCTAAATTCCTCTGCGCCTTGTTGGGGCCTGGCCCCGCACCGCCCGCACCCCGCCCAAATACCCATCCCCGAGCCCCTGTAGGAGAGATCTGAATGGCCAAGACCGTTGCCGACGTGATGAAGATGGTGAAGGAGAACGAAGTCAAGTTCGTCGACTTCCGCTTCACCGACACCCGCGGCAAGGAACAGCATGTGTCCGTGCCTGTGTCCGCTTTCGACGAAGACAAGTTCATCTCCGGCCACGCCTTCGACGGCTCGTCCATCGCCGGCTGGAAGGGCATCGAAGCCTCGGACATGCTGCTGATGCCCGACCCGAACACGGCCAACCTCGACCCCTTCTTCGAAGAGCCGACGGTCATCCTCAGCTGCGACGTGCTCGATCCGACTGACGGCAAGCCCTACGAGCGCGACCCGCGCTCGCTGGCCAAGCGCGCCGAGGCCTACCTGAAGAGCAGCGGCATCGGCGACGCCGCCTACTTCGGCCCCGAGCCCGAGTTCTTCATCTTCGACCAGGTGCAGTGGACCAACGACATGTCCGGCTGCTCGTTCAAGATCGGCTCGGAAGAGGCGCCGTGGAACACCGGCGCCAGCTTCGAAGGCGGCAACATGGGCCACCGGCCCACGGTCAAGGGCGGTTACTTCCCGGTGCCCCCGGTCGACAGCTTCCAGGACATGCGCAGCGAGATGTGCCTGATCCTCGAGAGCCTGGGCATCCCGGTCGAAGTGCACCATCACGAAGTGGCAGGCCCGGGCCAGAACGAACTGGGCACCAAGTTCAGCACCCTGGTGCAGCGCGCCGACTGGTCGCAGCTGCAGAAGTACGTCATCCACAACGTGGCCCACGCCTACGGCAAGACGGCGACCTTCATGCCCAAGCCCGTGGTCGGCGACAACGGCAGCGGCATGCACGTGCACCAGAGCGTGTGGAAGGACGGCAAGAACCTGTTCGCCGGTGACGGCTACGCGGGGCTTTCCGAGTTCGCGCTGTACTACATCGGCGGCATCATCAAGCATGCCCGCGCGCTGAACGCCATCACCAACCCGGGCACCAACAGCTACAAGCGCCTGGTGCCGGGCTTCGAGGCACCGGTGAAGCTGGCCTACTCGGCCAAGAACCGCTCGGCGTCGATCCGCATCCCCTACGTCGCCAGCCCCAAGGGCCGTCGCGTCGAGGCGCGTTTCCCCGATCCCCTGATGAACCCCTACCTCGGCTTCAGCGCGCTGCTGATGGCCGGCCTGGACGGCGTGGAAAACAAGATCCACCCCGGCGACCCCGCCACCAAGGACCTGTACCACCTGCCGCCGGAAGAAAACGCGGCCATCCCGACCGTCTGCCACAGCCTCGACCAGGCGCTGGACTACCTGGACAAGGAGCGCGGCTTCCTGACCAAGGGCGGCGTGTTCACCGATTCCTACATCGACGCCTACATCGAACTCAAGATGCAGGAAGTGACGCGCTTCCGCATGGCCACGCACCCCTGCGAGTTCGACATGTACTACTCGCTGTAAACGCCAGGCGCGTTTACTCGGACGGCGGGCCTGCGGGCCCGTTTTTCATGGCCACCGCCGCCGTGGGGTGGTGGCTTTCGACGCTGGTCCACAATGCCCCCATGACGCTGCTGAAGACGCCCCTCGCCCGTGGCTGCGCGCTGGCCCTGCTGTTGTGGCCCGGCGCCGCCGTGCACGCCCAGGAAAAGACCGTCTACCGCTGCCCCGGCCCGCCCGTGCTCTACACCGACGCGATGTCGCCGCAGGAAGCCAAGGACAAGGGCTGCCGTCCCATCGAAGGTGTGCCCGTCACCGTGGTGCCAGCGCCGCCGCGCCCGCGTGCCGCGGCACCGGCCCCGGGTGCGTCGGCGCGACCGGGCGAAGGCCGTGTCGACCCGGCCGAACAGCGCGCCCGCGACAGCGACGCCAAACGCATCCTCGGCGACGAGCTCAAGCGCGAGGAAGACCGGCTGGCCGAGATGAAGCGCGAGTTCAACAACGGTGAACCCGAGCGCCGTGGCGACGAACGCAACTTCGCCAGGTACCAGGAGCGCGTGGCCGAGATGCGCGCGGCCATCCAGCGCAAGGAAGCCGACATTGCCGCGCTGAAGCGCGAACTGGCCAAACTGCCCTCGTGAGTGCCACGGCCGACGGCCCCGACGGCATCGGCGCCGCGCCGGGGGCGGCCGGGCTGGCGGGCTTCGAAGCCTTCGATCTGCTGGCCTCGATGGTGGCGGTGGTGGCCGCCGACGGCCGCTGCCTGCAGGTGAATTCGGCGCTCGAGAACACGATGGGCGTGTCGCGCCGTGCGCTGAGCCGCGGCCACATCACCGACTGGCTGGCCGAGCCGCAGCAGCTGCGCGAGACGCTCGACCTGGTGGCGCGCAACCAGGTCGCCACCAGCCGCTTCGACGCCCAGCTCAAACGCCAGCCCGCAGGCAGCGCCGACCTGCCGGTGCACGTCATCGTCAACCAGACCGAGTGGCCCGACCGCGTGCTGGTGGAGCTGATCGAGATCGAACAGCAGACGCGCCTGGACCGCGAGGAACGCACGCTGGGCCTGGCGCAGGCCAACAAGGAACTGGTGCGCAACCTGGCGCACGAGATCAAGAACCCGCTGGGCGGCATCCGTGGCGCGGCGCAGCTGCTGGCGATGGAGGTCAACAGCAAGGAGCTCACCGAGTACACGCAGGTCATCATCCACGAGGCCGACCGGCTGCAGGTGCTGGTCGACCGCCTGCTGGCCCCGCACCGACGCCCGCACGTGGTGGCCGACGTCAACATCCACGAGGTCTGCGAACGCGTGCGGGCGCTGATCGTGGCCGAGTTCCCACGAGGCCTGGAGGTGCTGCGCGACTACGACACCTCGATCCCCGAGTTCCGCGGCGACCGCGAGCAGCTCATCCAGGCGGTGCTGAACATCGCGCACAACGCCACCCAGTCGCTGGCCGCCGGCCCGGCGAACGGCGATTCGCCCTACACCGGCCGCATCGCGCGCGGCGACGCCAGGCTGGCGCTGCGCACGCGCGTGGCGCGCCAGGCCACCTTCGGCCGCCAGCGCTTCCGCTTGGCATTGGAATTGCATATCGAGGACAACGGGCCCGGTGTGCCCGAGGACATCCGTGAACGCATCTTCCAGCCCCTGGTGTCGGGGCGGGAAGGCGGCTCGGGCCTCGGGCTCACGCTGGCGCAGACTTTCGTGCAGCAGCATCAGGGCACGATCGAATGCGAGAGCGTGCCGGGCCACACGGTTTTCAAGATCCTGATTCCCTTGCCTTGAAGGGCGCCTTGCGGCGCAGTCCATCCGCATGAAACCCATCTGGGTCGTCGACGACGACCAATCCATCCGCTTCGTGCTCGAGAAGGCCCTGCAACGCGAACAGTTCGCGGTGCGCACCTTCAGCAACCCGCGCGACGTGGTCAAGGCGCTGGACGACGACGCGCCGCAGGTGCTGGTGAGCGACATCCGCATGCCCGGCGGCAGCGGCATCGACCTGCTGACCACGGTGAAGGCGCGCCACCCGGGCCTGCCCGTCATCATCATGACGGCCTTCAGCGACCTGGACAGCGCCGTGAGTGCGTTCCAGGGTGGCGCGTTCGAGTACCTGCCCAAGCCTTTCGACGTGATGGCGGCGGTGGACCTCATCCGCCGCGCCGTCGAAGAAAGCCTGCGCGAGGAAGTGGCCGAGGCGGCGCCGGTGCAGGCGCCCGAGATGCTGGGTCAGGCGCCGGCAATGCAGGACGTGTTCCGTGCCATCGGCCGCTTGAGCCAGAGCCAGGTGACGGTGATGATCACCGGCGAGAGCGGCACGGGCAAGGAGCTGGTGGCGCGCGCGCTGCACAAGCACAGCCCGCGCGGGCAGGGGCCATTCATTGCCATCAACACCGCGGCGATCCCGAAAGACCTGCTGGAAAGCGAACTCTTCGGCCACGAGCGCGGCGCCTTCACCGGCGCGCAGACGACGCGCCGCGGCCGCTTCGAGCAGGCCGATGGCGGCACGCTGTTCCTCGACGAGATCGGCGACATGCCCTTCGACCTGCAGACGCGCCTGCTGCGGGTCCTCTCGGACGGGCAGTTCTACCGCGTCGGCGGGCACCAGCCGCTGAAGAGCAACGTGCGCGTGATTGCCGCCACGCACCAGAACCTCGAAGAGCGCGTGCGCCAGGGCGCCTTCCGCGAAGACCTGTTCCACCGCCTCAACGTCATCCGGCTGCGCCTGCCGGCGCTGCGCGAGCGGCGCGAGGACATCCCGATGCTGACGCGCTTCTTCCTCGGCAAGAGCGCGCGTGAGCTGGGTGTCGACGCCAAGCGCATCACCGACGCCGCGCTCGAACGCCTGGCCAACTTCGATTTCCCCGGCAACGTGCGCCAGCTGGAAAACCTGTGCCACTGGCTCACGGTGATGGCGCCGGCGCAGGTGATCGAAGCCAAGGACCTGCCGCCCGACCTGATGGGCACGACGCCCGTGCAGGGCGCGGCCGAGCCCGCGGTGCCGCCGTCGGGCTCGGGCAGTGCGCTGCCGTTGGCTGCCGGGGGGGCCAGCGAGGCGCCGGCCTTGTCGACGCCGTCCTGGCTGGCTGACCTGGAGCGCGAGGCGCGGCGCCGCCTGGACGCCGGGGAGGCCGAAGTGTGGGACGCGCTGACCAAGCAGTTCGAGGGCCGGCTCATCCACACCGCGCTCGAATTCACGCGCGGACGCCGCATCGAAGCGGCGCAGCGGCTGGGCATCGGCCGCAACACCATCACCCGCAAGATCCAGGAACTGGGCCTGGAGGATTAGGCCCCCCAGCTCGCTGGCGCTCGCTACCCCCCGAGGGGGAGGCCCCTCGACAGACCGGCCGAGCCGGATCCGTGAGGGGAAGCTTGGTCCGATCCGGCCGCTAGGCTGCGGCGTCCCCCAGGTTGACGATCACGGGCGCGTGGTCGCTGGGGCGTTCGTTCTTGCGCATAGGCTTGTCGATGACGCAGGCCTGCACACGCGGCCTGAGCGCCTCGCTGACCAGGATGTGGTCGATGCGCAGCCCCTGGTTCTTGCGGAAGGCCAGGTTGCGGTAGTCCCACCAGCTCCAGCTCTTGGGCGGCTGCTCAGCAGGCGCCGGAACTGCGCGCGCTCTTCCGGCGTGCAATGGATCTGCCCGGCCCAGGCCACCGGGTCGTAGACATCGCGGTCTTCGGGTGCCACGTTGAAGTCGCCCATCAGCACCAGTTGCGGATGGCGCGCGAGTTCGTCGCGCACCCAGTCGTGCAGCGCGTCCTGCCAGCGCATCTTGTAGACGAACTTCTCGCTGTCGGGCGCCTGGCCGTTGGGAAAGTAGGCGCCGATCACGCGCACGGGCCCCAGCGGGCTGGCGACGGTGGCGGCGATGACGCGCGCCTGTTCGTCGTCGAGGCCGGGGATGTGCTTCACCGGGTCGGTGGCGTCGCCGCGGCTGAGCAGGGCCACGCCGTTGTAGGTCTTCTGGCCGTGGAAGACGACGTGGTAACCCGCCGCCTCGATCTCGGCACGCGGGAACTTGTCGTCGGTGAGCTTGGTTTCCTGCAGCACGACCGCGTCGACCGGGCCATCGGTGCTGGCGGCCTGCGCGGCCAGCCAATCCAGCAGCTGCGGCAGGCGCACGGCCAGGGAGTTGACGTTCCAGGTGGCGAGTTTCAAGGCGATCCCAGGTTGTTATGTCCACGGAACCCGTGTTCAGGCGATCCGGTCGGTAGGCCCATGCGGGCCGACAGCCATCCTACGGGGCACTGGCGGCGTCGGGCGTTCATGTCACGCGGGCAAGAGGCCCCAGGCCTTCAGGTAGAAGCGCCTCATCGCGGCGAACGGCCTGTCGCTACCGGCGTGTCGCCGCAAACGCAGCAGCAGCACCCGCTTCTTGGCGTCGGTGAAGTTCCCTTCCTGGAGGGCGAGCGCCAGTGTCTCCAGTTCTTCGTAGGCGTTCCACCGCAGGCGTCGCAGTTCCTCCCGGTTCAGACCCAGGACATCCTCGGCAGCCTTGACTGCCCGCTTGGCGCGTGCGGAGGAGGTCTTGGGCACGATCAGCACTTCCTCGGTGTCCGGAATCGCCTGCCACGCGAAGTAGATCTCGGGGTTGTGCAGGTAGGGATGCAGGAGATCGGCATCCTCCGCAGAAAAGAGCTTTCGCACTTGCGCGTCGGTGACGAGTGCCGGGTCCGGGCACAGGCTGGCCACCAGTCTGGCCAGACTCACCGGGTCACTGGGGGGCGAAGGTGGCAGTGCGGGCTGAGCGAGCTTCCTGCCCTTGATCCCGAACCGGTCGCCCTTGTGGATCTGGTTGCACACCTGGCAGCTGAAGGTGTAGTTGTCGTAGCAGTAGGCCAGCCACCAGTACTCGCTCTTGGGCCTGAAGTGCTCGACGTCCCCGTGCGCCACCACCGCCGTGTCCGCCTCGCAGTAGGCGCACTTGCCGAAGCATTCCGCCTTGAGCTGCGCCTTCGCCTTGGGCCACACCTGGCGGGCCTTCGGCTTGAAGTCGACCTTCCCCGTGGCGCCACCGTCGTAGTAGTACTGCAGCAGCTTGCCCAGCTTGGCTTGCAGCGGCGCGCCGGTGAAGCCGCTCAGGTCCCCGGCGGCACGTGTCCGCTGGAGCCGGATCACTTGGTGCCCTCCAGTGCCTTCACCGTCGCCCGCAGCTTCGTGGCCGAGACCGTGGGGCGCTTGCCACGCCGTGTCATCGACGCCTTGATGCCTTTCAGCAGCGCGGTCTGTTCCTTCGCGTACGCCGGAACGGCATCCCATGCCGGCGCTGCCTGCAGCACGGTCTGCATGCTCTGCAGGTCCTTCTTCTCGCCGGCGGTCAGCGCCGCCTTCTTGGTGCGCAGCCCGCGCACCTTGGTGCGCGCCTGCTCGACCTCCACCGAATCCATCGAAGACAGTCCGAACATCGGGCTCATCAGCAGCTGGTGCAGCATCATCCTGCGCGGTTCACCGATGAAGGGCACGAGCGTGGGCTTTTGCTTCGGGCCCTGGCGGCGAATGACGTAGAGCTCACCTTCGCCGCACTGCTGAGCCGTCAGCGCAGAGTGCGTCGTGGCGATGAACTGGAAGTTCGGCAGTGTGCTCGACAGGAAGTCGACCAGCTTGCGGCGCCACACCGGATGCAGGTGCAGGTCGAGCTCGTCGATCAGCAGAACCCCTCGGGTGTTCAAGGGGTCCTTTCGATCAGGAAAGGTCTCGGTGATCCGGTAGAGGAGATCGCCGCACCATGCGGCCATGTTCTGGTAGCCGTCGGAAAGCTGGCCGAGCGGCACCTCTCCGTCTGCGGTCTCGAAGATGATCTGCCTCTTCTGCCGGTCGATGCGGGTGAAATGCATGTCCGGCAGCAGCTGGTCGAGCGCCTGCCGGACGGCCGCCAGGGCGCTCTTGCCCTTGCGGTAGTCGAGGTCCATCGCCCACTGTTCGAGCGAGACCAACGTGGACTCGGGCGAGAACAGGGTCGCCAGGCCTTGCGCTCGTGGCGACCGTGAGGCCTCGTCCGGAAAGGCCGATCTCGGGCTGGCGACCGTGGGGCGCCTGGACACGCCATAACCGAGGGTGAAGTAGTTGCGGTCCGCGTGCGCAACCGCGGCATCGAGTGCTTCGAGCGATGCGCTGTTGCGGTCGTACACGGCCTTGAGGCCGTCGCCCCGGTGGATCACCAGTCCGATCTCGCGGGTTTCGCCCTTGGCCGTGACCAGGGTGCCCTCGATGCGGCACTGCCTGGCGCCGTTCCGGATCCAGGCGTCCGGTTCGCCCAGCAGCGCCGGCAGCGCGTCGCTGCCGGCCAGCAGCAAGGCGATGGCCCTGAGGACGGCGCTCTTGCCGCAGCCGTTCTCGCCCAGGAGCAGGGTCCATCGCCGATTGCCACCGTCATCGGCGCGGAAGTCCAGCGCCAACGACTCTATCGACCGAACATTGCCGAGTGCGATTCGCGAGAGAAACATGGTCGGACCCCCATGGCGTCGGGATGGCTTCGGGCAAGCTTCGGATGATCCTCCGGTGCTTGCCCGGCGTGCTCGGGAGCGGCCCTGTTTCGACCGTTCCAGGTGGGCCACGAGTCTATCGACTGCCGCTTGCGCGTCTGCACTCGAAAGCGGGCCCAGGTATTGACCCGGCACGGCACCTACCCGAGGTCGACTCAGTGGGGCTCGCGGCGCGCCGTGTCGAGCAGCCCGTCGACGACGGCCAACAGCCGCCGCAGGTCCAGCGGCTTGGTGACTTAGTCGGCAAAGCCGGCTCGGCGTGCGTCGTCGAGGTCGCTCTGCATCGCGTTGGCGCTGACGGCCACCACCGGGATGTCGCGCGTGCTGTCCTGCGCGCGCCGCCGCCGATGGTCAACGTGCCCCTGTCGGGCCCGGACCACCACGCCAGCTCGACCCGGCCCCCCGGCAGGTTGTACTTGATGGCGTTGGACAGCAGGTTCTGCAGCACCTGCCGCAGCCGCGTCGCGTCGGCCAGCACCCCGCAGCCTTCCACCGGGGGCGGTCGCAGGCGCAGGCCGATGCCACGTGATTCGACCATCGCCTGCGCCAGCGGCAGGCAGTCGTCGGCGAGCGGCCGCAGCGGCACCGGGACGAGTTGCAGATGCAGCGCGCCGGTCTCGATGCGCGCCAGGTCCAGCACCTGAACCGCTTCCCGATCACCAAGCTGAAGATCGACCGCAGCTTCGTGCGCGACATGCTGGGCGACCCCATCGACCGCGCCATCACGGTGGCCATCATCGGCCTGGGCCACACGCTGGGGCTGCAGGTGGTGGCCGAGGGCGTGGAACTGCCCGGCGAGGCCGCGCTGCCGCGCGAGGCGGGCTGCGGCGAACTGCAGGGCTACCTGTTCGGCCGCCCGATGGGCGCCGACGACCTGGGCCTGTGGCTGGCCGAACGGCCGGGGGCGATGGAGCCGGCCTGAGCTCGGGTCACGTCGCTCGCCGCGTTTGCGCCGTCAGCGTCGGCGCTGGTAGGTGACGAAGTCGAAGTCGAAGGCGTTCGGCGCTGCGGCGTGGTGGCGTTCGCGGGCTTGTTCGACGAAGCCCGCGGCCGCGAAGTCGGGGAAGTGCACGTCGCCGTCGAAGTGCGCGTCGATCTCGGTCAGCAGCAGCGTGTCGGCCAGGGGCAATGCGGCGGCATAGAGCTCGGCCCCGCCGATCACGAAGACCCGTTCGGCGTTTGCCGTCGCTGTGAGAGCGGCGTCCAGCGAGGGCATCGCTTCGGCACCTGCCGCCTGCCACGTCGCGTTGCGCGTGACGACGACATTGCGGCGCCCGGGCAGCGGGCGGAAACGTTCGGGCAGCGAGTCCCAGGTCTTGCGGCCCATGATGACCGGGTGGCCGCGTGTGACGGTGCGGAAATGCGCCATGTCCTCGGGCAGGTGCCAGGGCAGGGTGTTGCCGCGGCCAATGACGCGGTCGCGCGCCATCGCGGCGATCAGCACCAGCTCGCTCACGTGATGGCGCCGCTGTTCATGCCGCCCTCACACCGCCACCGGCGCCTTGATGGCCGGATGCGGGTCGTAGCCTTCCACGGCGAAGTCTTCGTAGGCGTAGTCGAAGATCGAAGCCGGCTTTCGCCTGATGACCAGTGTGGGGTAGGGCCGTGGTTCACGCGACAGCTGCAGCGCCACCTGCTCGGCGTGGTTGCTGTAGACGTGGCAGTCGCCACCGGTCCAGATGAAGTCGCCCACGTCCAGGTCGCACTGCTGCGCCAGCATGTGCGTCAGCAGCGCATAGCTGGCGATGTTGAAGGGCACGCCCAGGAAGATGTCGGCGCTGCGCTGGTAGAGCTGGCAGCTCAGCTGGCCCTTGCCGCCCGGCGTGGTGGCCGGCGCGACGTAGAACTGGAAGAAGGCGTGGCAGGGCATCAACGCCATCTGCGGCAGCGCGGCCACGTTCCAGGCGCTGACGATGATGCGGCGGCTGTCGGGGTTGGTCTTGAGCTGGTCCACCACCTGGGCGATCTGGTCGACGTGGCCGCCGTCGGGCGTGGGCCAGCTGCGCCACTGCACGCCGTAGACCGGGCCGAGGTCGCCATCGGGCTTGGCCCATTCGTTCCAGATCGTCACGCCGCGTTCCTGCAGCCACTTCGCGTTGCCGTCGCCGCGCAGGAACCACAGCAGCTCGAGGATGATGCTCTTCAGGTGCACCTTCTTCGTGGTGACGAGCGGGAAACCCTCGGCGAGGTCGAAGCGCATCTGGTGGCCGAACACGCTCTTCGTGCCGGTGCCGGTGCGGTCGGCCTTGGCCACGCCGTGCGTCGCCACGTGGCGCATGAAGTCTTCGTACTGCGAACGGATGGGGCGGATCTGCATGGCGGCCGATTATCCCGTCGCCGCGCTCAGGCCGCCGCCGGCTGCATCTCGAACTGCATCGCCGCCAGCCGCGCGTACAGGCCGCCGCGCGACACCAGCTCGTCGTGCGTGCCGATGTCGACGATGCGCCCCTCGTCCAGCACCACGATGCGGTCGGCGCGCAGCACAGTGGCCAGGCGGTGGGCGATGACGATGGTCGTGCGGTCCTTCATCGCCGCTTCCAGCGCCTGCTGCACCACACGTTCGCTCTCGGCGTCGAGCGCGCTGGTGGCCTCGTCCAGCAGCAGCAGCGGCGGGTTCTTCAGCATCGCGCGGGCGATGGATATGCGCTGGCGCTGGCCGCCGGAGAGCCGCACGCCGCGTTCACCGAGGTAGGTGGCGTAACCTTCGGGCAGGGCGGTGATGAACTCGTGCGCGAAGGCGGCCTGCGCCGCGGCCTTCACCTCGTCGTCGCTGGCGCCGGGGCGGCCGTAGCGGATGTTCTCCAGCGCGCTGGTGGAAAACACGGTGCTGTCCTGCGGCACGATGCCGATGCGCTGGCGCAGCTCGGCCAGGCGCAGCGCCGTCAGCGGCACGCCGTCGAGCTTCACCGCGCCGCGCTTCACGTCGTAGAAGCGCAGCAGCAGCTGCAGCACCGTGCTCTTGCCGGCGCCGCTGGGGCCCACCAGCGCCACCGTCTCGCCCGGGCGGATGGCCAGGCTGAAGTCGTGCAGCGCGGCCTGCTTCGGCCGCGATGGGTAGTGGAACTCGACGTTCTCGAAAGCCACCGCAGAGCCGCCTTGCACCGGCGGCAGGGCACGCGGCACGGCGGGGTCGCCGACGGGCGATTGCGCAGCCAGCAGTTCCATCAGCCGCTCGGTGGCGCCAGCGGCACGCAGCAGGTCGCCGTAGATCTCGCTCAGCACCGCCACCGCGCCCACGAAGATGATCACGAAGACCACGGTCTGCCCCAGGTGTCCGGCACTGATGCTGCCGGCCAGCACCGCCTGCGTGCCCTGGTACAGGCCCCACAGCAGTGCACCGAAGGTAGCGGTAATCATGAAGGCCACCAGCACGGCACGCACGCGGGTGCGCTTGATCGCGGTGTCGAACGCGCTTTCCGTGCTGCGGTCGAAGCGCACCGCCTCGCGGTCTTCCTGCACGTAGCTCTGCACCACCGGGATCTCGCTCAGCACCTCGGCGGCGATGGCGCTGCTGTCGGCCACGCGGTCCTGGCTGGCGCGGCTGAGCTTGCGCACGCGGCGGCCGAAGTAGAGGCTGGGCAGGACGACGAGCACCAGGATGCCCAGCACCTGCGTCATCACCCAGGGGTTGGTGACGATCAGCGCGACCAATGCGCCTGCGCCCATCACCACGTTGCGCAGGCCCATGCTCAGGCTGCTGCCGACCACCGTCTGCACGAGCGTGGTGTCGGTGGTCAGGCGGCTCAGCACCTCGCCGGTCTTGGTGCTCTCGAAGAACTCGGGGCTCTGGCGCAGCACGTGCGCGTAGACGGCGTTGCGCAGGTCGGCGGTGATGCGTTCGCCCAGCCAGCTCACGACATAGAAGCGCGCTGCCGAGAACAGACCCAGCGCGGCGGCCACGCCGAACAGCGCCAGGAAGTGCTCGCGCAGCTGCATCACGCGTGCGCCGGGCTCGGCGGCGACCAGGCCCTGGTCGATCAGCACCTTCAGCGCCACCGGAAAGGCCAGCGTGCTGACGGCGGCCAGCACCAGGAAGACGACGGCCAGCCCCACCTGGACGCGGTAGGGGCGGATGAAGGGCAGCAGGCCCGACAGCGAGCGCGGCGTGGCGGCAGAAGGGCGCTGGGGCGTGGACGAAGGGCCGGTGGACATGCAAAGGAGTCTATGCGTGCGCAACCACCCCTACAGTCGGGCCCGCTTGTGGTCGAATACGTGCACTGAGCCTGCCGCGATGACACCCATTCCCCCGCTTCCGCCCGAACGGTCGGCGCCTTCGAGCGCGCCGGTGGTGTCGCCCCGCGCGGCTGCCGCGGCGCCCTCGGACCACGTAGGCCGCGTGGCAGGCTATGCGCTGCTGCTGGGCGCGCTGGCGCTCACGCTGGCCGCGGCACTGGCCTATGGCCTGGCCCTGCTGCTCGACGCCCCGGGCGCCGGCTGGGCCGCCGCCGTCGCCGCGGCGCTGGGCGTGGCCGTCGTGGGCCTGCCACTGGGGTGGATGCTGCTGAAGCGCGCCGACGAGATGGCGCCCGGCGCCGGCCGTGTCGACGCGGCCCATTCGCCGCCGGCAGGCATGCCCCCGGCGCTCTTCATGACCCTGGCCGAGCGCGAGTTCGCGCGCGCCCGCCGCTATGGCACCGGTGCGGCGCTGGTGCTGGTCGACATCGACCGCGTCATGCGCCTGTGCCAGGCCCGCGGCGCCGCCGCCGGCGAGGCCGTGCTGGCCGAGATGCTGCGCCGCACCGCGCCCACGCTGCGCACGGCCGACGTGCTGACGCACCTGGGGGCCTCGCAGATGGCGGTGTTCCTGGTGCACGCCGACGCCACCGGCGCGCTCGACGTCGCCGAGCGCATCCGCGAACGCAGCGAACAGATGGAAGTGCTGTTCCCGGAAACGGCCAATGGCCTGCGCCTGCGTGTCACCGTCAGCGCCGGCGTGGCCCACCTGCGGCCTGCCCACCTGAGCCTGCAGGCCATGATCGACGACGCGCTGGATGCCGTGGCCGCCGCGCGCACCGCCGGCGGCAACTGCGTGCGCGCCGCGCCGGTGGACCCGGGCGCGCCGGGCGCACCCGGTGTGTGGCGCGACCGCCGCGCCGCCAAGACGCGCCCGCAGCCGCCGCACCCCGGCAGCCCGGGTTGAACTACAGCTTCAGCGCCCCGGCATAACCCGTCATCTCGAGGTAACCCAGGCCGACCCGCCGGCCCTGGGCGTCGAGCAGTTCGCTCAGGCCTTCCCAATAGACCGTGCCGGTGCTGCCGCGGCTGTCGAGTTCCTGCGCGTCGGCCAGTGCACGCACGGTATGGTGGCCGGCGGGGCTGTCGACCTGCCACTCCACCGGGTAGCTGGCGGCGGTGGCCGGGCTGCGCCAGCGCCGGCCGGCCGTGAAGCGCACGTCGTCGGCACCGAAGCTGCGTGACGTGGCGCCCGCGCCGCCCGGCGCGCGAAAACTGCCGCCGGCCCACAGCGTGCTGCCGTCGGCGCGGCGCAGCACGAAGGCAGTGAGCGCGCTGCCGTCGAAAAGGTTCATGCCGATCCAGTCCCAGCCCACGGCGTCGGGGCTGAGGATCTCGTCGCTCCACTCGTGGTCCATCCAGGCGCGGCCGCGGCCCTCGGTTTCCCGGCCAGCGAGCACCAGGCGGCCGCTGGCGGACAGCTGCGGTTCGCTGTAGTAGTGACTGGCCTGGCGCACTTCGGGCCCCTTGCGCGAGAAGCCGGCCTGGCCCTGCAGCAGCAGGGGCTGCGTGCGGGTCAACGTCAGGTCCATGCCGAGCTCGCGCCCAGGCGTGCGGGCGCGCCAGGCGGGGCCTTCGTCCATCAGCGACCAGCCGGCCAGCTGCACGGCGCCGCGGCCGACGGCCGCATGGCCGGTGGCCACGTCCGGTGCGCCGTTCCAGCGCACGATGCGTTGGTCGTGGCCGTGTGCGCCCGAGCCTGCGGCCGGCGACAGCGCCGTGATGGCCGCGTGCGCAAACAGCAGTTGTTTCGCGGCGAAGCGGCTGGTGTTGCCGATGGCCAGCCCGGTGCGGCTGCGGAAGAAGGTGATCTGGAAGCCGTGAGTCGGCGCGGCTTCGCTGCCCAGCCAGCCGGTGGCGTACCACCACTCGGTGCGTGCCGCGAGGTGGGCACCATGGTCTTGCGGGAAGGTCAGCGCGCGGCCGGGGCGCACCGGGTCGGCGGGCGGTTCGCCCACCTCACCTGGGGCGGCCGCTGCCGGCTGCGTGTGCGCGGACAGCCACGCCGCCAGCGGGGCCAGCGCGGCGATCTGTTGCAGCCAGTGGCGGCGTTGCGGGTTCACCTACCAGTCCTCCTTGACGGACAGCACCGCCGCGCGCCCCGCGGCGCGTCGTGCGCTGAAGGCTGCCGTCGCCGTGCCGGCCACCAGCACGGCGGCGGCCAGCAGTGCCAGGCGGCCCCAGGGCAGCACGAGGTCCATCGTCCAGTGAAAACTCTGCGGATTGACGACGAAGACCAGCACCATGCTCACCGCCAGCCCCAGCACCAGGCCCACCAGCGTGCCGGCGGCGACCCAGGCGCCACTCTCGCCGGCCACCACGCCCACCACCTGCCGTCGCGTGAGGCCCAGGTGGGCGAGCAGCCCGAATTCCTTGCGCCGCGCCAGCACCTGTGCCGAGAGACTCGCCGCGATGCCGACCAGCCCGATGGCGATGGCCACCGCCTGCAGGTAGTAGGTGACGGCAAAGCTGCGGTCGAAGATGCGCAGCGAGAGCTTGCGCAGTTCGGCGCTCGACGCGAAATCGAGCATGGCCGGGTCGGGCAGCAGTGCACGCAGTGCGTCCTGCACGTTGGCGGCGTTGGCGTCGGGCTGCAGCCACAGCGCCAGGTCGTTCAGCCGCTCGTCGCCGGTGAGGCGCCTGTAGTCGGCGTCGTCCATCGCCACGGCGCCGAACTGGCGCGCGTAGTCGCGCCAGACGCCCCGCACACGCACGGCCACGCGCTGGTCGGCCAGCGGCAGCTCGAAGCGCGCACCCAGCGCCGCGCCGTAGAGCGACACCATGGCCTCGCTGACGAACACGCCCACCTCGCCGGCCTGCACCACGCGGGCGGGCAGCGGCGCCTGCAGCATCGGCAGTGCGGCCTGCGGGTCGGGCAGGGGGCGGGCGATCAGCGTCACCGCGGGGCGGTCTTCAGCGAGTTGCAGGCTGCGGGTGCGTGAGGCCATCACACGCTCGACGCCTGGAATGGTGGCGGCGCGGATGGCGAAGTCGGGCGGCAGCCAGGCCTGCTCGGCGGTGCTGCCGGTGCCGGCGCTGCGGCCGTAGAGGTCGGCCGGCAGCACCGTGGCCAGCCAGTCGCTGACCCCTTCGCGGAAGCTGGCCACCATCACCGTCAGCGCCACGCTCAGTGCCAGGCTGGCCACCACACCGGCCACCGCCGCGGTGGCCGTGCGACGCTGAAAGCGCGCACGCTGCAGCGCCAGCAGCGGCAAGGCGCCCAGGCGCAGCGTGCGCGACGCCGGCACCGTCGACAGCAGCGCATGCACGACGGCCGGCACCAGCGCCACGCCACCCAGCAGCAGCGCCGCGACGCCGACATAGGCCGCCAGCGGCAGCCCGAACAGCGGCGGCGCGAAGGCCGCGGCCGTGCCCAGCGCCAGCAGCGCCAGCCCCGGCCAGGCCGGCGGCGCGCGGCCGCCGGGCGTGCCCAGGCCCTTCAAGGCCAGCGCCGGTGAAATCTGCTCGGCCTGCCGCGCCGGCCACCAGCCACCGACGACAGCCGAAGCCGTGCCCAGCAACCCGAAGGCCAGCGTGCCCCCCACGCCCACCTGCAGCGGCGGCACGATTCCGGGGAAGTAGCCGCCGCCCAGGTCACCGGCCAGGAAGCGCAGCGCCGCCGCGGCCATGCCCGCGCCCATCAGCAGCCCCAGCACGCTGCCCACGGCGCCCAGCAGCGCACATTCGGCCAGCACCCAGGTGCGGCGCTGGCCCGCGGTGAGGCCCAGCACGCCCAGCAGCGCAAACGTGGGCGTGCGCTGCGCGACGCTGAGCGAAACGACCGAGAACACCAGGAAGGCGCCGACGAACAGCGCCACCAGCGCCAGCACCGTGAGGTTCACGCGGTAGGCGCGAGAGAGGTTGCTGACACGCTGTTCGGCATCGTCGGCCGCAGTGGCGCTGACGTTCGCCGGCAAGTCCAGGCGCGCCAGCAGCGTGGCCCGTTCGGTGCCGGGTTCCAGCCGCAGGTCGATGCGCGACAGCCGCCCCAACTGCGCGAAGTGCGACTGCGCGCCGGCCAGGTCCATCACCACCAGTGGCGTGCCACCGGCAGCATTGCTGCCGGCCACGCGCAGCGGCTGCCAGCCCGGGCCCGATTGCAGACGCAGCGTGCCGCCATCGGCCACGCCCAGCAGCGTGCGCGCCGCAGGGTTGGGGAAGACGGCGTCGGGGTCGAGGAAAACCAGGCGGTCTTCGCCTTCGGCCGGGCGCGGCACCAGGGCGGGCGCCAGCGGGCCGGCGCGCAGCAGGTCCAGGCCCAGCACACGCAGGGCGATGCGGCGGCCGTCGGCGGCCTGTGCGTAGGTGTCGACTTCGAGCACCGGGCTGGCCAGCGCCACGCCGCGGTCGGTGGCGATGCGGTCGAAGAGCGCGTCGTCGAAGCCTTCTCGCGGGCCGCGCAGCGTGAGGTCCGGCTCGCCGTTGGCGGTGCGCACGGCCTGCGAAAACTCGGCCAGCGCCGAGTTGTTGATGAGGTGCACCGAGAAGGCCAGCGCCACGCCCAGCGCCACGGCCAGCAAGGCCACGGCATGGCGCCAGGGGTGATGGCGCCATTCGCGGGCGACGAGCATCGGCAGCATGTCAGCCGTTCCGCGGCGCAGTGCGGATCTGTTGGCGGCCGACGTACGAGCGAGGTGCGGCGGGTTTCGGCCCGTTGCGGACGTTCGGGTCTTCGTTGCCGTCTGCGTGCCTGAAGTGGCGCAGGAGCAGGCCGCCGGGGTGCTCTGCTGCGTT
>LNFM01003096.1_pt1 | contig 33605 bp, 38 predicted proteins | sample 596031 | NCBI WGS metagenome assembly LNFM01 (sample SAMN04254537, study PRJNA301005) | activated carbon metagenome | isolation source: dual media filters at the Ann Arbor, Michigan drinking water treatment plant | place: USA: Ann Arbor
TGTTACAGCACCAATATACAGTGAAGCCATTAAAGACCAAAAGGCACTTAATCCTGCTTGTACCCAGAAGTGCTTGTTTGCTTTATCTTCCATATTAACCTCGATAGCCTTTAGACCATAAGTAGGCTGCTCCGATTGTACTTGTAATAACCATCAGTGGTTTAGCAATCTTGGCAATCCACTCAAGAACTTTAAAGGCTCCTTGTGCTGCATTGAAAGCTGCCACCATATCTTTTGTGTCACTTGCTACACGTTCAATCTTAGCACCTAATTCGTTAGTTCTTTCGTATCCTAACTGTTGTACTTCTTCCATTAACCGTTCAGTTTGCTCGATTCTACGGATGATATCTTCGTTTGTAATTTCAGCCATTTGTCTTCTTTAAATAATTCACAATATCTTGAATATGATACTGTTGTGGTTTCTCTAATTTAAGAGCAACTGCAGTCCACTCTGAGCAGAACCAACGTGTCTTATGGTCTTTTACAAAAGGCGCAACAAACCATGCAAGGCCGCGATAATCATAGTCATCATCTTTTGTTTGATTGTAAAAATTAAGTACGTGCAATGTATCGAGATTAGGCACAGGAATTAAATCCCATTTACCAGAATCAAAGTCAATTAACTTCTTTCTAACACCCCCATCACGACCTGATGATGAATAGCCGTAACCATCAATCACCACTTCACAATGGGAGTATTTACTACGAGTCCATAAGCAGATACTCCAGTGCCCGATTTTATGAATTAGGTCGTCTGCTGGACCTTTGTATACTGCAATGTAGTTCATTAAAGTGTTTTAGCTAAAATAAATAGATTATCTAATTGCTCTGAAGTTAGATTTAATGCAGAAGCTAAATTAAGCACAAAAGGTCTATTACGTTCTACTGTTTGAGAGTATTCCCATTCAATTTGCACTACCTCTTTTGTTGGGCTAGGTAGTGCAGCAATTGCTGCCACTACGGCAGTAAGTAGACCACTTTGAAGTAATGCTAAACGTGCTTGTCTCATAGTTACCGCATCAGGTACGTTAACTAAAACAGAAGGTTGTCTTAGATTGTTCGCTTCTTCATCTGTAATTGCAATAAAATCAGTAGGAATGATATGATCCTGTGACCCATCAAGTTCAAAAGCATAAACTTTATTGTTTAAATCTTTGTAGTGTTTCATTAACGAAGCTCCGTCCAACGTACAAGAGTAGTACTACCAGATACACCTACTGAATAGGTAGCTCCAGCTGGTACCACCGCCATTAAATTAATTCTCGAAACATATAGATGATTCCCGACGTTTCTGACAGCGGTTGTTGCGCCTACAGCCATTTCAATAACTGATGAAGCACTGCCGGGAATTCCTTCAATGGCTACAAGAATTGGCCGCCCGGTAGTGTTAGTATAAGCAGTACTAAAAGCGCGGCTACCTGTCACATCTTGCCAAGTTTGGCCGTAAGCAAAAGCCGTTAGAAACACCGCAGAGGGAGTTACTGCGCGGGTAGTGTCCGAACCTGTACGAACTTCTGAAGAGATAGCTAGTTCTACAGTACCCGCAAAAGTATCAGTAGCTGCCTGCTTAATTGCATTAAATGCAGCAAGGGCAGTTGTTTGGCCTGTTCCACCGTTTGCAATCGGAATTGCAGCGCCAGCATAAGATGAACCTGTGCTGATCGTTTTGTTGGTGAGCGTTTGAGTTCCGGTTGTAGTTGTGTCACCTGAAATTGCCTGCCAGTTTGTAGGGTCCAGCCCCGGACGAGTCGTTCCCGCACCAGCAACAATTCTACGATAAGTTTGAAAATCGGTGGTATCATAGCGGACGTTACCTAGGGCATAAGTAGTTCCACTAACCCAAGCAGTTACGCCTGTTGTCGCTGCGGCTGCGGCTGCGGAAGCTGCTGCTGCTACTTGCTTTGCGTTAACGTCAGTTTGTAATGCGTTAGCTTCTGTAGCAAATACTGGTAGTGCACTTAAAAATGCATCTGCTCGTACTGAAAAGTTAGCCGGGTCTGATCTAGTTGGAACCGGCGTTGGTAATGCTGTAATTGGCATAGTTATCCTTTAAGTTAAACCTTCAATCTCTAACGAACATAGAGAAACATCTGGGTAAGCAATATTAGTTGAAAAGTCTCGATAGAATCCGTACACAACAAGAGCTTCTTCGTAGATTGGATCGAGCGAAGCAATCCAAACAACAGGTGTTGCTCTGATAGAGTATAAGAAACGTTGGACAGTATTAAGTTGTGTATTATCAAGATATAACTCTGCGGTCATTCTTTTGCTAAATGGGCGTTCCACAAAAGTACTTGTCCCAAAAGCGTCAGTCTCTTTTCTTGAGTAATCAATAATTCCAGTTTGAACCCCTAATTGAGTTTGGCCAAGTACAGTTGTCAATCCCGTAATTAAACTTCCTAAAGAAGCTGTCTCACCGACACGGTTAACAACTCTAACTGTAAATACAATTTCACTGTAAGTAGAATTAATACCAGTATCAATAATCTGTGTTCTCTGTGTAATAGGGTCAAAGAAGAAATACTGCGACCAATCTAAGATGTTGTCCCCAGAAAGACCGAAAGTATTGGCATAAATAATTTCTCCGCTTGTTGCATCAGTAGCTGAGACAGCGATTGTTGCTCCAACTACGTTAATCAAAGCGAAACTATCTAGACGCCCCATTTTAACAACTTGAGTAAATGAGGTTGTTCTTTGTGAAGCAGTGCTGATTGATCCATCAAAAGTAGCATGTAAGTTATCTGGCCCAAGTTTCACCCACCATGTAGGAGAGATATCTGGCTGTCTATTTAGGTTAGTACCTGCAAGACTTGTGTAGATATTTCCTAGGTAGCGAATTACTGCTGCTGCAGCATAGGTTGTACCTGAACTCCATACGGCGGTTGCATCGGTTAAATCAGTGTAGATTAATCCTGAGCCTGTGATAACATCGGCTGAACGGATTACAGTGGCAGTAGTTGTTGGAATATAACTAGTAGCAAACTCAGATTGCTCTAATTGTAGCCCCCACCAACCCGAACTGTCTCCGTTATTTGAAGTAGTGTTTACGTCAGCAATCGCATTTTGTACGAAGTAGCTTAACCCGCCACCGGCAGTATTAATGTTTACAGATAGTGAACAACGATACCAGCCGTTTGGGTAGGCTTGTATTGCCCCAACAAAGGCCCAGACCCCGGCACCAGCGAGTGCATTACCACCTAATGTCCCTGTAGCTAAATTAAACCAAAATCTGCGACCACCCTGACCAGAAATTTCTGCGGTAAAACTAATAAAATCATTGGTACCTGTTTTCTTGAAAAAGCCTGAAAGTGTCCACCACCCCGGTGTGACGGTCCTTGCTTGTCCTGCCCTACCAAGAAAAGAGCCAGTAAGAGTTGTAGTAAGTGTATCCCCCGTAGTTGTTCCATCAGGGGCTACTAGATTGTTTGGTGTAACTGTAGCTGAAACTTTTCCCCAAGAGCCGTTGTCAATTTGTTCAGATTGTAATGAAATATTAGACTTAGAGGGTTCTAAAAGTAACCCACCAAACTGTAAAGAAGATGGGTTATAATTGAATCTAGGAACGTTAATGGCTGCAGTCTTAATTATACCATCAGAGTCAACGTAAGTCCCCGTTGAGGCCCGTGTAAACGAACCGTCAACGTAAGACCTGTTGGCATTGGTGATTTCATTTGGTTTGATTACTTGCATTAAATTTCCTATTAAACTACAGTAACAGAAATTGTTTCACCGTCTGGAATTACACGGTCAAGCAACTTAGCTGTCTTTGCATTGTGTCCAACATCTGCACGAACTTCTGAACGAAGACCAGAGATATTGTCGTTGAGAGTCTGCAGCATTTCTACTGTAGCATTCATCATGTTTCCTGTCTGACTTGAATTGTAGATTCGGCTTGGGCCGGTAATTTCCAGTTCAGGTCCGTTTTCACCTACAATACGTGCACCACCTGTATGCATACCACCATTAGCAAATGTAGGAACTGTACCACCAGAGATAGCAGCAGTTTCACTTAGACTTGCAATTAGGTAGGCTTGAATACGTAAGAAGTCAGCGGTTGTACTTGACTGAAGCTTTGCGGCTTCTTCTAGTGCTTGGCTAAGTTCAGGTAGTGATTCTAAAGCTGTAGTGTCACCAGCACGGGCTTGAGCAGTAGCAATCGCAAATTGAGATTGACTGTAAGCAAGGCTATTACCAGAAGCGCCAGCAGCTTCACCACGCAGTCTGCGAATTTCATCAATCAGTGAGTCAGTAAGTTGTTCCACTGCTTCAGTAATACTAGCAAATGCAGGAGATAGATTTAGTAATGCAGCGTAAGTTGCACGGCCTTCTTCAGTATACAGGTCTTGCGCTTCAACAAGTTCTCTAAAACCATCGCGGGTAGTTGGAAGAGTTAACCCCATACCTTCAAGGATTTTAGTTAGTTGTCTTGTTGTAGTTGCAACCTTTTCTTGGGTGGTGTAATACTCATTGTAATAAGCAGTTGTTAGGTTATTGAAAACCTCAACACCACCAAAAGCATCCAGTAGGCTACTTGCTGCATCAGCACCAATTAAGCTAGCGTGCATTAAGGTTTGATTTAGAGTATCGAATACACCGTTAACTGTTACTAGGCTGGTTGCCAATCTTGTTAGAGCAGCAAAAGCTGTTTCACCTTCACGAACAAATCGGCCCGGTGTCCAAGATGTGGTTGTCACGGTTCTGTACTCTGATACTTGACTTGCATCTGCACGGAATCTATCAGGACCACGCCCGCGTGATTCCATTGAACCTAACCCTAAAGTCATCGCTTCTCGTAGACGCTCTCCTAATGAACGTTTAACTTGAATACTACTGGTAGTATATGATCCAAGTAACTGTTGAGCTAACAGATCACTAAACCCACCGAAAGCACTTTGAAGAGCTGCTTGTTGTTGCTCAGAATTAAGTCCAAGTAAAGATACGTTGATACTTTGAGTAACACCGTCAATAGCTTCAGGGATTAATCCTAGAATACTTGCAAAGTTTTTAGTGGTTGCGGTAATAGCTTGTAGACTCGTATCAAAGAATCGATCCATTTCACCAGAGATTTCTGAACGAGTTACAGTTGTCTTGTTACTGCGGAACCAACCACCTTTTGAGAAGTTAGTCTGATATTGAGCAAGGTCAGCCCCGGTTGTACTAAAGCTACCTCGAAGGTCTTGGCCTGTTGTAACAGGGGCTTTACGTCCGAAAGCCCGGTTAACTAGTCCGCCAACTACACCAGCAATAGGCCCGATACCGGGAATCATACTGGCAATACCTGCTAGAGTATTCACAGTGTTTCCACCAGTTGAATAACCACCTGATAGAGCCTTAGAGATACCGTATCCAGAGATACCGTTCATAATACTACCAACAGCTAGACCAGCTAACTGTGATCCACCAGCAGTTAATGCTTGTGAAGCAGAGGCCATTGTTCCTGTGCTCATCATACCTGACGCAAAGCTTGCTGACATTGTGGTAGCAGTACTTGCACCGAATTGTCCGATAGCTTTGGCAGTTAATTTAGCTAGTTGTGCACCAGCTTGACTGCCAACGTTTAATCCCCCTGATAACATATCGTAAACACTTGACAGTGAAGATAGACCACTCAGACCACCACCACCTGAAGCATTAGTCCCTGAGCCGACACCGGCAGAGCTTGAGCCACCACCAAAGATCGATCCTGTGATGTTACCGACAACAGCTTGAATGAACACGCGAATTGGCTTTGTAAGTTCTGCAGTGATAATGTCACGCAGCTTTTTACTTCCGGCGCGACCGCCTTCAAACAGTCCTGTTTCGATTGCATCAGCTACACTCTTGATAAGCTTATCATTCTCTTGCAGAATCTTGCGGGTGTCTTTTAGTTCAATGTTCTTTTTACGAAGATCGATTTCCTCTTGCAACTGGCGAATACGAATTTCATTACTTTCGATACTCTTTTCCCACACAAGAGCCATTTCCTTCTCGGCGATAATGTCTAGTTCTTTTACACGTAGTAGACTGTAACGTGCATCTTCGTCTAAACCAATTAGTTGAATCTCATCTTCTAATGCACGGTTAGACTCAAAAATATTATCGTTGATAGCTTTCTGTGCTGCAAATTGTTCTTCGGCAATCTTAACACTGTGCTTTGCAACTGCTTCACGTACTGCCATTAGCTCTTTGCCAGCAATATACTCCTTCTCCGCTGCATCAGCCTTTTTGTATGCTAGCTCGATAGCTTCACGATCAGTCTTACTAGCTAACGCCCAAGCTGGATCAGCCTTAATCTTAAGGAATGCTTCTGTAGACTTGTTAAGTTGCTCTTGTGAAGACGTAGCATCAATCTGAGCATTACGCATAGTTCTTAGAGATTTATCTAGGAAACGTTCTTCAGGTGTTTTACGATCTCTCTCAGGTTTCTTTAATGATTTCTCATAGTCATCTGCAGCCTTGGAAATACCTTGCTGAAGTGCATTGATAGTTTCTTCAGATGCCCCAAGTGCCCTAGCTCTTGTGATCTTGTTAGTTAGCTCATTGATCTTTGTAAGATACTTAACTTGAGCGCCCATGCTTTCGGTACGAATCTTTTCAGCTTCACCCTGAATGAGTGCAAGTTCCCTGTTGGTAGTTACACGATCAGTTTCTGTCTGTTCGACTTTCTCCATTAACAGGAGTTGTTTTGAAAGTTCGTTACGCTGATTCTCGTAGAATTCACGACCAAAATAATTGCCGATACCTAGTAGTCCAGCAGCACCAGCGCCACCAAGAATTTCATTAACAGCGTTAAGTTGTTCTTTTAGTGCTTCTTTTGGAGAGGCTTTTTTGAATAATGAACGGAATACTTCGTCGTAAAAACTCTTGATAGATGTGGCAAGGTTAATTAAGAACATTGAAAGACCATTATAATCTTCCTTCATTCGTGCAACCTGCTGTTCGTTTACATCTGCCATTGTAGTAATAGCGAGAGCGGTAGCTTCAGCAGTTTTACCTTGACGATCTAATTCTGCAACAAGTTTAATAACTTCAGGAGCAACTAGACCAGTAGACTTAGCTAGTTCTAGCAGACCTTCAACTGGCTTTTCTGTTAGTTTTCCATATGACTTAACAGTATCTTCAATAGATACACCAACATATTTCTCCATGTTGGCTGCTGCCTCAGAGATAACAAAGAATTGACCTGCAGTGAAGGAAGCTTGTTTAGCCATTTCCTGCATAACCTTGATTGCTGCAGACGTAGTTACACCTGCACTCTGCATTGAAGAGGCATATTCAAGAGCTTGAGTCTGTGATAGACCCATAGATGCACCTGAAAGAGTTAGCGATTTAGCTAGTGCATCTTCCTGTGCGATTGTTTGTTTAAGAGCTACACCAAGGGCAATAACACCAGCAACAGCTAATCCTAGAACACCACCGGCAGCAAACTTAGCTAGACTTGAGAATCCATCAAATACTTTCAGTAGACGAGGGAAACCTTCAAGTTGTGTACGTAGCTTACCTAGTAGAATATTAGTACCGGTGATTTCACTGCCAAATTGAATGATTGCAGCACCAGCAGCTTTGATAGACCCAATTAATAGTGAACCGATAGCTTTACCAGTTTGTGCTAATGAAGCAACCATACTTGATGCTGCAGTTGCAAATACCTTTTGTAGTTCCTCTGCGGCAACACCTGATAGACCAATCAAGTCGCGTACTTGTAGACCCTGTTGTAATGCAACAGTTAATGGGTTTTGTCCACCTGCGAGTGATACTACAACGTCAGAAATCTGAGGCGCAAGGGAGTTTGATAACAGCCGACTTTTACGCTGTTCTTCGATTACTTGAATCTGATTAATTTTCTGGCGGTAGATTTCAAGTTTGCGTGCAGCTTGTTCACCAGATACACCAGCAAGACGTAGATTACGTTCATAACGTGCAATAGATTCTGCTGCGCGTTCGCTTGTCTTTGTGTGTGTATTAGTAGAGCCAGTCAAAGAGTTAACAATAGAGTCAACCTTTTCTTCTTCACGGGCAAGACTGCGAGTAGCATTTGCTGTATCTCTCATCTGACGTTCAAGATCAGCTTCAACTTTAGTTAGACCGTTAACACGACCAGCAGCTTCAAGAAACGCTTGGTTATGCTCACGAACTACTGAACGAATCTCTTGAAAGCCTGCACCCTCTTGTTTCAGCTTAATAATCAGACGTTCTTTATCCCGAGCTAACTCGCGTGTTTGTTCGCGGGTTAGCTGTGTGTCTTTCATGTATTGACGGTTAGCTTCACGAAGTTCTGTGTAGCGATTCTTTAAGGCAACAAGACCTGATACAGATTTGTCGAACGGATCACCACCTTGAAGTTTACGTTGTGTTTGAAGTTCTGCACCGATACGTGCAAGTTCATCCCCCACAGCACCAAGATTCTTAGCAGTAGTTAGAATAGAAGCTTGTCCACGGCTGAAGCCTTGCGTCATGAATTCTGTAATAGATTTCTGACGTTCTTCAACGGACATATACCCTGCACGTAGGTTACCTACAGCTTTTGTTTGTTTCTCGACTTCTACCGTAACAGTCCCAACGGTTGTCTGCATAGACTTTAGAGCAGCGACCATCTGTTGCACTTGAACAGAACCTTCACCAAACTTTTGAGCTACACCAGCAATACGTCCAGCATCAATCTTAGAGAACCCTTGTTGCACATATTGTGCTTGTAAGGCTACACGCTCAAGAGATTTCTCTGCGGCTTTAGCTGCAGTATTAACTTTCTCAATTGGCTTTTCCATGCCACCTGTACTACCACCAGAGTTACTGGCAGCTTTCGTAGCTTTACCTACAGCGGCAAGTGAATTAGCAAGGCCATCTAACTTCTTAGCGGCAGCATCTAATTCTTGTGTATTTACCTTAAATATTAACTCTTCGAGGTTAACCATATATTTCTCACTTGGGTTGTTTACATTTATATTCTAGGTGTAAAACATAAATGTAAACCTACGAAAACCCGAAGGCTTAGGTAGGTTTCTTTTTGGATTGCTTTTCAGCTTGATCTGCATGAATCTGCAGAACGACACTATCGAACTTACGGATGAGGTCTAATTCCCAATCATCTAGAGTAATATTGTAAAGGTGACAATATGCTTGTATCTCTAGATATGACACAGGGTTAACACCAAATCCAGAACTAGTCCGTGCGTTGTTAAGGTCAATGAAAACCTTCCATACACCGTAGCAACTCTCTGGTAAACTCACAAGGTTATCTAGCTCTTTAGGCCGTACCCCTGTTTGTCTCCATACGGACATTAACTGATCTTTTACTGTAGAGCCAGCTTTACCTGTACTCATCAAGAATTGTTCTTTGCAATACTCTACAGCCTCTTCAATTTCAGTCGTGTCGAAAGTTGAGAATGTTGTCGCTTTCCTCCATTACCTGATTCCGAATGAACGGATATTTGGCAAGGATGCGCTCAAAATCTTCTTTGGTATTACCAACTACTTCGCCTTCATCTGCGAGTCCAGTCCATTCAATCACACGTACAGCAGCAGAGCGGGCAGCAAGTTCTTCGGCTTCTTCTAGTGACATATCTTCCACTTCTTTACCGGTACGCTTGGCGCGTTGCTCTTTCATTTTAAATTCATTGTACATTTTCTTGCCGAATGCCTTAACCGCAGGAGAGTTCTGGCCGCGTACTTTAATTACAGCGTCAGTTACGGTACCATCTGGTAGTTCAAGATTAAACTCAAATCCAGCTTCGGCAATCTTTGCGGGGTCATTCTTTGACAGGTCTAGCATTAGTAGCTCCTTATTCGTTGTTAATAGGTGAGATTAATCTCGGTGTAAATATCAATTATAACACGACTAATATGTAAAGTCAAGTGCATTCTCCAAAGTACAGACGTAGAAAAACCCCGAAGGAGTTAACCAACGGGGTTTCAGGGATTACGCTTGTGAGTCTTGGATAGCGATGGTTGTTAGTGGAAGACCACCTGTGGCTACATCGTTCAGCAACCCGGTAAAGCTGCATTGTGCCACGATTCCTAGCTCGGCATCTGCTTTGGTGAAGGAATTAATCTTCGCTTTAGGGATTACGAAACTAATGAAGTCTGCGTTAGCTGTTGAATCTTCTGTTAGAGCGAATACTAAACTAACTACAGTTTCGTTGTCGAAGTAGTTACGGAAAGCAGCGTCTTGGAAGTAAACACTCAGGTTACCAGTTACACGAATACGTCCAGTGAAAATTTCAGCTACAGAGTTTGAACCTACAGCAGTTGCATTTTCCATACCACGCTCGATTGAGAAATCGGCAGAAGTAATTAGCGCAACAGGAAGTCCAGCAGCCAGAACAACACCGTTAACAGCAGCATAAATACCATCAGTACCTTGTGCAGAAGGTGAAGTGAAATACTGTGTTACACCTTTACTTGTTAGGTCTTTACCCATGAAGCTAAAGTCAACAGTAGCTAGGCCGGTCGCTGGAAGCTGTACGTTCATAGAACCTACTTTCATACCAGTGTAAACTTCGGACTGAGCAATATCAGCGTACCATTCTTCAATAGTGTAAGAATCGTCGGTGTGACCAGTTGCAGGTACAAATGTATCTTTACCAGTTACTGTAGCAGTTACTGTAGCGATTGGACCTTCAACAGTTAGGGCCGAACCATTTAGAACTACAACAGTTAGAATAGTTGCTGTCAGGGACGCAATTAGAAGGTTCTTTGCTGAGTTGTTTACGTTCAATGTTCCACCAGTTAGACGGAAAACATTACCAACTGCGAAACCATCTGTAATCCAGCTACCGGCTGCGCGTGTTACTGTGTAAGTTGGATTACCAGTACCTGCAATAGTGACTGACAGACTTGCTGCAGTTGGACCAGTGGTAAAATCACGGGCAACCAGAGATTGCATGAAGTCTGCATAAGTTCGGCTTGACAGTTCACCATTTAGAGAACCTTCAGCACTACGTACACCGTGGCGGAAGTCGGCTACTTGACGATCAGTACGAAGCTCGTTTGATTCGTAAGCTTCTTTACTTAGGTTGAAGTCAGCAGTTACACGACGAAGTTGTTTACCTAGTGTCGCACCCGCTAGAGTACCCCAAACGGTTTCTTTCTTGTATGCCACGATCTTGGCAGTACCTTTTGAAATTGGCATAATATTTCCTTAAATTTAATTTAGATTACTTGCAAGTAATACATGACGGGCATGTTCTTATGTGTAGACCTCTGAAACCAGATCAATAATTACTGGTACAATAAGTCTATCATTTGTGACAATTGAGCCTGAGACTTGTGGAGTCGCTAGCACATAAATGCGTGTTGCACCTTCAATCAGGGTCAATCCCTTTTCGAATAATTGTCTAATTTGTTCTGCTTTGGCGTAAGCATTTGCTGTACCAATATTCAGTAGATCGGTTACAAACACTTGGAATGTAATACGTTCACGGTAATATTTGTCGCCAATTACGGGGTCTTCAGGGGTACCCATTTGGAATTGAGTCTGAAGGTATAGTGTATCTGGTGGTACAAAGCTAACACCTTCGTAAGACGTTGGATAACTTAGCGTTGCCAATCTACGTTCAGCAGCTTTTTTAGTATCGGTAATAGCTGACATTAGATTCCTTTATAGTACTTTGCTAGGTTCAATGCAAAGACTGTTTTAATCATTTGCGTTGTAGGCTTCATGATACCGTCAGGAGCTTGCAATGAATAACCACCTTCAAGAGAACTTGGAATACGACTAGCGAACACATTATCCTTAACTACGTAAGGTACCTTGTTGCTAATGTAAATGAACTCACCTAGTTTATACGGGCGTAATTCATTTCCAGCATCTTGTTTGATTTCAGTTGCTTGTGCACTTCTAGCTGGCATGGGCTTTCTACCACCGTAAGCGATAGTTCCAACTTTTAGTTGCCAACCTGCTTTAGCAATACCCGGTGTATCAGACCCAAAGAATGAGATACGTGCAGGGTTCTCGTAGAGCATATTTATGGTACCATCAGGATTAACCAAGGTACCATAAGGTGTTTTGTCAATAGCTGCAACAGTTACTTGATAAGCAAACGTAGTTGCCATCTGAGTTAGTCTTTGAGTAATACGCTCTTTAATCTTGTTAAAGTCCAGCACAACAGCATCGATATTACTACTAAGCATTGTTAACCCTTAATTCCAAGAATCTTGTATAGAACTACTGAGCCTAATGCTGCATGCTCTGCGTAAGAATCAACGTTGTACTTAACACCATCAAATGTGATATAGTCTCTTGGTTTAGGGATGAAGCTTAACGCATCATAAGCCACGTAAAAAATGGCTGCATCTTTACCGATAAGATTAGGATAATTGTATTGATTTGCTCGTAGATGTTTTTTGTACATCTGAACAATCGTTGCACTTTGTGTATTAGTCGTACTGCCGGTTTCAATGTCATATACTCCTGCACTTATGCGAGTATATGTCGCAGGCTTTCCGTGTAACTGTAAGGCTTGTTTGGTTGCACTTAGAAAGTCATTCGCCATACCAATTCCTTAAACGTCAAAAATAGTTGTTAGGATTTGAGGTTGACTGACCGTTAGGAACCAAATTGTTATCGCTGTTTGCATCATTTTCTGCCATATCTGTTAAGCTTACACCACCAAAATAACCCTTTGCGTTATTTATCAATGGGTTAAGGTTAGGGTCTTTAATAAATAGTTCAAGTGCCATTCTATATTGCTCGGCAGATTTACTTCCCTTTAGACTGAAAATGTCTACGGTAGAGTCACCACGAACAGCTAGATTAAGAATGATAATCTTGGCAGCTTCTATTGAAGTCTTGTTTAAATTTTGAAAGTTGCGTTCTAATAGGAAATCAATCTCTTCGTCTGATATCATATATAGACCGGGAGTGTTGTCCTGCACAAGTAGACGCACTTGTTGAATACTTGATAATGGCATGTGGTTAGTCCTTTTCTATTGCTGGATACTCTGGTAGAATACCCAAGAATAGAAAGGCCAGCCGAAGCTGACCTGACTTGCTTAGTTGCTTGAGAAGAGGCGTACTACAGCTTGTGGACGACGCACTAGGTGAAGCGCGTTGTGTTCTGTCTGGATAGTAATTTCTTCGTCAGTAGCACCACGGTAAGTGAAAGCGTAAGCTTCTTCACCTAGGGTGTTCACATGGCTGAACTTGTTAGCAGGGCTGAAGTAGCTAATGAACATATCTACGGTACCGGTAGGCATCGCGTATGCATCACCAACTGGAATCAGCGGTACGCCGTTGTATGAACCACGGTATTCGATGTAAGTAACGTTGCCGTGTACGAACTGACGATATAGACCGGTTCCAAGACGGTTGCGAAGTGGCTCTTGTGTACTGGTGTAGTACTTGTAAGCTTCTTTCACAGTAGCGTGGCTAATTAGTTTAGCGAAGAATGTAGGTGAGCAAAGCACAACTACTTGGTTAACTACTTCACCTGATAGGATGTTATCCTGAATGTGAGCAATAACTTCCTCTGACTTAGCTAGAATTTCGGTAGTACCGGTTCCTAGTACGAAGTCAACGGCTAGGCGGGTTACACCGAAGTCTGTATAGTAGTTACCTACAACAGTACCGTTAGGAGCATATACAGCACCAGTGGTTAGGGCATAAGCGCGAGCAGCTTCCATAGTTACAGCGTGATTCATACGAATACGTGCAAGCTTACGGGCGATAACTGCAGCTTCAGTTTCAACAGCATCGGCAGAACCGTATGCACGTTTACCCTGAATGTCTTGCGGCTTAACAGCGTCATCAAGTGGGAAGTGAGGAATAGCGAATGAACGTAGCGCACGGGTGTCGTCACTGTTCATTGTATTACGGGCACCGCGAACTTGGTCAGTAATTAGAGCAAGCGTACCGTTGGTTGATTCAACAGTAATGCTGTGCTGTGATACTGGCTCACTGCGGAATACGTTAAGGCTGTTAATCAGACCCCAAGTATTTGGAATTGAAACTAGTTCTTCTGTGTAGTCTACTAGTTCAAAAGGTTTTTCAAAGCTACGAATAGTTGCCATGTTAGTTTTCCTTGGTTATTGTTTAGATTAGATACCGTCGTTGCAAGCAATACCCTTAGCTTCTAGTGCGGCGTAAACAGCATCTAGTTCGGCTTGAAGGTTATAAGTTGCATCGAGTACTAGACCGAGTTTGCTAACAATAGCTGGTCCTTTGATAAGTACAAGTACTTGGGTGTCGGTTGTAGCAGGTACAGTGTAGCTGTCCATTACAATAGCGTCTGCGACTTGTGAGCCATCAGATGCAGTTTGTACGGCAATCTTGTATTTACCACCAACGGTAACTTTACCAAGAACTGTTCCGGGTACGTAGGTTTGTGCAGTAGATTCGTTAGCAGTTACTACAAGGCGTGTATAGCCGGTTTCAGGCCATAGTTCTTGTTTCACTACGTTAGATAGACGGCGTGCTTCAGTTGCGAATGGAAGTCCCATTTGATTCTCCGATTAAAATTAAATTATTTAGCGTTAGCTAGTTGAAGCTTCAGTGCCTTAGCAACTGCAGATTCGGTACTCTTGGTAACTTCTTCTGTTGAAGTAGCACCTTGCTCTTGGAAGAGAGCAGATTTGTCAGCAATAGTAGCTAGGTCTTTTACAACTGCCACGAATCCGTCAAAGCTTGCGTCATCTAGAAGTAGAGCAGCTTTTACCAGTACGGCAGCTTGCTCGGCATTCTTTACAACAGCTTCAATTTGAGCGGTTTTAGATTTAACGATAGCTTCCTGCTTTTCTGCATTAACGGCAGCTAGTGCGTCAAGTGCTTTTTGCAGTTCTACTTTCGTTTCATCTAGAGATTTTTGAACTTCTTCAAGTTTCATAGATTTTTCCAATTCAACGTTAGTGTCAACCGAAGGTGAAGGTTCAACCTTGGTGTTATTTTCATCTGATACTTTAGCTTTCGCTACGGCTTCAGTTGAGCCTTCTCCTGCGGGTGCAGAATTCTTTTCATCTAGAGACTTAAACACAGATTCAAGTTTAAATTGATCTTGTAGTACACTTAGATATTGTTCTTGAGATAGAGCAGCAAGGTCTAGAGGGATATTATCTGAATCTTTTAGGGATTTGATAATCTCAAATGCTTCCATGCGTTCTTCGATGTATTTCTCGTAGCTATATTCTTCTTTTTCATCTTCAGAGTCTGGTACATAACCCAGCATACGGGCGAGTACTTCAGCGTCTGAACCATATAGGTTGAAAAAGCGAGTAAGGAAATCAGGTAAATCCATAGTTACACGGATTTGTTGAATCTTCTCGATATACTCTTGGCTGTAATTGGCAGACTTCAGGATTAGTGAATAGTCGTGTCCATTAGCCGGTCCACCTTGAGTCTTAGCAACAAGGGCAACGTGAGCGCCTTCTTTTTCAAATGAAATGTCGGTTAGCTTGCGTTTAGGTTTACGTGTAGTAGCCATTTATCCCTCTTTAATCTTTTCGGTTGAAGCGATTGCTCCGATTGATAGGCCACAGATATCGCCACTCTTAATCTCTTCCCACAAATCATCATCGTGGACTTGGACAGTAGCCAACCATGTACCTTTTTTAACGAATTTATCGCCAAGTACAAAGTCTGTGGGTGCAATGTATGATTCTGCAAATTCGAATGATTCGGTTTCAGCTACGTGAAATAGATTCGCTTGCATGCAATATTTGTTAAAGCTAAAAGCAGCTTTACGTACTTCATCTTCTGAAGTAATGTCGCCATGTAGGTCAACCTCATCGGGCACCATAACAACATAAGTCGCTTGTTTTAATTCTTCGTTTACGGCTTTTACAACCTGTACGGTATCAACCATATAACTCCTTTATAATTCAACAGCGTTAAATATAATTATAACACAAATTAACTTAAAAATCAAGCGAAATAATACTAAACTACTCCGCTTGATCTATTTAACCTGCATTTTCTAGGTTATTGTCTGAAGTGTCGGTTGAAGCGACACCTTGACTTGTACCATTAGCACCACCGGCTGCTGAACCGTCACCACTTCTTGATTTGAAGTTAGGCATGTATTTCTCTTGTGGTTCCATGTCGTCAGGTAGAGGATCAATACCCATACTCTTACGTACACGGTTAAGGAATTCACGATCAGCTTCAACTGAAGATGTACTTGCGAAGCGCATAACAGCTTTAGAGAATGTTTCTAGGTCTTCTGTTTCTAGGTTATCGTAATCGAAATGACCTGCACGAGCAGGGTTCCATCCGTTTAACTCATAGGTTTGACGAACAAGATCATTGTTCAGTACATTAACAAAAGTACGCAGGGTAGATTCTGCTGCTGCACCTGACAGTGTATTCTTAATTTGTCCTAGAGCGAAAGAACCAGTGGCTGACTGCCCCATTACCAAGATATCCGCAAACAAACTCGTAAGAATTAGGTTTTTGTAGTACGTTTTAACCTTGTCCGTATCCATCCCTTTTTTACCGTCGAGTGACAGGAGTTTGAGGTCGAACATTGGTTGTCTTGTTTCAGGATCGAAAGCACTAGGCAGAATAAGAGCAGATTGCTGATTAAGCTGCAGGTTTCGCATAGCGTTTTGATAATACGCATAGATGCTCTTTTGGGCTGGAGTGGCATCTTCAGATAGATAGGCCGCTGGAATTGTTAGAACTGGCAGACCTACAATGTCTTTTGCTACACCGTTAGCTTCGATTTCTTCAATCGTTACTAGATAACGCCATGCCACATAAGCATCAACTAAAGGTGACTTACCAAAAGGATCGCCTTTGTGTTTACCTACACGGAACAACATGAACTTGCTGCGTGGTAGTACAACTTCTTTTAGTGTACGATTAGAATAACGGTTGTACAGGTCGCTTACTTTGGTAAGGTTCTGCTTTACACCGATTACATCGTTACCGTCATCAGTGAAGATAAACTTCTCGATTGTCTCTTGGTTACGAATTGGGAGTTTTCTCCAGCCAATTAAACCGTCATTAAACTTGCTGCCGCTAGAGGTTAGTCTACGGCGATACACTTTTTCATGTACAGAGAATCCGAAAGTAAAAGCAGACAGAGCATCTGAAATTACTTCTTCGAAAGGTGTCTCCATATCATTCATCATTTCACGAATGATTTCGCACTGACGAATTTCTTCTGGAGTAGCATCCACAGGTGGATTGAAAGTCCAATCTACCTTACCAATCAAGTTGTGGTATAATGTCACAGCAGAGTTGATCGTACTGTGATAAGCCATTTCCTTGAAGGTGTCAATACTGTTAGGGAAGTTTAGTTCCCTTTTCAGTTCACTGTTCGTAACACCATTAAATACATTCAAGCCTAAATAGCCAGATTCGGCCATTTTAAAACGTTCAGGAGTGTCCTGCATAACAGCTTTTTCTACTACTTTTCTAGGTCTTGCCATATATTATCTTTCAGAATTGGAATGCAGGGTGTTCGCCTGTTGTCACTATTTGGTTATTGAATGCAAACGGGTTAGAACCTTGCATGTTAGGTAAAGTAAAGTCTGGTAGATTAACTTCTCTATTAAGGAGCAGTAAACAATCTGAGCAGCAGTCTACTTGGTCGTCTTTTCGTTTAGGGTCGCCATCAAACACTTCTAATTCATCAAAGAAGTCTTTGTTCCAGTCGCCTTTAACTACGTTGACGAAACCTGCTTGAGCAATAGAAGAGAACGGAGCGAAACGAGTAATCTTTGATTTAACTGGCTTAGACAATCTGCAGTTAAACCCCATTTCAGCGAGTCTACGTTGCAAGTCTTTAGCATAAGCACCAGCGGCTGCAGCAGGATCAAGAGGGATACTGATAGTTACTCCAGTTCCATCCCGAATAGCGGTATCGAAGATTAGTTTCTCAACGTTGTGCACACGATCACGCATACTCACTACCTCTTCTACTGTGTAAACCTTAGATGGGTCTTTAGAGATTAATACACCCCTAGTCCAGTCAGGATTCTGATATTGCTCAGATGGTTTGGTAAATGCCAAGTCCCATGCGCGTACACGTTGTCTTGCTCTACCGTTAGGATAATCTACTAGTTGGCACCATTCTCTCTTGAATAGCCCTGCATTTTCTGGTCGAGCAAACCATGATCCAAGAAGTAGTCGTTCCATTTCTACGCGAGGTAGAGACATTAATCGACTAATGTAATCCGGTTGAGCCTTAAGTAAAGGTGGGTTATCTCTGCAAGTTGCAGGAATGAATGAAAATGATGAAATACCTGATTCTGCGCCCTTACCATGTACGGCTTCAGCTTCAGATAAACTATTATACCACAGCATGCTATTCCCTTGCCGAAAGAAGTATCTTTCAACACCAGCCAGTTCCTCTTTAGGAATTCCGGTCTGTGGGTCTAGGTAGAAATCCTGAATCCATTCACGAAGGAAACTAGAATAATCTGGGTTGGTCATCAAAAACATTTGTGGTGTGTAATCTACATACGCATTACGCATACGAGACAACAGGTACACAATCATGTCTTCGGTAAAATCGGTTGCTTCATCGAAAATAACTAAAGAGTACTGACCGCCCTTGTGATCGTACATATTACTTGCGTGTTGCATGTGCGAGAATTTTAATAGTGCACCATTAGGGAACACAATCTCGTTTTCACGGTGTCTAATCTTAAGGCCAGTCTTGTAAATAGTAGAATACATATTTACAGCTTCATGCCAGATAGAACCGGGAGAGGTAATCATTTTAGAGGTTCTACGGAAAATCACTCCCGTAGCCCTCGGATGCATCATAAACTTCAATGCAATTAATAGCGAAGTATAGGTCTTCCCTGAACCTGCGGCTCCACCAGCTAAAGTGATAGTGGATTTAGAGTTTAAGAAAATCTCCTGCTTCTTAGAAGCTGGACCGTATATAATTCGTTCTTGCATTTTTACTTTCTATTTATTGTTTATTTATATACCCGAGTAAGATATATAAATAAACCCACCAGAACTAACTGGTGGATTTAACTTGCTTAGATAAACAAACCCGGAATGTTTCTTGTTGGAAAGTTTACAAGATTGGGTGCAAGCAAATCTAATGGATTCACACCGGCACTTAGCGCGTCGGGTACGCCCATCCACTGCCCCAGAGTTGCAATTAATGTATCAACAGAGGTTGTTGGTATCATGTGGCCCTGAGAAAGAGCAATATCAGGTCCAGCGGGGTCTAAACTATAAGGATTTCCGTAAAAACCCCCATTAACACCACCACCAAACACTAGAGCGTGCCCGCCCCAACCATGATCTGATCCGCTGCCATTCTGACGTAAACTTCTGCCGAATTCGCTGTAAACAACGAAAGTGGTGTTTGCGTCAATACCTAAAGTTACTGTGGCATTATATGCCTCAAGAAGCACAGGCCCAAGTTCATTAAAACGGCCAGTTTCTTCAGAAAGCTGGTCGAAATGATGGTCATATCCACCATGCTGCAGGAAGAAAATACTTCTACGGTGGTCTAAAGTTGACTGACTTCCGGCTAGTCTAATAGCAACACGCATGTTTCCACCAAGACTATTCAAAGGAATGTTCGTAGGGGCGGCTGTTGCGTTGATAGCAGAAGTAACTAAAGCTGTAGCTGCGACAGACCTACGGTGTGAATCAAGGTATTCTGACACCAATAAATCACTAGTACTGTGTGTTGCAAGGGTATTCTCAAGGATTGATCGAGCACCGTCAGGGAATCTGAAGCCACCAATTCTTTCAGGTAGACCGGACGGGCCTAAAGCTAGTGTGCGTAAATCAAACGCCCGAAAAGTGTCTGTTGGGCCAGCGAAGCTAAGTAGCGGAGAAAGGCTCCCACCATTAAACGGGACCAATAGTTCAGCTAATCGCCCAAGCCACCCAGTATTCGCAACCGGTTGGTCACCAATACCGGTTTCCCAGATATCTTGCTGGTCAGAGTGAGAGTATAGTTGTGGTGGTACCTCTACACTATTTGCCAAATACTGAGTCCGGTTAATAGGAAAAACCAAAGGTCCAACATTTCTAACAATAGCAAGTTTATCTGCATCCCAAAGTGTTTTTAATCCTGTTAGCGATGGATGTAAACACCACTCAGCATCTAAGGCAGTTGCAGGGTTATCTGCAAGAGCCGTAGTTGGCCTTAAGGCCTCGTAATGAGTTCTATTTGTGCCAGTACGAGGAAAAACCATGTTGTGGGCACAAGAACCGCCCGCAAGAAAAATGGCAATAATATTTCTTCGGTTACTGCCAGCAGCGGCTGCAGTTGTCATTGCAGGTTGCGCTGCTGTAAAATTAGTTGGTTGTGGCATAGTTCTTTTCTCGTAATGTTAACATTGATAATGGCATAATTAGTTTCTTACGGTTCCCCAAGGAGATAACCAAAGAGCAGCAGCTACAGCCCTGTAAGTTTCAGCAGCACCTACATCTGTATCGAAGAAAGCCCCCCTTGTATCAAGAAAACCTGAAAGTTCTGTTAAATACTCTGAAGGTGCAGCCCCTCCTGTAAACAACAGGTTCAAATCTTGCAATAGTTGAGCACGATCCCCTGTTGTCATTGCATTAGAACGGTCAATCGGTCTTGCCATGTTTCCCATATAATCAAATAATGGGCCAGAATTAATTAACTCGGTCGTATTAACTTCATTTAAAGTTGCTAATTCAGGTGAACGAAGTCCTGCATCAAACACACCGCCAGCAGCGGAATATCCACGCGGCCAACGACCAAATACAGAAGGATTTTGCAAATAGGTAAGTGGGCCTTCTCCGCTATAACCGGGCGCGGAGTCTGTTACTGATTCACTTCCCGGGAAGTTTCCAATTCCTTCCGCAACTGGCGCACCCTCAACCGTTAATTTTGGGGTATGGGCGAGAGCGGCAGCTATCCGTTGTTCTTCAAATGATGGAATTCTTGTGGTTAGTCTCTTTTCAATTGGGGCTAGTACCTCTTGATCTAGAAGAATTGCCCTAAATACCGCACGAAGATTTCCAACAACTCCTTGACCGTCATTTAAAAATACAGAGGCCACCCTAGCCACATATTGTGGACTTGGGTTGCTTGTGGTTAAAAGACGAATCATGGCACTGCAAAAGAATGGGGCAGTACTTGGATGATTTGTTAGAGCATCTAAAACTGTAGCTAGAGTAGCTTCTCCACCTACCCCGGTGCCTACATTAATACGGCCCTGTAGTGCTACCTTAGGTAAAGACATTTCATGATAGTTATCCGCATAGACCAATGAAGCGTTCCACCCATTTGCGCCGGTTGTATCGTAGAGTGTTGAACTTCCGATATTAGGGGCAAAATCATAGCTGTCATTAGCTGGTTCAAGAGTAACACCCCCATCGAATGATCGACGCGCTGTCATACCTGTAAAAACTCGGGCCATATTTGTGATATCACTTTGGCCGTATGTTGGTACTTCATCGGTGCCATTTAACACATAACGTGGGTCACTTGGTTCTAATTGCCCGGTAGTTTTTCTTGTACCATCGAGGTTTAATTCCCAAAGTCCAATGGTATATAACTGCAGGATTTCTCGTCCATAGTTTTCATCTGGTTGACGTGTACCATCTGTCTTGGTATTTCTAAAATAAGTCAACCAGCGGGACATTGCTTGAGAGCGAGTAACACGTTCAATCAATGTGCGAAAAGTACCATCTACACATTCACTTTCATAAATATCCCCCAATGCTGCATGACCTGATTCAATTGAACCGCTTAACCCGCCAACTGAAAAATATTCAGCAAGAGCATAAGCTAAACGGGTTTGTAGTTTTTCCGGTTGGTAGCACTTCCAATGGAAAAACGTTAAAAAACGAGCATAAAATGGTGAAGTAGCAGGGCCAGCCGGAAATCCGGGTAGTCTCGCTGTATCGTAGGTTATTCTTCGTTGATTTGGAATAACTGGTATATCTAATTGATCGTCAACCCACTGTTCAAATGTCTGACCAGCGGCTGCTGCAATTTCTGTAAATTGAACACCTAAAGTAGCGCGACGCAATTGGCGTGCACTTTCCTGTGTTGTCATCGGTTGACGCTTACGGCGTGCTGCTGTTGCAATTGCACTCATTACGCTACCCTCACCCATCCACCAGCGATTGTACGTTTAATAGCCCACGCTGAATATTGATCTACAGTTGAAGGTAGAATTGCATTTAAATTCAGTGTTTCTCCGCCACCTGTGGCAAATGAAAGTAGACCCGCGCCCATGTTGGTTCCTTCAATCACTGCGCCAGCAGGAATAACTCCGTTTGGCAGTGTTACAGTAACAGCCGTTGCACTCAGAACCTCATAGTCCGTCCCTGCAGCATCAGGCCATGTCAATGTAGTATGAACTGTAATAGCGACTGATCGCTTAAAAGTTTCGTAGAAGTCTGCCCTATCTTGAGCGACAACTGCAATATTACTTGTACCGTTATAAATTTGTGCTAATGCCATGATTTATCCTTAAAAAACTAAAGTGCCACTGGCTAGAACTAAATAGCCGCTGTTAAATGTAAGCGAACCTGTTGGTTGTTCGCCAGATGGTGGGGCAACTACCCCGAGAAAATCTTGTAAATCTGAAAGTAGTACCAGATAGTTCGCGCCTTCACGGACAATTACAACTGAATCTGTTCCTACTAGTGGTAATGGCACTGGTGTACTTGATGTAGACCCTGCGGGACCAGTTTCACCAATTGGACCCTGAATACCTTGAACACCGGCTGGCCCTTGTGCACCAATTAAAGAAATTGGAGCAGGCCATGTACCAGATGCTTTCGGTCCTTGAATAGTCCATACGTCTGTACGAATATAAAAATCTCCGTCAATACCGGTCCCACCTGATGGTGCTACTGAGCCTGAAAGAACGGTTTTACCATCAAGACCCGCAGAACCCTGTGCACCAGTACTTCCTGTGGCACCTTGGTTACCATCAGCACCAATTAAAGAAACTGGAGCAGGCCATGTACCAGATGCTTTCGGTCCTTGAATAGTCCATACGCCTGTGCGAATATAGAAGTCACCAGTAGTTCCTAAACTATTATCAGGGGCTGCACTCCCGGATAGTACGGTCTTACCGTTAGCACCTGCCGGGCCTACACCACCACTTGCTGTTGCATCTAAACGACCAATTAAAACGGAGTTATCGTCATACTCGAAAGTAACGGTCCCGTCTTGCATGTTTAATTGAAATTCTTTTACTGCTGGCATAATTTACTCGACTACTTTTAGACTGAACATTGGCACATTTTGCTGTTGAATCTCTTCTGCAGCTTCATCATCGTAAGTTTCGCTGTATAATTCACCAACCATATCTTTGTAGTTGTCTAGAATAATTACAGCAGCTTTTAATTGGTTCTGATGGCTAGCATCTGGGTCACCCATGATTTTTGATGCAGTGTTAATACTGTCAGCAACCAGAGGTTTCAATTTACGAAGTAACGTAAGCATTTCACGTTCACGTAATTGACGGTTAGTTAGTTTAGGGGATTCACTTTTGATACGGCCCTGAGTATTGATGTTAGGGTCAATCTCACCGTTAAGTTCTGCTCTGGATTTAAAGGCCATAGATTTCTTTCAGTTAGTGCCAGAAACGGCAAAAAGCCCTTCGGAATTAACCGAAAGGCTATATAATTAGTCCCGCTTACGTTTTACGGGGTATCACTTGGCGGTGATACCGGACGCCTTTTTCGACTGTAGCGCACAGTCCCAAGGTAGTTGGATGGTGGACACATCTACACGCTGATTTCCGACTATGCTAATCCCGTGGTACCCGGTCTAACAGTAAGTACAGCATTTTCGAGGCAACCGAAGTTTACTATTCTTCGGATAGATGGCCCTGTAACTGGAGCGTCCAGAGGGAATCGAACCCTACTCAGTACGGCTTGGAAGGCCGACGCTTGAACCCGTCAAGTTGGAAGCATATAATTCTATTATAACACGTAAAATCTGTAATTTCAAGTGAATTTGGCGGGAACTGATTGAATCGAACAATTACCTATTTCTAAGTACCACGGTATTCAAAGCCGTTTCGCACCCTGTGCGGCAGAACCCTTGTTATATGGCGGGTGATCTAGGATTTGAACCTAGGGGACAACTTTCATTATCCTACGGTTTAGCAAACCGCTGCAATCGGCCTCTCTGCCAATCACCCTTCGTTAAATAATACTCGATTATAAAATCGAATAAAATGCTTGTTTGTTTCTAGTAATACTAGTTGATCTTCTAAAGGTTTACCTTTAAAAGACTTTCTATATTCTAGCATCGAATCCATGTCTTGCTTCCACTTAATCCAAGTCTCTTCCCCCAGAAACTCTCTGCATCTTAGTTCTTTTACTTGTGTTGCAGTTAACTGGCGACCGTACATGATTTCTCCTTTTGGAATACCGTATCAGATTTTAACTGATCTGTATAGGTTTGCAAGCTACTACCTAGTCACTCGGTCAACGGTATGTTTGGTAGGCAACACAGGAGTCGAACCCGCATTTGAAGGTTCGTAGCCTCCCGTTCTAATCCATTGAACTAATCGCCTAAATTTAAGTAAGTATACGGACAGATGTATTGTACAGGAATTTCGAGTGATTCAGCAAATTTAATCTCTGCCTGAACACCACCAGATTCCCACCATCCTGAGTGCATGATAACCAATAGTTTATCACAGCGTTTCAGGAATAACTCGCAGAAGTCTTTCCAGAAAGCCCAATCAGTACCTAAGCTGGATTCATGCTGGCAAGCATAGTGATGGACTAAACCTGTAATTGTATACTCTCCGGGATTCTCTAGCATATACTTTGCACTAACTCTTGCAATAATGTCCATTAATTTTTGTTTGTCTGGGACGTTACTGTAAGGTGCTGCAACATATACGATCATTAGAGTCTCCTTTATTATGGTTGCGAACGATTGGATTTGAACCAATGACATAAGGGTTATGAACCCTCTGCTCTACCGGACTGAGCTACGCCGCGTCAAAACTGGTAGTAATAGCTGGATTCGAACCAGCGATCAATAGCTTATGAGGCTACTGCTTTCGGCCAACTAAGCTATATTACTAAATTGCGGTCTGACTTGACAGACTGTACTCTCTTACCAAGTAGCGCCTTAAACTGGTGCTTCCACTTGGGATCAAACCAAGGTCTTCCCCATACCAAAGGGAAATTCTAATCAACTAAACTACAGAAGCAATATATATTGGTGCCGCCTGAACGAATCAAACGCTCGTAACTGGACTACAAAACCAGAGTAATATCACTATACGAAAGCGGCTAAATTAGGGGCGTAACTCTCATACACCTGATGTTTCGTTTATAGGGAGATATCCCACGCGAATAACTTCTACTCCGCGCCCTCATACGAGGGAATATGGTGGGTATCCTAGGAATCGAACCTAGCCAGAATTAACACGGGGGTTACAGTCCCGGCACCGTCCATAGATGTATAGATACCCTGAATTAGTTTGTATATATCTTATCCTATTATACACGATATACAAGCGTGAGTCTTGGTGCTACTACGGGGAGTCGAACCCCGCTTTCCGCCTTGAAAGGGCAGCGTCCTCAAACCGATAGACGATAGTAGCAAATACTGGACTGTGCTGATACTTCCTTCATCGCTTTCGCTCCAGAGTGTCACTATTATTCTCATTCAGACCTGAGATTATCCCGATTTTTGTTGTAGTAATCACACTACTTCATCATACAGACTCGAAAAGTGTCTATACTATCCGCTGATTAGGCAGAGTGTATTGGTGGACCAACATCGGATTCGAACCGATCTGTTATCTTCATTGCAAGTGAAGCGACCACTCCAAGCAGTCCCGTAGCCCATTATCTTATTCTACCACAGGTTTCCAAAGTTTAGCAAACTTTAGTACATTCGGCACTTCATCAACTACAATAGTAACAGCACAAGCTTTTTCAGCATTAAGTGTGTTATTTTCATGGAACAAATGCGTAAATTGCAATCCTGTGATCTTATCAAATTCTTTTCTATTAACTCTGATTGTAACCTTTTTAAATGAGGTTGTCAACCATGATTCATATGACGGTTTACTTTGCATTAACAGATGGTAGCCTAAAACCGAGTGTCCTACAAGTGTAGGTGTCATGTAATCAGGAAACTCATCTAGTATAGCGATGTACATTTTCATTTATAAACCGCCTGCTTAGAAAACAGTGCATGTTTACCTACTTTTTTACGTAGAAGTACTGCAGTACCTTCGTCAACTTCCCATAGTTCAGCATTCACTGAATCTTTAAATGCAGTCTCAGCAGCTTTTTTATCATCGGTAAACTCTACGTCTACACCTAGGGACACTACACGAAATACTTTCATAACTTCCTTTCGATTATATACTAAATTGGTCGGGGTAGCACGATTCGAACGTGCGGGACCATTACAGCCCTCGGTTCCAAACCGAGAACGCTACCAGACTACGTGATTATACCCCGAAAATATTGGCGACTCATGGGAGAATCGAACTCCCGTAATATGCTAGACAGGCAAATGTAATTACCACTATACGAATGAGCCAATTATTCTTTGGTAGTTCTTGACAATTTCGAAATGTCGGCCTTCGGTATGTAACACCACTGCTCTGCCTCTGAGCTAAAGAACTATCTAAATTATAACATACTTTGGTGCCGCCGTTTGGTAACGCACCAAACTCTTAGGCTTTTCAAACCCACGCTTTCACTTGATTAGCTTCAGCGGCAAAATTAGTGCTGCTTACGTATTGTACAGCATAGAGACAAGGACGGTGAATCTCTATCGTTGACACATCTAAGTACCGTCAAATTTGGTGCCCTATACAGGATTCGAACCTGTAAAAACCTGCGTTCTAAGCGCAGTGACTGTACCAATTTGTCTCGTCAACAGGGCAATAATTTTCTACTAAACTGACTATGACAATTAGGACAAAGGAATCTTAAATTCTCTTTTCTGTCGTCAAGCCAGTCTTCATTTATGTGGTCTACATCTAGTGTCAATATTCTACCATGCCACTCAGGAAGTTGTCCACACATTTTACATGAATGCTCTACACCGCTTTCAATTAAGGCTCTTTTTAATCTGCGGTGTTTCTGTCTGTTGCCTGCTTCTCTTTTAATCAGAATTTCTTCTGCTGGAACTTTAGCTTTTGACTGCTTACCTTTATTAGAGCCTTTACCTAGAAAGTGTGTAATATCTAAATTTAACTTCTCAATTCGTCTTTTATAGTGCGAACTTGTACCACCGGCTAACTTCAGCCCAAGATTTCTAAGTACATCCATCATAGATGTAGAAATTGCAACAGCAGAAATTAACTGCTCATCAGTGATTTTAATTTTAATCATAGTAATAAATATCAACCAGAACGCCCTGAACATCTAATGTTAAATTTGGTACCCTGTAATATATCGGGCACTCTCTTTAGTAGGCTTCATGTTGTTTGTTCTGGTTGATATAATCATTATATCACAGTTCGTAAACAAAAACAGGAACTGATCGAATTGTTCTGTTGATAATTTCTGATACCACGTTCCAGTCACCGCCACCTAAACCACAACCAATCTTCGGCATGTTGATAGGTAGGCCAGCGTTGACGTAGTTCAAGTGTACCATGCATTTTCCAGTGCATCATAATCTAAGTATAACCGTCCATCACCACCAAAGTTTAATTGTGTAATGCAGTTGGCTACAAACAGTTTACTGGTTTCACTATACCATGCAGTCTGTCCAAGTAGGTTACTTTTGTTCTTTTCGCCAGCACAGTATGTTTTATACTGCTCGTAAGCATGCGGATATTTCGCACGTACAGCCTTAGCTACACCTGAACCCATGACACCTTGAGCGTTACAACCGTGAGCAATAATTCCGTAGTTTACTGCAAGTAAATCGCCTTTGACATAGTTAATCATATTAGCTCCTTAACAGATCGCAATATCACGATTAGGCCACGAAGGAATTGGTCGGCATCCATCTAAAGGGGCTACAGGACCGGGAGTATACACAGGTGGAGTATACGGTGGCATCTTTGGAGCCACTTTAACAAACACAGTTGCTAGGTGATCCTTGATTACTTTCCATTGGTCATCGTTAGGTGTACCGTAAGTATCGTACTCCATAATACCTTGTAGCCAATAGCAGAATTGTTCTGGTGTCATATTACCGCCCCATACCACAAAAGATGATTACAATGATTACAATAATGACTAAAGCAGTCATTGCTTATCCAGACGTTTCTGGCGTTTACGCTTGGCAACTTCCTGTAGACGCTTTGCAGCAGCTTCCTTGAGACTTTTTTGCTTTGCAGCATGAGCTTCAGTGCTGGATTCAATCTCTTTATCGTACATGGATACTCCTTAAATGTTGGCTCCGTTGGTAGGCTTCGAACCTACAGTTGCTTTCGCGTCACGTTAACAGCGTGGTGGGTCTACCAGTTCCCCCACAACGGAACATATTACTTTGCTTTGTACTTATCGTACAGTTTCTTTGCGATTTCAAACGCGATTGTAGCATAGAATTTGGTCTTGCTGGTGAACCAGAAGAAAATAACTTTTGCTACATCGAAATACTTATCCATATTCTCTTTCCAGTTGAACTGTAATTTTTGCCAAGGACTCTTGAAGGTCTGTAATAAGAACAAGAGCGCAATCTAGCAGTTCGATAATCTCAGATTCACTGAGCTTAAAATTAGGGTCTAACCTAAGTTTTTCTTTATAGTACCATATTTGAGATTCGGATATGATTTTTGCTTGTTCTACTGATTCTATCATAAAGCTCCTATATGTGGAAGGGGCACATAGTACCGCCCTATGTTACTCGGTTTCAAAGACTGATATCTTACTTCTTGATTCTACCCCATCAAAACTTGGTTCCCAGAAAAGGTACCGCCCCTCTGTCGTTCGCTTATCAGTCGAGTGCTCTACTTTTGAGCTATCCGGGAATATAAATACATTTAGGTGTGGGGTGATCGCTGGCTACTGCCGCCAGTTAAACAGGTTCACAGCCTGCGTCATTACTTTTATGATACGACCACACCTAAAAATACTTTGGTAGACCACGAAGGTACTGCCCCTTCTTATTCTGGTTAAAAGCCAGAAACTTCACTTTAAAGTTTGTAGTCCATTGGCGCGCAGGGAAAGATTCGAACTTTCAACCTTGAGTTTTGGAGGCTCCTACTCTGCCGTTGAGCTACCCACGCATATTCGAATTATATCACAAGAAACTAGACTGTGCACAAACTTTACTCATCGACTTCATCGTACCTGTGAACCGGGGTTTTACCACTAGGGTTTACCAAAAGTTCAACGTCTGCATTATAGTCCGAGTCATACGGTGTGTCAAGCACATCCATGCATTCATCGCACTTATTCGTGTTGTTGTACGGGGATAACCAATAACGGGTACCACAAGTCAAGCATCGGGCCATAGTTCTCTTCATGTAAGTTTGTTGTTAGTGCCGGTGACTTATCCGGCGTTGTCCGTCAGGTATACGCCCAAGCGAACACAGGTTACTTGCCAGCAGACACTACAGAAGATCACTTAGATGGCAGGTTAGCTTACCTTAGTACGGGGCTATTTACCTTCAATTCGTTTCTTTAGTTTTACTAACAAGCTAATTGTATCATACTTTTGGTGTAATTTCAAGAGAAATTAATCGAAAATACAATATTTATTTAATAATTTAGCATATTTGAGTTGTAATCGCAGTAACCTTTGCTTTGCAGCAATGATATCATGCTTTACTTCGTTCTTTTCAACACCCTTGTCTCTGTAGGTGATTATGTAGCTGTACTGATCTTCCGGGTGTGGAATCATGCGTAACTGATGGTCAAGGTTGCGGATAGCTTCCTGTAACTGCAAGAATACTGTCCGTGTCACTGCCAGAAGGTTCTGGAGTCTGTTGTCAGTTTCATTAAGGTTTCTATGTAAAATCCTCTGAGAGTCAGCGAGGCGTTTATTGTTCCCTAACTCGTAAGCAATCTTAGCTGCTCGCATTTTATGGCGCTTCTTGGTGATGTTATCATACACGACAACAGCCCCGTACTCATCAGGTGTTAGTTGACGTTGACTTTTAGCGTTCCGAAGGATACCAGTCTGAGGCTCATAAGTAATAAGTTCACGTAATCTGCTGAGTTCCATAGTTTTCCTTGAATTATAATTTATTGTACACCGCTTGTCAACCCCTACAGAATTTCGCTTGCTTTTCCAGACGGTTTGTGGTATAATTACATTTGTGATGAATTGTGTGTCCTTCGGGATGGCCGCTTGTGAAAGCCGCTAACAGTTCAATCGGGTAATGAAGCACTAGGGGCCACCGGACGGTCGCTCACACATGAGATTCACGAAATCTTCTCTGTGCACGCATAGTACACCTTAATCTGTGTATGAAGCATTCAAGGTCTGTTCAATTGACCAATAACCCCAACCGAATATTGTTAATGGCGCAGTATGCCTTAACGGAACATAGGTAAAAGGCTTTCTACAATGCATGTAGGTCGAGTGTATACGCATTCCCTCCCAGAGTAGTTAAAGTGAATTGTTCCCGCTTCGATACTCTCACAGAGTAACAAGCAAAGACCTCACCGTAAAACCGGTAGAAGACTTTAGAATACTTACCTTTCGAAGAATGCAGGCTACACAGTGTAGTTTATTTGCATTTTCTCCTAAAAGGTAATCTATCGTTTTCCTACCGTAAAACAATTAGTTATACTTTCAGTATCACTCTATATTTAACATACGTATATATGTTGAATCATAGGTTAATACTGAAGTTATACTGTCAGTTACACTTTCAGTGCTAATAGCTTCTAGGCTTCTAGCCTATAACTCCTATATCCGTATACTTTCCGTAACCTCTCCGTATATGCCCGTTAAAACATCAGGTATATACCTGTTACTTTCAGATAAGTCAGATAAAGTCTATGTTGGTTCTTCAGTAAATATCGAAGGTAGATTCAGAGAACACATCAGAGAACTATCCCAAGGTAAACACCATAACTATAAACTTCAGCAGCACTTTGATAAACACCAACCACAACTCTCCTTGTATATCCTTGTTGAGTGCACGGTTGAAGAAATGCCTGAATTAGAATTAGAGTATATCCATCTGTACCAATCAGTTATGTTCGGGTTTAATGTCAGTTATGATACAAGAAGAAATAAGCCTAGAAAGAAGAAACGTAAAAAGATGACTCATGAGCAATACTTGATTGCCAGAGAAGAATATTTCAGAAAGCCTGCTGGTTAACTCCGGTGGGCTTTTTTGTTGTCTATGCATTGACTTCTCATACATCTATGGTATAATCACGTTAAGCCCAGATGTAAACGCATAACGATCTGGTGTTATTAACCCTTAAGGAGATTAAATGTCTACTGAACTTTTACCAAATGGTACTCTGAAGATTGAAGCTTATAGTTTCGCAGAGTTCCTATCAGAATATCAACAAGCTGTATTGGACGGATATAGCCTAGACCTAGAGACTAACGAGCATTTTCCTCAGAAATACGGCGATCATCTGTTTGTTATTCTAAAAGCTGACCAGTGGGAGACGAATCCAAAGGAATCGGATTCTTGGAGTCATATCGGTGAATCCAAAGTGTACACTGAGTTAGAGGCACTGGAACAAGCAACAGCTAATTATCCTGAAGAAGTTCCTGTACGCACACCACGTAAGCCACGGGTAGCTAAAGAATAAAGGGTTATATGAAAAGAGCACAGAAGACACAACAAGAAAGAATCGTTAAAGAAAAGTTTGTTCGTACACAGTTCCCGGTGCTCACTCCTAAGAATGCCAGCCAGAGGCTTCTTGCAGATAGTCTTAAAACTACTTCATTGATTGTAGCTAAGGGTTCTGCTGGTACTGGTAAGACTATCATGGCGTGCTACCATGCAGCCAAGAAACTACATTTCGGTGATGTGAAGAAGATTATTCTTATTCGTGCATATCAACCGTTAGCTGGAAGAAGCATCGGTTTTCTACCCGGTACACAAGAAGAGAAACTACTTCCGTACTATCAGCAGATGCTTGATTATATCGAAGATTGTCTAGGTAAGGGGTCAGTTGAAGTAGCCCTCAAGAATGGAATTATCCAGATTTGTAGTCTGGAAACTATTCGTGGTAGATCATGGGATGACTGCATTGTGATTATCGATGAAGCACAGAACCTTTACCCACAGGAAGTACAAGCATTAACTACCCGTATGGGAGAGAAATGCCAGATGATTATCTGTGGTGATGACTCAGGTATTCAGACGGACGTTAAGAAGGGTATGGATGGATTGACTTACCTTGATAGAATTGTGCACAAATATAGTATTCCTGATGTAGATTTTATCTCGTTTGATAGGGATGACATTGTACGTAGTGGAATGACAAGAGAATTCGTGATTGCCTTTGAAGAAGAGTACCTAGAGGAACTTGACGGTAAAGGGATTATTAAAGAGAATAGAAAGGATACTTATGGTAAAACAAAATAAACCTAGATCAGCAGAACCAGATGATGAAGTAGTGTTTAACTCAGAATATCTTGGGTATGTAAACCGAAGCTATAACGTAAGTAATTTGAGTTTCGCTATCGATGAAGGTGTAAGGGAACCGAAGTATTACAGGAATATCATCGAGCAGATGCAGAATCTAACTCCAGAGGATACCGTACAGATTCGGATCACTTCAGTTGGTGGTAGACTTGACGGTTTACTTGCCTTAATGGAAGCTATTCGTGTATGTGAAGCAAGCGTTCTAGCTATTATTGCTGGAGAGTGCTACTCAGCGGCATCCATTCTAGCACTCAACTGCCCTAATGTCATTGTGTCACCTTACGCTACCATGATGGTACACAACGTATCCTACGGTACATCGGGTAAGAATTCCGATATCATTGGGATGGTATCACACACAACTGATTTCTGTAACAGACTGTTCGTTAGTACTTACCGTGGATTCCTCAGTGATAAGGAGATTGACGATGTGCTTAACGGTAAAGAACTGTGGTTCCAAGCAGAAGAGATTGAAGCTAGGCTCGAAAAGAGATTCAAGCATTTAAACAAGCTGAACAAACCTGCAAAAGCCCCGAAGAAACCGAAAGTTGTTCCTGAAGTATCTGTAGAAACACAACAATAAAAATTTAGAAGCCCTCTTGGAGTAATCCTTGAGGGTTTTATTTTGTCTAAATATCGATGTAGTACTTTATATTACATTTGGTCGATTTCATTAGAGGCTCTACAAGACGTTCAAATTTAGGGTGTACTCTAGGTATTACTTCGCTTAAATAGAGTCTCAGTGGTCATTCTGGTGAGTCCTAGCGGGATTATCAGCGTATATCCATGCAAGAACACCTAGATTGTAAACTTCTTGCAAATTATAGTTAATACTTTGGTTGATATTGAAAGTGGATTATCCGTATACCCGCAGTACGTCATGGGTCCTTGATGGTACCGCCTTCCGTGCTGGTGGTATTCCCGGTTAATCCTAAAATATCACATAAATAGAAACCTTCACTATAACCAACAATATAGCCGGAGAAAAACGATTTTTATTTTTAGGCTATCCATACATCAAACGTATAGATCAGGCGGGTAACTATAGGTTTTCCGTATAGATCAACTGACGCAAAAAAGCCCGGTATACCTTTCGATATCCGGGCGATTGAATGAGAGTTAACCGGGCGTTTATTCCGGGGTGACAATCCGGGCGGTATTTACGCCGTATTGCTCGGCCAGTTCATCGCATCGATTGTTAGACT
>LNFM01003097.1_pt1 | contig 33604 bp, 30 predicted proteins | sample 596031 | NCBI WGS metagenome assembly LNFM01 (sample SAMN04254537, study PRJNA301005) | activated carbon metagenome | isolation source: dual media filters at the Ann Arbor, Michigan drinking water treatment plant | place: USA: Ann Arbor
CAAGAACGGCGCGCGCAAGGCATTCTACGAGCCCGTGCCCGGCTCGGCGCCCGACATCGCCGGCCAGGGTAAGGCGAACCCGATCGCCACCATCGCCAGCTTCGGCATGGCCCTGCGCTACTCCTATGGCCTCGTGAAGGAAGCCGACATGGTCGACAAGGCGATATCGAACGCGCTGGCTCAAGGCTTCCGCACCGGCGACATCATGCAGCCCAACATGCGCTCGGTCGGCACGTCGGACATGGGCAAGGCCATCCTCGGCGAGCTGGAGCGCTTGGCCGGCTGATCTCCGAGGCCGGGTCGAACGCTCTGTATGCGACCCGGCATCTGGCCCCCGCCTTCGACATCACGTTTCTTTTTTCCAACCCGCAACGAGATGCTCGGCGACACTCGCCACCACCTCCTCGTCCCGCATGTAAGCGTTGTGGTAGAGCGAATCGCTCAACCGCTTCCACATCAGGTCTGGATCGCCGATGCCCCCCTCGGGCGCATCATTGGAAACGACACCGTCGTACAGCTGACGCGCCGCCTGGAAGACGGCGGCATCGTCGATCCCGCCCAAATGCAGAGCTTCGATCCGGTTCTCGAGCGCACCGGGAAGATAAGGCGGCAGGCGCGTGACCGCCGTCAGCTTGTAGGGACCGTCACCGCCGAACGCCGCGCCGATGACACCACCGTGGATCGCTTGACTGAGAATGCGGCCATAGAGCCAGCCGCCTCCGAGACGAGCGACCGCACGCACGAGCCCGACGACGATCCCGTAGACGATCGGAACGAGCAGCAGGAACGTCAGATCCGCAGCTGTCCCGAGCCCGAACTGGCCCGCCGAAATCTTCGACGAGATCGGATCGAAGAAGTAGCGCCAGTTCCAGAGGAACACAGTGGCAGTGGCCACCACGCCGGCCAGAGCCGCGAAGGCGTTCAGCGCGCGGGTCGCGCTGGCCGTCGTGACATAGCGCGGAGAAATGATCGCCGCCGTCTCCAGCAGCCGCATCGCCTCGTCTCTGGGACTATGAATCGTGAGCCAGCGTGGCGCGTCGATCATGGCCGCGAAGCGGTTGACCGCGCGCGTCCGATGCCTGAGCTTCCGCCAGCCCGACCAGAACGCCCACGTGCCCGCCGCAGCGATTCCGAGCAGCAGAATCGACAGCTCGGCTTTCATTCCGATATCCGCGCCCGACAGCGTCACCAGATACCAGATCATGATCGGCACCATCGTCGCGCCGAGCAGACACTGGAACAGAGCGATGAGGCGCGGCACGGATTTCAGCTGTCTCGTAAAGAACGGCGTGCCGAACGTCACGACGCTTCCCAGGCACCGCGCCGATCGCATCTGGGCAATGGCTTCCATCACGACGTTGCCGCCGTGACTATGGCCGATGATCGCGAAGGGCCTGCCGGACGCGTCGATCCGTTGCGCCAGCTTCGCGAGCGCCTTGGCCGCCTTCAACCGTTCGAAATCCGAGTTTGCGCCCGACCATTGTAGCGGAATCACACTGACACCCTGGAGGCCTCTCTGAGCCAGCGCAGCGCAGAGGCCATTGCAGAAATTGGAGCCGAGCTGCCACCACCGGCGCCCCTGAATGCCGGTATCGGCATCGTTCGTACCGTGCACCGTGATGACGACGGGCCCGCCAGTGCCCGGGGAGGCTTCGCCCGCCTCACTGCCGATTACGACAGCTCCAGTCCGTTCCATTCGAGCGCCCCTGGCATAGGTATCGATGCCCCTCGATTACCGCGCCCGCCGCAACACCGCCACCGCCTCCACGTGCGGGCTCCACACGAACTGATCGATCGGCACCACGCGCTCGATCTTGTAGCCCGCATCGACCAAAATCCGGCAATCCCGCGCCAGCGTCGCCGGATTGCACGACACGGCACACACCACGGGCACCTTCGACCGCGCGATCGTCTCGCACTGCGCCGCCGCACCCGCACGCGGCGGATCGAACACCACCGCATCGACGTCCACGAGTTCCGTACGCGACAGCGGCTCGCGCAGCAGATCGCGATGCTTGATCTCGAGCGGCTTTACGCCCGGTGCAGCCTTCGCCGCTGCGGCGAGGATCTCCAGCGCCGGTTTGTCACCATCGACAGCGATCACACGCGCCTTTTTGGCGAGCGCGAACGTGAACGTGCCGAGGCCGCAGAACAGATCCGCGACGCGCTTTGCCTTTTTCGTCGCCTCCGCGAGAATGTCCGCGATGGCCTCTTCCGCTTCCGCCGTCGCCTGGATGAACGCCCCTGGCGGTAGCGTCACGACTGCCCCGCCGATCGACAACCGCGGCACCGCACGTTGCATGACGATGCGACCTTCGCACATCACCCGGATGATACCTGCAGGCCCCGCTATGTCGGAGATACGAGCCTGCGCAGACGGCCCGATCTTCTCGGCGACGTCGATCAGCATCACGTCGAGCCCATCGGGCGTCGCCGTCACCGACAACCGGACTTTCGCTTCTTTGTCCTTCGCCGGGAGCACCACGTCGGCAATCGAGAGCAGCGCCGGCAGCGCGCCTTCGATCGCAGGCAGCATCACCGGACACACCGATATCCCCACCAGCGCGTGCGAGCCCTCTTCGTGGAACCCCAGGATCGTATCGCCGCCACGGCGCATCGCCGCGAACGTCGCCCGCCGCCGACGCCCAGCGCCGACCACGACGACATCCGCGATGTCGGGCTCGAGCCCGCGATGAGAGAATGCCGTCACCACGAGATCCCGCTTCCACTTGGCGTAGACGTCGCCGGAAAGGTGTTGCACCGCACAGCCGCCGCACGCACCGAAGTGCGGACATACCGGCGTGACGCGATCGGCGTTGGCCTCGAGGATCTCGACGGCGCGGCCACGGTCGCCGCTGACCTCCGCCAACACCAGCTCTCCCGGCAACGTCCGCGGGACGAAAACGACACCGGCCGGCGTCTCCGCCACACCATCACCCTGCGCGCCAAGTCGCTTGATCCGCAGTTCGATCCGATCAACCATTGCGACGCGCTCCCAGAAGCATTTCGACATTTCCAGAGCCACCCGCGATCGGCGAACCGACCACACCTACCACCTGCCAGCCGTCCAGAGCGGAAACCCAGCCGCGTACGTTCTGGACCGCGCGCTCTCGCGCCGACGGATCTCGCACGATACCGCCCTTTCCGATTTCATCGCGGCCCACTTCGAACTGCGGCTTTATCAGCGCGACCAGCCACGCCCCTGGTGCCGCCAGCGCCAGAGCCGCCCCGAGCACCTTGGTCAGCGAAACAAAACTCACGTCCGCAACGATCGCAGCGGGCGCCTCCACGATGATCGATCTGTCGAGCGCCCTGGCATCCTGACCTTCGAGCATCACAACCCGCGGATCGCCCGAGATCGCCGGGTGAAGCTGCCCGCGCCCCACGTCGACCGCATAGACCTTTGCCGCATTCCTCTTCAGGAGAACATCACAGAACCCGCCGGTGGACGCACCGATGTCCAGCGCCACGACGCCTGCCGGATCGAACCCGAACGCCTGCATCGCCGCCGCCAGCTTGAGCCCACCTCGCGAGACATAGGGCTGCGCGCCCGCTTGCACTTCGACGAGGGCGTTTTCGTCCACCACATGGCCCGCTTTGGTAATCATCGCGCTATCGACGGTGACGCAGCCACGCTTGATGAGATCGCGCGCCTGAGAACGTGTCGGCGCAAGCCCTCGCATGACGAGAGCCTCGTCCAATCGGAACTTGTCCAGGCGCAGCTTTTCGCGCGTGACGTTGTTCATAGGTCCATCTCTCGAGGCTCCATCTCCGAGGCCGCCATATCCTAGGCGCCCATTTCTGAGGGACCCATTTCTGAAGCACCCGTCTCTGAGGCGCCCGTCTCTGAGGCGCCATGTAGCGCAGGGAACCGCCGATGTGCGACACCTATTCTGAACGAACTTGAGACCGAGCAGTTTCGAGCAGAACATGAGCCCAACGAAGAAACAGGCAACATCGGGCTTTCCTCCCCGCGCCGCCACCAACATGCATTCGGACACGCCCGTCGAATGGCTCATCAGCGACGGCCTCGTCGGCTATGAGGAAGCCGTGCGCTTCATGGAAGCCCGCATCGAAGCGATCGCCAACGGAGCCGCGCGCGAACTCGTCTGGCTGCTCGAGCATCCGCCGCTCTACACCGCGGGCACAAGCGCCGACTTCGCCGATCTCCTCGTGCCGGATCGCTTTCCCGTCCACCGCACGGGGCGTGGCGGACAGTTCACCTATCATGGCCCGGGCCAGCGCATCGTCTACGTGATGCTCGACCTCGATCGCCGCGGCAAGGATGTCCGCGCCTTCGTGGCAGCACTCGAAGGGTGGATCATCGACACGCTCCATCGCTTCAACGTGCAGGGCGAGGTCAGGGGAGACCGCGTCGGTGTCTGGGTGCGCCGTCCACATCGCGCGCCCGATGCCGAGGACAAGATCGCCGCCCTAGGCATTCGCCTCAGGCGATGGGTCAGCATGCATGGCTTGTCGATCAATGTGGAGCCGGAGCTTGAGCACTTCTCCGGGATCGTCCCCTGCGGGATCTCAACCTACGGTGTGACGAGCCTCTCGGATCTTGGATTGATCGTCAGCATGGCCGAGGTGGACATGGCGCTCGCAGACACGTTCGAAGACCGTTTCGGACCCGTCGTGCGCCGAACTCGGGCTGACCTCTGAAACGCCAACTCATTAATTTTCCTAAAAAAAACACCCAGCTGCCGCTTGAGCGGCAACCAGGTGCTGATCTCGACATTCATAGCCTCTACTTCTTGTTTGACGGCCACGCTCCGGCGCCTGCCTTGCCGTTTCCGGCTGGCGGGTCTGGTGGAGCATCAGGACCATCGTAGTAGAGGTTACCGTCCTCGATGAAGACGACCTCGTTCCCCTCGAGCTCGTACTCTTCCTCGTCGCTGTCATTCAGGCGGATGACACAACCTTTGAGACAAACATTCTCGATTTGCGCTTCCGGCTTCAGAACCTGGTCCTGAGATCGGTTGCCTTCGACAATGGTGACCTTGTGGTCGTGGTCGTCGCGATTGATGACCGTCAACGCATGAGCAACGTTTGAACAGGTCAAAGCTGCACTGAGACAAACCGCGAGAAACCGAACGCGCATCACGGTCATCTTCGTAAGGACCTTGTCAGATTACTTCTTCTTCTTTGCTGCTGCCTTCTTGGCAGGAGCCTTGGCCTTCTTCGCAGCCGGCTTAGCGGTCTTAGCCTTCATGGTCCACGTCCTTCTTTTGTCGTTGCTCCCTTGGAGAGGAGCTGCTGAGTCCCGATTCACTAGAATCGAGACGAATGTAATCTGGTAAGAAACAATTCCCGCCGCAAACGGAAAATTCCGGTCTTCACTATCGAAGAGTTCGATAGATGGCTCAAAAATGCTGTTTTCAGTGGATAACTGCGCGCCGATGAAGGTGCGCCACACCACGAAAGTACATCTCGCACGCCTCTCCACACCGCCGACGGGTCAGCGCTGAATGGACATAAATCTCGCCAGAACGTTCCTCATGGTTGCCGAAACGGGCAGCTTCATCGACGCCGCGCGCAGGCTCAACATCACTCAATCGACCGTCTCTGCACGCATCAAGGGTCTCGAGTCCGAACTCGGCCGGTCGCTGTTCGACAGATCCAAGATCGGTGCGAGGCTGACGACCGAAGGCGAGCAGTTCCGTCGCCACGCTTTGGCCCTCGTTCGTGTGTGGCAGCACGCTCAGATGGAGATAGGACTGAGCGAGCACCATCGCGACCACCTTGCCGTCGGCGCATCGTCCGGACTCTGGGATGGCTTTTTGCTGCGCTGGGTTTCCTGGTTGAGGAAGTCGATCCCCGACATCGCCGTCTCCGCGACATCCGGTCAGACGCAGGTGCTTACGCAGCGCCTGCTCGAAGGCACGCTGGATCTCGCCGTGATGTATCGGCCGGTACCGCCGCCGGGACTGACGCTGGAGCACCTCTTCGACGAAGAGATCGTGCTTTTCAGCGGCGCACGAACCCCGCCCCGCCGCATTGCAGCCGATTACACCGCGCTGCATTGGGGGCCCGAATTCGAGTTCGATCACGCCACCGCATTTCCCGAGCATCGCACGCCGGGTCTGCGTCTGGACGTCGGATCGAGCGGCCTCGACTACCTCGTGTCCCATGAGCTTTCAGGCTATGCGCCCCTTCGCCTGCTGCGGCCGCACCTGAGCCGGGGGCGCGTGAAACTGGCGCGCCGCGCACGCCGCTTCGTCTATCCCGTCTACATGGTCTATCCCGAGGATCGCGACGAAGAAGCGTTCCAGCCGATCCTCGAAGGCCTCCGCCGCGACGCAAGGCGAGTGCACGAACTCGTCGCCGAGGAATAGCCGCCCCTTAAACCGTATCGCGCACCTCGAAGTCACGGAATTTGACATCGCCGCAAAAGGCGTCGGAGGCTATATCGAATTCGTCGATGCTATAGAGCGCATCGACCCGGGCAGCCGGAGGCCCACGCCGACAAACTTCGACCATTTCGGCAACGACGGGTTCCGCGCCCAGAAACATCGCCTCTACGGCGCCTGTCCTGCGATTTCGCACCCAGCCGCCGAGCCCACGTCGCATCGCCTCCCGCGCCACCCACGCGCGGAACCCGACGCCCTGCACCAAACCTTCCACCAGGATGCGTGCCCGCCCTTGCGTCATCGTCGTCAATATCCCAGAGCGCAACCATCCTTGCGAGGGTCCGACGCCCCGACCAGAACGCCGTTTTCGCGATCGATAAGAACGCTTTGCCCGCCGCCCCACGGCTCCTGGCGCCGCTCGACTTTGTGTCCGAGCTCCGCGAGACCGGCCCGCACCTCCATCGGCACGCCGTCCTCGACACCGAGGACACCGCCTTCGACGAACGCGCGGGGAAAATCGAGCGCTTCCTGCGGGTCCATCCCGTAGTCGACCATATTCGTCACCACGAACACATGCCCGAGCGGTTGGAAGGCCGCCCCCATCACGCCGAACGGCATATGCGGCAAGCCATCCTTCATCGCCATCGCAGGCACTAACGTATGCAGAGGCCGTTTGCCCGGCGCAATCGCATTTGGATGCCCCGCTTCCAGCGTGAAGCCAACACCCCTGCAATGGAAATTGATGCCAGTCTTCTCCGTGACGATACCGCAGCCCCACTGCGCAAAGAGCGAGTTGATGAACGACACCGCGAGACCATCGCGATCGACGACCGTCAGGTAGACTGTGTCGGTCCCGCCCGGCTTCAGCACAGGCGCAAGATCTGGCGTCCGCCGCTTACGGTCGATCTGACCGGCAAGCTTCAAGATCGTATCGTCTGCCAGCATATGCGCGACGGGCACGTCCGAAAGGTCCGGATCGGCGACGAACCGATCGCGCATTGCATAAGCGAGCCGAGCCGCCTCCATCAGAACGTGGAACCTCTCCACCCCGAGTGGATCGGCGCCGAGCGAACCCAGCCGCTCGAGCATCCGGAGCACGATGAGCGCGACGATGCCTTGGTTGCTGGGCGGCAACTCCAGGATGTCGAGCCCGCCGTAGCGCGTCGATATCGGCTCGACCCAGCTCGACCGCTGCGCCGCGAAATCCGCCAGGGTGTGCAGCCCGCCTGCCTCGCGCAGCGTGGCAACCATGTCCTGGGCTATCTCACCGGTGTAGAATGCATCGCGACCATCCCGCGCGATCGCCCGCAATGTGTGCGCGAGCGCCGGACTACGCATGACCTCGCCGACGACAGGCGCACGGCCATCGATCAGCAGGTGTTTGCGCGCACCGGCATACTGCATCAACTTCGGTACGCCGTTGGCCCAATCCGTCGCGACGCGAGGCGCCACCACCCAACCAGCCTCCGCGATCTCGATCGCTGGTCCCAGAAGTTCACCGAGCGGCAACCGGCCGTGCGAAGCGTTGAGCGTCGCCCACCCGTCCACAGCTCCCGGCACGGTCACGGCATGCGCCGTCGTCGGCGAGATCACCGAGATTCCCCGGCCCGCATACCATTCTTGTGTTGCAGCCCCCGGAGCGCGCCCGGCAGCACTCAACGCCACCGGCTTCTCGCCGGGCCGCGCGATCAGCGCGAAGCAGTCGCCGCCGATGCCGGTCATGTGAGGCTCGACCACGCCGAGCACCGCGACGGCAGCGATAGCCGCATCGACAGCATTGCCGCCGCGCTTCAGCGTCTCGATCGCCGTGAGGCTGGCCAGGGGATGCGATGTCGCGCACATGCCGTTGCGCGCATAGACGGGCGACCGCCCGGGAAGTTGGAAATTGCGCATGAGTTGGCTTCGCAGGTCGGATTGAAGGTGCGTCCGGCAACGATCCGGCGCAACTTTGCGCCGCAGTCGCCGGACAAATCAAAGAGCACCGCGTAACCCGACGGCTTCATGGCGCTACGATTCTAGACGATCATCGCTCCCGGCAAGGAAGCGGCTCGAACAGTTGACCTCCGGCCCGCAGGTCCGACACCGCGCCCCCGGTGCGGCGCCAGTGCGCCGTGACCACGACCTCCCAGCGCAGTTTTGCGATGGAAGGTCGGGAAGTAGGATAGACATCATTCGTCGTCGAACTCGAGCTTCAAGCCGTGTTGTTCCGCCAGTTCCGCGATCGCCTTCTTGGCGGTCGCCTCGTCCAGCGTCTCGAACGGCGGCCGCAGTTCTGCCCACTGCTCGTCGCCGCGATAGTGCGCGACCAACGCCTTTAGAAGCGGGATCACCGGATAGGCTTGCACGGCATTGCGCAGGGCCGAGATCTTGGCCTGCTGCGCGTCGGCATCGGCTGCATCCTTCTGCCAGCTGTCATAGAGCGCGCGCATCGGCCCGGGACTGACGTTGGCCGTCGCCGAGATGACGCCGGCAGCCCCTTTCCTGAGACCATCGAGTAGATGCAGCTCAGAGCCCGGGAAGAACTCGAGCTCCGGATAGGTCTCGAGCACGGCCTTCATGTTCGACCAGTCGCCCGAGCTGTCCTTCATTCCGGCGATGATCTCCGGGAACGCCTTCTTCAGGCGCCCGATCAGCGACAACGGGAAGCCCACCTGAGACACCGGCGGGATGTGGTAGAGATAGATCTTGAGATCATCGTCGCCGACTTCTTCGATCACCTCGGAGAAGAAGCGGTAGAGCCCCTCTTCGCTGGGGTTCTTGTAATAGAACGGCGGCAGCATCAGCACGCCTTTGCAACCGGCCTCCACCGCATGTTCGGTGAGGATGATCGCGTCGGTGACCGAGCACGCGCCCGTCCCCGGCATCATCATCGAAGGATCGATGCCCCCGTCGATCAACGTTTCCAGCAGTTCCAGCCGCTCGTCGAGACCCAGCGAATTAGCCTCGCTCGTCGTACCGAACGGAGCGAGCGCCGTGCAGCCTTCTTCGATCAGCCAGTGCGCATGATCGATGAACCGGTCCGAGTCTGGAGCTCCATCTGGCCCGAACGGTGTCAGAACCGGCGCGATCACGCCGCTGAAATTTCGCTCTTTGGTCATTGTCGTCATCCTCATGTGAGATAGGTCTGAACAATCGTAGTCGGGGCCAGGTTGCGACCTGCCCCGTGAATTCGTCTGACCTGACCGGAATCAGCCCGGCCGCATGGGTAGGAACTGCGTGCTGTAGCCACGCGATCAAGGCAACGGAATGTCGGGTTGTTTGATCGGGACATTATACCCGCGCTGCACGGCAGGACGCGACGCGATCTCGCGATACCAGCGTACGACGTTCGGGTAATCCTTGAGATCGCCGATGTGCCAGTCGTAGCGCGCTACCCAAGGCCAGATTGCGACATCTGCAATGGAGTAGTCTTTGCCGGCGACATACGCGTTGATGCCGAGTTGCTTGTCCAGCACGCCATAGAGGCGCTTCACTTCCGCGCCGTAGCGCTCCTCGGCGTAGGGCGCCTTGCCCCGATTGTACTTCAAGAAGTGGTGCGCCTGCCCGAACATTGGCCCGACGCCGCCCATCTGCCACATCAGCCACTCGATCGCGCGCCAGCGCGCCTCGCCGTCCCGCGCCAGGAGCTTGCCGGTCTTGTCAGCGAGATACATCAGGATGGCACCGGACTCGAAGACCGACAACCCGTTGTCGCTATCGACGATCGCCGGGATCCGGTTGTTCGGGCTGATCTTCAGGAACTGCGGCATGAACTGTTCGTCCTTGCCGATGTCGACCGGATGAACCGTGTAAGGCAGCCCGACTTCCTCGAGCATGATGGAAGCCTTGCGGCCGTTCGGCGTGGACCAAGTATGAAGTTCGATCATGACGGGCCCTTTGCATGTTGCGCCGGCTGTCGGCGCCTGACTGCCGAAGTTTGCGCCAACCTAGACCAATGCCACCCGATCGCCAACAGTGAGCGAGGTAGACCTCACATATGCGCTGAGGCTAAGTCGTTCCGGACCGTGATCGGGGGAGCTTGCCGAAGATGTTGCTGCAGTTGCAGAGTTTGGCGGGTCTCATCGCTATCCCGGCGTTGGCATGGCTGTTGTCCGAGAACCGGCGCCTCGCGGTGGGGCGGGGCTTGTCGCGCATCGTGATCGGCGGCATCGTTATCCAGATCCTCATTGCGGCACTCATGCTCAATGTGCCGCAGGTTCGCGCCGCTTTCGACTGGCCGGGCCGGGCCGTCGAAGCGCTTCAGGAGGCGACTGGCGAAGGCATGCGTCTCGTCTTCGGCTATCTCGCGGGCGGCCCTGCGCCGTTCGCTGTCGTCAAGCCCGAGACATCCTTCATCCTGGCCTTCCAGGCGCTGCCACTCCTCCTCATCGTCAGCGTGCTGTCGAAATTGCTCTATCGCTGGGGCGTACTCCAGGTCGTGGTGAAAGCCTTCGCCTGGGGCCTCCAACGAACGCTCGGCGTATCCGGACCTGTCGGAACCTCGGCGGCCGCGAACATCTTCGTCGGCATGGTCGAGGCGCCCCTCCTCGTGAAGCCGTATCTCGCCGGCCTGAGCCGAGGCGGTCTGTTCGCTACGATGACCGTCGGCATGGCCGGTATCGCGGGCACCGTTCTTGCGATCTACGCCAGCCTGATCGGATCGCAACTGCCCGGCGCCGCAGGCCATCTGATCGTCGCCTCGGTCATCAGCGTTCCGGCCGCCCTCCTTTTGTCGGCGCTGATGGTGCCAGACGATAGCCCCCCTGCGAATTCTGTCAGCGCCACCACATCAGCTGCGATCGAGGACGAGAACGCGCCCCGTACCAGTATGGATGCGATCGCGCAGGGCACCCGAGAAGGCGTCGAGCTGCTCGTCAATGTCACCGCGATGCTCGTCGTCGCAGTAGCCCTGGTCGCGCTCGCCAACATGATCCTCGCATCACTCGTCGCCCCGTTCGGTCTCTCTCTGACATTGCAGCGCATCCTCGGCTGGGTTTTCGCACCGCTGGCTTGGCTGATCGGCATTCCCTGGGCCGAATGCGCTCTCGCCGGCAGCCTGCTCGGCGTGAAGACCATCCTCAACGAGTTCGTCGCATTCCTGCAGCTGGGTGCCCTGCCTGCCGAAACTCTGTCGCCGCGTTCCCGGCTGATCATGACCTATGCCTTGTGCGGCTTCGCCAACCTCGGCAGTCTCGGCATCATGCTCGGTGGTCTCGTCGCCATGGCGCCCAGCCGCCGCGAGGACATCCTTGCCCTCGGCCCGCGAACCATCGTTTCGGGCACGCTCGCGACGCTGATGACGGCAGCGGTAGTCGGTCTCCTTACTGCCGGTTGAAGCCGCATTGGCCTTCAGTCCCAATTTGGCTACCAATCGCCTATTAAGAATCACGCTTTACGCCCCACATAGCCGTCACCGGCAACAGCCGGAGATGTGACGAACGACCGACCGAAGGAGCCATCGATGTCGCACGAGATCGAATCCGTACTCGACAGCCGCCGGCTGCGCCGGTCCACGACGCTGTGGCGAGGCCTCGCCATTCTCGCTGGCGCGATCGCCCTTGGCACCATCACGATTGCCGGCGCGACATCCGAATGGGGCTTCGCGCCCCCCAAACAGATCGCGCGCGTCACCATCGAGGGCATGATCACCGAGGACCGCGCCCAGTTGCGCATGTTGAAACGCATCGAAGAAGCCAAGCACGTGGCCGGCGTGATCCTCGTCGTCAACAGCCCGGGCGGCACCACCACTGGCGGCGAAGCGCTGTATGAAGCGCTCCGCAAGGTCTCCGAGAAGAAGCCGGTCGTCGCCCAGTTCGGCACTGTCGCCGCGTCGGCCGCCTATATCGCGGGTCTCGCAACCGACCAGATCATTGCCCGCGGCAACACGATCACAGGGTCCGTCGGCGTCATCATGCAGTGGCCGGAGGTGAGCGAGTTGCTTTGCAAACTCGGCGTAAAGATGAACGAGATCAAAAGCGGCCCGCTTAAAGCTTCACCGTCGCCCTTTCAGCCCATCGACCCGGCCAGCCGCAAGGTGACCGAGGAGATGATCATGGACAGCCACAAGTGGTTCCTGGACCTCGTCCGGTCACGCCGCGGCGTTTCGACCGCCGCGATCCCCGGCCTTGAGGAAGGCCGGGTATTTTCCGGTCGCGAGGCCGTCCGCTACAAGCTGGCCGACCGGATCGGCGGCGAAGCCGAGGCGGTCCAGTGGCTTGAGGACGAACGTAAGATCCAGAAAAAGCTCAGAATTGTCGACTGGCGCCCCAGCCGCCCCTCAGAGTGGCCCTTCTCGACTTTCTCAGAAGCCGTGTCCGGTGGCATCGTCGAAACCATTCGTTCGGCCACTCGTACCGTGCTCGAGGAGACCGGCCTCTCCACGATCCGGCTTGACGGTCTCGTCTCGGTTTGGCACCCTGCCAAAAATTGAGCGTTTCCAATGAGTTTATCTGAGAGGCCGACGTGCTTAAGTCTGAGTTGATTGCCAAGATTGCAGGCGCCAATCCACACCTGTTCCAACGCGATGTGGAGCGCATCGTGAATGTCGTGTTCGACGAGATCGTGGATGCACTGGCGCGCGGTCAGCGCGTGGAGTTGCGCGGCTTCGGAGCGTTCACCGTCAAGCACCGCGGCGCCCGCACCGGTCGCAATCCACGCACTGGCGCGACGGTGTCCGTCGATCAGAAGTTCGTACCCTTCTTCAAGACGGGCAAGGAGCTGCGCGAGCGGCTGAATGAAAAGGCGCCTGCTGCTCCCAGAGGCAAGGCCAAAGGAGATCGTATTTGATCACCCGCATTCTATGGACCCTCGGCGCACTGCTCGTCGCCATCGTGCTCGTGAGCTTGGCCGTCGCCAACCGTCACGAGGTACGGCTGGTGCTCGATCCGTTCAATCGCCAGGCACCGGTGATCTTCTCGGAACTCCCTTTCTACATCTACTTGTTCGCGATCTTGATCGTCGGCGTCTTGCTGGGCGGCGCAGCGACTTGGATCAGCCAGGGCAAGTGGCGTCGTCTCGTGCGCATCCGCACACAGGAGTCCATGCGCTGGAAGGGCGAAGCCGAACGCCTGATGCGTGAACGCGACGCACAGGTGAGCGAACGCAAGAAGCAACTTTCGATCGCCAGCCGCTGACACCACGCGTTGCCTCACGTCGCGCAGGCATCCAGTCCCTGCTGGAGCTCAGCCGCGTCGAGGTTGCGCCCGATCAGAACGAGCCGGCTCGAACGCGCCTCGCCGGCCTTCCAAGCGCGCTGGAAGTCGCCCTCGAGTTGCATGTGAACGGCCTGCACCACCAGCCGCCGTTCATCGCCCACGATATCGAGAATCCCCTTGAGCCGCAGGATATCCCGTCCCCGGGTTTGAACGAGATCCGCGATCCACGCCGAAACCTTTGCTTCGGTCAAAGGCCGCGCACTCGTGAGCGAGACGCTGCCTATATCGCTGTCCGCCAAATGCGAATGAGAACTTGTATCTACGTGTCCACCGCCGTGATCGTGCCCGCAGTGTTCGTCGTGAACATGCCCCGCCTCGCCGCAGGCGCCCCCTTCGAGCAAGTGCGGCTCGAGCGACATCAACCGCTCGAGATCGAAGCTACCGCGATCGAGGATTGCGTCGAGCGGCACGTCCGCGCGCACCGCACGAATGATCGGCGCAAGCGGATTGAGCCGCTGAAGACGGGCCTCGATTGCAGCCAGCGCTTCTTCGCTCGCCAGTTCCACTTTGTTGAGTACGATCTGATCCGCGAACGCCACCTGCTCCACCGCCTCCCGGCTGTCGTCCAGGCAATCTGAGATGTGGCGCGCATCGACCAGCGTCGTGATGGAATCGAGCCGCGTCCTCGATTGCAGGACGTGATCGACGAGAAATGTCTGCGCGACAGGCGCCGGTGCTGCGAGCCCCGTCGTCTCGACCACGATCGCGTCGGGTATCGGCTGACGTGCGAGCAGGTTGCGCACTGTGCGCACGAGATCGCCTCGCACGGTACAGCACACACAGCCGTTGCTCAGCTCCACCAGTTCCTCGTCGCCGCCGACGATCAGATCGCCGTCGATGCCGATCTCGCCGAACTCGTTGACGATCACGGCGATGCGGCGGCCATGACGCCGCGTGAGGATGCGGTTCAGCAGCGTGGTCTTGCCCGCGCCGAGATAACCGGTGAGCACTGTGACGGGAATACGGTTTGACATGCCCCCTTCATGCCAGACGGAGCCCACCCTGTCAGCCGCCACACGAAAGAAGTGACCTGCTGATTCCTCGCGCAGGATCTCCGGCACTCGCTCGCCGAGCGCAATGTCGCCAACGGCTCCATCAATTCTTCGCCCACGAAAAAGAGCCGCGCCCTCTCGAGCCCGGCCCCATCGCAGTGCGACGTGTACTCAAACCTAATCCAGAAGTTCCTTCGGCACCTTGCCGCCGTTCGAGGCGAGCTTGGCGATGACCTGCTTGTGCAGCCACACGTTCATCGTGGCGCTGTCGCTGGTATTGCCCGAATAGCCGAGCTCCGTCGCCAGTTCCTTGCGGTTCGACAAGCTCGAATCCATGCCGACGAGCTTCATCAGATCGACGATCGACTTGCGCCAATCGAGATCTTCGGCGTGGTCGTCAGCGAGCTTGTCGAGGATCGCCGTGACGTCGACCGAGCCGGCCGGTAAGGCCCCCGGCGTCCCTGCGGCGGCAGGCGCACCACCGGCAGCCGGAGCAGCCTGTGCTGCTCCCCCGAAGATGGTGGACATGATCTTTCCGAAAATGCTCATGGCGTAGTGTCCTTTCTCGAGCGATCGGCAGAGGATAGCAGAATTGCACAACGGGCGGGCAATGAGGATTTGTCTGCAACCGGACGAAACACTTGATCGTTGAGCGCATGGGGAAGGGCCTGGCGAATGCTTGGTGGACTATTGGCATTGCTGGCGGCCGCGACCTTTGCGCTGAACAGCGCAACCGCGCGCCGTGCCGTGCTCAGTGGCAGCGTTATGCAGGGCATTGCCATCACGGTTCCGCTCGGGATCGTCGGCTTTCTGATCGGAGCCGTCGTATTCGGCCAGCTCGGTGCACTGGCGGACGTGACGCCGAAAGCCGCGATGTGGTTGTCCCTTGCCGGCATCGCTCACTTCGTCTGGGGCCGCTTTTTCATCTATCGTGCCCAGGAGATGATCGGAGCGAACCTCGCAGGCACGCTGCAGCAATTCGACCTGATCCTTTCGCTCGTGCTCGCCGTCATAGTTCTGGGCGAGGTCCTTACACCTTTGCGCATTCTCGGCATCGCCCTTGTCATCGTTGGCCCCGCGCTGGCGTTCAGCGGCGAGCGGCGTAAGCCAGCCGCGAAATCTACACCTGTCGGAAATGCCAAAAGTGGACCCGAGCCCCGGGCAGCCTTCGCGCCGCAGCACATCGAAGGATACACCTATGTCGGTCTCTCCTCGATCGGCTACGGGCTGTCGCCGATCTTCACGAGCCTCGGCCTGCGCGAGCTGGGTCCCGGCAGCAGCATGGCCGGTGGCCTTGTCGCCTATACCGCAGCGACGCTCGCCGTCGTTCTGATCGTTGTGGCCACAGGCAGTGTGAAACACGTGCGTGACACAAGCCCGGACGCATGGCGCTGGTTCGGATTTGCTGGAATTTCGGTCAGCGTCTCGCAGATGTTGCGGTTCGCGGCACTGTCTTTCGCGCCGGTTACGGTTGTTCAACCGATTCAGCGACTTTCCAAGCTATTTTTGTTTGTTTTCAGCTGGATGATGAACCGCGAGCACGAGGTATTCAACCGCCGGCTGATCCTTGCGGCCGTGGTCTCACTGTTCGGCGCGATACTTTTGTCGATCAGCACTGAGATCTTCCTCAGCCTGGCGCCTTGGCCGGATTGGCTGATCGGAATCATTTCGTGGCGCTGGCCGTCTGCCACCTTCTGATGCTTACACCGACGAGTGGAAACTGCACGACGTGCTCGGCGTCTAGCCCCTGCACGGCCTGTGCCGGCTCTAGGGCCCGAAAACGAAGTGACGTCGCGATCGGTTTGATCTGCCACTGATGAACTGACGAGCACAACGACGAAGCGCCAGGAACCGGTCGAGGTTCCGGGCGCTTCGATGATCAGAAGTATGCTCGCGTCAGCGCGTCGCCGATACCGATGTCGACCATGCGCCCGCTGGCGAACCGACCGCGCCCGGACCTTCCGCTGGCCGCATCACACCTGATCCGGACGCTGGACGTGTCGTCGTCGATTTCGCTTCGATCACGCGCGCTTGTTGGGGTGCAGGCCTCGCGGCACGCGGCGTCGTCATCACGGCAGGCGTCGCCTGTGCCGGTATGCTGGTCGGCGTCGCTTTGACCATCTGCTTGATGTACTCGGTATCCGCCACCGCGGTGGTCTGCGGCGCTGCCCCAGCCCGCGCCGTGATCGCCTCGTCGTGCTTGCCTTGCAAACCGAGAACCAGCGCGAGATTTTGCTTGATCTTCGGATCTCTGCTGGAAACAGCGGCCTTGCGAAGAATTTCTTCAGCCTTGGCGGGTTCGCCGTTTCCGGCATGCGCCATTGCGAGATTGTTCAACACCGACGATTGGTTGGGGGCGAGCGCGAGCGCCCGGTCGAACAACTGGATCGCCTCCGGGAACTTGTTCTGCTTGGCGTAGACGGTGCCGCGCGCAGAGATCAGGCGCCAGTCGGGCTTCAACGGGTCGTCTGCCATCGCGAGCAGCTTCTCTGCCAGCGCCACATGATCGTATTCGAGGGCAAGCCGACCCATTTCGCTGGCCAGCTCCTTGCTGTCGCCGTGGATCATCGAAGCATTCTGAAGGACGCTATAGGCCTGTTCCTTGTGCCCCGCCGCCTTCAAGTTCTTGGCATAGGCCAGAGCGACCTTGAGCTCGGCCGGCTTTTTCTTGTGTTCCTCACTCCAGTAGGCGAGCGCCTTGTCGAGTTCGGTCTTGGGAGCCGTTGCCCCCCCCGAAGCGTTCGCCATTCTATCGGCGGCCGGATCAGTAGAGGTCGGAGCCGATCCGAGCATGCTGTCGAGACCATCGAGGCTGCCGCCGCTGGAACATGCGCCAGCCAGCATGCTGGCAGCCAGAGCGGCCAGCAATCCGGCGGTGCGCCTTGGGCGGTGGCTCGAAAAGTCGGCTTTCGCGGACATGTAGTTCGCGGACATGGGCAAGTCTCCGGTAGGCGCGGCGAGGGCGCCAGGTGATTCGTCGTGCACTGTCAGTTTCCGGGACACCCCTCTACAGATCGTTAATCTTGCACTTGCCAACGGAAGACCGCCGAACCGTTGTCACGAAACCGCCCGCGGGCTAGACCGAATCACCGAATGCGCAACGTACGGCCACGAAAGACGGCACCATGACGTCGACCTCCGCACCCGAAGACCTCTTGTTGGCCCACGACATGCCGGGGCCAGCGGTACCCGTCTGGCTCACGAACGAGAAAACGGACCTCTCCACGATGGGGTTGAGCGGACCAGCGCGCGCCTGGGCCGAAGCGAACAGATTCGATGGCGGCCCCCGTAAGCTCTTGCTGTTGCCCGGCACCGCAGGCGAACTCTCGGGCGTGCTTTTCGGCATCGGCGACGGCACCACGGGCGATCCGGCCGGCCCAGGAGCGCTTCTCTCCGGAATGCTTCCGGCCCAGCTCCCGCCGGGTCTTTATGAACTGCGGGGAAGTGGCACCGACGCAGAATTGGCCGCCATCGCATGGGGGCTCGGTGCCTACCGCTTCCGCCGCTATAAGACAGCTTCCACCGGCCGGGAGATGGCCCGCTTGCGCCTCGGCAAGTCGGTCGATCGTGCCCGCGTTCTGGCCATCGTCGAGGCGATTTGGCTCGGCCGGGCTCTGATCGATACCCCCGCATCCGACCTCGGTCCCGCCGAGTTGGAAGACGCCGCAAGAAAGCTCGCCGAGCGCCACGGCGCCACCGTCCGCTCGATCGTTGGCGACGATCTCCTGGCGCAGAACTTCCCCATGATCCACGCCGTCGGCCGCGCCAGCCCACGCGCGCCCCGTCTCGTCGATATGCAATGGCAGCGCCCCGGCGGCCGCCCGGACGCCCCCCGCATCTCACTCGTCGGCAAGGGCATCTGCTTCGACACCGGCGGCCTCGACCTGAAACCGTCGAGCGCCATGCTGCTGATGAAGAAGGACATGGGCGGCGCCGCGACCGTTCTCGCCCTCGGCAGCATGATCATGGCGCTCGGCCTGGATGTCCGGCTTCGCGTGCTCGTGCCCGCTGCCGAAAACAGTGTCTCGGGTAATGCTTTCCGCCCGCACGATGTGATCAAAGCCCGCGACGGTCGCACCGTTGAAATCGGCAACACCGACGCCGAAGGCCGCCTTGTGCTCTCCGACGCCCTGTCCCTGGCCGACGAAGAAGCGCCCGACCTGCTGCTCACGTTCTCTACGCTGACCGGTGCCGCTCGCGTCGCCCTCGGTCCCGACTTGCCACCCTACTACACAGACGACGAAACGCTTGCGAGCCAGATTGCGGCGGCCGGTCTCGCTCTCGGCGATCCGATGTGGCGCATGCCGTTTTGGGCTGGTTATGAGAAAACCCTCGACAGCGAGGTCGCCGACATGGGCAACGTTTCCGAAAGTCCTTTCGCTGGCTCCATCGTCGCGGCCCTTTTCCTTCGCCGCTTCGTCAAGCGAGCCCGCCGTTTCGCCCACTTCGACATTTACGGATGGCGTCAGGCGCTTCGGCCTCTCGGTCCCAAGGGAGGCGAAACGCAGGGAGCACGCGCGATGCTTTCCGTGATCGAAGGCATGGCCTCGCGCAGCTGAGCGACGACGTATCCGCAGTTGGTCGATCACACCTGCGCGAGTTGCAGTTGGGCCCATCGCGCGAATCGGCGGCAATCAGCGTAGTGTCGACCGCAGTTCTGACCGGATGATCGACCTTTCGGGATCGGTGAATACTGGCTGCGCCGAACGATCACGACGCCGCAGGGGGAGCAATGGAAGACAAACGCCTCGATCCACGGCGTCACGCCTATCGGCCCGATCTCGCCGATGAAAAGCTACAAGGCAAGGTCGAAGCCGAACGCTTCGTCTCGGGCGAACTGCGCCGCGTCCGTCGCGCCTCCATCGCCGTGCGGCGCGAGCCGGTGGCGACGTTGGGCTTCGAAACCGAGCTGTTGTTCGGTGAAACGGTCCGCTTGTTCGAAGAAAAGGACGGCTGGTCCTGGCTGCAGGCCGATCGCGACAGCTATGTCGGCTACGTACCCGCCGACGCGCTCGACCCCTACCACCAACCAGCGACTCATCGCGTCTCCGCGATCGGCACCTTTCTCTATGGCAGCGCCGACATCAAATCGCCGCCCCTCATGCACCTGTCGATCAACACGCCCCTTGCGGTCGAAGAAACGCAAGACAGGTTCTGCCGCCTCGCGACCGGCGGCTACGTCACCGCGCGCCATGTCACGGCCCAGTCGAGAATAGCGCGCGATTTCGTCGACATTGCAGAGCGGCTGATCGGCGTGCCTTATCTGTGGGGCGGCCGGACGCGGATCGGCGTCGACTGCTCGGGTCTCGTCCAGCTCGCCATGGAAGCGGCCGGCTTCCAGTGCCCGCGCGACAGTGACATGCAGGCCGAAGAAGTTGGCGATACGCTGCTGGTGCCGGATTCGCTCGACGGCATGAAGCGCGGCGATCTCGTATTCTGGCCGGGTCACGTCGGCATCATGGTCGACGGCATGATGCTGCTACATGCCAATGCACATCACATGGCCGTCGTCGTCGAACCCCTGTCGGTCGCAGTGTCACGCATTCAGAAGACCGGCTCCGATATACGTACCGTGAAACGGCCCCCCGCATTGAGTTCCGATCCAGTCGGCACGAACTGATCCTGCAACTACTGTTATCGAACACGCCGGAGAACGCCTCCCGGCAGCGAATCACGCCAACAACCGGTATGCTGTCCCCATGATCCCCGTCACGACATACGCCAAGAAGAAGGTTGCCGTTTTCGGCCTCGGCGGCTCAGGCCTCGTCACGGCCAAGGCACTGATGGCCGGCGGCGCGATCGTCTCCGCGTGGGATGACGGCCCAGCAGCGCGCGAAACAGCCGCCAAGGAAGGCGTGCCCCTCGTCGACCTGACGACCGCCGCCTGGAAGAACTTTTCCGCCCTCGTCCTCGCGCCTGGCGTGCCGCTTACCCACCCCGAGCCGCATTGGTCCGTCAAGCAGGCCAAGGCCGCCAGAGTGCCGATCATCGGCGACGTCGAGCTGTTCTGCCGAGAGCGAGCCAAGCGAGCGCCGTTCTGCCCCTTCATCGCCATAACCGGCACCAACGGCAAATCGACGACGACGGCGCTGCTCGCCCATCTCCTCAAGGCAGACGACCGCGATGTGCAGGTGGGCGGCAACATCGGAACGCCGATTCTCGCTCTCGATCCGCCGCATTCCGCCTCGTTCTATGTGATCGAGCTGTCATCCTTCCAGATCGACCTGACGCCATCCCTGAGACCAACCGTCGGCGTGCTGCTCAACATCACCCCCGATCATCTCGACCGCCACGGTACGATGGAGAACTATGCCGCGATCAAGGAACGCCTCGTTTCAAAGGCGGAACAAGCGTGCGTCGGCGTCGACGACGAGCTTTGCCGCGCGATCGCCCAGCGTATCGAGCACAAACGCTACTGCTACACGTTCTCGACCAGCCAGGAGTACCGCAACGGCTATCACCTTGCCGGTTCCAAGGTCCGCTTCGAAACCGAGGATATGAAGGAAGACCTCGTCGACCTCGTCGCCGTCCGCTCACTGCGCGGCGAGCACAACGGTCAGAACGCGCTGGCGGCCGCAGCTGCTCTCGGAGCACTCGGCGGCATGCTGTGGCCGGCCAGATTCAATCCGTTCATCAGCCTCGATGGCAGCCTCAAGCGCCGCCTGTTGGAGGACTACTCGGACTTCCGGGTGCGGATGAAATTGCCGCGTGATCAGCTGATGAACAACCCTGCCGCCACGCAACGTCGCCGCAACGCTCTGCAAGCAGCCTTTGCGAGCTTCCCCGGCCTTGCGCATCGCATGGAAGAGGTCGGCCGCTTGGGGCCTGTGACCTTCATCAACGACAGCAAGGCGACCAACGCGGATTCGACCGCAAAGGCGCTCGCGTCCTGGGATCGCGACATCTATTGGATCGCTGGCGGCAAACAGAAGGAAGGTGGCATCACGAGCCTCGCACCCTTCTTCCCGCGCGTCGCCAAAACCTACCTGATAGGCGCGTCGAGCGATGATTTCGCCACCACACTGGAGGGCAAGACCGAAGTCGTCCGCAGCGGTACCCTCGATGAGGCCGTCGCCGCAGCCGCCCGCGATGCTGCAGCCAGTCTGAGCGGAGAACCCGTCGTGCTGCTGTCGCCGGCGTGCGCCTCTTACGACCAGTTCAGGAACTTCGAAATTCGCGGCGACGCGTTCCGCAAGCTCGTCGAAAGTCTTCCCGGCATCGAGTTGGCGTCGCGGAGCGGCTGATGCGGATCTCGCGCGCCGACAACAGTTTAATCGGCCGCTGGTGGCTTTCGATCGACCGGGTGTTGCTCGGAACCCTGGTTACCCTGATCCTCGTCGGTCTCGTGCTTTCGCTGGCAGCGAGCCCCTCGGTCGCGATTCGCAAGGGGCTGCCCGCGCTCTACTTCGCCGAACGCCAGATCCTGTTTGCAGGCATTGGCCTGCTGCTCATGCTGATCGTGTCGATGCTGTCTCCTCCTGCAATCCGCAGACTGGCGCTCGTGCTCTTCCTCGGCGGCCTGGCCGTCATGATCGCGGTGCTGCTGTGGGGCGACGACATCAACGGCGCGCGGCGATGGGCACGGATAGCCGGATTCTCGTTGCAACCATCAGAGTTCGCGAAGCCGGGCTTCGCGGTTCTCATCGCTTGGGCCTTTTCCGAAGGCGAGCGACGCCCTGATATGCCTGGATTTTCGATTGCAGTAACTCTTCTCGCGCTGTCCGCGGGCGTGCTCGTCCTCCAGCCGGACATCGGCCAGACGATGCTGATATCCGCCGTCTGGGTCGCGCTTTTCCTTCTTTCGGGCCGTTCTCACGTGGCGGCGCTCGGCATTGGCTCCCTCGCCGCCGCTGGCCTCGCTGGCGCTTACGCCGTCTACCCTCATGTGCGCGTCCGAATCGACCGCTTCATTACGCCGGTGCGCGGCGACAACTCGCAACTCGACCGAGCCCATCAATCCTTTGCGGAGGGCGGGCTGCTCGGCCGAGGCCCGGGGGAAGGCACCATCAAGACCGTCCTGCCGGATGCCCACACCGATTTCGTATTCGCCGTGGTGGCCGAGGAATTCGGCGCGATCGCCGCGATCCTTCTGCTGACGCTCCTGGCGACGATCGTGATCCGGCCCCTTCTACGCGCCGCGACAGAACGCGACGGCTTCATCCGGCTCTCCACGATCGCGCTCGCGCTGCTCGCCGGCATCCAGACGCTCATCAATCTCGGGAGCAACGTGGGACTGTTACCAGCCAAGGGAATGACATTGCCGTTCGTCTCCGTCGGAGGCTCGTCGATGCTCGCCCTCTCGATCACCTTCGGGATGCTCATCGCGCTGACACGCCGCCGCCCCGATGGTCGAGCGTTCGATGTGCCCGGGCTTCGAGAGAGCCTTCAAGAAAGTCTGCCCGAGGGTCTTCACGACGGTCTGGCACCGATGCCGCACGATGGCAGTATTCATTCGCGCTGAAACACCGACACATGACAAAGGCGATTTGGCAAAGACAGACGATTGGCGGAATTGTTCGATGCTGCTCGAACCGGTAGAAGCAGGCTGAACGCGAAGGGGACTGCAGTGACGGATCGCCTCATCATGTTGGCTGCCGGCGGTACGGGAGGACATCTGTTCCCCGCATTTGCACTGGCCGAAGAACTCGGCCGGCGCGGCTATGCCGTCGAACTGGTCACCGACATGCGGGGCGACCGCTATGGTACGGGCTTTCCCGCCCGCGCCGTGCACCAGATCCATTCGGCGACACTCACCGGCCGCTCCCCCGTCGCCGTGGCGAAAACCGGAATTGCACTCGCCCGTGGGGTCAAGGAAGCCTACGCGCTGATGGGAAAGTCTCGCCCCGCCGTCGTCGCTGGCTTCGGCGGATATCCCTGCTTTCCACCGATCGTTGCCGCGAAGTTGCGCGGCATCCCGACGCTGCTTCATGAACAGAACGCCGTCTTCGGCCGCGCCAACCGCATGCTGGCCAAACGCGTAGATCTGATCGCCACTTCGTTCGCCAAGGTCGGGCTCGTCGACAAGGAGATCGAAGCCAAGATTCGCTTCACCGGCAATCCCGTCCGCAACGTCGTGCTCGATTGTGCGAGCCGCCCCTATTGGGTGCCGGGCGCTACCGATCCCTTCAAACTTCTGGTGTTCGGCGGCAGTCAGGGCGCGCGCTATTTTTCCGACGCGGTTCCGCCCGCACTCGCCATGCTCGCGCCCGAAATTCGTTCGAGACTGATTGTCGTGCAGCAGGCACGCGAGGAAGACATCGAACGTACCGAGGCCGCTTACTCCGTCGCCGGCATTCGAGCAGAAATTGCACAATTTTTCCGCGACTTACCCCGCCGGATCGCCGACGCGCACCTCGTCATCGCTCGCGCCGGCGCATCCAGCATCGCCGAACTCGCGGTGATCGGAAGGCCCTCGATCCTTGTCCCGCTGCCACACGCCCTTGACAACGACCAGCTGCGGAATGCAACGACACTTGCCGAATCGGGTGGCGCTTGGTGTATCGAGCAGACGGATCTCGATACAGCGCGGCTGGCTGCGGAAATTTCCAGGTTAGTGGGTTCACCCGGAATACTCGCACGAGCAGCGGCTGCGGCGAAAGCGCAAGGGCGTCCCGACGCAGTTGCAAGGCTGGCGGATCTGATAATCTCACTCGCTGAGAAATCGCCGGCAAAGGCATGATGGGGCGGGGCGTATGAGCGGAGCTGACTGACGAGGCAGGGTGCAGTCGCGGGGGCGTAGTCCTTTAACAGGCCGTAGACGACGGCGAGGGAAACCGAACACATGCAAATGCCACGCGACATCGGCACGATCCACATTCTCGGGATCGGCGGTATCGGCATGAGCGCGATCGCCGAGATCCTTCACGCCAAAGGCTTCACGGTCCAGGGCAGCGACCAGAAGGACAGCGCGAACGTTCGCCGCCTCCGGGCAAAGGGCATGCGCGTATTCATCGGCCACGACGCGATCAACCTCGTCGGCGCCCGCTACATCGTGATCTCGACCGCGGTGAAGAACGGCAACCCGGAACTGGAGGCTGCCCGCCAGAAGGGCCTCCCGATCATTCGCCGCGCCGAAATGCTGGCCGAACTGATGCGCCTCTATTCGACGGTGTCGGTCACCGGCACGCATGGCAAGACCACAACCACGTCGCTGATCGCGCATTTGTTCAGCAAAGCCGATCTGGACCCGACGGTGATCACCGGCGGCATCATCAACGAGTGGGGCTCCAATGCACGGCTCGGCCAGGGTAAGTGGATGGTGGTCGAAGCCGACGAGTCCGACGGCACCTTCGTAAAACTGCCGACCGAGATCGGCATCGTCACGAATATCGATCCCGAGCACCTCGACTACTTCAAGACCGTCGAGAACATGCATCGTGAATTCGAGATGTTCTTCCGAAACATCCCGTTCTATGGCCTGACCGTCACCTGCATCGATCACCCCGTCGTCGAGGAAATGGTCGACCGGCTGAAATTGCGCCTCGATGGCCGCCGGTTGCTGACCTACGGGCTGTCGGAAGGTGCAGATCTCCGCCTCGACGACGTCCGCCATGATGGCCAGGGCACACTGTTCGACGCGACGCTCGGCGGACGGGTAGTCGGTGGGCCGCGCAAGCTCACAGGCTGGCGCATCCCGATCCCCGGCCACCATAACGCTCTCAATGCATTGGCCGCCGTCGCAGTCGCCGCCGAAGCAGGCATCGCCGATGACCAGATCCGCGCCGGCATCGAGAACTTTTCTGGCGTCAAGCGGCGCTTCCAGTGCACCGGCACTTGGAACGGTGTCGACATCTACGACGACTACGGCCATCACCCCATCGAGATCGCGGCCGTTCTCAAGGCTGCGCGTCCCGGCGCGAAGGGCCGCGTCTTCGCTGTCGTCGAGCCTCACCGCTACTCGCGGGTGAAGAGCCTGTTCGACGAGTTCTGCAGATGCTTCGCCGACGCCGACGCGGTGATCGTGGCGCCGCTCTACTCGGCCGGTGAACCGCCGCTGGAAGGTATTTCGCAACAATCTCTCGCCGACGGCATCCGCGCTAAAGGCCACCCCTCCGTCGCTGCTATCGAGAGCCCCGCCGATCTCGCGCCGCTGGTTCGCCGATACGCACAGCCCGGCGACATCGTCGTCTGCCTCGGCGCCGGCAACTCGACCGAATGGGCCCACGCTCTACCAGGCGAACTCGCCGATGAGCCGCGCCGCGCCGGAGGCATGCGCTGATGTTTCCGGATCTGGTCCCCGGGCTGCAGCAGGCGATGCCCTCGCTGAGGGGCCGGCTGCTCGCGAACCAGCGGCTGGCCGATATCACGTGGTTTCGCGTCGGCGGCCCTGCCCAGGTTCTGTTCACACCGGCCGACGAAGACGACCTCGCCTACTTCCTTTCGCGCGCTCCGGCTGAGTTGCCCGTCACCGTCATCGGCCTCGGCTCCAATCTTCTCGTTCGCGATGGCGGGCTGCCCGGCGTCGTCATCCGCCTCGCGCGCGGTTTTGCTGACGTGAAGCCCGAACCCGGTCATCGCCTTCGCGCCGGCACTGCCGTACCCGACGTCAAACTCTCGCGCGCTGCCGCTGATGCGGGCATCGCGGGTTTGGCCTTCTACCGCGGCATTCCCGGTTCTGTAGGTGGCGCGTTGCGCATGAACGGCGGCGCGCACGGAGCCGAGACCAAGGACACCGTCATCGAGGCCCGCGCGGTCGATCGCCAGGGCAACATTCATGTGCTCGACTTGGCCAAACTCGGGTTCACCTACCGCCATTGCGGCGTTCCGAACGACTGGATTTTTACCGAGGCCCTGTTCCAGGGCACGCCCGGCGTGACTGCCGAGATCGTCAAACAGATGGACGAGGTCGCCGCTTATCGCGCAGCGAACCAACCGATCAAGGAGCGCACCGGCGGCTCCACCTTCAAGAACCCGCTGCCGCACAGCGCATGGAAACTGATCGATGCCGCAGGCTGCCGCGGCCTCCGGGTCGGCGGCGCCATGGTCTCCGAGCTTCACTGCAACTTCCTCATCAACGACCGCGACGCCGCCGCCGAGGATATCGAACGCCTCGGGGAAACGGTGCGCGCGCGCGTGAAAGCAACATCTGGCATCCAGCTCGAATGGGAGATCATCCGCCTCGGCATTCCGCGCGAAGGTGGAGCGATCGGAGAAGCGCTGGTCGAAAGGCAAGCGGCATGACCGCAGGTTCGCGTCAACACAAGTTCAACCATGTCGCCGTCTTGAAGGGCGGCTGGTCCGCGGAACGCGAGGTGAGCCTCCGCTCGGGCGCTGCCTGTGGTGCAGCCCTTCGCGAAGCCGGCTATCGCGTCACCGAGATCGATGTCGGCCGCGATATCGCCCAGGTGCTGGCCGCATTGAAGCCGGACGCCTGCTTCAACGCGCTCCATGGCCGCTGGGGCGAAGACGGATCGGTGCAGGGCATACTCGAATGCCTCGGCATACCCTACACGCACTCCGGCGTGCTGGCGTCCGCGCTTGCCATGCACAAGGGGCGCGCCAAACGCATCATGGCAGCGTCCGGCGTGCCTATCGCCGAGGACACCATCGTCGCCCGCGACGACGCCGCTTTCGCGCACGCCTTGCCGCCACCATATGTCGCCAAGCCGATCGCCGAAGGCTCGAGCGTCGGCGTTGTCATCGTACCGCGCGGGGCGCCGCGCCCGCCGGAATCGATCCGCTCAATTCCCGTGTCGAACGACCAGATCATGGTCGAGCGCTTCATCGCCGGCCGCGAGTTGACCTGCGGCGTCATCGGTGGCCGTGCCACGGCGATCATTGAAATCGTGCCGGACAAGGCTTTAGAATTCTACGACTACGAAGCGAAGTACGCGCCGGGCGGCTCCAAGCACATTCTGCCGGCCGACCTGCCGCCAGACGTGGCCGCGCGCATCCAGTACCACACGCTCAACGCCCACAACGCCTTGGGCTGCCGCGGCGTCAGCCGCGCCGATTTCCGCTACGACGACACGCCGGGCGGCATGGGCGAGATCGTCTGCCTCGAGGTCAACACCCAGCCCGGCATGACCGGAACGTCGCTGATACCCGAATTGGCGGCACACGCCGGCATCAGCTTCCCGGCACTGGTCACGTTGATCGTCGAAGATGCGAGCATCGAACGATAGTTGCCCGAAGAACGCTCGGTCCGGCCGAGCCAGTTTCGTCGGTCCCGTGTTTACCTTCCGTTAACCTCCCCGGCCCCATGGTTGGCGACCGCTTAATCATCGTGCCAGGTGACCCGCCATGTCTGCCCGCGCGCCTCGATCCTCGATCGATGGCTTGGCCCGGCCGAGTTTTCCTCGGATGCGGCAGCGCGCCTCGGTTTCGAACGGCGTTTTCCGGGTTTCAGGCACCCCGCCTTTCAAACGAAAAAAGCGCTTGTCATTATATTTCATGGCGTTGACTTCAACTGCACTGTGTATCGCTGCTGCAATGACAGCCGTCATGACGGGTATCCCCTCGATACCTCGCGATGGTGTCGCGCTGGACCGCGCAGCCACCGCCCTCGGCTTCGGCATCACGCGGCTCGAGATCTTGGGCAACCGTTACACCCAGCGGACCGACATCGTGGAAGCGCTCGGGCTCTCTTCGGGAGCATCCCAGCTTGCTTTCGACACCAATACCGCAAAGAGCCGCATCGAGGCGCTGCCGTGGGTGCTGAAAGCCGGCATCAATCGCAGCCTACCCGATGGCATCGTCGTCGAGATTACCGAGCGCCGCCCCGCGATCGTATGGCGGGACCTGGATCGCGACGTTCTGCTCGACAAGGAAGGCCGCGAGCTGACGACCGTGCCGCAAGGCAGCGACCTCGGCCTGCCCGTCGTAACGGGAGTAGCCGCAGGCCAGGCCGCGCCGGGATTCGTGAACCTCCTCGAACAGCATGCCGAGATCCAGCGCCGCACCGCAGAATCGCGTCGCATAGAAGGGCGCCGGTGGACCATCCAACTTAACGATGGAACTCTCGTCCATCTGCCGGCAGTGGGCGTCGCGGGCTCATTGGCCTGGCTCGAAAGCCAAGCTGCTAGCGGCCTGCTCGACCTCGGTTTGGAAGCGATCGACCTTCGCGTTGCAGGCCAACTCGTCGTTCGCAAGCGCGATCGAACGACATCCGGCGCCAGCGCCTGGTCACGCCAATCGACACGTGCCGCCACCGCTGCCGGAGGCGCGCCATGAGCGACTCCATCACCTTGCCTCGGCGGCGGCGAGCCAAGGATAGCCACATCGTCACCGTCCTCGACGTAGGCTCCTACAAGGTCTGCTGCCTGATCGGAGAACTCGAGCAGAGCTATGCCTCGACCGGCGAGATCGGCCAGAAGTTCCGGCTACTCGGAGTCGGCCACCAGCGCTCACGTGGCATCGCAGCGGGCGCCGTCATCGACCTCCGGCTGGCGCAAGCCTGCGTGGCGACCGCCATCTCCCAGGCCGAGCAGATGGCTGGCGTTACTGCCGACAATCTGCATCTGGCCGTATCCTGTGGCAATCCGCACTCCCGCACGTTCGACGGACAAATCGAGATCAACGATGGGATTGTCGGTGACGCCGACATCGCACGCCTCGAAGCCGGTGCCCGCGCTTTCGCAATCAACGACGGCTCGGCACTCCTGTCGCTCAACCGGATCGCGTTCGGGTTGGATGCACTCCCGGGTGTCCATGAGCCCCGAGGATTGGCCGCGCGCCGCCTCTCTGCCAACCATCACGCGGTCACTGTCGATCCGAACCCCCTCCGCAACCTCTGCCTGTTAGCGGAAAGCTGCCATGTCGAGCCGACCGTGCTGCTGCCGGCGGGGCTTGCAAGCGCGCTGGCAGTGACGACGGAGGCCGAGCGCCGCGCCGGCATTACGTGCATAGATCTCGGATCGGGGACCGCGTCGATCGCCGGTTTTGCCGACGGCCACTTCGTCTACGCGGCATCCGTACCGATTGGCGGGCAACAGGTGACTCACGAACTGGCATACGCACTCAGCCTTTCCCTTGCGGAAGCCGAGCGAATCAAGACGCTGTATGGTAGCCTGATTCTCACTGGGTTGGATGAGCACGAAGTCGTGCCGCTGGCCCGCGAGAGCGAAGGTCCTGACGTGTTGCCGGGAGTGACCCGGGCTGAAATTGCCCGTCTCGTTGCCGTAAGCATGTATCGGATTCTGTTACGTATCCGGGAGTGTCTCGACAGCTGCCCCATCCCACGCGTCCGAACCGCGGGCGTGATCCTGACGGGGGGTGTCAGCGACGTCCTGGGGCTCGAGGAATTCGCGAACGGGCATCTGGTCAGGCCGGTCCGGATCAAAGCCGCGCCCCGGCTCGATGGGGCCTCCGGCCGGTTGCCGGGAAGTGTATCCAGTCCAGCGTTCTCGTGTGTTGCCGGTTTGGCGATGGCGGCAGCCACGCCACCGCAGTTGATTCCGGTACGCGAGCGTAAGCCACAGGTTCGGCATGGCTATCTGGGCCGGGTCGAGCAGTGGCTCAGGGAAAGCTTCTGAGAACAGCGGCTGAGCTGCGCGGAAGTTGCCCCGACGCGTCTCGAACGAGTGGGGCGTCCAAGGACAGGCGCATGACGATCAAGTTGCAGCTGCCAAAGCTGACGCATCTCCGTCCGCGGATCACCGTAGTGGGTGTCGGCGGCGCTGGAAGCAATGCGGTCAACAACATGATCACGTCGGGCCTCACCGGCGTGAACTTCGTCGTCGCCAATACGGATTCACAATCGCTCGCGAATTCTGCCGCAGAGCACCGGATTCAATTGGGCGCAGCCCTGACGGAAGGCCTCGGCGCAGGCGCCAAGCCCGAGGTCGGAAGAGCTGCAGCCGAAGAGGCTATGGAAGAGATCCGCGCGCAGGTCGCCGGCTCCCATATGGTTTTCGTTGCTGCCGGCATGGGTGGCGGTACCGGTACGGGTGCTGCTGCGGTGATAGCCCGGATCGCCCGCGAATGCGGCGCGCTGACCGTCGGTGTCGTCACAAAGCCGTTCCACTTCGAGGGCACGCGCCGTATGCGTGCCGCCGAAAGCGGCATCGCCTCGCTGAAATCCGAAGTCGATACGCTGATCGTAATTCCCAATCAGAACCTGTTTCGGATCGCTAACGAACGCACGACATTCGCCGAAGCGTTCATTCTCGCCGACCAGGTCCTCTATTCGGGCATCGCCTGCGTCGTCGACCTGATCGTCAAGGAAGGCCTGATCAACCTCGACTTCGCCGACGTACGCACGATCATGAGCGGTATGGGCACGGCGATGATGGGAACTGGCGAGGCAGCCGGCGACAAACGCGCCGTGATCGCTGCCGAGGAGGCGATTTCCAACCCGCTCCTCGACGACATCTCGCTTCGCGGAGCAAAGGGCCTTCTGCTTTCGATCACCGGCGGCCGCGACCTGAAGCTTTACGAGGTCGACGAGGCCGCTCAGCGCGTCCGCCAGGAAATCGACGGCGAAGCCAACATCATCGTCGGCGCAACCTTCGACGATACGCTCGGTGATCGCATTCGCGTTTCGATCGTCGCTTCAGGCATGGAGCGATTGGGCGAAATGGAAGCGGCGTGGGCCGTTCAGTCCAATCCGGCCCCGCAGCAGCCACTCCGTATCGAGCAGAGCCCTCCGTCGCCGAGCGAGTTGCAGCCGCCGTTCATCGAGCCCTACCCGGAGCCCTATTCGCAGCAATCGGCAGACTACGCACCGGTTCATCCGGAGCCTCAGGCTCAACCGCCCGTCCGGCCCCAGGTCCACGAACAAGCTGCGCCTCCGCCCCACAACCAATTCCAAGGTCACGCCCAGTCATCCGATGCGTCGGTGGCGCCGGCCTCGGCGCATGATCTGGCGCGTGCCCTCTCCGACGCCTTGGAGGGACATACCGAGGAACACCCCACCTATTCGGGCCGCAACCTCCAGTCGCAGCCTGCATTTCCACCCGAGCCGCCCGCAACATGGTCGAGCGACGATGGAGCCGTGTTCCACGACGCGCCGCCACAGGTCGGTAGCGATCCCCTTGCGACGCTGGGGCAGTCTCATTCAGCGCGGGGAACACCTGCGCCCGGCTTTTATCCACAACCGCCCATGGAAACCCAGCACCGCCCCGGCCGCCGGCTTCCAGAGGTCCAGGACTTTCCCGTCGTCGGCCAGCGCGAGTATCACGCCAAGAGCGCCCAATATGCCGAGCCGGCCGACATGGCGCCGCCGCCACGGGCCTACATTCAGCCTCTTCCTCAGGACGCGCCAGCACCGAAACGTGGCTTCTTCGCCCGCATGTTCGGCCGCAAGCCCCGAGAGCCTCAGAAGCAATTGGCCGCCACACGTTATCCACACCCTGCGGAGAGCCAACTTGCGCATCGCGAGCAACTCGCGAACAGCGATCGGTCGAAGCCTCAGACAGCGGCCAGATCACACCGCAAGAACGACGACGAAGGCTATGAAATGCCAACATTTTTTGGATCCGACCGAAAGTAGGAAGTCGCCATTCTGGCACCCCATGTCCACCTCTGGACAATCGGTAACAGAATGTAAGAAACCGTGATTTGTCCCCAGCAAAGGTTAAGGGCTATCGTCCTCTTGCGATTCGTTGTTTCGGTTCACTGCCTCTTCGACCACTAGTTGCAAGAACGGTCGAGGCGAGCTGGAACAGGGGATCGCGGGGAAGCTGTCACCGCATGAGTGGGGTGTGTGGCAGCTGGGGGTAAGGACTGAGGGGACGGCAATCAAATGCCGAGATCTATCATTTCTACACGTCAGACTACACTTCGACGCGAAGTCGAGCTCGCCGGTAAGGGTGTGCATAGCGGGGCCCCGGCTTCGGTAGTGCTGCATCCAGCCGAAGCCGACACGGGTCTCCGGTTCTTGGTCAGCAAGCGCGGTCGTATCATCGCCGACATTCCGGCAGATGTCCGCAACGTCAAGAACCTGACGTTGTGCACGGTCCTCGGCGATGACTCCGGCGTCTCGATCGGTACCGTAGAGCACCTTCTGTCCGCTCTTCGCGGCCTAAATGTCGACAATTGCTACATCGAGGTCGATAGCAAAGAAGTTCCGATCATGGATGGCAGCGCGGCAGAATTCGTCGCCGCCATCGATGAGGTTGGCCTTCGTGATCTGAGCGAAACCCGCCGTTACATAAAGGTTCTGAAGCCGGTCCGCGTCGAAGAAGGCGATAGCCTGGGTGAGTTCACGCCGCACGGCTGCTTCCACCTCGATGTCGAAATCGATTTCAACACCCCCTTGATCGGCCGCCAACGTATGGCCCTCGATCTCACGCCTCAGTCGTTTCGCACGGAACTCTCGCGTGCTCGCACTTTTGGCTTCATGCACGACGTTGAAAAGCTCTGGAAAGCCGGCCTTGCGCTCGGCGCCTCGCTTGAAAACACCGTGGCTGTCGGTGAGGACCGCATCCTGAACACCGAAGGCTTGCGCTATAACCACGAGTTCGTGCGTCACAAGATGCTCGACGCAGTCGGCGATCTCACACTTGCGGGCTATCACATCCTCGGCTCCTACCGCTCGGTTCGTGGCGGTCATCGCCTGAACGCACACTGCGTGAAAGCGCTGCTGGCCGATGCATCTGCTTGGACGTTGGTTCAGGCCCCGGCATCACGTCTGCGCGAATCGAACTATCGCCCGATGGGCCTCGCTCTGGCTGCTGGCGAGTAATACCGCCCCGCGATCTACACTCTCTATTTCGATTATGCCCTCGGCGCCGTCTCCATGACGGCGCCGTGGCTTTTTCTGAGCGCGCTACCATTGATCCCAACCCCAGTGATCGCCAAACCGATGGCAGAACGCGACGCACTGCGAACCGCTGGCCCCCCCCGGCAATATGCCGCTCGCGAGCCAGATCCAAATTGCTTCCATCGCCGATTATGCGCTCCCGCGAACCAACGACTAAGGCTTTGCGATGAGGCGCCGTAGCTTGTCGACTTGGGTGTCCTCTTTCTCCTGATAGGCGATGGTACTGACAAGGCTGCCATCCCTTCCCATCAGATAGATGAGCGCGGTGTGATTGTAGGTGAACCCGTCCTTGGTCGGTACCTTTTCGTAATAGGCCCGGTAGGCCTTGGCGATCGCAGCAATTTCCGCTGCCGTACCGGTCAG
>LNFM01003100.1_pt1 | contig 33602 bp, 29 predicted proteins | sample 596031 | NCBI WGS metagenome assembly LNFM01 (sample SAMN04254537, study PRJNA301005) | activated carbon metagenome | isolation source: dual media filters at the Ann Arbor, Michigan drinking water treatment plant | place: USA: Ann Arbor
GTGCTCGATGATCTTGGCGCGTGAGGCCGCCGGCAGCGCATCCCAGCCGTGATGGGCGTTCTCGGCATTGCTGATCGCGCGCTCGACCGTTGCGCCATCGGCGGCCTGCCAGCGGCCCAGCACCTGGCTGCGGTCCGCCGGCGAGCGCACGTCCACCCAGGCGCCTGCGGAGTTCGCGCCCGGCACCAGCGGCTTGACCTCGATCGGGAACTTGAGCGCATTCATGCGCTCGGCCAGGGCGCGCAGCGCGTTGTCGTCGGCGAGGTTGATGCCCATGGAGTTGGCTCGGTCGGTTCCGTACAGGTGGACAGGCAGGGGAATACGCGGATGCGCGGCATTGGCGTAGCCGCGCACGGTCTCGGTGGGGTCGGCTACCAGCTCAATCGGGCTGATCGCAGGGTCGGTGATGCGATTGACGAAGCTGGAGTTGGCGCCGTTTTCCAGCAGGCGGCGCACGAGGTAGGGCAGCAGGTCCTCGTGGCTGCCAACCGGCGCATACACGCGGCAGGGCGTGTTGAGGCGATCGGGGCCGATCACTTCTGCATAGAGGTCATCGCCCATGCCATGCAGCTTCTGGAACTCGAAGCGCGGCGCGGCCGTCGGCTCGACCGGGCCGAGCAGGCCCTGCGCCATGTGGTGGATGGCAGCGATGGTGTGGGCGTTGTGCGAGGCGAACATCGGGTACAGCGCATCGATGTGACCGAGCATGCGCCGCGCGCAGGCGAGGTAGCTCAGGTCCGTGTTGGGCTTGCGGGTGAACACCGGGTAGCCTGCCTGGCCTTCGACCTGGGCGCGCTTCACTTCCGCGTCCCAGTAGGCGCCCTTGACCAGACGCATCGGGATGCGGCGGCCTGCCTTACGTGCGGCATCGGCGACCAGATCGATCACCTGCGGCGCGCGCTTCTGGTAGGCCTGCACCGCAAGACCGTAGCCCTGCCAGCCGTCCAGCGCGGGGTCGGCGAAGACCTTGAGGATCAGGTCGAGGCTGAGCTCCAACCGATCGGTTTCTTCGGCATCGATGGTGAAACCAATGCCTTGCGCACGCGCCAGCTTGGCCAGCTCCAGCACGCGCGGCGCGAGCTCGGCCATGACGCGGGCGCGCTTGCCGTGCTCGTAGCGCGGATGCAGGGCCGAGAGCTTGACCGAGATGCTGGGCGCATCGAACACATCGGCGAAGGGGCCAGTGCTGCCGATCGCCAGAATCGCTTTGCGGTAGGCCTCGAGATAGCGGTCGCCGTCCGGCTGGGTCAGCGCGCCCTCGCCGAGCATATCGTAGCTGTAGCGGTAGCGGGCGTTCTCGCCCTTCTTGCTGCGCTTCAGCGCCTCTTCGATGGTGCGGCCCATGACGAACTGGTGGCCCATGATCTTCATGGCCTGACGCACGGCCAGACGCACCACCGGCTCGCCGGCGCGACCGACCAGACGACGCAGCGCGCCGACGAAGTTGCCGCGGGTTTCCTCGGCCAGGCCGACCATGCGGCCGGTCAGCATCAGGCCCCAGGTGCTGGCGTTGACGAACAGCGAATCGCTCTGGCCGACGTGCTTGCCCCAGTCGGCCTCGCCGAGCTTGTCGCGGATCAGACGGTCGGCGGTCTCGCTGTCGGGAATGCGCAGCAGGGCTTCCGCCACGCACATCAGCAGCACGCCCTCTTCGCTGGAGAGGTCGTACTCGCGCATGAAGGCTTCGATGGCGCCCTGGTCCTGCGCGCGTTTGCGCACGCGCTCGACCAGATCGACGGCAGTGGCCTGGATGCGCGCGCGCGCATCGGCATCGAGCTGCAGCTCGCCCAGGAGGGCGCGCACGGCCTCGTCTTCGTCACGCAGCCAGGCAGCAGTCAGGGCGGCGCGCAGCGGTTCGCTGGCGGCCGGGAGTTCCGGGGTCAGGATGGGGGTGTTCACGCAGGCAACCTTGCAGGGGCGAGCGGCCGCCGCGCCGGACCGGCTCAGCAGGGCCGCCGCCTAGTCTAGGGCGGGGCTGGTGCGTGCGGAAGCGTTTGGATGGAGAGCGGGGATTGGGGATTGGGGATTGAACTTGGCAGATCGCCCCAGGGCGAAGCCCGATGTCGCTGCTCAAAAGCTTCTCAGTCCCGCTTTGCAGACAGGGTGTTCTCAAAGAAGTGTGGAGTCACCGGCTCGCGCTGTGACTCACCCGCTCGCGCTCTGTGTAGGAGCCTGCTTGCAGGCGACCGCAGCGTCCGGGCTGTGCCTACGCTGCGGGTCGCGAGCAAGCTCGCTCCTACAAACGGCTGGCCTTCGCTGGGGCAGGGCGACAGCTGCGGACTTGGTTGAGGGGGCTGTTTCTTGAGAGAAAAGCAGCCAACCGACACCCTGCGCGCCCGTATGCACTTCGCTGTGCCAGCTCTGAATCCCCAATCCCAAATCCCCAATCCCCGCTCTCAATCCTCAAACCCGTCCTTGAACAGCTCGGCGAAGGCGCAGTCCTCGAAGGAGGCGGCGTCGACGAAGACGAAGAACTCGGCGCCGACCGGCATCGAGGCGTCGCCCTGGATGCCCCAGACACCTCGGCCATCGATCTGCCGCCATTCGAGGTCATAGGTGGTGTTGTTGGTCAGGCCCGGCACCACCCGCGGGGTGGCCAGGGCGCGCGCGCAGCGGTTCGGATCGTCGCCCAGCAGCGGGTGGTAGGGCATGGGGCTGAAGCGGCCGGCCGTGGTCACGCGGTGCACGAAGGCGTTGGGGCTGGGGTCCTGCGCATAGACATGGAAGCCGAAGCCGGTCGGCATGCTGGCCCCCAGCATCTGGTTGCCGATGAACCAGCAGTTGGCGCCGGTGCTGCCGCTGGGACAGCTGAAGCCCACGGCGATGTTCTGCGGGTTCTGCGCGCCGCCCAGCCAGACCGGCGTCGCCAGCACGATGGCGTCCTCGCGGCCCTTGCCGTTCAAGTAGGTATTGCTGAGCGAGGTCGACTCGAAGGCGGTGTTGCCGCTCGCCGTCTCATGCCGGTAGCTGGCGCCGAAGCTGCCCTGCGGGCCGGGCGCGAAGGCGTGCAGGTTGGCGCCGGCCGGCAGATTGGCGCCGATCGCCTGGCCGAACCACTGCAGCGCATGGAAGACGCCAACAGGGCGCGCATTGCTGACGCCGGTCACGCCCGGCAGCGGATTGAAGCTCTTGCCCAGCTGCACATTGACCGTCTCGCTAGGCACGCCCAAAGCCAGCAAGTTCGCCGCGCTCGCGCCGTTGCGCACCAGACTCACGCTGTCGCCAGATTCGTAGGCGCCGATGTCGATGGCGGTGGTACCTGTACCGATGGTGCGGCGGCGACCGTCGACATCGACCTGCGGCGCGCTGGCCGCGCCATAGAGCAGCTGCGCGGACACTGCATTGCCGGCGTTGATTGCCGCCGAGCCCGCGCCCAGCCGCGGAAACCGGAGCGAGCGCAGGCGCGGATCGCCGGTCACGGTGAGCGTGGCGCTGGCCGGCATGGTGTTGAAGCTGTTGCCAAAGCTCAGGTTGCGCTCGATCACGAAGCCGCTGACCACGTTTTCCGACACCACCAGGCTCTCGGTGTTGTAAGCGATGAGGTTGTTGAAGATGCTGCCGCTCAGGCTGGGGCCGTTGATCCGGAGGTCGATCCAGATCGGGGTGTCGCAGCCCACCGCCGTGTTGTTGAACAGGCGCAGCTCGGTCTGGCCACCAGCGGCGAACGAGGCCGCGTACAGGCCCACCGGGTAGAAGGTCGCACCGAACTTCTGGCAGATCAGCACGTTGCTGAAAGCGCGCATCACTGGCGTCGAACTGCCGCCGCTGCCGAACACCGGCGTCACGCCCACATCGAGGCGCAGGGCGCCATCACGGAAGCCGCCCTCGACGCGGTTGCCATACACGTTCACCACGTGCGGATCGCCAGGACTGAGCCTGAGCAGGAGTCCTGAACCACTGCTGCCCTGTGGCCAACGCCGATCGATGCGATTGAACGCCACGCGGCCCGTGGCGCGCGCGTTCAGGCTGAGGCTGATCGCCGGCTGATTGGACATGCCGTTGTCGACGCGGTTGTTCTGCACCTCGACGGTAGCGGTGCCGTTGGCATTCGTCTTGACCACGCTCAACTCGACGCGTGAACCGAAGGTCGGGCCCTCGGTAAAGTCCAGGCGGTTGTTGACCACGCGCGCGCTCAGCGAGGACGGCGCGCTGTGCACCAGCTCGATGCGGCCGTCGCGCAGGTGCAGGCCTTCGATGTCCCAGCTCGTCACGTTGCTGGTGACCTGGCCGGTGACGCTGCGACCCGGCGCGAAGCGCGCCACCTGGTTGGGGGCCGCGCGCAGGGCGAAGGACTTGTTCAGCGTGATGTTCTCGTCGATCTCGGTCGCCGTCGCGATCAGCACTTCATCACCCGCCGCCGAAGCGTCGATACAGGCCTGCAGGGTGCCCGCGCAGGGCGCATTGCCGGGCCAGGTGCGGGTGGCTGCAGCCGCGCTGCCAGCCACGCTCAGCCCGAGCACGAGACACAGGCATTGGATACAGCGCATTGCCATCGCCCTGACTCCTTCCGAATGATGTCGATGCCATCTCAAACGGAGTGCGCGGACGCGAGAGGACACGTCTGCGCCGGAGAATTCAGCCCGGCAGGGCCTCGGCATCGAGCATCTGCGCCAGCAGGGCACGCGCGCGGCGCCAGTCGCGGACCACGCTGCGGGCATGGATACCGAGGACCTCGCCGACCTGCTCGACTTCCAGCCCGGCAAAGAAGCGCAGCTCGACCACCTGGGCGAGCCGCGGGTTGACCTCGGCGAGCTTCTGCAGGGCTTCGTCCAGCGCCAGCAGGTCGCCACTGGTGGCCTCGCTGATCGGCAGGGCGACCTCGTCGATGTCGAGGTGTTCGGCGCCGCTGCCCCGTTTCTGCGCCTGCCGCGCGCGCGCTGCATCGATCAGGATGTTGCGCATCGCGCGGGCGGCGTAGCGGTAGAAGTGATTCTGGTCCTGCCAACCGACGTCGCCCGCATTCGACAGGCGCAGCCAGGCTTCGTGCACGAGGGCCGTGGTCGACAGCGTCTGCGCGCGGCCTTCGCTGGCGATCTGGCCGCGGGCGATCCGCCGCAGCGGCTCGTAGACCAGGGGCATCAGTGCGTCAAACGCAAGGCGATCGCCTTCACTGGCCTGCTGCAGGAGACGGGTGATGTGCTGTGACACGACGGTTGCGCAGGCTTCGGACCGGGACGGCCCGCGACCGAGTCTAGCGTGGCAAGCGCAGCGCGCGGCCAACCCACCGCCCGCGCACGCCCCCCTCTGCTCACACACACCACGCGAGTGCCGCTGCAGCCCGGCGAATGCCGGCGCTGATGACACGCTCGCAGCACGCGGCTGGACATCCGTGAAGCCCACGCCGCCGACGCCTGCAGCGGAAGGCGCTTGGCCTCAGCCGCGGCCGGAGGCGCGCTGGAAGGCAGCGCCGGGGCTCTGGCTCAGGTCGTCGAAGCCGGGAGCCGCCAGCCCGTGCCGGGTGAGCACGGCCTGCGCCGACTCACTCAGCGCCGCCGCCTCGTTTCCACGGCCCAGCCGCTGCAACACGCCCGCCTGCAGCAGCTGCAGGCGCGCACGGCGCGGGCTGTCCTCACCCAGCCGCGGCGCAAGCTCGGCATCCAGCGCCTGCAGCCGACCCAAGGCGCTCTCGAATGCGCCCTCGCGGACCTGCAGCTGGGCCTCGCACTCAGCGAGCAGCAGCAGCTCGTCGACTTCCATCCGCATGGGATCGAGTTCAGCGCGCGCACGTACGAATGCCTCGCGCGCAGCGTCCCACTGCCCTGCCCCGACGCGCAGGCAGCCCAGCTGCGTCGCCGCCGCCGCACGCACGCCACGGGCGGGAAAAATCTCGCCGGGAAGAAGCAGCGCGGACTTGAGCAGCACCTCGGCCTCGTCGGCTTCGCCCGTGCGACGCAGCAGCCCGGCGAATTCGACCCGCACGCGGGTCTGGCGCACCGAAGCGGCATCCACCGGCTCCGCCTCGCTCCAGCGCCGGTAGAAGGCGATCGCGCCTTCGATGTCGCCCAGCTCGGCCTCGGCGCGATGCAGTGGCTCGCGCGCGAGGAAATCCAGCGGGTGCCCGGGCGGGTACTCCTCGCCACGCAGCTCAACGCCGTGGCGGGCGACATCGCGGGCCTTCTCGAAGTGCCCCAGCCGCAGCCAGGAGCGTGCGAGGTTGCCGAGGCGGCCGGCATTGATCGAACCGCTGGTGGTGCGCGCCAGCTCGATGGCCTCTTCCTGTGCACGGATACCGTCCAGCAGGAAGCCCGCGCGGCTGTCGATGGTGCCCTTCAGATCCAGCACGCGGACCAGCTTGGGGCTGCGCGGCCCGAACGCCGCCTGCGACTCGGCCAGCGTGCGCGCCACCAGCGCGCGGGCCTCGTCCAGCAGACCAGCGCCGCGCAGCAGCACGCTGCGGTCCAGCAGGGCGGCCACGCGTTGATCGACGCTCAGCGCGGCCTCACTGTCGAGCAGCTGCATCAGTTCGTCCGAATGCGCCAAGGCCTCATCGATGCGCTGCTGGTAGTAGATCGGCATCACCAGCTGCTGGGCGATGTCGAAGCGCTCACGCGTACTGGCCTGGCGGCTGGCAGCCAGCGCCTCGCGGAGCAGGGCCTCGGCTTCCGCGTAGTCACGCGCATCGGCAGCGAGCGCAGCCAGGCGCACGGCGGCCTGGATCGACAGCGGCTCGCCACTGCGCGCCGGGCCGAGCCGATCGCGCACGACCTGCGCGCGCGCCCTGGCCTCGTCGCGCAGATCGAGCAGATGCAGCACGCGGGCGAGGCCCAGTGACAGCGCAGGGTCGAGCTTGCCCGCCAGCGCGTCGGACGCACTGAGACGCTGGGCGGCCTCGGCGGCGATCTCGCGACGGCTGATCACGTAGTTGCCGCTGGCGTCGGACTGGTTGGCCGCGAAGATGCCGAGCAGGAATTCCTGCACCGCCTCGGCGCGCGCGCGCTCCGCCTCGGCGACCCGCGCGCGGTCAAGCGCGACCCAGGTGCCGAGAGACATCGACAGCAATGCGGCGGCGGCGAGGCTGGCGGCCAGCCAGTGCCGAAGCAGGAAGCGCTGGCTGCGATACAGCCAGCCGACCCCGCGCGCGCGCACCGGTCGCCCGGACAGCCAGCGCTCGAGCTCCTCCATCAGCGCTTCGACCGAGGGATAGCGATCCTCCACACGCGCCGCCAGCGCGCGCAGCGTGATGGCGTCGAGGTCGCCGCGCAGCGTGTGCGGCTCGGGCAGCGCGGCGGCGAGCGCCGCAGGCCGCGCAGCGCGCGAGGGCGGCGTGTCGGTCACGCCGGCATCGCGCTCGCCGCGCGGCGGCTGGCCGGTCAGCAGGACGTAGAGCAGTGCGCCCAGCCCGAACACGTCGTCGGCGGTCGAGGCCGGCAGGCCCTCGAACTGCTGCGGCGAGGCGTACTGCGGCGAGAGCGCGCGGTGCAGGGTGCGCGTCGCTTCCGCAGCGCTGCCGTCGGTAAGACGGGCGATGCCGAAGTCGAGCAGGCGCACGTGGCCCTCCTGGTCAACCAGAACGTTCGACGGCTTGATGTCGCGGTGGACCACCAGATTGCGATGGGCGAAGGCCACCGCGGCGGCGACATCGAGCAGCACCCGCACGCGCCCACGCGCGTCGAGATGGCGCGCATTGCACCAGTCATCGATGCGCGCGCCTTCGACAAGGCGCATGGCCAGCCAGGGCGTGCCGTCGGGCTCGACGCCGGCATCCAGCAGGGTGGCGATGTGCGGATGTTCGAGCCGCGCGAGGATCGACTGCTCCTGCAGGAAGCGCTGGCGCAGCTCGGGCGAGAGCAGCCCGCGGCGCAGACATTTCAGCGCGACCTCACGGCGCTGGCCGGCGATCTCGCGACTCGCCCGCCAGACCACGGCCATGCCGCCCTCGCCCAGCAGCGACTCCAGCTGATAGCCGCCGATCTCACGACCCGCCACGCGGGTGTCGTCGACATCGGCAATCAGCCGTGCGGCCAGGGCCTCCAGCGGGCCGGACTCAGCCTCGGCCTCGGCGATCAGCGCGCGCAGCCGGGCCTGCAGCGCGGGCTCGGGGCAGGCGGACTGCAGCCAGGCCTCACGCCCGGCCGCCGGCAGATCGAGCGCGGCATCGAGCAGGGCTTCGAGGCGCTTCCAGATAACGAGGTCAGGGGGCTGCATGGTTCAGGGCTTGGGACTCCGCCGCAGAGACCAGGGCACTGCGTGGGCATGGCCCTGCGACTCCCGCGGCGCCGCGAGCCAGCGGAGCAAACCGGGCGCGTAGCCTGCGTGTCGACGACCGGACGCAAGCAGGTGCAGGCGGGCTGTGATGCGCAGTGACACGACGACTCCGCGGGTCTGGGGCCGGTTCGGCCCCGCGCGTGGAGTCTAGCGTTGCAGCAGCAAGCAGCGACCGTCGCTTGGAGGATTCGCGCAGCGGCTGAACAGGGTCAGGCGTGCCCCAGCCAACGAGGTCGAAGCGCTAGAGCTTGCGTCGCCCCGAGATCCGCACCCAGTCCTCGCGGCGATCCACGCGCAGGTCGGTGAAGTGCGCCGCATAGCGCAGCAGCAGCTCGTCCTCCTGGCCGTCGAGGATGCCGGACATCGCGATCAGGCCGCCGGGCGCGGTGCGCGCCGCCAGCAGAGGCTCAAGTTCATCCAGCGCGGTGGCAAGGATGTTGGCGACCACCACCGGATACTGCGCGGTGGGCTCGTCCTCCGGCGCATAGACCGTCAGACGATCACCCACGCCGTTGCGCTCGGCGTTGTCGGCGGTGGCGGTCAGCGCCTGCGGATCGTTGTCGACGCCAACCGCGGACTCCGCCCCCAGCACCAGTGCGGCCAGCGCCAGCACGCCGGAGCCGCAGCCGAAATCGAGCACGCGTTGTCCGCGCAGGTCGAGGCCATCCAGCCACTCCAGGCACAGCGCCGTAGTCGGATGCGTGCCCGAACCGAAGGCCAGGCCCGGATCAAGACGAATCACTGCCAGCTCGGGGTCGGCCGGCGGCTCGATGTTCCAGGGATAGACCCAGGTGCGGCGACCGAAGGCCATCGGCTTGAACTGGTCCATCCAGGCCCGCTCCCAGTCCTGGTCGGGCACTTCTTCCGTGCTCGCACTGGCGGCGACCTCGGCCGGCACGCGTGCGGCGAGTTCGCTCTGCAGCAGCTCCGTATCGACGTCGTGCTCGAACAGCGCCTCCAGCACGATCTCGCCCCACAGCGGCATCTCGCCGACGCCGGGCTCGAAGATCGCCTGCTCGTCCGGCGCATCGGCATGCGCATCGGCCAGCGTCACCGCCAGCGCGCCGAGTTCCTCCAGCGCTTCTTCGACGGCGGGCTGCTGCGACAGGGTGCAGGTGAGGCGGAGTTTGAGGTGGGGCATGGCGATTCCGGATCCTTGGGGTGGGCCCTGACCCACCAAAGCTGAGACGCTGGAGACCAACAAAGCGGCAATAGGGTGGGCCCTGGCCCACCACAAGCTCGACCGTGGGAACCCTTCCGCCAAGCCACGCGGCAAGGGCGCGTCGCAATCATTGCCGTGCGCCCGTTCAGAAGCGGGGTGGCATTCAAGGCCACGGTGGGCCGGGGCCCACCCTATGGGAGAGGCTCAGCCCAGCCCGATGCCCTTCTCCCGCGCCTCCGCCAGCTTCTTCTCCAGGTAGTGGATGTTGGCGCCGCCGGCCTGAAAGCCTGAGTCGGCCATGATCCGCTGCTGCAGCGGCACATTGGTCTTGATGCCGTCGACGACCATCTCGCTGAGCGCCACGCGCATGCGGGCGATGGCCTGGGAGCGGTCGGCGCCGTGCACGATCAGCTTGCCGATCATCGAGTCGTAGTTCGGCGGCACGCGATAGCCCTCGTAGATGTGGGTGTCGACGCGCACGCCGGGGCCGCCCGGGGCGTGGAAGTGCTTGATCAGGCCCGGCGAGGGCATGAAGGTCTCGGGGTCTTCGGCATTGATGCGGCACTCGATCGCGTGCCCGCGCAGCACCACGTCTTCCTGCTTGATCGAGAGTCTGTGGCCGGCGGCGATCAGCAGCTGCTCGCGCACCAGATCGATGCCGGTCACGAGTTCAGTGACCGGATGCTCGACCTGGATGCGGGTGTTCATCTCGATGAAGTAGAAGCGCCCGTTCTCGTACAGGAACTCGAAGGTGCCGGCGCCGCGATAGCCGATGCGGATGCAGGCCTCGACGCACACCGCACCGATCTCGGCGCGCTGCTCCGGCGTGAGGCCCGGCGCCGGCGCTTCTTCGACCACCTTCTGGTGGCGGCGCTGCATGGAGCAGTCGCGCTCGCCGAGATGGATCGCGCTGCCCTGGCCGTCGGCCAGCACCTGGATCTCCACGTGGCGCGGGTTCTCCAGGAATTTCTCCATGTAGACCATGTCGTTGCCGAAGGCCGCCTTGGCCTCGGCACGGGTGGTCTGGATGGCGTTGTTGAGCGCGGCCTCGGAGTGCACCACGCGCATGCCGCGGCCACCGCCGCCGCCGGCGGCCTTGATGATCACCGGAAAACCAATCTCGCGAGCGATGCGGATGTTCTCCGCGCCGTCATCGCCGAGCGGACCGCCGGAGCCCGGCACGCAGGGCACGCCCGCGGCCTTCATCGCCTTGATGGCTTCGACCTTGTCGCCCATCAGGCGGATGGTGTCGGCCTTCGGCCCGATGAAGATGAAGCCGGACTGCTCGACCCTTTCGGCGAAGTCCGCGTTCTCGGACAGGAAACCGTAGCCCGGATGGATGGCCTGGGCGTCGGTGACCTCGGCCGCCGCGATCAGCGCCGGCACGTTGAGATAGCTCTCGGACGCGGGCGCCGGACCGATGCAGACCGACTCGTCGGCCATGGCGACGTGCTTCAGGTTGCGGTCGACCGTGGAGTGCACGGCGACCGTCTTGATACCGAGCGCATGGCAGGCGCGCAGGATGCGCAGCGCGATTTCACCTCGGTTGGCGATGACGACTTTATCGAGCATGGGGAGCCGGGATTAGGGATTGGGGATTCGGGATTCGCAGCCGGCGAGGCTGTAGTCCTCGGGGTCTTCGGCAATGCGGGCTTCGAGAGCGCGGATCTGGGCGTTGAGGCGGATGTAGGTGCGGTTGAGCGTCTGCTTCAGTTCGGGCGATGGATTCAGCTGGAACAAACGTCGAGCCAGCTCAAGCTGGGTGTCCAGTTCAGCCAACGAGCCCCGCGCCACGGCCAGGAATCGGAGGTACTCCAAGGTCGAGCGACGCGCCGCACCCTCTGCAATATTGGAGGGCACGCTCACTGCGGCCTTTCGCAGCTGCTGCGATAGAGCGAAGCGCTCCGAATCCGGCAGGGACGCGCAGAGCGCGTACACCAGCACGACCAGATCCATCGCGTCGCGCCACACATCCAAGCGCTGGTGCGGTCGAGTCGATGAAGTCTCGTCGTGCAAGGAATCGCTCAATCCCGAATCCCCAATCCCCAATCCCCGCTCTTCAGCCGATCACAAACATCGGCTCATCGAACTCCAGCGGCTTGCCGTTCGAGACCAGTACGGCGACCACGGTGCCGGACACGTCGGCTTCGATCGGGTTGAACATCTTCATCGCCTCGATGATGCCCAGCGTGTCGCCGGCCTTGACGCTCTGGCCGAGCTTGACGAAGGGCGGGGAATCGGGGTTTGGCGAGGCGTAGAAGGTGCCGACCATGGGCGAGCGCACCACGTGGCCGTCCGGCAGGGCGGCGCTGGCGGTGTTCTTCACCGAGCCGGTGGCGGCTTCGGTCGGCGAGGCCATGGGCACCGCGACCGGGGCGGCGATCTGCACGGGCGCCGGTGCCGCATAGACCGGTGCGGGCGCGGGCGTGGCGGCGCGCGACAGGCGCACCGACTCTTCGCCCTCGCGGATTTCGATCTCGGTCAGGTTCGACTCTTCCAGCAGATCGATCAGCTTCTTGATCTTGCGCAGATCCATGCAGTCCTCGTTGCGTGTTGCCCGCGTCAGCGGGCGAGAAAGGTCAGCCCGCACCCAGCCGAGACAGCGCGGCGGTGAGCGCGAGGCGGTAGCTGTCGGCACCGAAGCCGCAGATCACGCCGACCGCGAGGTCCGACAGGTAGGAGTGCTGGCGGAAGGGTTCGCGGGCATGCACGTTCGACAGGTGCAGCTCGATGAAGGGAATCGCCACTCCGGCCAGCGCGTCGCGCAGGGCGATGCTGGTGTGGGTGAAGGCGCCCGGATTGATCAGGATGAAGGCGGTGCCGTCGCTGCGGGCGGCGTGGATGCGCTCGATCAGGGCGTGCTCGGCATTCGACTGGAAGCAGTGCAGGGGGTAGCCTGCGGCTTCGGCGCGCTGGCTCAGATCGGCCTCGATGTCGGCGAGCGTGGTGCGGCCGTAGACCTCCGGCTCGCGCGTGCCGAGCAGGTTGAGGTTTGGCCCATTGAGCAGCAGCAGTGCCGACACACGCCCCCCGGTTCAATCGCCGCGCATCCTGCGCGGGGCGCGTAGTGTGCGCGTGAAGCCCGAAGCTGTCCAGCAGATGCCCGGCTGTTTGAGGGAGATCGCGGGCGTTTGAATTTCCTCTTGGGTGTGGCTGCGGCCTATTGGCCCAGCGTAGGAGGCCCGCGTCTCTCCAGAATCAGACCCTCAACCCCCTCTGTAGCTGTCGCCCCCCCCCGCGAAGGCCAGCTGTTTGTAGGAGCGAGCTCGCTCGCGACCCGCAACGCAGGCACAGCGCGGAGGCTGCGGTCGCCTGCAAGCAGGCTCCTACAGGCAGCGCGAGCGGGTGAGTCACAGCGCGAGCCGGTGAATCCTCATTTCTTCGAGAACACCCGGCCTGGAGAACACCCGGCCTGCAACGCGTGGCTAAGAAGCTCTCAGCCAGGTTGGCGCCGACTACAGCGATGCCCAACGCCGGAGGGTTGAGGCGAGCCGCAGGAGCGAAGCTCGCCGACGCACAGTCCGCGCTTCTAGCTTGGGGCGCTCAGCGAGCGTACGAGCGAACGGTCGCGCATGCAGCGAGGACTGAGGGTGCGAGGTCGGGGTGCGCCCGCGGCTTACCCCAAGCTACGCAAGCGCTCCGGATCCCGAATCCCCAATCCCCGCTCTCAAACCGGCACCACCAGCACATCGCAGGGCAGGCGGGCCGCAGCGTGGCCACTGACGCTGCCGAGCAGGCCGCGCTCGATGGCGGAGCGTCCCGCGGCACCCAGCACCATCAGGTCCAGACCTGCTTCCTCGACCAACTCGGCCAGCACGTCTGCCGGTCGCCCCTCGCGCAGGGCGGGCGCCGCACGCGTGCCCGCATCGCCCAGGCTGGCGGCGAAAGCGTCCATCGAGTGCCGGGCCTCGCGCGCTGCCTGGCTGCGGTAGTGGTCGACCGTTTCTCGCCCGACCCCGGCAAAACCCAGCGCGCCCTCGTAGGGCAGTTCACTGGCGTGGATCAGCAGCGCGATCGCCTGCGGACACAGGTCCAGGCCAAAGCGTGCGGCCTCAAGGCTGGCACGTGAGAAATCAGTGGCGATGCCGATGCGCCGATACGGGCCGTCGACTGCTGACCGCACCAGCAGCACCGGCAGCGCGTGGGTGCGCAGCATGCGATCGGCAGTCGAGCCCAGCAGCAGGCGCTCCCAGCCGCCGTGCCCGCGTGCGCCCATCACCAGCAGCTGGGCCGGTCGCTGCGCCTGCAGCGCCGGCACGGCGCGATGCAGGGGTCCGTCGAGCAGGCGCTGTTCAGCGCCGCCGACGCCCAGCCGCCGCGCCTCCGCCTGCAAGGCTGCGAGGCGCGCCTGGTCGATGCGTTCGGTGAGCTCAGCCGGCAGGGTGGGCGACGACAGCGCCTCGACCCAGCCGCCGTGCTCGCGGGCATTCAACAGGCCCAACAGGCTGCCGTGCTGGGTGGCCAGCTGCGCCGCGCGCTCACCGGCCCGAGCAGCGGCGTCGGACAGGTCGGTGGCCAGCCAGAGCCGGGACAGGGGCGTGCTCATGCGCGAACCTCCGCCTGCTGCAGCAGGGCTTCGGCGATGCGCCGCGCGGCGTGGTCAGCGGCGTCGTGGAAGGGCAGCAGGATCTCGTCGGCACCGGCATCGGCAAGGCGATGGGCATCCGCGCTGGAATGCGCGGTCACCGCGATCACCCCGGTGTAGCCGAGCCTGCGCAGGGCGAGCACCAGATCACGGTCCTGCTCCAGACTGCGCAGGGTGCTGACCACCCAGCGCGCACGCGAAAGCGGCAGATGCGCGAGGAACTCCTCGTCGGCGACGTCACCGAACACGACATGCGCCCCATGGTCCCGCTGACGGGTCAGCACCTCCGGATCAAAGTCGACGCCGAGCACGGACAGGCCGTCCTGATGCAGGCGCTCCGCCAGGCGACAACCGTAGCGCCCCATGCCGAACACGATGGCGTCCGCAGCCCGCGCAGGCTCGTCGAGCTCGCGCTCGCGGAAGGGGTCGCGCCGCTCGAAGCGCCCCAGCCAGGGTTCAAACACGGCATAGAGTTTCTGCGAGTACAGGATCATGTAGGTCGACAGGGTGATCGTGACCAGGCCGACCAGGGTCACCAGCCCCAGCGCCGTCGGATCGACGTGGCCCACCGCCACACCCATGCCGATGAAGATGATCGAGAACTCGCTGATCTGCGCCACCGTCAGCCCGGCCATGAAGCCGGTGCGTTTGCGGTAGCCCATGTAGCCCATGATCGCCATCACGATCAGCGGGTTGCCGATCAGCACGAACAGCGACAGCACCGCCGCCGCAGGCAGCTCGGCGCCCAGCGTCGACAGGTCCATCTGCGTGCCCAGATGCACGAAAAAGAACAGCAGCAGGAAGTCGCGCAGGCTGGAGAGGCGCGCATTGATCGCCTCGCGGAAGGGCAGCGAGGCCAAAGAGAAGCCCGCGAGGAAGGCGCCCACTTCCTTGGTGAAGCCCAACAGCTCGCCTCCGGCTGCCAGCGTGGTGCCCCAAGCCACGGCGAAGATCAGCAGCAGCTCCTGCGAGGCCGCGACCAGGCGCAGCAGCGGTGGCAGCACGTAGCGCATCAGCAGGGCCATGCCGATCCCGACCGCAGCGAGCTTCAGCAGGATCTCGCCCAGCTGCAGCAGCCAGCCGGCCTGCTCTGCTCCGCCCGCGCTCCCGCCCTGCGTGCCGATCACCATCATCGCGATCACCACCGCGATGTCCTGCACGATCAGGAAGCCCATCGCGATGCGGCCGTGCAGGCTATCGATCTCGCGTTTGTCCGAGAGCAGCTTGACGATGATGATCGTGCTGGAAAAAGTCAGCGCCACCGCGACGTACAGCGAGCGCACCCAGTCCATGCCGAGGGCAAGACCGATGAAGAAACCGCCGATGATGGTGAACACCAACTGGCCCAGACCCGTCGCCAGCGCTACCGCGCCCAGCTTGCGCACCAGGTGGATGTCGAGCTTCAGCCCGACCACGAACAGCAGCAGGGTCACGCCGATTTCCGCCAGCAGTTCCATCGGCTCATGGGCGCTGACCCAGTCCAGCACTGAAGGCCCAGCAACGATGCCGATCAGGATGTAGGCCACGATCACCGGCTGCTTCAGCCGCAGCGCGAGGAATCCGACGGCAGCGGTGGCCAGCAGCAGGGCGGTGACTTCCTGGTAGACGGTGTTCACTCAGGCTCCTTCGGCTCAGGGAGGAACCTCGACCTTGCCAGCGACAGCCGGTGCCGACAAGGCACCCGGCGCAGATGACCACGCCGGTAAACGGTGCGCAAAGGCCTCGCCACACGCGCTCAGCGCTGCCGCCAGAACGCCTCCATCTCGATGTAGGTGAAGCTGGCCGACCAGCCGATCAGCAGCAGCCCGACCAGGGACTCGGTGCCGATCAGGAAGCGCAGCGGCCCGATCGGCGCGACGTCGCCGAAGCCCACCGTGGTGTAGCTGGCTGCCGACAGGTAGACCGCGTCCAGCAGCTGCGGATGCGGAGTGCCGGCGATGCCGCCCGCGCCCGGCACCCACATCAGCACATACAGCGAGACCCCGAACAGCCAGATCTCGACGACGTGGATCAGCACCAGCGCGTAGACGCCCACCAGCACGCGCCGGCGGCGGCGGCCGGCCATGCGGCGCAGGCGCTCCGACAGCCACTGCAGGGCCTCGTAGTGCAGCAGCACGCACAGCGACACGATCACCACGGTCGCCGCCACCACCAGCGCATTGACGCCCCAGTCGCCGTAGCCCCCGAACATCGCTCACCCCCTGCCTGCCCCGCCCATCGTATGCCGCCGGCAGGACCGATGGCGCAGGCCGTTGCGTGAAGGCCTTGCTACCATCGGCGCCCCTTCGTACTCCAAGGAATGCCGCGCATGCGACTGCTACCGCTCGCCGCCGCACTGACGCTGGGCCTCGGCCTGGCGGCATGTTCATCCGAATCACCGGCGCCCGCGCCGGCCGCGCAGGCCGATGCGCCTGCCGCGGCAGCACCCGCTGAAGCAGGCCACGCCTTCTCGCCCGAAATCAGCACCGCCGACTGGGCCGAGCACGTGCGCGTGCTGGCCTCCGACGAGTTCGAAGGTCGTGCGCCCGGCAGCGCCGGCGAGAAGAAGACCGTCGAATACCTGATCAAGGCCTTCCAGCAGATGGGCTTGGAGCCCGGCAACAAGGGCAGCTGGGTGCAGACCGTGCCGATGGTGGCCACCACCACCGACAAGGGCGCGACGCTGAGCTTCAAGGTCGGCGACAGCGAACTGGCGCCGACCTACGGCAGCCAGATGGTCATCGGCACCCGCACCGGCGCGCCGGAGTCGACGCTCGATGCGAGTGAGGTGATCTTCGTCGGCTACGGCGTCAACGCCCCCGAGCAGGGCTGGAACGACTACGAAGGCCTCGACGTCAAGGGCAAGACCGTGGTCATGCTGATCAACGATCCGGGCTTCCACGCGAACGACGAGAGCCTGTTCGAAGGCAAGCGCATGACCTACTACGGGCGCTGGACCTACAAGTTCGAGGAGGCCGCCCGCCAGGGCGCGGCCTTGGCTCTGATCATCCACGACGACGCCGGTGCGGCCTATCCCTGGGCGGTGGTCGAGAACGGCTGGACCGGCCCGCAGTTCGACCTGCCGACCAGCGTCGACCCCGAGCCGCGCCTGCCCCTGCAGGGCTGGATCGACACCCCCACCGCGACCCAGCTGATGGCCGCGGCCGGTCAGGATCTGGACGCCCTGCGCACGGCCGCCAACCAGCGCGGCTTCACCGCCGTGCCGCTGAACGCCACCGCCAGCGCCGCGATCAAGAGCAACGTGCGCGAAGGCCAGTCCGACAACGTGCTGGCGATCCTGCCGGGCAGCAGCCGCGCCGACGAGGTCGTGGTCTACATGGGCCACTGGGATCACCTGGGCCGCAGCTTCCAGCCCGGCGGCGACCAGATCTATAACGGCGCCATCGACAACGCCTCGGGCGTGGCCGGCATCCTCGAGATCGCCGGCAAGTTCGCCGGCGGCCCGCGCCCGGCGCGCTCGCTCCTGTTCACCGCGGTCACCCTGGAGGAATCCGGCCTGCTCGGCTCGAAGTACTACGTCGCCAACCCGGTGGTGCCGCTGCACAAGACCGTGGCCACCATCAACCTCGACGCCATGAGCGTGATCGGCCGCGTCCGCGACTTCACCGTGGTCGGCTTCGGCAGCTCCGAGCTGGAGGACATCCTGCGCCCGATCGCCGAAGGCCAGGGCCGCATGCTGCAGCCGGAGTCGGCGCCGCAGGGCGGGTTCTACTTCCGCTCGGATCACTTCAACTTCGCCAAGGCCGGCGTGCCCTCGCTGTACGCCAAGGGCGGCGTCGACCACTTCGAGAAGGGCGAGGAGCACGGCAAGCAGCTGGCCGCCGACTACACCGCCAACCGCTACCACAAGCCCGGCGACGAGTTCGATCCGAACTGGGACCTGGCCGGCGTGAAGGAAGACTTGGACGCCCTCTACCAGGTCGGCGAGCGCATCGTGACCAGCGAAGTCTGGCCGAACTGGTACGCCAGCAGCGCCTTCAAGGCGACCCGTGAAGCCTCGCTGGAAGCCGGCCGCCAGGCGGATGCCGAGGCGGCGGGCACGGGCAGCGCGCAGTAGGCGCCAGCCACGCAACGTGTTGCAGTAGACCGGGCCCGTGTGGCCCGGTCTGCGTTTGGGCGGTGTGGACAGCGGGCGCAGCATTGCGGTGTCGGCGAGTCGGCGAAAGAGCCGGCGGATGCGCTTCGCTTATCCACCCTACGACCGCAAGCGACGCGATCTCTCCAACGAAGCCCATCACCGTTGTGCGCGTAGGGCGGATAAGCGCAGCGCATCCGCCGCAGCCTCGCGTCACGCACGGGCGTTGCGATACTCGACCTTGGTGATGCTGGAGGAGGCTCGAAGGTCCGATTGAGCCTCGCTTCACGGACGACCGTTGCGATACCGGCGGCAACCCAAGCCTCGCTCAATCTACGAAGAGCTGGCAGATGCGCTTCGCTTATCTGCCCTACGCGTACAGCGGTGGTTGGCTTTGTTGGAGAGATCGCGTCGCTCGCGGTCGTAGGGCGGATAAGCGCAGCGCATCCGCCGCAGCCTCGCGTCATGGACGAACGTTGCGATATCCGAGCCTTACGATGCCGCAGGGCGCTCGAAGGTCCGCTTGAGGCGGCACCCGGCCGCGGCGGAAACCGTCGCCCTCAGCCCTCGAACCCGTCAGCAAACACCTCCGTCGGGCGCTGCAGCTCCAGCACGATCTCCGCGCTGGCGTCGGCGCCGAGCTGGGGCACGACCAGCACGCGGTAGTCGATCGGCGCGCCAAGACCGTGCGGACGCGCCTCGGTATTGGCGACAACGCCGTCGAGCCGCACCTGCCAAGGGAACTCCGCCGGCGGCGGGCGCAGCCACAGCGAGGCGCCGGCCACGGCGATGTCGCCGTCGTTGTGCAGGCGCAGACGCAGGCGTTCGGGGCTGCGCTCGACCAGCTCGATGCGCAGGTCCTCGCGCTGCAGCCACCAGGCCAGGACGGTGTCGAGGCGCTGCATCCAGAAGCCGCCGTCGTCGCGGGCGGCGCTGAGGATGGCCTCGACGTTGGCCATCACCCCGGGGCGCACCGGCGGGCCGGACATATTGCCGGCGGTGCGACCCTCCAGCACCCAGGGATGGGTGACCCAGTTGAACAGGCCGCGCCGGCTGGCGACATACGCGGCCTTGTCAATCATCACCGCCTGCAGCTGGGCGCCGCTCAGCTGGTACTGGTCGATCAGGATGTAGTCCATCGGCGCGGTCGGCGGCAGGCTCCAGACCTCGCCGGTCCACCAGGGCAGGCTGCATTCGCACCAGACGTCCTGGTCGCTGCTGTCATAGGCCAGCCCCGCCGTCGCGGCGGCCCGCCAGGTGGCGCGGTCGATCGCCAGCCCCGGCGCGCGGAAGCCCAGCAGCGGCGGCACGCCAGGCGCGCTGGTTTCGATCTGCTGGCGCATCGACTGCAGACGCTGGGTCTGCACGGCCTCGGCCTGGCCGACGAAGCGCAAATGCACGTCGCCGTGGCCGGCGATTTCGGCGCCCGCCTCCAGCAGGGCCTCCACGATCTGCGGATTCTCGACCGCGCCCTCGCTGCCGGGATCGCCGCCGGCGGCGCCAACCAGGAAGAAGGTGCCGAAATCGCCGAGCTGCAGGCGCTCGAACATGTCGAGCAGCACCGGCACGGCCGTGCGCATGGCGGCGCTTTCGGTGTCGGCGGTGAAGGCGTAGGCCGCGCGCTTGGCCTGCGGCCAATGGCCGAGCTGGACCAGGGCGCCGCGCCGGTTGACCCAGGCCAGGCCTTCCTGGATCGGCTCGCGCCAGCCCAAGGGATAGGCCCAGTCGGCATAGACCCCGGGAAGCGCGCCGAACCACAGGGTCCGACCTTCGCCGTGCGCGTGCGCAAGAACGGCGGGGGCGGCGTCGGCCACGCTCCAGGCGTCGCTGCTGCCGCGCCAGCGCGCCAGCGTCTCGGCGCCCGCGCTGGCGGCGGTATAGGCCGGCCAGACCGCGCGATTCAGCAGCTGCGGCACCGTCGGCAGCTCGGAGCCGGGCATCGGCGGCACCTGCATCGAGGCACCGTTCCAGTAGCTGCCGGTGGCAGCGGGATGGGCCACCCCGAAGCGGATCTCGTCGAGGGTGGACTGGCCCGGACGCTCGCGCGCCAGCGCTTGCACGCTGCCGAGCCCGAGCACGGCCTGCAGCCCGAACGCAGCGCGGCCACTGGCGAACAGGCCGCCGCCGGCCAGCACCCAGGCCTCCACCGCGGCCGCATCGGTCGGATCAAGCTCGACATGCGCCAAGGCCAGGGCGGCGCGCCCTTCCAGGGCCTGCGCCGGCAGACGCTGGCCCGGCGCCAGCGCCAGTTCGTCGAAGGGCGCGCGCTGCTCCAGCAGGGCCTCGCGAATGCCGCGGGCGTCGAGTTCGGACACCGGATCGCCGGCCGCATGTACGAGCAGGACATCCGGCTGCGCGGCGCCAATGACAGCGGCGAACGCAAGTCCGGACACAAGGATGAAGACACGCAGCAGCGGGCCGACGCCCGTTGCTGGAGGGCGCACGCGCACCGTCAACTTGGGACACACAGGGGCAGACATGCGGAAGCTCGAATACTGGGCCTATGCATCAAGCAGCATGCGTGCCATCGCGCCTTCGAGGGCGTGAATGGAACGAGGCCACGGTCGAGCCGGGGCTCGACCGTGGCCGCATCAGTACGGATCGCGGGGTGATCAGCGCTCGTCGCGACGGCTCTGGGCGCTGTAGTCGGCGCGCTCGCGCGCGGCCATGGCGCGCTCCTTGGCCGTCTCGAAAGCGGCCTCGGCGTTCGCCTTGCACGCATCGCGCTGCGCGCCGGCATCGATGCCCTCGCAGCGCTCCAGCGCGACCTTGTGCTCACCTTCCGCGCGCGCAACCGCCAGCTCATAGGCGGCTTCAGCGACGCTCTCGCCGGCATCGGCCTGGGTCTCGGCCACCGAGTCGCGGGCCTCGCGCTGGCGTTCGGCCAGCTCCTCGGCATCGACATCGGGGTCGAGCTGGGCGTCGCGGACCTCGTACTGGGCCTCGGCGAGGTTGCGGCTGACCTTGGCGTTGGCGTCGGCAGCAGTGGTCTTCAGATCGCGCTCGGCTTCGGCCACGTCGGCCGCACGCTCGCGCTGCGCTTCAGCGACATCGCGGGCAGTCTGCTCGGGCGATTCGCTGCAGCCGCCGAGCACGAGAGCGAACGCCAGGGCGGCGGCCAGCGGATGGATCAGGGTCGTGGTCTTCATGGGGTTTCTCCTGGGGAAGGGGAATCGATGCACCCGCACGCGATGGACGAGGCGGGGGGGGTGGCTTGGAGGGCCTGGGAGGCGGCGTGGCGGATCGGGCCTACAGCGAGGACTCGAAGCGCTTGACCTGCTCCTCGGCCTTGTCGCGGGCGATGCCATAGCGCTCCTGGACCTTGCCGACCAGGTAGTCGCGATGGCCTTCGACATAGGCGAGGTCGTCATCGGTCAGCCGGCCCCACTCGGACTTCATGCGGCCGGTCAGCTGCTTCCATTTGCCCTTGATGCGATCACTGTTCATGCGATGTCTCCAGTCTTGAAGGAAGAAAATCGGCGCCGCCTCAGCGGCGACGCACCAGCAGCGAGCCAGCGGTGAGCAGGCCGCCCAGGGCCAGCAATCCATAGCCCAGCACCGGCGGCGCCTGCTCGCGCGTCTCCACGCTGAGCGAGGCCTCGCCCACGCTGACCAGGGTCTTCTCGTCCGGAATGCCGACCGCCCCGGTGGCGAACAGCGCGCCGGCGAGCAGACAGACAATGCCAATCACCAGAACGATCTTTTGCATGGGTCACTCCTTGGCTGCAGGTGGCGGAAGGATCGGCACCCAGGCCAATCCGGGGAACGCAGCGCTTCCGGTTCGTCTGCGCCCTGTATCTGCTGCAGCACCAGCCGTGCCAAGTCCGGCGCGCGCCGTGGAAGTGCATTCAAGCCCATGTATTGCTTGCGCTTTTCGGCTGCTTCCCGCAAACGATGGCGAGCACCTGCAGGCGCTGCCCGGCGCGTGACTGCAGCGAACTGCACGATCCGGGCTGCAGCCTGCAATCCGGGCATCGCGGCGATGCCCACCGGGCGGCAGCGCAACAGACGCCGGCGCGCGGGACGCGGTCAACGTGCATGCAGGCAGGCAGGCTTGGATGCATCAGGGTCTCTGGCCGGAATCTCGCCTGCGGTGGCACCGCCACAGCTGCGTCTGCCGGCCCGGATGCATGGGACGCCGGTAGCCTGCAGCGCAGGGGATGCCGCTGGCGCTGGGCTCAGCAGTCGGTCGCGGGGTCCTGCAGCGCGTCTTCGACGTGGGCGTCGAACTGATGCAGCAGGGATTCCATCTGCACCACGTCAAAGCGCTCAACGGCGCCGCCCAGGCGCCGCGCGTAGGCGGCCAGGGCCTCGCTGCCGATCGTCTGGGCGAGGTCGCCGAGCTCCTCGGCCAGGCCGCGCACTTCAGACACCCGCAGCGAGCGCAGCAGGCCAGGCAGCAGGGTCTGCTGCAGCTGGCGCAAACGTTCGCAGGCATCCGCGCGACGCTGGGGATCGATGCTCGACGCCGACGCCTTCGCCGCCGACGCGGCGCTCGCAGCCGGGTCGTGCGCAGGGTCGGACGGTTCGCCAGCGGGCTGCGCATCACGCGCCGGCAGCAGCCGCGCCAGCGCCTCGAAGAGGGCCTCACGGCTGACCGGCTTGCGCACGTAGGCCTCGAATTCGCCACGCACCGCGCGCTCTTCCGCCGCCATGCTCGACGCGCTGACCGCAACGACGCGCAGCGGCGGCCGCTGCCCATCGAGCTGGCGGGCAGCGTCCCATTCGCGCAGGCGCCGGGTGGCCTCGCGGCCATCCATGACCGGCATGCGCAGGTCCATCAGCACCAGTTCGGGATCGAAACGCTCGGCCACGGTCAGGGCCTCCTGGCCGTGGCCGGCGAAGGCCAGGCTGTGCCCGCCCTCGGCGAGGAAGGCCGCGAGCAGCTCACGGTTCCAGGCGACGTCATCGACCACCAGGATGCGGCTCGGCGCCAGCCGGGCGAAGTCGACCTGGTCGCCGCGCTCGCTGTCGCTGCTCGGCGACAGCGTGCTGACCGCCACGCCCTGCAGCAGCACGCGGAAGCAGCTGCCGCGGCCGGGCGCGCTGTCGAGCTCGATCCGCCCGTCCATCAGCGCCAGCAGGCGGCCAACGATGGCGAGGCCCAGACCGGTGCCCTGCGGCGCGTCGGCGCCGGCGACGGCACGCTGGAAGGGCTCGAATACGAGTTCCTGCAGCTCCGGCGCGATCCCGGGCCCGGTGTCGCGGACCTCGATGACAAGATCGCAGCTGCCCGGCGAGCGCGGCCGCGCCTCGGCGCTGACCGTGATCTCGCCGCGCTCTGTGTACTTCACGGCGTTCGAGACCAGGTTGTTCAGTACCTGGCGGACCCGGTGCGGGTCCAGCCACAGGCTGGCGGGCAGGGCCGGCGAGATCCGCGCGCGCAGCTTCAGGCCCTTGGCCTTGGCGCTCTCGCCGAACACCGTCAGGGTGGAATCGATGAGCTCGCGCAGGTCGCTGCGCTGTGGCTGCAGATCGAGCTTGCCGGCCTCGATCTTGGACAGGTCGAGGATGTCGTTGATCAACGCCAGCAGGGCACGGCCGCTGGTCTGGATGGCGCGGATGTACTCCTGCGCCTGCGGCTCGATGCGGGTGCGCGCCAGCAGCTGCGAAAAGCCGAACACCGCGTTCATCGGCGTGCGGATCTCGTGGCTCATGCTGGCCAGGAACTGGCTCTTCTCGCGGCTGGCGCGCTCGGCCTCCTGCGCGCGCACTTCGGCCAACTCCTCGGCGGCGCGCGCGCGCGCGCCGCGGCGCAGCGAGACCAGGGCCACGCCGCCCAGCACCAGGGCCAGCACGTTCACCAGAAGCACCGTGACCGTGCTCTGCACGATCACCGCGTCGAGCTCGGACTGCCTGACCTGCAGCAGGCGGGCTTCCTCGCGCATCATCTCGCCGACCAGCGCCTGCGCGCGCGCCAGGATCTCGTGCCCGCGGCCTGCGCGGACACGCTCGACCGAGGCGGGCAGGCCCTGGGTCTGGGCTTCGCCTACAGCGGCGCGATAGAACTCGTCGCGTGCGCGCAGAACGCCACGCAGCTCCATCAGCCGATCGGCCTGGGCGGGATTGTCGGCCAGCAGCGGGCCAATCTCCTGCAGTTGAGTCTCGACCGCCTCGATCGCCATCACGTGTTCGCGCAGGTAGTCGTCGCGATGGGTGAGCAGGTAGCGCAAACCATGGGTTTCGACATTGTGGACAACGGCAATCAGCTGGTGCAGGTGCGCCTGTAGTCCCTGCGTGTGCGCGACCCAATCAACCGAGTTGCGGACCTTGCCGACGGTGCCGGCACTGTAGATCGCGGCGGCGATGATCAGCAGCACCGACAGGCTGAGCAGCCCGCGCTGGAAGGCGTGCCCGGGGGCTGCGGAATGAACGGGCGGCAGATCCTCACCGGTCATGTTGGAACGCATCGCAGGGACTCGGGCTGCGTCGACGGACGACGGTGGAAGGATCAGAGCGGGTTCAACGCGACGATAACGCCATTGAGGACCAGGGCGAACGAGACCCAGGCCAGGGTCGGCACCTGCAGCCAGCCGACGGCGGGCCGCAGCTTGAGGGTGGCGAGGATGCCGCCGAGCTGGGCCACCCAGAGCAGGCAGATGCAGACGAAGGCCAGCGCAGGTTCCTGCAGACCGAAGAACAGCGGCGTCCACGCGGCATTCAGGGCCAAGTGCAGGCCGAACCAGGTCAGGGCCACGCTGCGCCGCGGCCCGGGCCGCACCTGCAGCAGCAGCGCCAGCGCAATCGCCAGCAGGGCGTAGAGGCTCGACCAGACCGGCCCGAACAGCCAGTTCGGCGGCTGCCACGTCGGCTTGCGCAACGCTTCGTACCACTCGCCCGGCGGAAACAGCGCGCCGCAGGCCAGCACCAGTGCGATCGCAGCGAGAGCAAGCGTCCACGCCGCCGCCGGTCGCAGGCCGGAGCGGCTTCGGGGGATATCCATGGGTTGGGTACTCATCGGGCAGTCCTCGCGGTCATCGGCGCCGTGCTGCGCAGTGACCGTCATCAGCGGGCGCTGTGTCGCGCCCTGGTTTGGCGGGGCCAGCGCTGACGCGTGGCCGAGATGTCCATGAGTCGCTCAGCAGGGACCGTGCCATCACGCGGCCTGCATGCCCGACGGACGCCGGCGTGTCGCAGCTCACAGCGGCCCGCGGCAACGCGCGCGGGCAACGTGCATTTTGCAGACCCGCGCGCCGAGGCAGCATGCAACTCGCAAGATCACGGACCACAGCCCGCTTCCCTTCGCCGGGCAGCGCACGGGCGGGTCACCCGGGCGCCGGCGCGGGTATCGACCCAGCGCGCGGACGCCATGCCCTTGGCGGAAAACGAACCCCGAGACCCGGGCGCGACGTGCCGGCTGCCGTGCCACTGCACGCTCAGCTGAGCCCATACGCCTTGCGCTTGCGGTACAGGGTCGAGGCGTCGATGCCAAGGATGCGGGCCGCCTCGTCAAGGGTTTCGGCGCGCGCCAGGATCGCCTCGATATGCAGGCGCTCCAGCTGCTCCAGGCTGATCTCGCCGCCGGCGCGGGCCTCCACCGCCGGGCCCATAAGGCCGGCGGCAGCGCCGGGACCGGACTCCAGGCTCAGCAGGCTGGCGGGCACGCGCTCATTCGGACACAGGATCACCGCCCGCTCGATCACGTTCTGCAGCTCGCGAACATTGCCGGGCCAGTGGTAGGCCAGCAGCGCGCGCTCCGCGGCAGGCTCGAAGGCGCGCGCGGGACAGCCGTACTCGCTGGCGTAGCGAGCCAGGAAGGACTGCGCCAGCTCAGGCACGTCCTCGCGGCGATCGCGCAGCGGCGGCAGGGTGATCGCGACCACGTTCAGACGGTAGTAGAGGTCCTGCCGGAATTCGCCGGCCTCGCATTGGCGTGCGAGATCGCGATTGGTGGCGGTGATCAGGCGCACGTCCGCCTGGCGGGTGACCGGATCACCGACGCGCTCGTACTCCTTGTCCTGGATGAAGCGCAGCAGCTTGGGCTGCAGGGCCAGCGGGAAATCACCGATCTCATCGAGGAACAGGGTGCCGCCCTCGGCGAGGGCGACGCGGCCCTCGCTGCTGTCGCCGGCGCCGGTGTAGGCGCCCTTGCGGTGGCCGAACAGCTCGTTCTCGAGCAGGTCGGCACCCAGCGATGGGCAATTGATGGCCACGAACCCGGCGGCGGCGCGCGGACTCCAGCCGTGGATGGCGCGCGCGAACACGTTCTTGCCGGTGCCGCTCTCACCGAGGATCAGCACATTGGCCGAGGTGCGCGCGACCTGACGCGCCAGCGCGATGGCTTCCTGCATCGGTCGCGACTGCCGCGAAAGGTCCTCGGGCACGGGCGCCTGCGCACGCACGTCGCGCTCCAGGGTCTCGACCTTGCGGCTCAGGCGCCGCGCTTCGATCTGCCGGGCCAGCGCGATCCGCAGCTGTTCCGGCGAGAACGGCTTGACCAGGTAGTCGTCCACGCCGAGCCGCAGGGCTTCGAGCGCGGCTTCGGTATCGCGATGCGCGGTGGCCATGATGATGCGCAGGCCGGGGGACTGCTGCTTGAGCTCGGGCACCGCCTCGGTGCCGAGCTCGTAGCCGATGTTGCGGTCGAGCAGGCAGACGTCGAAGGGCCGCGTCGCCGCCAGCTTCAGGCCTTCCGCCAGCGACTGCGCCGGGGTCAGGCGCATGCCCTGGGCCTCGACGATGGCGGCGTAGCTGTCGAGCAGATCGGGCTCATCGTCGATAGCGAGGATGCGGGCACTGGGCTCGGGGGTGCGTGACATCGGAAATCCTTGCGGGGGTGTGAGGGCTGGGACGCGGCGACGAATCGTGCAGCTCGCAGGGCGCGCGCACGGGAACCGTGCCGCCTGCACGGGCGGGGGCGCTGCCGGGGCTGTCCGCAACAACTCCAACTATCTGAAACAGAACAACAAATCAGCACAGGCCCAGACTGGCACGGATCCTGCGAGAGGGTCGGGTGACGCCACGGGAGTTTGCCATGACCACCCTCTGCCTTTGCGACGTCAATGAACATGAGCTTCAGGTCTTCGCCGAGATCGCTGCCGCCCGACACAGTGCAGCCCGGGCCGATGGCACCGGCCTGGGCGCCGACGGCGGCACCGAGCCGATCGCGCTGCCTGCCGCTGCGGGAAGCGCAGGCATGAGCGCGCGTGGCCGCCACGTCGCCCTGCTCGCGCTTCTGCTGCTTGCAGCGCCGGTGAGCGCCAGCGAAGGCCGCGAGCGCGGACAGGCCGACGCGCGCGCAGAGGCGACCTCCACCCTGCTGCGCGAGCAGCTGGGCAGCCGCGTCGAGGCCGCGCTGGCTCGCCGCGATGCGCGCCCGCTGCGCTTCGAGGTGGTCGAGATCAGCCACTGGCAGCTGCAGCCGCGCGAGGCCGAGTTCGTGCTCTGGGGCCTGCTGCACGTGGCCGATGCGCCGGCGCGGATGCTCCGAATCGAGAGCCGCATCGACCGCAGCAGCCTGGAGCTCGATGCACTGCAGCTGCAGAGCTTCGACGAGTTACAGGCGCGACAGACACCGCTTCCACGCTGAACCGCGCTCCGGTTCGGCACCGCAACGCCCCCGACCCCAAGGAGATTCACCATGAGCAACAAGCCCAATTCCCTCCCGGAAACGTCCGCGCCCCCCGGCACCGGCGCCCATCTGCAGTCGGCCGGGCAGCATCTGCTGCAGGCAGCCCGCGAAGCGGCGGCCGGCGTTGGCGAGGCACAGACCGCCGCACGTGCGGCCCTGCACGACGGCCTGGCCGCCGCCACGCCTGAACTGGGCGCTGCGCGCAGCGAGGTGCGCGAGGCCGGCACGGCCGCCGCGGCGCAGGCCCAGCAGCAGTGGCAGGACCTGCGCCAGCGCTCGGAAGGTTTCGTCCGCGAACATCCGCTGGCCGCACTCGGGATCGCCGCCGCCAGCGGCTTCCTGCTGTCGCGATTGCTGCGTCGCTGAACATGGACACCGCGCCAATCGGCTCGGGTTCGGTGGCCGGCGCGGAGACTCGCGCCGCGCCGCCGGCGGCGACAGCAGCGCAGGCCCATGAGACGCCCGAGCTCACCCATGCCCTGCCCGCGCTGCAGCGGCTCATGACCGACCTGCAGGCGACCCTGCTCGCCCTCGGCGGACTGGCGCGCAGCGAGCTGCAGCTGAGCCTGGCCCTGCTGCTGCGGGCCGGCCTGCTGGCCGCGGTCGGACTGCTGCTGCTAGGCCTGTCCGTGCTGCTCGGCTGCGCGCTGCTGGTCGCCACCTGTCTCGCCCTCGGACTGTCCTGGCCGGCCGCGCTGGCACTCAGCCTCGCGGTGCTGCTGCTCGCGACCTGGGCCTGCTGGACGCGCGCATCGCGCCACCTCGGGCAGTGCGGACTGCCGCGCACCCGCGAGCAGCTGGCAGCGCTGTGGCCGGAGCGTGCGCCATGAGCCTGCTGCAGCGTCGACGTGCCGAGGTCGCTGCACGCACCGTGCAGGTGCAGGCGCTGCGCGCACGCACCACAGCGGAAGCACGTGATTTCAGCGGACGCATGCGTGCGCTCTGGCCCTGGCTGTGGGTCTCCGGCGGCGCACTGGTCGGTGCCGCAGTCGAGCGCGATCTCGACCGGCGTCCGCGCGCTCGGCCCGGCCTGTCGATCGGCTGGCTGAGCGCCCTGCCCTGGGGTGTGCTGATCCCGTTGGTGGAACGGGCGCTGGCCGAGCGCAGTGCAGCTGCCGAAACCCATACCGGCTCCCACCCGAGCGAGCCCAGCGATCGATGAGCAGCGCAGTCGATGAGGTCCTCAGCGCCCCCCTCACCGCGGTCGAGCGCAGCGCGGCGCGCAGCCTGACAGCGCTGCGCTACAGCCGGCTGTCGCTGGTGCTGCTCGGCGCGATCGCGCTGTTCGTCGCCATCGACGTGGCCGCGCCGATCCTGCTTCCGATCCTGCTCGGTGCGTTTCTGGCCTTGCTGCTGAACCCGGCGGTGCGCGCCATGGCCGCTGTAGGCCTGCCGCGCGCCCTGGCGGCTGCACTGATCCTGGGCAGCCTGATCGCGGGTCTGGGTGCGATCGGCTACGCGGTGCATGCGCCTGCGCTGAGAGCGGTGGAGGAGTCGCCGCAGGTGATCGGCGAGCTGAAGCGACGCGCGCAGCGCATGACCCAGCCGCTGTTCGCCGCCGGCAAGGTGACCGAGGCCCTGCAGGCCATCGACTCGATCGGCGATGCCCCGGCACCGCGCAAGGTCGAAATGGTGCAGACGCGCGCGGGCCTGGGCGAGCGCTTTGGCGGGCTGCTGCTGATCGCCGCCTCGGCCGGCAGCACCCTGGTGCTGGTGTTTCTGTTCCTGGTGTACGGCGAGAGCCTGTTCCGACGCGCCGTCACCATCGCGCCCACCTTGCGCGAGAAGCGCACCACGGTGGCGATCGTGCGATCGATCCAGAGCGACATCACCCGCTATGTCGGCACCGTGACCCTGGTGAACATCCTGCTGGGCGCCGCCACCGCCACCGCCCTGCATCTGCTGGGCGTACGCGACGCGCTGCTGTGGGGCCTGATGGCGACCCTGCTCAACTACATCCCCTACCTGGGCCCCTTGATCGCAGCGGTCATCCTGACGGCCGTGGGCGTGCTGCAGTTCGACAGCGTTGGCGCAGCCCTGCTGCCGGCCGCCGTCTATCTCGCCTTGAACACGCTCGAAAGCCAGCTGCTGACGCCGATGCTGCTGGGCCGCAGCTTCGCCCTGAACCCGGTGGTGATCGTGCTGTGGCTGGTGTTCTGGGGCTGGCTCTGGGGCGTACTCGGCATGCTGCTGGCGATGCCGCTGCTGGTCTGCTTCAAGATCGTGCTGGGCCACAGCGAGTCCCTGCGACCCTGGGCGCAGATCATCGAGCGTTGAGGTTTGCCCGTCCCCGGGCTGCGGGACCGGCGTTCTTGAGGAGGCCTGGATCAATCCGCTCGCGCTCTTCGCAGGCGCCTGCTGGCAGGCGACCGCAGCCTGCGCGTTGCACCGACCCTTCGGGTCGCGAGCAAGCTCGCTCCTGCAAACAGCCGGGATTCGGGAATCGGGAATCGGGAATCGGGATTGGCAAAGCGAGCTGCAGCCGCTGCGAGACGCTGACCCCGCTCCTGACAGGAGCCTGCCCGCAGTCGACCGCAGCCTGCGCGCTACACCGACCCTGCGGGTCGCGAGCAAGCTTGCTCTACAAACAGCCCCCACAAACGAAAAGCCCGGAGCCGCAAGGCCCCGGGCTTCCGGTGCTGCATGTCAGGTGGTTCAGACCCGCGGTCGGCGACCCAGGATCAGGGACACCACGAACAGCACCAGGAACACCAGGAACAGGATCTTGGCAATACCGGCGGAGGCACCCGCGATGCCGCCGAAGCCGAGCACGGCAGCGATGAGGGCGATGATGAAGAAGACGACGGCGTAGTGAAGCATGGATGGACTCCTTGGAATGGGATGCGCCATTCGCGCACCCACTGCTCTCCACGCTTCGTGCCAAGCACGCTTTTCCTGCCAATTCATGCACTTGCAGGATAGCTCGGCGCAGGATCCCGGCAGACTTCGTGCACTCTGCGGGGCCGGTGATGCAAAACGCAGGTCCGGCGCGAAGCGCCTGTACCGCGCCGCGCGCTGGGCCGCCCCGCCCGCTCGCGCCTGTCGCGTCTAGACCATCGGCGCCAGCGGCAGCTCCAGCACAAAGGCGGCGCCGCCGCCCGGGGCCTCTTCGTGCCACAGCTCGCCGCCCATCCAGCGCGCTTCCGTGAGCGCATCCGCAAGTCCAAGCCCGGTCGAGCTTTCGCCGCCCGTGGGCCGCGTCGACAGACGCATGAATCGCTGGAACAGCTTGGGCCGCTCCGCCTCGGGAATGCCCGGCCCCTGGTCGATCACCGCGATCTGCAGATGGCCGGGCTTGCCGCGCCGGCACGCCAGGGTGATGGTGCTGCCTGGCGGCGCATACTTGCTGGCGTTGGACAGCAGGTTGCGCAGCACCAGGCCGACAGCCTCGACATCGGCAAGCACCGGATCGAGCTGCCGCACCTCGCGCTTCAGCCGCTGCTGCTTGTGCGTGAGCACGCTGTCGAACTCGCGCTCGAGCACGGTCAGCAGCGTGCCGCAGTCGCAGACCGAGGGCTGGTAGTCACGACGCAGCTCGACTTCGGCGCGCCGCTCCAGGTAGTTGCTGACGAAGTCCATGGTCCGCTGCGCGGCGACTTCGATCCGGCTCGCCAGCTCGCGCACGCGCTCGGGGTCATGCGCCTGCTCGCGGATCACGCCGGCCTTCAGCGCGATCGTGAACAGCGGGTTCTTGAGATCGTGGGCCACCATGCTGCTGGTCTCCTCGCGCTCGCGGATCGCCCGCCGCAGGCGATCGCGCAGCTGCTTGGCCTCGGCATGCGCGCGCACGCGGGCGACCAGCTCCTCGGCCACGAAGGGCTTGGTCAGGTAGTCGGCAGCACCCGCCTCGATCGCCTGCACCACGCGCTCACGATCGTGCTCGGCGGTCACGAACAGCACCGGGATGTCGGCGAGCTCGGGGTCGTGCTTCAAGCGCTCCAGCACGCCAAAACCGTCCATGCCAGGCATGCGCATGTCGAGCAGGATGGCGTCCGGCGCCTGCGCGCGTACGCGCTGCAGGGCCTGTTCGCCGCTCAGCGCCGGCATCACGTCGAAACCGGCGGCGCCCAGCACCTTGCCCATCAGCTGGATGTTGGCTTCCTGGTCGTCGACCACCAACACCAGCGGCGCCTGCGCCGCACTTCGCCATGAAGACATCGCTGCGTCCTTGCGGCAGGCGCGAAGTGCGCCCTCAAGGCTGCCGATGATGCCCGCTTGCTCCGGCGGCGTCAGCGGCCGGTTTCGTTCATGGGCACGACAGATTGAGCCCAGCCGACCTTGCATGGCGCATGGCCGGGCCTGTCGATCTGCACGGCAAGACCGCACGCCGGTCCCGAGCAGGATTCTCAGGCAATTGATTTTGCTTGCTTTTCCTGGTTGGCACGGAAGCTGGATAGACCTCAGTGGGCGCAGCGATCCGGGTTCCCACCGCCTCCCTCCCCCGGGCCGGGCCCGGATCGCGCCCCACCTCACCGATTTGGCACCTGCGTGCTCGATCCGGGAGGGCGCCAGCCCAGGCGCGCGGCAATGCTGACCGGGTCAGCGTTGCCCTCTTTCCCTCAATGCAAGGAGCAGCCCAATGAGCACTTCGATGAACCATGCCGACACCGTGCAGGACCTGGTGCGCATCGCCAACGATGGCGCCGACTTCTACGGCGAGGCCATGGACAAGACCAGCAACCCGCAGCTGCGCAACGTGTTCAGCCGCATGCGTGAACACAAGCAGCGTCTGGCCAGCGCCCTGCGCGGCCAACTGCACTTCAACAACGAGGACGCGCCGCGCGACGGCACCTTCGCCGGCACCCTGCGCCAGACCTACACCGACCTGCGCGCCAAGCTCAGCAGCAACGAGGACAAGGTCTACGTCGCCCAGCTTGAAGAGACCGAGGACCGCCTGCTCAAGCACTTCCAGGAGGCGATGACTGAAGTCACCGATCCCTCGGTGAAGGCGTTGCTGCAGACCCATGCGCCGCAGGTACGCGCCTGCCACGACGAGATGCGCAGCCTGAAGAAGTCCTTCAACGCCTGATTCGCAAGGCCTGATTGCGACGGCATGACCCCGGTCGAGCGGCGCGTTGACGCCGCCGGCCAACGCCCTGCACTACCCCCCCCAAGGAGAGACACCATGAACACCCTCAAGACCTCGCTGATCGCCGCCTCCATCGCCGCCGTGCTGGCCACCGCTGCCCTGCCGCTGAGCGTCCAGGCCAGCGAAGCCACGCCCCAGCGGACCGCCGGCCAGGCCATCGATGACGCCACCATCACCGCCAGCGTCAAGACCAAGCTGCTGGCCGATGAGCGCACCAAGGGCTTCGACATCAATGTCGATACCCGTCAGGGCCGCGTGACCCTGAGCGGCGGCGCCGACGGCGCGGCGGCCAAGCAGGCGGCCACCGAGCTCGCCACCCACGTCGACGGCGTGGCCAGCGTCGACAACCAGCTGGTGGTTGCTGCCCCCGGCACCCAGGCCCGCCAGGCCGCCAACACCGCCACCGCCTCCGGTGAGGTGCGCGCCGCCGCCAGCGAAACCGGCGAAGTGATCGACGACGCCTGGATCACCACCAAGGTGAAGTCGCAGCTGGTCGCCGACAGCAACGTGCCGGGCACCGACATCAGCGTCGAGACCAAGAACAACATCGTGCACCTGCGCGGCGTGGTCGCGACCACCCAGGCGCGCGCCGAGGCGATCCGCATCGCCGAGACCACCGAGGGTGTACGTGGTGTCGAAGCCAAGGACCTCGTGGTCCGCGGCAGCTAAGCACTCCGGTACTGCATCGTGCTCTTCGGCCGCCACGACTCTGTCGTGGCGGCCTTTCTTTTGGATGGGCTTCGCGCTGGGGCGATATGCGATCGCCGCAGCGACGCGGGCGTCATAGGCGCAAACGAAACAGGAGTCTCGTCGCACCACTGGCCTCGTCCCCAGTGCAAGTCTGCTGTTTGTAGGAGCGAGCTTGCTCGCGACCCGCAGCGTGGGTCGCAACGCGCAGGCTGCGGTCGCCTGCAA
>LNFM01003102.1_pt1 | contig 33580 bp, 25 predicted proteins | sample 596031 | NCBI WGS metagenome assembly LNFM01 (sample SAMN04254537, study PRJNA301005) | activated carbon metagenome | isolation source: dual media filters at the Ann Arbor, Michigan drinking water treatment plant | place: USA: Ann Arbor
GGGCACCCAGAAGTGGCCGTGGATGGGGTGGTCGCCGCGCGGCGGCACCATCGTGAAGCAGGGCATGATCCACGGCGTGATGCGCCAGTAGTACCGGCCCTCTTCGGCATTGCGGCGCGCGCCGACGTACAGGCCGCCGTCGGCCGGCACCACGTCGAACACCGGCTTCTTGTCGTTCTGGTTGTACTGGTTGCCCTTCGCACCCTTGAACAGCGGGTCGCGGTTCAGCGCGCCACTGTGCAGGAAGCTGACGTGGCTGCTGTCGATGCCGCCCTCCAGCGCCTGCAGCCAGTTGCATTCCTGCAGCCGCTTGCTGGTGAAGCTCTGCGCGGCCGGCACGGTGGCGAATTCCCACTCGGGCAGCGGCGGCTGCTGTTCCGGCGGGCCCATGTAGATCCAGATCACGCCGCCGCGCTCGACCAGCGGGTAGCCCTTGAGCTTGACGCGCTCGCAGTAGCCGCTTTCGGCGGGCTCGCTGGGCACGTCCACGCACTGGCCGGTGACGTCGTATTTCCAGCCGTGGTAGGGGCAGCGGATGCCGTCTTCTTCATTGCGGCCGAACCACAGCGAGACGCGGCGGTGGGCGCAGAACTCGTCGATGGCACCCAGGCGGCCGCTGCTGTCGCGGAAGGCGATCATCTTCTCGCTCAGCAGCTCCAGCTTCACCGGCGCGCAGTCGGGCTCGGGCAGCTCCTCGCTCAGCAGCGCCGGCAGCCAGTAGCGGCGGAAGAGGTCTCCCATGGGCGTGCCGGGGCCGGTCTGGGTGACGAGGTCGTTCTGTTCTTGCTTGAGCACGGGGATTCTCCTCGCCGTATCACATGGTCCATATAAAGGAACAGTGTTCCTTTATTCAAAACGACGATATCATCCGGTTCCGTCGATTGTCAATTGGAGCTTGGGGCATGTCGGAAAGCTGTGAGCGCATCGCCTTGTGCAGCAAGGAAGAGGTCGAGGCCGGCAAGGCGATACGCATCGAAAAGGGCCAGCTCGTGCTGGCGGTGTTCAACCTGGACGGCGAGTACTTCGTCACCGACGACACCTGCACGCACGGCCCGGGCTCCTTGTCCGAAGGATGCATCGAAGGCGACACCATCGAGTGCGACTTTCACAACGGCGCCTTCAACATCCGCACCGGCGCGGTGGTCAGGGCGCCCTGCATGATTCCGCTGAAGACCTACCCGGTGGTCATCGCCGCCGACGGCACCATCAGCATCGACGCGTAGACCGGCGCGCAGACCTGCGCGCCGGGCCTCCTGCCCCTGGCGGCCGTTCGCCACGGGCAGCCCGGGCTTATTTCGTGGTGCCGCCCAGCGAGCGCACCGCGGGTGTCCAGCGCGCGATCTCGGCCGCCACGTATTTCGTGAAGCTGGCGGCATCGAGGTCCATGGTTTCCATGCTCTCGTTGGCCAGCGCCTTCTGCAGCGCCGGCGTCTGCATGCCGCGGCGGATCTCGGCGTTGAGCTTGTCCACCACGTCCTTGGGCATGCCGGGCGGGCCGGAGATCGAGAACCACGTCGTGCCGGTGAGCTGCGGGTAGCCCAGTTCGGCCAGCGTCGGCGTGTCGGGGTAGCGCGCCACGCGCTTGGCCGAAGACACCGCCAGCAGGCGCAGCTTGCCGGTGTCGACGTGGGCGTTCGACGAGCTCAGCGTCATGAAGGCGGCCGGGATCTGGTTGCTCACCAGGTCGGTGACGGCCGGGCCCGCGCCCTTGTAGCTGATGTGCACCATGTTCAGCTTGTTGGCCTGGCGGAAGAGCTCGCCGGTGAGGTGCCCGTGGGTGCCCTGGCCGGGCGAACCCCAGCTCAGGCCAGCGGCATTGGCCTGCGCCGCGGCGATGAAACCCTTCACGTCGGTGATCGGCTGCGTCGCGTTGACCACCATGCCCAGCGGCGGGCCGCCCAGCATCGCGACGTGCGTGAACTCCTTCATCGGGTCGAAGGCATTCGGGTTGTCGACGGGCGCGATGACATGCGAGCCGATGCCCGAGACCACCAGCGTATAGCCATCGGGCGCGGCCTTGCTCACGTCCTTGGAGCCGATGACACCGCCGGCGCCGGCCTTGTTTTCGACCACCACGTTCTGCTTGAAGGTGTCCTGCAGATGGCGGGCGATCAGGCGGCCCAGGGTATCCGAGCTGCCGCCGGGGGCATACGGCACGATGAGGCGGATGGGCTTGCTCGGCCAGTCCGACTGCGCCAGCGCGGCACCCGGCAGCAGCGAAGCGCCGAGTGCAGCCGCCAGAAGTTGCAGGCCAGCACGCAGCGAGCGACGGCGATGGGGTGTGGGTGACTTCATGGTGCGATCGAGGGTTTGCAATGGAAGTGGATCGAGGATCGGCCGGGTCGCGCCTCCGGCTCAGGGGACGGGGACGCCGTGGGTGTCACCTGGTCTCCTGTCTCTTCGCGAGGCTCTGCAGGCCCCGGTGCGGCCCGCTCACGGGCTCTTGATGTTTCCGGGGATTTCGGAGACATTGTGCCGCCCGTCACCCATAGAAGACCAGCGTTCTCTCATGCAGAACGCATTGCCTGCCGCTGATCCTGCCCCCGATGCCCGAAACCCTACCCACGCCCACGGCGTCCGCCGCGCTGATCCAGGACCTGGTCGACGCCAACCGCATCCTCTACGCCCAGGGCGTGGTCGATGCCTTCGGGCACGTCAGCGTGCGCCACGATGGCGACCCCCGCCGTTTTCTGATGTCGCGCAGCCTGGCGCCGGGGCTGGTGACGGCCGGCGACGTCGTCGAGCTGGCGGTGGACAGCGGCGAGGCCACGGCCGCCGGCCCGGCGCGCCTGTACCTGGAGCGCTACATCCACAGCGAGATCTACAAGGTGCGGCCCGACGTGATGGCGGTGGTGCACAACCATTCGCCGGCGGTGCTGCCCTTCACCGTGGCACAGGGCGTGCCGCTGCGGCCGATATGCCACATGTGCGGCTTTCTCGCCGGCGCCGGCCGCGAAGGGCCGGCGGTGTTCGAGATCCGCGACCATGCGGGCGCCGCCAGCGACCTGCTGATCCGCAGCCAGGCCCTGGGCGCCGCGCTGGCCGCGACCCTGGGCGATGACCGCGTCGTGCTGATGCGCGGCCACGGCTGCACGGTGGTCGGCCCTTCGGTGCGCGTGGCGGTGTACCGCGCCGTCTACACGGAGTTGAACGCCCGGCTGCTGCAGCAGGCCCTGGCACTGGGCGCGGTGACGTCGCTGAACGCGGCCGAGGCCGAGGCCACGCGCGTGACCAACGAGGCCCAGGTCGACCGCCCCTGGGACCTGTGGAAACGGCAGGCCGGGCTGTGACGCACCACGACCCTGCCCCGCCGATGCAGCCGCCCCGCGACCCCGGCCTGCAGTGGAGCGATGCCTTGCTGCTGGGCTTCGCGGCCATGGACGAAGAGCACCGCGACTTCGTCGCCGCCCTGCAGGCCTTGCAGGCGGCAGGCCCCGAGACCGTGGCGGCGCGGCTGGATGAATTCATCGCCCACGCGCGCCGTCACTTCGCCGCCGAAGACGCCTGGATGAACGACACGGGCTTCCCCCCGCGGCAGTGCCACGTCGACGAACACGCGGCGGTGCTGAAGTCGCTGGACGAGGTGCGCGCGCTGGTGGCGCAAGGGCAGACCGGCCACCTGCCCTCGCTGGTGGCCGCCTTGGCAGACTGGTTTCCGCGCCATGCGCAGCACCTGGACTCCGCCCTCGCCACCTGGATGTGCAAACAACGCTGGAACGCGCGTCCGGTGGTGCTGCGCCGTGGCGTGGCGCACGGCGGCACCTGAACACCCTCACCCCCCTCTTTCCGGACCTATGAACAAGCTGAGACTTTCCATCGCCATGGGCGACTACGACCGCACGCGCGCGCTGCTCGACGGCCGCGTGCAGATCGACGGCGTCGACCCCGTGTGCATGACGCTGTCGCCCGAGGAAACCTTCTTTCGCGCCTTCCGCGGTGTCGAGTTCGACATCAGCGAGCTGTCGTTCAGCAGCTACCTCGTCAAGGCCAGCAAGGGCGAGAGCCCCTACATCGCGGTGCCGGTGTTCCTCAGCCGCGCTTTCCGTCACACCAGCATCTACGTGCGCAAGGACCGCATCCACAGGCCCGAAGACCTGAAGGGCAAGCGCGTCGGCCTGCCCGAATACCAGCTCACGGCCCACGTCTGGGCGCGCGCGCTGCTGGCCGACGACTTCGGCGTGCACCCGCACGACATCCAGTGGGTGCGCGGCGGCATCGACACGCCCGGCCGCCCCGAGAAGATCAAGCTGCAGCTGCCCCCCGACGTGCGCCTGGAGAACGCGCCCGAGGGCAGCACCATCAGCGAGATGCTCGACCGCGGCGAGATCGACGGCTTCATCGCCCCGCGCCCGCCTGGTGGCGCCGCGCTGCAGAACCCGCAGGTGGGCTGGCTGTTCGATGACCCGACGGCCGCGGCCAAGGACTATTTCCGCCGCACCGGCATCTTCCCCATCATGCACGTCGTGGGGGTGCGCAAGGAGCTGGCAGCCCAGCACCCCTGGCTGCCCGGCGCGGTCTTCAAGGCCTTCAGCCTGGCCAAGGCCTGCGCGCTGGAGCAGCTGGCGGACACCTCGGCCACCAAGGTGACCCTGCCCTTCGTCGAGGAGCAGCTGAAGTCGGCACGCGAGACGATGGGAACGGACTACTGGGCCTACGGCGTGGAGGCCAGCCGCCGCACGCTGGAAGCCTTCGTGCGCCATCACCACACCCAGGGCCTGTCGTCACGCCTGATGTCCGTCGACGAGATCTTCGCTCCCTCGACCTACGAATCGTTCAGCATCTGAGTGCCGTCGCCACCAGCCCGGCGTTGACGGCCGCGCTCACGGAGTTCTTCGCAGGCGGTGCGGCGGCGCTGGCGGTGGTGGCCGCGGCCTTCCTGCTCGGCGGCCTGGTCAAGGGCACGCTGGGCATCGGCCTGCCGCTGGTGACCATGCCCCTGCTGTCGCTGAGCTTGCCGCCGGCGCAGGCCATGGCGCTGATGCTGGTGCCGGTCCTGGCCAGCAACGGCTGGCAGGTCCGGGACAGCGGGGTGTCCTGGTCGGGCGTACGCCGCTTCTGGCCCATTCTGGTGACGCTGCCCCTGTGCACGCTGCTCACCGTGCCGATGACGCTGGCCCTGAACGACGAAGCGCTGCGCCGGATGATCGCCGGCGCCGTTCTGCTGGCGGTGGCGCTGAACGCGCTGCCGCTGCGCCTGGCCGTGGGCCCCGGGCAGGAGCGCTGGTGCAGCGCGGTGGTGGGGGCCCTCTCGGGCGTGATGGGCGGCGTCTCGGCACTTGCCGGGCCGCTGGTCATCAGCTACCTCGTCAGCCTGCGCCTGACGCGCGAAGTCTTCGTCGGCACCATCAGCGTCATCTACCTGAGCAGCGCACTGGCGCTCTACGGGTCGATGGCGGCGCGCGGACGCATAGGCCTGCTCGAAGTGGCGCTCTCGGCGCTGGCCCTGCTGCCCGTGGCCCTGGGCATGGCCGCGGGCAAGCGGCTGCGCGGACGGCTCAGCGAGGCCGTGTTCCGCCGCCTGCTGCTCGGCATGCTGGTGCTGGTGTCGGCCTTGCTGCTGCTGCGCTGAACCCGCACGCCGCGTCGGCGGCACGCAGCCGATCGCGCAGCGGGCCCGGGGCCGGCGCCCGCGCCTGGCCGCGGCAGCCTCAGCCTGCCGCGCAGCGCTGGATCTCGATCGTCGTGTGCACGATCTCCTCGTGGATCGCGAGCCACTCCCGCACCTGGCGCGGCGTGAGCTGCTCGTCGTGCGTGACCAGGCTCAGCGCGCACGAGTAGGAGGCCTTGCCGACACGCCAGACATGCAGGTCGACCAGCACCGTCTCGCCTGCGGCACCGCGCTCGGCGATGGCGTCGCGGATTTCGCCGACGACCGGGTGGTCCATCTCGCGATCGAGCAGCACCTTGCCGGTGTCGACGATCAGGCCCTTGGCCCAGATCGCCACGACGATGGCGCCGACGATGCCCAGCACGGGGTCCAGCCAGGACCAGCCGAACAGCCAGCCGCCGGCCAGCGCCGCGATGGCGGCCACCGAGGTCGCGGCGTCGGCGAGGACGTGGAGGTAGGCGGACCTGAGGTTCAGGTCGTGGTGGCGCTGGTCGCTGCCGTGGGCGTGGCCCTGGTGCTGGTGTTGGTGGCCTTGTTCGTGGCCGTGTTCATGGCCATGGTGGTGCGCCGCACCGAGGATGCGCGCCGACACCAGGTTGACGGCGAGGCCGATGCAGGCGATGAGCATCGCCTCCTGGTAGTGGATGGGCTCCGGCCTGATGAGGCGCTCGATCGAGCCATAGATCATCAGCGCGACGACGCCGAGCAGGAAGATGGCGCTGGCGAAGCCGCCCAGGACCTCGATCTTCCAGGTGCCGAAGGCGTAGCGGGCGTCGTCGGCCTGCCTGCGCGCCGCGCCATAGGCCAGCGCGCTGAGCCCGATGGCCACGGCATGGCTGCTCATGTGGAAGCCGTCAGCCAGCAGCGCCATCGAGTTGTAGAACCAGCCGGCTGCGATCTCGACCACCATCATCGCTGCGGTGATCCACATCACGAGCAGCGTGCCGCGCTCGCCGGCGAGGTTGCCAGCGTCGAAGCGGTGGTCGTGGCGCCATGCGGCGGGCTCGTGCGTGTGCATGCGGGTACCCCTCAAAACAGCAGGCCGAAGCCGAGCGGGGTCAGCACGCCCGGCACGACAAAGGTCGACGCGGCGCGAGCATGGCACAGCCGGAAGGCACGGCTGGGGAAACCCGCGTGCAAGCCTGGTCCGGCGCATGCTCAAATGCCGGCAAGGTCTTTCAAGGAACGCTGTTCTTCTATTTGGAACACGATGGCCGGACCTGTCCGATGCGACGCGGCGGACAGCGATGGCATCCGGGGCAGCGCCGTTCCGCTGCGCGTCGACGCCGATGCACCCCGAGCGGCACACCGGGCCGTCGGATCGCATCGCTAACGCAGGAGCCGTGATGAGTTGGAGACAAGACATGCACAAGCGCTGGGGCCTGGTCTGGGCCGTCTGCCTGATGGCGGCGTCATCGGCCCTCGCTCAGAACGCCGCCCTGCTTCAGTACGACGGCCCCGACCGCGCCGAGAAGGTGCTGGCGGCGGCGAAGAAGGAAGGCAGCCTGACGCTCTACACCAGCCTGGCGGCAGACAACCTGACGGCGCTGATCACGCCCTTCGAGGAGAAGTACGGCATCAAGGTGACGGTGTGGCGCGCGCCGACGGAGAAGGTCATCCAGCGCGTGCTGACCGAGACCAGCGCCGGGCGTCACCAGTTCGACGCCGTGCACTTCGGCTCGCCGCAGCTGGAGGCGCTGCACCGCGAGAAGGTGCTGCAGCCGGTGAAGTCGCCGCTGCACGGCGAGCTGATCCGCGGCTCGGTGCCGGCGCACCGCGAATGGGCGGCCACCATCCTGCAGGTCTATGTGCAGGCCTACAACACCAAGCTGGTGAAGAAGGAAGACCTGCCGCGCAGCTACCAGGACCTGGCCGACCCGAAGTGGAAGGGCAAGCTCGGCATCGAAAGCGGGGCCTGGCCCTGGTTCGCCACGCTGGCGCTGAACCTCGGCGAAGACAAGGGCATCAAGCTCTTCCGTGACGTGGTGGCGAACAACGGCATGTCGGCCCACGGCAGCGTCTCCTTGCTCAACAACCTCGTGGCCGCCGGCGACGTGGCGATGGCGCTCACCGTGTACTCGCACATGCCGCAGAAGGCGAAGGACAAGGGGCAGCCCATCGACTACTTCCTGCTGAAGCCGGCGATCGGGCGCTCGAACGGCATCGCCATCTCGCGCCACGCACCACGCCCGGCCGCCGCGCTGCTGTTCTACGACTACATGCTGTCGGCCAGCGGCGCGCAGAAGGTGTTCCAGGCCCTCGACTACTACCCGACCAACGCCAAGCTGCCGAACGAGCTGCCCAAGGACCTGGTGGTGGAGCAGGTCAACCCGAGCCTGGTGCTCGACCAGGTCGACAAGTGGGGCGACACCTTCACCGACGTCTTCATCAAGCGCAACGCGCGCTAGCACCCGCACGACCGGAAGGACACAGTTCGATGGAACTCAGCAACGCCCATGCGCTGCAGGTGCTGCAGCGCGCCCGCGACGAGACGCAGGGCTGGAAGATGATGATCGGCGGCGAGTGGGTGGCCAGTCGCTCGGGCTTGCGCATGCCGAGCATCAACCCGGCCTACGACACGCTGCTGGCCGAAGTGCCGGCCGGCAAGGCCGAAGACATCGCGCTGGCCGTGCGGGCCGGCCAGGCCGCCTTCCCGGCATGGAGCCGGCTGCACGTCGACGAGCGCGCCGCGCACTGCCGCCGCTTCGCCACGGCGCTGCGCGCCGAAGCACGCGACTTCGGCATGCTCGACGCCGTCGACAGCGGCAACCCCTTCCTGGCCATGGTGGACGACGCCGAGAAGGGCGCCGCGCTGCACGACTTCTTTGCCGGCCTGGGCATGGAGATGAAGGGCGAGACCATCCCGACGCCCGGCGGCGGCCTGAACTACACACGGCCGCAGCCCTATGGCGTGGTCGGCCGCATCATCCCCTTCAACCACCCCATCTCCTTCGCGGCAGGCAAGATCGCGCCGGCGCTGATCGCCGGCAACACGGTGATCCTCAAGCCGGCCGACCAGACGCCGCTGTCGGCGCTGTGGATGGGCAAGCTGGTGCAGCAGTGTTTCCCGCCCGGCGTCGTCAACATCGTCACCGGCGACGGGCCCGGCTGCGGTGGCGCGCTGGTGGCGCACAAGGAGGTGCGGCGCATCGCCTTCACCGGCAGCGTCGAGACCGGGCTGGCCATCACGCGCACGGCCGGCATCAAGCAGCTGAGCCTGGAGCTTGGCGGCAAGAACCCGCTGGTCATCTACCCCGAGGTCGACGTCGAGAAGGTGGCCGCCGCCGCGGTGGCGGGCATGAACTTCACACGCTCGCAGGGCCAGTCCTGCGGCTCGAATTCACGCGTCTTCGTGCACCGCCGCATCAAGGAAGCCTTCCTCGAAGCGGTGCTGGCGCGCACGCGCAAGATCACCATCGGCCTGCCGGAACTGGAAAGCACGCAGATGGGGCCGCTGATCACGCGCCGCCACTACGAACGTGTGCTGGGCTACATCCACGCCGGCCAGGCCGAGGGCGCGCGCCTGGTGTGCGGCGGCGGCCACGCCCCGGGCGCGGCGCTGGCGCAAGGCTGCTTCGTCGACCTGACCATCTTCGACCGCGTGCGCCACGGCATGAAGATCGAACGCGAAGAGATCTTCGGCCCGGTGATGAGCGTCATCGAGTGGGACGACGAGGCCACCATGCTGCACGAGGTGAACGACAGCGACTACGGGCTGTGCGCCAACATCTGGACCGACGACATCTCCACCGGCCTGCGCATGGCCGACGCGGTGGAATGCGGCTATGTCTGGGTCAACGGCCACGGCGGCAAACGCTTCAAGGGCGCGCCCTTCGGCGGCTTCAAGAACAGCGGCATCGGCCGCGAGCACTCCATCGACGAGCTGATGAGCTACACGCAGGTGAAGAACGTCAACGTCAGGTACTGACCCTCCGAACATCCGAAAGCGCCCCGCACCCGCCATGAGCCTAGACGCCCCGCCGCGCCTGACAGAACGCCGCTACGGTTCCGACTTCATCGTCGACCTGCTGCGCCGCTACGACATCCCCTACGCCGCCTTCAACCCGGGGGCGTCTTTTCGCGGCATCCACGATTCACTCGTGAACTACCTCGGCAACCAGGCGCCCGCCTTCCTGGAATGCACGCACGAGGAGATTTCGGTGGCCATCGCGCACGGCTACGCGCGCGCCACCGGCAAGCCGATGGCGGCCATCCTGCACAACGTGGTCGGCCTGCAGCACGCCACCATGGCCATCTACAACGCCTGGTGCGACCGCATCCCGGTGATCCTGCTCGGCGGCACCGGGCCGATGTCCTACACGCGGCGCCGTCCCGGCAGCGACTGGGTGCACACCGCCCTCGTGCAGGGCAACCTGGTGCGCGACTTCGTCAAGTGGGACGACCAGCCGGCCGACCTGGACAGCACGCCCGAGTCCTTCGCCCGCGCCTACCAGACGGCGATGACCGAGCCTCAAGGGCCGGTCTACATCTGCTACGACGCCGAGATGCAGGAGCGTGAACACACCCGCTTCCCCGAGCTGCCCGACCCCGCCAAGTTCAGCCCGCCGGCGGCGCCCTGCGCGTCGCCGCAGACCTTGCAACGCGTCGCCGAACGCCTGCTCGATGCAGACTCGCCGGTGATCGTGGCCGACCGCCTGGGCCGCTCGGCGGTGGCCTTCGACGCGCTGGTGCAACTGGCCGAACTGCTGAACCTGCCCGTCGTCGACCAGGGCAACCGGCTGAACTTCCCGACCCGGCACGCCATGGCGCTGACCGAGATTGCCGAAGAGCTTTACGGCGACGCCGACTTCATCCTTGCGCTGGACACCATGGACCTCTACGGTGCGCTGCACACCGTCGACCGCCTGACGCGCGAGACCCAACCCATGTACCGGCCCGGCACGGCCATCGCACATGTGACGCTGGACAACTACATGGTGCGCAGCTGGAGCCACGATTTCCGCCGCCTGCAGCAGACCGACGACGCCATCGCTGCCGACACCTCGGGCTTCGTGCCGGCGCTGCTGGCGCTGTGCGCCGCGCAGCTGGCCACGCGGCCCGGCGCCGCCGCGCGCGTGCAGCAACGCGGCGCGCGCTGGCAGGGCCGGGCCGAACGCCTGCGCGCCGATTGGCAGGCCCAGGCCGAGGCCGCGCGCGGGCAATCGCCCATCGCGCTGTCGGCCCTGGCCGCCACAGTGTGGGAGGCGATCAAGGACCAACCCTGGGTGCTGGCCAACGGCACCGCCAACGGCTGGGCCAAGCGGCTGTGGGACATCAGCCGGCCCGACCAGTACCTGGGCAAGAACAGCGGCGGCGGCCTGGGCTACGGCATCGGCGCTTCCATAGGCGCGGCGCTGGCCTTCCCCGATCGCCTGTGCGTGAACCTGCAGGGTGATGGCGACTTCCTCTTCACCCCCACCGCGCTGTGGACGGCGGCGCACCACGACACGCCGACGCTGACCATCCTGGTCAACAACCGCAGCTACTACAACTCGGAAGAGCACAACGCCAAGATCGCGCGCCACCGCGGCCGCCCGGTCGAGAACGCCGGCCAGGGCACGCGCATCGAGGACCCGGCCTTCGACTTTGCGGCGATGGCGCGCTCCATGGGTCTGTATGCCGAAGGCGCCATCACGCGCTGCGAAGATCTCGGCCCGGCCTTGCAGCGCGCGGTGAAGGCCGTGCGCGAGCAGCGGCAGTCGGCGCTGGTCGATGTGCTGACGCAGAACAGGTGATGGCCCGGGCGCCGCGAAACGAGAATGCCATCGATGAGCACTGAGATGAATCCGAACGCCAGCGCGGACACGGCGGCCGTGCCGCAGGCCCGTGTGTTGGTCGACCCCTACCGTGACTGGTCCGAGGCCGAGGGCATCCCCATCCACCTGGATTTCGGGCACAACCTGCTCGACCTGGAGACCGGGCCCTGGGCGCGCTATGAAGCCAAGGGCTGCTTCGCCCACACCCACGGCGCGGGTGACTTCATGGCGAATTACGTGCTGGAGGTGGCACCAGGTGCCAAGACCCGCCCGGTCCGCCATCTGTACGAGGCCTTCTGCTATGTGCTGGCCGGGCATGGCTCCACCAAGGTCTGGCTGCCCAATGGCGAGGTGCGCACCTTCGAATGGGGCCCGAAGGCCATGTTCGCCATTCCGCTGAATTGCGAATACCAGATCTTCAACGCCACGGCGGCGCACGCCGTGCGCATCTCCTGCACCAACAACGCACCCATCACCATCAACCTGTATCACAACCTCGATTTCGTCTTCAACAACCCGTTTGCGTTTCCGGAGCGCGCGGGCCTGTCCAGGCATTTCGAAGGCGAAGGCGAACATTCCACCTGGATGGCCGCCAACAGCATCCAGCGCAACCTGTGGGAAACGAATTTCGTCCACGACCTGTCGAGCTTCAAGCTCTACGAGTTCGAGGCGCGCGGCAAGGGCTCGACCAACGTCAGCTTCATCCTCGCCGACGGCACCATGCACGCCCACGTGTCGCAGATACCCAAGGGCCGCTACAAGAAGGCCCACCGCCATGCCGCCGGCACCCATGTGCATGCGGTGGACGGCGTCGGTTATTCGCTGCTGTGGCACGAAGGCGATGCGGAATTCAAGGAATTCCCGTGGCGCCACGGCTTCATGTACACGCCGCCGTTCTGGATGTTCCACCAGCACTTCAACACCGGTCCCAGCCCGGCGCGTTACCTGGCCTGCAGCCTGGGCAGCCGGCGTTACCCCTTCATCTCCTTGCGGCGCAAGAGTTCCGAGGGCGCCGGCGCGATCTCCATTTCGCAAGGCGGGCGCCAGATCGATTACGAAGAGCAAGACCCGCGCATCCACCGCAAGTGGCTGGAGGCCATGCAGGCGTCTGGCGTGGCCTCGGAGATGGGTGAGGTTTTCGACGAGGCGGCGATATTGCAATTGCCGGCATCGGCACTCAGCGGCGTGATACGTTCACCGAAGTCCAGCGGTCCGGCGGTCTGAGGCCGCTGGCGACCCCGCAGTCAACCTCTCGGCAGCGCCATGTCCCACGACCTGGAATTCGACCATGAGCACGAAGGGCTGAACGCCGCCGAACAAGCGGCCGTGGCCCAGATGATCTGGGAACAGGACAGTCTCGAACTGCGCACGGTGGGCATCGACATCGGCAGTTCCACCTCGCACCTGATGTTTTCGCAGGTGACGCTCAGGCGCCAGACGCAAGGGCTGTCCAGCCGTTTCACCGTGGTCGACCGCCGCGTGCTGTGGCGCTCGCCCATCATGCTGACGCCTTTCCTGCCCGGTGGCGCCATCGACGCCGACGCCCTGGCGCACTTCATCCACCACGCCTATCACGACGCCGGCCTGCGCCGCCGCGACATCGACAGCGGCGCGGTCATCCTCACCGGCGAAGCCATCAAGCGCAAGAACGCGCGCGCCATCGGCGACATCTTCGCTGCCGAGTCGGGCAAGTTCGTCTGCGCCACGGCCGGGCACAAGCTGGAGTGCTTGCTGGCCGCGCACGGCTCCGGCGCCACGGCCCTGTCGCGGCGCCGCCAGGCCTGTGGCCTGCATGTCGACGTCGGCGGCGGCACCACCAAGCTGGCCCTGATCGACCGCGGCGAGATTCTCGGCGTCGCCGCCATCGCCGTGGGCGGGCGCGTGCTGGCGCGCGATGGCACGGGCGCGTGGTCGCGCATCGACGCCACCGCCCACCAGGTGGCTGCGGCGCTCGGCCTCGAGGCAACGCCGGGCCGCGTCGCCGATGCCGCGGTGCGCAAGGCCATGGCCAGGTGCATGGCCGCCCTCATCGTCGACCAGATCGTGGACCAGCGCACGGGCGAAGGCGACGATGCGCTGGGCTCCGCGCTGATGCTGACCGAGCCCCTGGACCGGCCGGTGCGGCCCAGCTTCATCAGCTTTTCCGGCGGTGTCGCCGAGTACCTGTATGGCCACGAGAAGGCCGACCACGGCGACATTGCCGCGATGCTGGCCAAAGAGATCGCCCTGCAGCTCAAGGCACGCGTGCGCATCCCGGTGGTCGAGCCGCTTGAGCGCATCCGCGCCACGGTCATCGGTGCTTCGCAGTTCACGGTGCAGGTCAGCGGCAAGACCATCTACCTGCCCGACCCCGCCGCCCTGCCCGTGCACAACGTGCCCGTCGTCCATCTGGGCCTGCGGCTCGGCGATGACATCGACGTTGCCGCCGTCGTGGCTGCATTTGCCCGGCGCGCGAGTGCCCTGGACCTTGTACCCACGGCGCGCCTGGCGCTGGCCTTCGCCTGGCATGGCGAGCCCGAGCACACCCGCCTGCTGGCGATGGCGCGCGCGATCATGCAATTCGCTGCACCGACGGGCCAGCGCAGCGAACCGCTGTTCCTGATGATTGATGGCGACGTGGCCGCATCGCTGGGCCGCATCCTGCACCAGGAACTCGGGCTGGCGGGTGCGCTGGTGTCCATAGACGGCATCTCGCTGCGCGAACTCGACTACGTCGACGTGGGAGAGCGGCTGGACCCGCCAGGCGTGGTGCCCGTGGTCATCAAGTCGCTGCTGTTCGCGGCCGGGCCCGACGGCATCTGAGCCTCGTCGAGACCGCCCCTTCGCTTCGGGTGACAGCCCAGCGGCCCGTAGGGCAGCCACGGGCTGCCGAGCGCGGCGTCGGGTTTCTGCGGACTATGACGCGGCGGCTGCCGGTGCTGTAATGACCCTCGTTCCATCAGAAGAACACCGTTCCTTCAAATGGAACGAACAACCTGGATTGCCCTGTTGCCGTCCGATGTCGCGATGCACCGCTTTCGGTGACACACCCCGCCTTTCTCGAGGACACGGTCCATGAGCCAAGTGAAATTCAAGGTCGACGGTCGACCCGTTGCGGTCGAATCTCGTCCGCAAATGCCGCTGTTGTATGCGCTGCGAGGCGACCTCGGCCTCGACAACCCCAAGTTCGGCTGTGGCGTCGCCCAGTGCGGGGCTTGCACCGTGCACCTGAACGGCGAGCCGACGCGTTCTTGCGTCGTGCCGCTGACTTCGGTGGCGGGGCAGACCGTCACCACGCTGGCGGGCTTGGGCACGCCGGACAAGCCGCATCCGCTGCAGACCGCCTGGCTGCAGGAGGAAGTGCCTCAGTGCGGGTACTGCACCAGCGGCTGGATGATGACCGCCGCAGCACTGCTGAAGAAGAACCCGCGCGCGAGTGACGCCGAGATCCGCGAGGCCTTGACGGGTCTGAAGTGCCGCTGCGCCACCCATGTGGCGATCCTGCGCGCCGTCAAGCGCGCGCAAGCGCAAATGGCCTGAGGGCCCGAGGGACGACTTGATGCAACAACCCAAATTCCTCTCCCTGCAGCGACGCGAGCTGCTCCAGGCCGGTGGCGCGCTGGTCGTGTCGGCACTCGCCCCCTCGCTGGCATTGGCCCAGGCCGCAGCCCCCGCAGCCGCCGCGGCCACAAACAAACCGGCTTTGGCCCCCGAAGAGCTCGATTCGTGGGTCGCCATCCTGCCCAACGGCCGCGTCCAGGCCTACTTCGGCAAGGTCGATCTCGGCCAGGGGCTGGAAGTCGGCATCGCGCAGATCGTTGCCGAGGAGCTGGATGTCGCGGCCGATCGCGTCGACGTGCTGATGGGCAACACGGCCATCACGCTGAACCAGGGCGGCGCGTCCAGCGCACTGGGTATCCAGAACGGTGCCAGGCCGCTGCGCAACGCCGCGGCCGAAGCGCGCCGCATCCTGCTGGAGATGGCGGCGTCGCAGCTGGCGGTGCCGGTGGCATCGCTGGCCGTCCAGGACGGCGTCGTCACGGTGGCGGGCCAGCCCGATCGGCGCATCAGCTACACCGAGCTGATCGGTGGCCGCTACTTCGACAGCAAGGTCGAGTGGAACAAGCGCCAAGGCAACCAGCTCGACGTCAAGGGCAAGGCCAAGCCCAAGTCGCCGGCGGACTACAAGATCGTCGGCCAGCCGCTGCCGCGCCGCGATGTCGCGCGCAAGGCTTTCGGCAGCGAGACCTTCGTCAACGACATCCGCGTGCCGGGCATGCTGCACGCCCGGGTGATACGCCCGACGCGCGCCGGCTCGGTGCCCGAGAAAGTCAATCTCGCCTCGATCGCTGCGGTGCGTGGTGCTCGCGTGATCCAGGAGCAGAACTTCCTGGCGGTGGTGGCCGACCACGAATGGGATGCGGTTCGCGCCGCCCGCCTCTTGAAGGTGCAGTGGAGTGCCGCGCGCCAGCCCTTTCCGGGCACCGACCGCGTCCACGACCACATTCGCTCGGCGCCGGTGGTCAAGCGTGTCGACGATGTCAAGCGCGGCGAGCTGGCGCCGGCTTTTGCCGGCGCGGCGCGTGTGCTTGAAGCCGAGTACGAGTGGCCTTTCCAGTCGCACGCCAGCATGGGCCCGGCCTGCGCCATCGTCGACCCGACAGCCAACCCGGTGCGCCTGTGGACCGGCACGCAGAAGCCGCATTACGCCCGCGACGGCGTCGCCAAGGTGCTGGGGCTGAAGCCTGACCAGGTACAGGCGGTGTGGGTCATCGGCCCGGGCTCCTACGGACGCAACGATGCCGGCGACGCGGCCATCGACGCCGCACTGCTGGCCAAGCTGACGGGGCGCCCGGTGCGCGTGCAGTACATGCGCCACGATGCCACCGCCTGGGACCCGAAGGCCCCGGCCTCGGTGCACCGCGCCCGCGCGGCGATCGACGCCACGGGCAAGGTGGTGGCCTACGAATTCGTCTCGCGCGGCTTCTCACGCGCCGACATCAACAGCAACGAGTCCGATGTGCGGCACAGCCTGGCCGGCATGGAAACCGGGCTGCCTTTGAATTACGAGGACAACTTCGGTGTGCCGGCGGAGAGTTACGGCTTCGCCAACAAGCTGCTGGCCTGGGAGACGGTCGCGCCGCTGCTGGACCGCTCGTCGCCGCTGCGCACCTCGCACTTGCGCGATCCGGTCGGCCTGCAGATTCAGTTCGGCAGCGAGCAGTTCATCGACGAGCTGGCGGCGGCCGTGGGCAAGGACCCGGTGGCCTTCCGGCTCGAACACCTGACTGCGGCGCGCGATCGCGACGTGGTCAAGGCCGCTGCGGAGAAGGCCGGGTGGCAGCCGCGCGGCGCCGCCCCCCGCGATCTGACGGCCGACCGTTTGACCGGACGCGGCATCGCCTACGCGCAGCGCGGCGGCACCATCGTCGCGGTGGTGGCCGAGATCGAGGTCGAGCGCCGCACCGGCCGCGTCTGGCCGCGCCGGCTGACGGTCGCGCACGACTGCGGGCTGGTCATCAACCCGCAAGCGCTGCGTCAGACCATCGAGGCGGGCCTGGTGCAATCGATTTCGCGCACGCTGCTCGAGGAAGTGCAGTTCGACCGCGATCAGGTGCGCAGCGTCGACTGGGCCAGCTACCCCATCCTCGACATCAAGGAAGCGCCGGAGAGTGTCGAGATCGTGCTGCTGAATCGCCCGGAAGTCGCACCGACCGGCGCTGGCGAGGCCACGCCACGCGTCGTGCCGGCCGCCATCGCGAATGCCTTCTTCGACGCCACCGGCGTGCGCTTGCGCCGTGCGCCGTTCACCCTGGCACGTGTGAAGGCCGCACTGAACCGGACTTGACGACAGCGTTGTCAGACCGTCCTGGATTGGCGCTGCCCCACCGCGCCGATCATTCGATGCCTGCTGCGGGTTGAACGCCAGCCAAGGACCGACGTCCCTGACATTCAACGCGAGCCACCTCCGGCGACGACGCCGGAAAGCGCAGAGTCTCCTGCTCTCAGGCCAGGCATGCGGCGGTGCGGCGCTCCATGCCGTGCAGGCTCGGCTGCGACTGCGTGAACCGGACCCGGTCCAAGCAGACATCCAGCACCTGGTCGACCGCGTCGACCAGCGCGGCCTCGTCGAGATGGCCCCGGCCGTCGCGGCCGCGCTGAGGCCAGCACGCCGGCGCCGTTGATTCAGTTTTTTACAGCCCGCCAGGGAAGGATCGCGCTGCGGCGTTCGTTGTGCCGAGTGACAGGGCCAGACGGGCTGGCCTTTCGAAGGCGAAACGCTGGAGATTCACGATGCTTGCTGCCGCTACTTTCGTCCGTGCCATCACCCTCAAGGCCGCCGTGCCGCCGGAGTTGACGATGAAGCCGCGCCTGGACGCCGCGTTGCTGGCCTTGCTGACGGCCGTGCTGCCCCTGTCCCTGCACGCCCAGGGCACTGCGCCCAGCAACGGCACCCGTGTGATCAGCGCCGCCCTGCAGCGCGATGCCCAGGGCAACACCAGCAGCGTCGCCACCATGCGCCAGCCGCTCGGCCCTGGCGGCTGGGTGCAGGCAGGGCTGGGCCGGGCCACGCTGCGCGACCCCGGCGGCGCAGCACACCTGCGCAGCCAGCAGGCCTCGCTGGGCGGCGGCGTGGCGGGTGAACGCTGGCAAGTCGGTGTCCAAGTCGCGCAACGGCGCGAAGGCGACCGCCTTCGCCAGCACGACCTGCTGCTCGGCGTCGAGCGCCGCTTCGGCACCCAGGGCTCGGTCGGCCTGGAAGCGACCCGCCGCGTGGCACGGGCTCGGGACGTTGGCGCCGCAGGCGCGATGACGCAACGCCTCAGCGGCCAAGGCCTGGGCCTGAGGGCAGCGCAGGCCATCGGCGAGCGCATCACCGTCTACGGCGCGGTGCAGAAGAGCCGCTTCAGCAGCGTCACCGAATCGCCCACGACCCCTGCGAGTGGCGGATTGCTCGGCCTGCTGCCGGCTGGCAACCGTGCCACGGTGGTCAATCGCGAGGAAGCAGCCCTGACACGCAGCCAGCTCTTGGGCGCCACCCTGCGCCTGCACGAGCGGGTCGAGCTCGGCGCCGAGCTGGCCCAGGATCAGCTGCTCGGCGGCGGCACGCTGCGCAGCGGGCAGCTGCGTGCCACCATCGCGCTGGGTGACAGCGGCTGGACGCTGACACCCGGCGCCGGCATCAGCCGCAGCGCTGCAGGCGCTTCGGTTGCCAGCGCGTCCCTCCGCGCGAGCTACGGTTGGTGACGCCCGCCGGTGGCGCCCGCCGGCACACGATGCCGTGCGTGGAACGCGGACGACACACCGCGCGGCACCGCCGGCGTCAGTCCACGCCCAGCTCGCCCAGGGCTTCCTTGAGCAGCCGGCGCTCGTGCTCGGCCAGATCGTCTTCGCCGTGCCACTCGTGCCAGCGGATCAGGTCCTCGCGGCTGTCGGTGTCCAGCGGGTCGGCGGCGATGAGGATGCGCAGCGCATCGCGGCGGCCGACGTGGGTGGCCGGCTGCGCGTCGACGAAGGCGCGCATGGCGTCGTGCAGCGACCGTTCGGCCTGCGCGCGCTCGTCGGCCAGCTCGGCCGGCAACTCGGGCAGCGCCAGCGCGGGCACCGGCAGCGCGTGCAGGAAGGCGGCCAGCGCCGTCATGTCGCCACGCTGCTGCGCCTGCCGCAGCTCGTCGACGTCGGTCCGGGCCGGGAACTGCAGCTGCATCAGGCCGCGTTCGCTGCCCACGACCTGCACGCCGAAGGTCGAGCGCAGGTGGTAGACGGCCGTCTGCAGGCTCGCCAGCGGGTTCTTCGCGCCGGGCCAGAAACGCTCGGCCAGCTGATCGCGGTTCTGCGCCTGGTGCGAGAGCGCCAGCGCCACCAGCAGCGCGGCGCTCTTGCGGGTCGGAAAGTCGGCCAGGTGCAGCACGCGCCCGGCATGGCTGACGCGCAGCGGCCCCAGCGCCTGGATGCGCAACGGGAACAGCGCCCGCGTCGCCGCGTCCTGCGCTCGCGCGGCCAGTGGCGCGGCGGCGCGGCTGTGCAGCAGCGCCAGGTAACCGTGGCTGCGGATCAGCTGCAGGGCCTCGTCGAGGTCGTCCGTGCTGCCGCGCCGCAACAGGGCGGTGGCCAGCTCCAGCCGCGCCTCTTCCTGGCGCGCGGCCTCGATCAGGTCGTCCAGGCCCGCAGCGTCCAGCAAGGCGGCCTCGAGCTCGGTGCGCACCCCCAGCGGACGGGCTTCGTCCAGGGACTTCCGCGCCTCGTCGTCGCGGCCCAGGCCGCGCAGCGCGCGCCCGCGCAGCAGCGCGATCTCGGCGTTCAGGCCGCGATCGTCGATGCGCACGCCCGCCAGCAGGCCCAGCGCCGCCTCGTCCTCGCCCGCCTGCAGGTGCACCAGGGCGCGCAGCCGCGCGATCCAGCCGGCGTTCAGCGCCGAGGGGTGGGCGGCGGCCAGCGCCTGGGCCGCAGCCAGGTGCTGCTGCACGCGCTCGGCTTCGCCCAGCCACAGCAGGCACTCGGCCAGATTGAGGTGCGAGCGCACGGCCTCCAGCGGCAGCGCAGGCAGCACCAGGCGCAGCGTGCGCTCGAAGGGCTCCAGGGCTTCGCGCAGCAGGCCGCGGCCGAAGTTCAGCGAGCCCAGGGTCTGCAGGCTGCGCACCTCGCGCGCCAGGTCGCCCGCGGCGCGGAAGGCGGCGACGGCCTGCTCCAGGCTGAGTTCGGCTTCGGCATGGCGACCGAGCTGCACCAGCAGCGCGGCGCGGTTGTGCACGGCCTCGCCCGAGGTGCGGCCGCCGACCTGGGCGGCGGCGTCGAAATCGGCCAGCGCGGCATCGACCTCGCCCCGCATCGCATGCACCACGCCGCGAGCGTTGCGCGCCAGCGCGGCGGTGCGCTCGTCCAGGCCGGCCGCCAGGGCGCGGCTGTAGAGCGACTCGGCGGCCGCCACGTCGCCACAGGCCCGCGCCAGCAGTCCGGCGACGTACTGCGCCGCCGGGGCGTCACGCCAGTGCGCAGGCAGCGGCTGCAGCGCGGCGCGCAGGGCGGCCTCACCCTGCCCGGCGCGTGCGGTCTGCGCCACGAGCGTCAGGTACTCGCCCCACAGGCCGGCCTCGGCCAACGTGGCCAGCGCAGCGGCTTCGTGGCCGCCGTCGTGCAGCGCGTCGGCCGCGCGCCGCGCAGCGGTGGGGTCGGGGTGCGGGCACAGCCAGCGGCGCAGCGTCGGCGCGAAGACCCAGCCGCGCGGGTCGTCCCACAGCCAGCCGCCGTCATGCAAGGCGTCGAGCGCCTGCCGCGGCACGCCCAGCGCCTCGGCGGTGGCGGGCGTCAGCGCGGCGGCCGCCGCCAGGGCGCGCGCGGCCGGCAGCAGCGGTGCCGGCGGCAACAGCGGCCCGAGCAGCGCCGTGGCCCGCGGGTGCAGGTGCGGCGCGGCGTCGCCGGGCAGGGTCTGGGCCAGCGCCAGCGCTGCGGGCCAGCCGGCGGCCGACGCGAAGCTGGCGGCCTGCTCGGCCGCATCCTGGCCGGGCAGGGCCTGGGCCCAGTCGTCGGCGTCCAGCAGCAGGTCGCGCTCGGTCAGGATCAGCGCCTGGGCATGCGCCGGCGTCAGCTGGGACAGGTCGGCGCGCCGCGCCGGGCACCACAGCCAGCCGCCGGCGGGCGCGGCCTGCGCGGTGCGGCGCGGGTCGGCGTCGGGCGGGCCGTCGAGCACGGCCCAGCCGCGCACGCGCGCCCAGTCGCACAGCGCCTGCACGCCCAGGCCCAGGCCGACGGGGGCCACGACCCCGGCGTCGGCGGTCGTCAGGCGAACCAGTAGGCGGCGGGGCAGCAGGGCCATGGCGTGGAGCGACGGGGCGGCGATGGGTCAGGTGGGCGGCTCAGGACCTGTACGGCCGGTTGTCGCAGCCGGATGCGGTGCCGGCGCGGACGCGATGGGTGCGGGCAAGACCCCGGGTGTGGGCGCGTTGCGGGCCTGAAAATGGGCGCAGGACCCCACGTACAGCGACCCTCTAACTCAATGTTTTCCCTTGGTTTTCGGTCCAACCGCGCCCTGCGGCGTCAGTTTACTGAGCCTTTGCGATTTTTTTGAGGAGCGGCTGCTGAAATCCCGGCCATCCAAAAACCGCGCCTACGCGCAGGAGTCGTCCATGAAGAAGAGCCAAGCCCTGTGGATCGGCCTGAGTGCCATCCTTGCCGCCTGCGGCGGTGGTGGGTCGGACCGGGCCGCGCCGGCCAGCGTCGAAGGTCGCGCCTTCGCCCTCGGCGCCGGCAGCACCACCGTCTCGGCGTGCAGGGCGCTGTACGCCACCGCGCCCAGCGGCGTGCAGGTCGACGAGAACATGCGCTATGGCCAGATCGGCACGCTGATCCTCAGCTTCGTCGACAACACCAGCCGTGGCCGCGCCGTGAACTGGATGGACAGTAACCTCGGGCTGCGCGCCGGCAACGGCCTGGGCGAGTTCGACCAGCTGCCCATCGTCGCCATCAAGGCGATGGTCACGCCGGAACTCGTCCGCGCCCTCAGCACCGGCCTGGACGGCCTGCAGTCGATCTACCAGGACGCGCCGCTGCAGTACATGCTGGCCGAGAGCGTGAAGTTCATCGGCGCCGACACCGCGCAGGCCAGCTACGACGTCAGCGGCCGCGGCATCGGTGTCGGCATCATCGACTCCGGCGTCGACGCCACGCACCCGGACCTGGCGCACACGGCGAAAAACGTCAAGCTGGTCGGCCCGATCACCGACACCCCGGCCGGCGGCTACCTGTTCGTCGACCTGCCCAGCACCGACACCAGCAGCGGCCACGGCACGCACGTGGCCAGCACCATAGGCGGCAGCGGCGCGGCCTCGGCCGGCAGCCCACGCCTGCGCCGCGGCGTCGCACCCGGCGCCACGCTGGTGGGCGTGGGCGCCGGCGACGGCCTGAGCATCCTCTACGCGCTGCAGGGCTTCGACTACCTGATGAAGCCCGACATCCGCGAAACCTACAACGTGCGCGTCATCAGCAACAGCTGGGGCACGAGCGGCGAGTTCGCGCCCTACCACCCGATCAGCATTGCCAGCAAGCGCGCCTATGACGCCGGCATGGTCGTCGTCTTCGCCGCCGGCAACAGCGGCCCCGGCGCCAACACGCTGAACCCCTACTCGGCCAGCCCCTGCGTAATCAGCGTGGCCGCCGGCGACAAGCGCGGCTACCTGGCGAACTTCAGCAGCCGCGGTCGCCCGGGCGACGCCAACGTGCGGCCCGACGTCACCGCGCCGGGGGTCAGCATCAGCGCCGCGCGCGCGCTGACCGGGCTGGCCGCGACCACCGTGCCCGACACCGACAACCCGCGCTACTCGACGATCAGCGGCACCAGCATGGCCACGCCGCACGTCAGCGGGGTGGTGGCGCTGATGCTGGAGGCCAACCCGCGCCTGAACCTCGACGGCGTGCTGGACATCATCACCAGCACCAGCCGGCCGATGTACTACGTCAGCACCTCGACCAACGGGCTCGATCCGAACCAGGTCGTCGTCAAGCAGCGCGAGCCCTGGGAGGTCGGCGCCGGCTACATCAACGCCGACGCCGCGGTGCGCCAGGCGGCCAAGAGCGGCGGCACGCGCTACACGGTGCAGACCACCGCGCTGGCGGGCTGGACCGGCACCGTGCAGACCGCCGTCTGCGCGCCGCTGGTCGGCTGCGCGCTGGACGCCGCCGACAGCCACACCCTGGTCGTGCCCACCGGCGCCAGCGTGCTGCGCGTGGCCACCGACTGGGGCAACCCGGCGGTCGACCTCGACCTCGAGGTCTACGACCCCGCCGGCCGCCTCGTCGCCTCCAGCGCCCAGGGCACCAGCACCGGCGAGGCCGTGAGCATCCCGGCCCCCGTGGCCGGCGCCTGGCGCGTCGTGCTGCGCGGTTACCTGAACACGCCGACCAGTTACACCGGCAGCGCAGCGATAGACCGCATCGTCAAGCAGTAAGGCCGGTCGAACCGGCGCTGCGGTCCGCCCGGTTCGGCGGGCCGCGGAGCACCCACGCACCTCGCACCCCGCCGCGGCCCCGATCGGGCCGGCCGGCGGAGCGCTGGGCGTCACGAACCACACCTTCACCCTGCCCACCCTCGCGACCGGCCACGAGCCACCCGCAGCCCTCAAGGAGTTTCCATGTCCATCGCCACGCGCCCCGTGTTCCGCCTGACCACTCTCGTCGCCGGCCTGCTCGCCAGCGGCGTGGTGATGGCCGACGCCTTCCTCGAGCCGGCGCTCGTCACCAAGCTGTCCACCGCACGGCCCACCGACGCGGTGCCGGTGATCATCAGCTACAAGCACAGCGGCCCGGTGACGGCGGCCCAGGTCGGCTACCTGCGTTCGCTGGGCATCACGCGCGGCCTGACGCTGCAGTCGCTGCCCATCCTGGGCGCGGTGGCGACGCCGGCGCTGATCAGCCAGATCGCACAGCGGCCCGACGTGGCATCGATCTTCCTCAATGCGCCGCTGCGCCACCTGAACCTCGAGAGCGCACAGATGTCCGGCGCCAAGCGCGTCTACGACAGCCCCGCCGACTTCGGCCGCGCCATTCCCTACAGTGGCCGCGGCGTGACCGTGGTGGTCAACGACTCGGGCGTGGACACCACCAACCCCGACCTGCCGCTGGGCACCAAGGTGGTGGACAACGTGCAGGCGGCGCAGAACATCGCCACCTCGCTGGCCGCCGACTTCATCGGCCCGGGCATCGTGCCGCTGGCCTACGTGCGCAACCAGATCAACACCGACCTCGGCTCGGGCCACGGCACCCACGTCGCCGGCACCATCGGCGGCTCGGGCCTCAGCTCCAGCGGCCGCCTGCGCGGCGCGGCGCCCGGCGCCGACCTGCTGGGCTACGGCTCGGGCGGCGTGCTGCTGATCCTGGACGCGCTGGGCGGCCTGGACTACGCGCTGACCAACCAGTTCAGCTACCGCTATCCGATACGCGTCACCAGCAACTCCTGGGGCACGAGCGGCAAGTTCCAGCCGCTGAACCCGATCAGCATCGCCACCTACGAGCTCTACAAGAAGGGCATCGTCTCGGTCTTCGCCGCCGGCAACGACGGCCCCGGCGAGGACACGCACAACCCGTATGCCGTGGCGCCCTGGGTGGTTTCCGTGGGCGCGAGCGAGAAGGACGGCGTGCTGACCGGCTTCTCGTCGCGTGGCAAGCGCGGCGACAGCGGCAGCTTCACGATGCCCGACGGCGTGCAGTGGCGCTTCGTCAACCAGCCGACCATCGTCGCCGCCGGCGTCGACATCGTCAGCACGCGGGCGCTGAGCGGCGCGCTGCCGCTGCTGGGCTCCGAGCAGGACGCGACGCTGCCGCCGGCCTACGTGCCCTACTACACGCACAGCAGCGGCACCTCGATGGCCACGCCGCATGTCTCGGGCGTGCTGGCGCAGATGTTCGAGGCCAACCCCAACCTGACGCCGGCGCAGGCGCGCGGCATCCTGCAGTCCACGGCCACCAACATGAGCGGGCGCGACGCCTGGGAAGTGGGCGCCGGCCATGTCAACGCCTACGCGGCGGTGGCCATGGCGCAGGGCCTGCAGGGCGCCTACGGCAGCACCGTGAAGACGGCGCCGAACCGTGTCTACAACGCCAACCAGGTGCTGCTGCCGGAGGGCACGCCGCAGACCTTCAACATCAACTTCGCGCCCATCGGCACCGTCAACTCGGGCCGTTTCATGGTCGGGCGCGACGCCGTCGCGGTGACGGCACGCGCCACCACCGGCACCAACACCGTGGCCGTGGTGCTGACCGACCCGGCCGGCAACCGCTACGGCTCGTCGGTGACGCTGCCGGTGCTGGGCGAGACTGCCACGGTCACGGCGCCGGCGATGGAAGGCGAGTGGCAGGTCACGGTGCGCGGCTTCGGCAGCCTCTCGGGCGTGGCGCTGGACCCGCTGCGCATCACCAACGGCTACGGCGTGGCCGAGACCATCCCGGTCGGCGTCTCGGTGCTCAAGAGCGGCGGCTTCACCGGGCTGTCCGACATCGCCAGCCACCCGGCGCGCACGGCGATCCAGACGGCGGTCGGCCGCCGCCTCGTCGACGGCTACAGCAACGGCACCTTCCGCCCCGACAACCAGCTCACGCGCGGCGAACTGGCGCAGTACCTCGTGCTCACCGGCAGCCTGCGCCAGAGCCTGCCCTTCGGCGGCAAGCCCGCGAGCTCGGGCCTGAGCACCAGCGACACCTTGTTCGCCACTGCCGAGATGGTGACGAGCCCGGGCGCCGTGCTGCGCGACCTGACGCAGAGCCAGGCGCCGGTGCTGCCGCTGCAGTCGGGCAGCTTCAACGCCGGCGGCAAGGTGACGCGGCTGGACCTGGCCTACAGCCTGGTGCAATCGCTGGCGCTGCAGCCGCAGGCCGCGGCCCTGGCCGGCAGCACGCTGACCGCGTTCTTCGACGGCAAGCGCGTGCCGGTGGAGGACGGCGCCTCGGTGCCCGCCAGCCTGCGCGGCTACGTGCAGCTGGCGCTGGACACCGGCGTGCTGGTGCCGCGCTTCGGCCTCAAGGACAGCGGCGTGCTGGGCGTGGCGCCCAGCGTGGTGGCGTACTTCGACGCCGCGAAGTTCGTCACCCGGGCCGACTACGCGTTCTCGGCGGTGCGCTTCGAGGCCGTCTACCGCGCTGCGGAAGACTGAGCCCGCAGGCGGGCGGGGGCGCAGGCCCCCGCCCGTTGCCAGCCGGAGGCTGCCATGCACGATTTCATCGAAGTCATCGACGACGCGCTGTCCCCGCGCCTGTGTGCCGAGCTGATCGACGCCTTCGAGCGCAGCCCGCACCGCCGGCCCGGGCGCACCGGCGGCGGCGTGGATGTCGAGAAGAAACGCAGCACCGACCTGGACCTGAGTGGCCACGCCGAGTACGGTGCGCTCGTGCAGCAGGTGGCCGCCGCAGTGTCGGTGCAGGCCGCGGCCTATTTCCGCAAGTACCACTTCGCCCTCATCGCGCCGCTGGCGCTGCAGGTGCGGGACGCGGCCAGCGGCCAGCCCGTGGCACTGACGCACGACAACTTCGAGACCCACGGCGCGACGCGCGTCAACGAACTGATGCAGGCGCTCTACCGCATCGGGCCGGTGCAGGCCCAGCGCTACGAGGCCGGCCGCGGCCACTACGCCTACTGGCACTGCGAGGTGTTCCCGCAGGCGCCTCACAACGAGCCGCTGCACCGCACGCTGCTGTGGATGGTCTACCTCAACGAAGTGCTCGCTGGCGGACAGACCGAGTTCTTCTACCAGCAGCGCGCGATCCAGCCGCGCGTGGGCCGCATGGTCATCGCGCCCGCGTACTTCACGCACACCCATCGCGGCTGCCCGCCGGTGTCGGGCGACAAGTACATCCTGACCAGCTGGATCCTGCTGCAGCGCGCCGAGGCGCCGCGTTAAGACGGGCAAACTGATGCGCGCCAGACCCCTTGGCGCCTTGGCGCGTTGGCGCCGACTGAGGTTTGACCCACGCGCGAGGCCTGTGCCGACCGAGAACCGCCCCAGGTGTTCGACCTGGTGGCCTGCCCGAAATCTCCACGATGGGCCAACGATGGGCCAACGATGGGCCACGTGGCCCAGAAACGCCGAAGCCCGCACGGGGCGGGCTTCGTGAATGCTTTTCAGCACTCGTATTTCTTGGTTGCGGGGGCAAGATTTGAACTTGCGACCTTTGGGTTATGAGCCCAACGAGCTACCAGGCTGCTCCACCCCGCGACTGGGCCTAAAAGTATAGCTCATTTTCGCAGAGCGTTTGCGCCCCGACTTCAGCGCGCCGTACGCGCAGCGACCGCAGCCTGGCGCGTCAGCGGGGCCGGTGTCAGCAAGCCACCGGCCGTCAGCACGTCGCGCGTGTTGTCGGCAGCGACGTGCAGCGTCACCGCTCCGGCCGCCGGGGCCTGGTTCACCGTGAACGAGAAGCGGAACATCGTGCCCCAGTTCAGCGCGTTGCTGCGGCTGGACGAAGTCCAGGTCAGGCGGCCGTCGCGGAGGCTGGCCACCCAGTCGTTGCTGCTGTCCAGGTCGCCATCGCTGAACACGAGGTTGCTGACCGTGCCCGCCCCCACCGGCACCGTGAAGTTGTCGAAGCCCAGCGCGCGCAAGACACGCAGGTTGGGCTCGGCACCTTCCGTCTGTGCGCGCGCGAAGTCCAGGTTCATGGCCGCATAGTCATAGCGCCACAGGCCGCCGCCGAGGTCGGTGGCCTTCATCGCCACTTTCACGTTGCCTTCGGGCGTGCTGACCATGGTTGAGGCGGCGTTGGCGCCCGGTGCCGCGGGGTCGACCCAGCGGTCGATGGCCGGCCCGAGACGATACTGGTCGTTGGCCCCCACCACCCACACCGTCGAGGGGCGCGAAAACGTGGCTCGCGCCGTCGCCATCGAGTTCAGGATGTTGATGTCCTGGCGCGCCAGGTACCAGCTCTCGAAGCGGAAGGTCGCACCGGCGTGCGCTGCGCCGCTGAACTGCGACTCGATCACCTTCAGCCGCTGGTCATACGAGCCGTTGGGCGAGGCATTGGCAAAACCATCGCAGTTGGTGTCATAGATGGAGCCGCAACGGCCCCAGACATTGGTCGCCGGGATGATCTCGGTGCGCGGGCCCAGCGAGTTGTTGCTGTCGTTGTTGCCCACGCTGTAGACGTCGGCGCAGCCCAGGCCCAGGATGTGGCTGTTGCCCGGATTCGAGATGCAGTTGGTGTTCAGCGTCAGGAAGGCGTGCTTCACGCCCGAGCGGCCGATCTGGTCGATCGTGCCGTCGGCATTGAAGCGGTAGAGGTTCCAGATCAGGTAGGGGTGCTGATCGTTGTTGTAGGGCGGGAAGGAGCCGCTGAACTTCTCGTACCAGGGGATGTCGGCGGCGTAGCGTGCGGTGCTGGTGCCCAGCGGGTCGCCCGGCACGACGGCGGTGAAGCTGCCGTTGTTGACGTTGTTGCGCAGGGTGGACGAAGGCGTGAAGACCGTGATGCCGGAGCCGCCGGGGCCGGTGCAGCCGTTGCAGCGCGAGTACTGCATGCTGAAGGTCGTCATGAACAGATCGGCCTGGTAGACCGCACCCGGCACGCCCGGCACCGCCACGCCATGCCAGTTGCTGGAGCCCTGCGGCTCCGGCAGCGGCCCCTGGCGCAACACGTTCGCCGTGACCAACATGTCGGCGATGGCCCAGTTGGCCACCTCCGGGTGGCCGATGCGCCGCGCCAGCTCGGGCGAGATGCGCAGGTCCATCGTGCGCAGCGCCAGGCGCTGGTTGTTGTCGGTCAGCTCGTACATCACGCGGTCAAGATAGAACCAGGCCTTGCCGTCGCTGCCCACCACGTCCAGCGTGGGCACCTTGGCGTCCAGGCGCGGCACCAGGCGAAAGTTGCTCAGGTCGATGGCGCCGGCCTTCGTGCTGATGACGTAGCCGCCGCGCGCCTGCAGGGCTCCGCCGACAAAGTCGTGCAGGTTGCCGCTGCGTACGTTGAAGTCGAGACTGCCTGCAGCGCTGAGATCGAAGAACTCGTGGTCATCAGGGCCGAGTGCCCCTTGCCGGGCGACGGCAGCGCCCAACGTCAGGCCGATGTCGCCCGCCAGATCGCGGTTCCAGCGCACACCCACGGTGCCGGTGGAAGCCGACCAGGTCTGCGACTTGGCCGGGGCCACGGCCGCCGCCTTGGCACCTGCGGCCATCGCGCCGCCCGTCCACAACCCGGCCATTGCCAGTGCCAATGCCAGCACCGTCAAAACACCTCGTCCTGAAACCTTCATCTCGACCCCTCCAGTTGATTGGGTGTGACCGTCAAGAAAGCGAAAGAACCAACGCATGTGTCCGGCAGAAAAAGCCGGAGCCATTTGGTGACGGTAGCAGGAATGTCGGGAATTGCGGCACGGAACACCTCGGTTTGCGGGGTGGCCCGGCGCTGATTTGTGGGGTAGCAGTGCGGGCTGCTGACGCGCGAGTTTCACGCGCGGTCGAATGGGCAAGTTTGTTCATGGCGGGTTCCCAGGCAGCGCCGCGGGCGACTGCAGCCATCGAAAGTGTCTGGGTTGACGCATGGTCCGCGCTCCACCCGCCGACGGCGGGCCGATCTGCGACCGCCATACGCTGGGCCCGCGGACCCCGGGGCGCGCCTTCAGCCCCAAACCGCGATCACCACGCCCGATTCTTCGACACTGGCCTGCGCCGGCCGGCCTGTCTTCAACCCATGCCCAGCGTCGACGAACCCGACCAGGTTCACCCCACCGGCCAGCAGCAACGACACCTCACCCCCCAGGGCCGCCCGTGAAACACGCTGCACGGTGCCCGCCATCACGTTGCACCCGTCTGTGGTGCTGAGCTGCGCCGCCACGCGCACGGCTGTGGCCTTGCAAAGCGCCAGCACCTGCTGTTCGCGCGCCAGTGCCAGCAGCTGGGCGCTTTCCCGCGTGATGCGCGCAAAGAGCACTTGGCCGCCTGCCAAGGCCAGGCCCACACGTACGCGGCCGCCGCTGCTGGCCAGGCTGGAAACCTGGCAGGGGAACTGGTTGCGCATGCTGGTGCGCAAGGCCAGCGCGGCGAGGCCGGGGCCCGCGCCGCCGACCGTGGCGGCCTGAGAACCCGACGAGCCACTGGCTCCCTGTGCCCGCTGGACCGCCGCAGGCTGCAGCGTCGCCAGCACGCGCGCGCGCCTGGTCCAGCAGCGCTGCCGCCTCCAGCACCTGCCAGCCCGCTGCAGTGAGCAGCGTGCCACCGCCACCGCTGCCACCCACCGCCTTGTCGACCATGGGTGTGCCAGCGAGGTTGCCCAAGGTCTCGATGGCCTGCCAGGCGGCCTTGTAGCTGACGCCGGCGCGGCGCGCAGCCTCCGAGATGGAACCACCCTCGCCGATGCGGCGCAGGATGTCGAAGCGCTTGTCGCCGCTGCCGTGGCCCAGCACGCCGGCCAGGTCGGGGCCGGCGGGTGAGTGCGCGTCGCGGTCTTTCATGCGTCGATGGTAAGCAGCTGCTCTACACTTTCGCTATTCATCAGATGAATAGCGCCTTGTTCCTCCGCTCGTTATCCTTTTCCAGGGGCGCCTGTCTGCTGGCCCTTGCGGCCTCGTGCCTCACCGGCGCCATCGCGCGCGCTGCTGAGGTGAAGGTGGCCGTGGCCGCCAACTTTGCCGCGCCCATGCAGAAGATCGCCACGGCCTTCGAGCAGGACACTGGGCACCGGGCGGTGCTGGCGTTCGGCTCCACCGGCAAGTTCTACACGCAGATCAGGAACGGGGCACCGTTTCAGGTGCTGCTCGCCGCCGACGAAGAGACGCCGGCCAGACTGGAACGCGAAGGCCTGGCCGTGTCAGGCAGCCGACACACCTATGCCGTCGGTCGCCTCGCGCTGTGGAGCCGCCTGCCAGGCCTGGTGGACGAGCACGGCAACGTGCTGCGGACTGCTGCCTTCAAGCATCTGGCGCTGGCCGATCCGAAACTGGCGCCTTATGGCGCTGCCGCAGTGCAGGTGATGCAGGGCCTGGGCCTGCGCGCCTTGCTGGCGCCCAGGCTCGTGCAAGGCGAGAACATCGCGCAGGCCTACCAGTTCACGGCCACCGGCAATGCCGAGTTGGGCTTCGTCGCACTGTCGCAGGTCTTGGTCGACGGCAAGCTGAAGGAGGGTTCCATGTGGCTGGTGCCCGCGACGCTGCATGCGCCTTTGCGCCAGGACGCCGTGTTGCTGAAGCCCGGACAGAGCCAGGCGGCGGCCATGGCGCTGCTGGCCTTTCTGCGCGGGGACAAGGCCCGTGCCCTCATCCGCAGCCACGGCTACGCGCTTTGAGTAGCTAGGCTCGGCACGCGCATGCCCTTCAGCCCCGAGGCCCTGCAGGCCATACGCCTGAGCCTGGAACTGGCCACACTGACCACGGTGGTGCTGCTGGTGCTGTCCACCCCGCTGGCCTGGTGGCTGGCCAGCACCACCTCGCGCTGGCGCGCGGCCGTCAGCGCTTTGGTGACCTTGCCGCTGGTGCTGCCGCCCACGGTGCTGGGCTTCTACCTGCTGCTGCTGATGGGCCCGGATGGTGCCCTGGGCCGGCTGACGGCAGCGCTGGGCCTGGACTCGCTGGCCTTCAGCTTCCCGGGCCTGCTGCTGGGCTCGATCATCTTTTCGCTGCCCTTTGCGGTGCAACCGCTGCAGCACGCCTTCGAAGCCCAGGGTACGCGCCCGATGGAAGTGGCCGCGACGCTGCGTGCCCGCCCGCTGGACGCTTTTTTCAGCGTGGCGCTTCCGCTCGCGCGCCCTGGGATGATCACCGCTGCCATCCTGAGTTTTGCCCACACCCTGGGCGAGTTCGGCGTGGTGCTGATGATCGGCGGCAACATCCCCGGCCAGACGCGCGTGGTGTCGACACAGATCTACGGCCATGTCGAGGCCATGGAGTACACGCAGGCGCACTGGCTGGCTGGCGGCATGGTGCTGCTGTCTTTTGGTGTGTTGCTGGCACTGTCGCTGATGAAGCGCCGCGTGGGCCGGGTGACGCCGTGATGACGGCAGCCGCCATCCGGGTGCGGTTGCACCTGCCGCGCCCGGGCTTCACGCTGGACGTTGACCTGCAGCTGCCGCCACAGGGCATCAGCGTGCTGTTCGGCGCCTCGGGCTCGGGCAAGACCACGCTGCTGCGCTGCGTTGCGGGGCTGGAGCGTGCGCGGCCTGGCCTGGTGCAGATCGGCAGCGAGGCCTGGCAGGACGAAGCACGCGGCACCTTCCTGCCCACCTGGCGGCGGCAGCTGGGCTATGTGTTCCAGGAGGCCTCGCTGTTCGAGCACCTCACGGTGCAGGACAATCTGCGGTTCGGCCTGAAGCGCGCGCCAGCGCCGGGCGCGGCGCAGGCGTCGGCGGCAGCCATCGAACTGCTGGGCATCGCCGGCCTTCTGGCACGGATGCCGTCCCAGCTGTCGGGCGGCGAGCGGCAACGGGTGGCGATTGCTCGCGCGCTGGCCACACAACCCAGGCTGCTGTTGCTGGACGAGCCCTTGGCGGCTCTGGACGCAGGACGCAAGCAGGAAATCCTGCCCTGGCTGGAGCGGCTGCGCGATGAACTGCAGACACCGATGCTCTACGTCACCCACAGCGCCGACGAATTGGCGCGCCTGGCTGACCATGTGGTCCTGCTCGATCAAGGCCGCGTGGTGGGCGCCGGGCCCACCGCCGAGATGCTGTCATCTCTGAGCCAGCCGGTTCTGCGCGGTGAAGAGGTGGGTGCGGTGCTGGCCGCGCGCATCGCTGAGCGCGACGCGCGCTGGCACCTCTGCCGGGCCGAGTTCGAGGGTGGCAGTTTGTGGCTGCGGGACAGCGGCCTGCCCGTGGGCCAGGCCGTGCGCCTGCGCGTGCTGGCACGCGACGTCAGCTTGCTCACCGAGCTGCCGCGCGGCAGCAGCATCCAGAACCATCTGCCGTGCACCATCGAGGCCGTGGCGGCGGACGCTCACCCATCGCAGGTGCTGGTGCGCGCACGCGTGGGCGCGTCCGTGCTGCTCGCCCGCGTCACGTGCCGCGCGCTGCACGAGCTGGCACTGAAGGCCGGCGACGCGGCTTGGCTGCAGTTGAAATCAGTGGCCTTGCTGCGCTAGCTCGATCACGCGGCCGCACAGACCGGCAAGCCAGGATCGGCATGCAAAAGGCCCGCTCATGGATCATGGCGGGCCTGGGTACGCGCCGGCGCAAGCCGGGCGACGGCGCTTACTCCGCCTTGTCTTCCGCAGCGCTGTCTGCGGCGGTCGGCTCGGGGCGGTCGACAAACTCGACGAAGGCCATCGGCGCGTTGTCGCCGACGCGGAAACCCATCTTCAGGATGCGCGTGTAGCCGCCCGGACGGGCCGCGTAGCGCGGGCCCAGCACGTTGAAGAGCTTGGCCACGACATCACGGTCGCGCGTGCGATTGAAGGCCAGGCGGCGATTGGCCAGCGTGGGGGTCTTGCCCAGGGTGATCAGCGGTTCAACGACGCTGCGCAGTTCCTTGGCTTTCGGAAGCGTCGTCTTGATCGCCTCGTGCATGATGATCGAATTGCACATGTTCCTCAGCATCGCCAGGCGGTGTGAGGTGGTGCGGTTCAGTTTGCGGGGGCCGTTACGGTGGCGCATGGTGCTTTTCCTAGCTTTTATTGAACCCCGGCCGTATCAGGTACCGGGGGTTGCACATGACGAGCGCTGATCAGCGCTTGTCCAGGCCCTGCGGGGGCCAGTTTTCCAGGCGTGCGCCCAGCGTGAGACCACGCGAAGCCAGCACTTCCTTGATTTCGTTCAGGCTCTTGCGGCCCAGGTT